>Ga0126378_10002550_pt1 | contig 13503 bp, 12 predicted proteins | sample PanSoiMetPlot_23_FD_92587 | JGI IMG/M metagenome (GOLD analysis project Ga0126378, IMG submission 92587) | Tropical forest soil microbial communities from Panama - MetaG Plot_23 | ecosystem: Environmental > Terrestrial > Soil > Tropical forest > Bulk soil | place: Panama | collected 2016-02-17 | reverse complement strand
GAGTAGAAAAGCCCAGAAATTGAGACCCAGTTTTCGCTGCAAACAATTCATCCCCAAGTCGCTCAGCCTTCTGTTTTGTCTTAAGCGCAATCGTAGAGACTACTAAAGATGTTTGCTCCGAGCAATTGGGATGCTTGGGGTTTTATGTGTAGTTCTCGGCGTAGCCGCCAAAAAGCCCTATCTTCAACGAGGCGAACTTCGGCAATCCGGTTCTGAACGTTCAGAGCGGCGCCTTCGGCGACATCACTTCAACCCGGTTTCCCACCGGCGATTCAGGCTCCTCGCCGCAATTGCAATTCGCGCTGAAGCTTTTGTTATGCCGAGTTCCTGCCTCTCAAATCAATTTAAGCCAGGCAGTGTGTTGCGACGTCACATTGCTCGTCTTCCCTTTCTTTTTCTTCTGGCATCCTGAACCCTTGCAGTTTAAGCTCCGCCCCTGCGGCACTGGGGCAATCACGCATTTCGCGGCGCGCCGCCGGAGGATTCAAAATGTCACGTGCAACTTGGTCCGTAATCTTCGCGCTGGTCTTTGCATCCGCGCTCGCGCTTCCCGCCGCGGCGCAAGACAAGCCTCAAACAGCTCCCACTCCCGCCGCCCAATCCGCCGAACCGCCGGCGGCCAAGCCCGCCGACGTAGCTTCGCCCGACGCGATCCTCGCCGCCGTCTACGACGTGATCTCCGGCCCCGCCGGCCCGCGCGATTGGGACCGCTTCAATTCTCTCTTCGCCCCCGGCGCCCGCCTGATTCCCATCGGCCCTCGAAAAGACAAGCCCGGAATCGGCATCCTGGTCATGTCGCCCAAGGACTACTCCGATCGCGCCGGCGCCTACTTCGACAAAAACGGTTTCGTCGAGCGCGAAGCCTCCCGCAAGACCGAGCGCTACGGCAACATCATGCAGGTCTTCAGCACCTACGAATCGCGCCACGACGGCAAAGACGAAAAGCCCTTCGCCCGCGGCATCAATAGTTTTCAGCTCTACAATGACGGCACGCGCTGGTGGATCGTTACCATCATGTGGCAGGAAGAAACCCCGGATAACCCGCTGCCCAAAGAATTCCTGACGCCCGCAGCCAAGTAGTGCCCGCACAGTAGGGGCGGCTCTAGGAGCCGCCCGCGCTGCCCACCGTAAAACGCGGACCATCAAGCAAATTCCGCCCCTCGCAAATTGCCTTGCGATGAACGCGCAGATGCGCCAAGAATGGTGCCTCGAGATCACGGAGGCCTTCCCATGTACGAGTCCAATCTGCTAAAAGGCCGCACAGTCTTCATCACCGGAGGCGGCACCGGCCTCGGCCGCTCCATGGCTCTCCGCTTCGCCGAGCTCGGCGCCAATATTTTTCTCACCGGCCGCCGCGAAGAGCCCCTGAAGCAAACCGCCAACGATATTCGCGCCAAGGGCGCCCAAGCCGCCTACGGCATCGCCGACTTGCGCGATTTCTCGGCCGTTGAAAGCGTCGTCGCCGCCGCCGAAGAAAAATTTGGCTTCGTGGATACGCTCGTCAACAACGCCGCCGGAAATTTCATCGCTCGCAGCGAAAAGCTCTCGCCCAACGCCTTCAACGCCGTCATCGGTATCGTTCTCACCGGCACCTTCCATTGCACGCTCGTCCTCGGCCGCAAATGGATCGCCGCCAAGAAGCCCGGCAACATCCTGAATATCGTCACCACTTACGCCGCCACCAACGCCGGCTCCGGCTACGTGATGCCTTCCGCCTGCGCCAAAGCCGGCGTCCTCGCCATGACGCGCTCGCTCGCCGTCGAATGGGCCAAGCACCACATCCGCCTCAACGCCATCGCCCCCGGCCCGTTTCCCACCGAAGGCGCCTTCTCGCGCCTGATGCCCTCCAAGGAAATCGAAGAGCGCGCCAAAAATAACCACCCGATGAAGCGCTTCGGCCGCCACGAAGAGCTCGCCGATCTGGCCGTCTACCTCGTCAGCGACCACTCCGACTACGTCAACGGCGAATGCGTCGTCATCGACGGGGCCCTCTGGCTCCGCGGCGCCGGCGAATTCAACGACTTCGTCGACCTCCCCGACTCCGCCTGGGACATGCTCGAATCCGCCCGCCGCAAGTAGCCCGGCAACGGCAACCCGTTTGCTTCACGAGAAGACGATTCCTTTATTTTCTAATGTATTGATATCGAGACTGGCATTTCTTCCGATGGATACAGTCGAGGGGACCGAATGAATACTTCAAGAAGAGGCCAGGCTATCGTGACGATTTCCTCTGGGTTTCGGATCGTGATTCCCCCCCGGAGACTCGCGAAAAATTGAACCTCCGGATCGGGATAGTAATCACTGGGTCGCGGTCCGATTTTTCTCAGCGAATCCCCGGAACCAGCCCGCGCAATTCGCTGATTGGCCTTACAGACTGGATGCGGAAAGAATCGGTGGAGAGGTGCAGCTCAAGCCATTTTCGCGTCCCGGAATTCGAAATGAAAAATTCTTCCTCACAGTAGTTTCTTGTTTCTGCAACGGTAATTGTCGGCGGGTCGACGCGTAAAACATTTTTCGATCGCGCCCGAATTTTTCACCTACACACGCACATCCGCGCTAGACTTTCATCGCCGTACGCGAACCTCACCGCTTGGCCTTTCCTCAAGCTCTTTAACGTCAAGGCCTTCCACGCGCAGCCCGCGGCACGTAATACGAATTCCTATCGATAGGTCTGGTGTATTACGATGTCAGATCGACATTATTCCGGGAGGGTGAAGCCATGGAAAAAGCGCGCGTCCGGGTATCTCCCAAATTTCAGATCGTCATTCCTAAGTCGATACGCGAAGAGCTGCACATCGAAGCGGGCCAGGATCTCGTCATGTACTCGCTCGAGGGGACGATCCGCCTGCTCCCCCGCCGAGCCGTCCGAGAACTGCGCGGCTCAGCCAAAGGCATGAGATGGAAAGAGGATTATCGTGACCACTCGGACCAATTCTGAGCTTTACCTGGTGGACTCCTCCGGGTGGCTCGAGTACATCACGGAGGATTCCAGAGCCGGCTCCTTCGCGCATTACCTCGAGAACGAGGCCGCAGTGCTTATGCCTTCTCTCGTCATCTATGAGGTCTACCGCCAGCTCTCCCGCCATCGCGGCAAGCCTCTCGCTGACCGCTTCTTCTCCCAGGCTCTGCATTGCCGCGTCGTCCCGTTCGACGAAATGACGGCCCTCGCCGCCGCCGACCTGAGCCTGAATCACCGCCTCGCCCTCAACGACGCCATCCTCTACGCCACCGCCCGCGCCCACCACGCCCAATTCGTCACCGCCAACACCAAACTCCGTGGCCTCCCCGGAGTTATAATTCCGTAGCCGGCGCAATTCGTATTCTACGGATAGAAAGCCATCCCGAGCTCTGTTAGCATTAGTCGGGGGAGTTTTGATAACGTGAAAATTGCTGATAAGAAGCGAGCCAGACGAGTTCAGCGCAGCCTGAGGCGGCCCTTCGCGTCATTCGATCGCCGACGGAAGTGCCTAGCCACTAGTCACTCGCCCTAACCACCGCCTTTCTAATCGCGAATCTGGAATTAGAATTCAAGCGGGGTGCCAGGAATTTCAATCACCTCGAAATTCCTAATCGCAAATTTTTCGCGATTTGCCCCTTGTTCTTCTCCAGCTTCAAGTCTCAAGCTTCATGCCTCCAGAATCTAATCGAGACACCGCGATTAGAATTCCTCGTAACTCCAACAAAACAAACGCCGCCTACCGAGTCTAGTCGAGACAAAACGCGAGTTTTGCGTCTGCCGTGGCACAATGAAATTTCGCGGATGACTTTTTGCCCTCAGTCACCTAAGAACTTCCTCGGTGACTCAGTGCCTCTGTGGCCCTCTCCACCCGTCGCTGCGCCCGCAACCTTGACCCTGCGACCACCGCAAAGTAATCTACCTGCTTCCTGTTTCGTCCGCGCACTGCTCGGCGAGCACAGCTGAAAGCACAACATGGACACCATTCAAATCACTTTGCCCGACGGGGCCACCCGCGACGTCCCCAGGGGCACCACCGCTGCGGACATCGCGAAGCAAATTTCGCCGCGCCTCGCGAAAGAAGCTCTTGTCGCGCGCACCAATGGCGACCTGATTGATCTCGCGCGCCCGCTCGACCACGACACCAAGCTCGCCATCCTCACCGCAAAGGATCCCGACGCGGTGCAGGTATTCCGCCACTCAGCCGCGCATCTTCTCGCTGCCGCCGTGATGGAGCTTTATCCCAACGTGAAATTCGGCATCGGTCCGCCGATCGAAACCGGATTTTTTTACGAGTTCGTGCGCGACGAGCCGTTCACTCCCGACGATCTCGCGAAAATCGAAGCGAAGATGCACGAACTCGCCTCGAAAGATATCCCCAACGAACGCAAGCTCATCCCCAAGCCCGAAGCCATCGAGCTTTACCGCAAGCAGAATCAGGAATTCAAATGCGAGCTGGTGGAAGAAAAAGCCGATGAGCCGATGGTTTCTTTCTACACCACCGGAAAGTTCCTCGACTTCTGCCGCGGCCCTCACATTCCCTCCACCGGGCGGATCAAAGCGTTCAAATTGATGAGCGTTGCAGGCGCCTACTGGAAAGGCAAGGAAAGCAATACGCAGATGCAGCGCATCTACGGCGCGTGCTTCATCGACCAGAAGGAACTCGACGACTACCTGCACCGCCTCGAAGAAGCCAAGAAGCGCGACCACCGCAGAGTTGGGAAAGATCTCGAACTCTTTACCGTAAGCGATCTCGTCGGCGCGGGATTGCCCCTGTGGCTTCCCAAGGGCGCGACGATTCGCCGTCTACTCGAAGAATATATCCTCGAGCGCGAACGCGAAGCCGGCTACCAGCACGTCTATTCGCCCGACCTCGCAAAAGTCGATCTCTATAAGCGTTCCGGCCACTGGGAGCACTATCACGAAGATATGTTTCCCCCGATGGAGCTCGAAACCGAAGACCTCGTGCTACGGCCGATGAACTGCCCGCACCACATCCTGATCTACGAGTCAAAGAAGCGCAGCTACCGCGATCTGCCGGTGCGCATCGCCGAGCTCGGAACCATGTATCGCTACGAGCGCTCCGGTGTTCTCAGCGGGCTCAGCCGCGTTCGCGCGATGACCCTGAATGACGCGCACATTTTCTGCACTCCGGAACAGATTAAAGACGAATTTGCCGGAGTCATGCGCTTGGTCGAGCGCGCTTACCGCGATCTCGGCATCACCCAATACAGCTACCGGCTTTCGCTGCGGGACAAAGGGCCTTCCGATAAATACGTGGCCAACGACGAGATGTGGGACCTGGCTGAAAGGCTTCTCCGCGAAGCGATGAATTCGCTCGGCCTTCCGTACGCCGAGGCTCCCGGCGAAGCCGCGTTCTACGGGCCCAAGCTCGATATCCAACTCGCCGACGTCATGGGCCACCAGGAAACCTATTCCACCATTCAGATCGATTTCCATCTGCCCAATCAATTCGATCTCAGCTACATCGGCGCTGACGGTAAAGAGCATCGCCCGGTGATCATTCACCGCGGGGTGATCAGCACCATGGAGCGCATGGTCTCCTACCTGATTGAGCTTTACGGCGGAGCTTTTCCCGCATGGCTCGCTCCTGTGCAGGTCGCAATCCTGCCCATCACCGAACGCCAGAATGCCTACGCCGGCGAAGTGATGCAGAAATTATTGTCTGCCGGCATTCGCGTCGAACTCGACGAGCGCAACGAAAAAGTGCAAGCCAAAATCCGCGACGCGCAGCTGCACAAAATTCCCTACATGCTGGTAATCGGCGGTAAAGAAGCCGAAGCCGGCACCGTCGCCGTCCGCCATCGCAACAAGGGCGATCAGGGCCCCCGCCTGCTCGATCAATTCCTCGCCGACCTAAAAAAAGAAAGCGATACCCGCGCTATCAGCTGATGCAGCGGCGAGCATCGAAGAGGGATCTCCAGGATTTTGGTTCCTGAAAACCGGGCTTGCGGCCGGGCTCGGAGTGCGTGCTATACTTCTTGCCCTGTCTCTCCGGTTGAGAATTTCTGTGCGTGAGCGGCGGCAAATTGGGGCGTCGAGACTGGTTTTTCTGGCCCCGGAGGTGGATTTATCCCAGTAGAACGGGGTGGTGGTCTTCGAGTGAACGAGCGCATCCGCGCTCGCGAAGTTCGCGTGATTGACGATGCAGGGAATCAGTTGGGCGTGATGACCCTGTTCGATGCAATGAAAACCGCGCGAGAATCCGGCCTCGACGTGGTCGAGATCTCGCCCAATGCCGTGCCGCCGGTTTGCAAGCTGGTGGATTACGGAAAGTTCCTGTACGAGCAGAGCAAGAAGGCGCACGAGGCGAAGAAGCACCAGAAGAGTTCGCACATCAAGGAAGTGAAGTTCCGCCCTTCTACCGCCGAGCACGATTATCAGGTGCGAAAAAATCAGATCATCCGGTTTTTGGGTGACGGTTACAAAGTGAAAGCGATGATTTTTCATCGCGGCCGCGAAATGGCGCACCAGGATGTGGGCCGCGCGAAGATGAATCGCCTGCTGACGGACATCACCGACCACGCACAGGTGGAATTCGGCCCGCGCATGGAAGCGAATATTTTGCTCGCGCTGCTAGCGCCGAAAAAGGGCGCGGGCTCATCGCCTGCTCCGAGCCGTCCGGCTTCTTCGGGCGGACAAGCATAAGAGTTTCTACAACGAGGAAATTGTGAAGAAGAACAAGAAAATGAAGTTGAAGACGCACCGCGGCGCTGCCAAGCGCTTCAAGAAGACCTCGACGGGGAAATTTATCCGCCGGCATTCCGGCATGCGCCATTTGCTGGGCACGAAAAAGCCCCGCCGCATGCGCAAGCTCAATAAGCCTGCCGTGGTGAATAAGGCCGACGTGCCGAACGTGCGTCTCGCGCTTCCCTACGGCGCCTAGTTTTACGATTCAAGTTTTTCTCGTGCCGGGCAGAGCGTAACGGGTGCCTGCCGGCCGGATGTCCCGGCGAAGCGTCATCGCGATCGGGATACGCAAGTTGCAATTCCATGAGACAAACCCGTCTGCAGCTCGCCGGTGTGTTCTTGGTCGAGCGGCGGCATTACGCTTGTCTCCCCGTTGAAATTTGAATATTTTAGACGCCGATCTGGCGTAAATCAGGAGATGAAGCTATGCCTCGAGTTAAACGTGGAACAAAACGCCGCGCGCGCCGCAAGAAGCTGCTGAAGCACGCGAAGGGGTTTTTCCTGACCAAGGGAAAACTCTTCCGCTCGGCGAAGGAAGCGGTGAACCGCTCACTGCGCTACAGCTATCGCGACCGTCGCACGCGCAAGCGCGACTATCGCACGCTGTGGATTCAGCGCATCGGCGCGGCGGCGCGCAACAACGGCATCACCTACAGCCAGTTTATTTACGGCCTGAAAGCCAGCGGCATCGAGCTCGACCGCAAAATTCTGGCGGACATGGCCGTGCGCGACGCAGCGGGATTCACCTCGCTGGTGGAATCGGCGAAGCAGCACGTTGCCAAAGCCCCGGCGGGCGTGAAGGCCGCGAAGCAGGAGCACGCGCTGCATCATGACGAAGGCTAGCTACTGAGCCATCCGCGCTGCGGAGGCTCACGATTTGCCAAGCATCTATGGCGGGCGGGTCTGAGACCCGCCCCTACTGACCCTTTCCATGGCGAACGAGGCGACGAAACAGACTCTCGTGCAACTGGGCGTGAATTCGCCGGAGAAGATTCCTGCGATATTCGCGGAACTGCGTGCGGAATTCGATCGTGAGCTTTCGTCCGCGACGGATGAGGCGAATTGGAAGTCGGTGCGCGATGCGTGGCTGGGGCGCAAGTCCGGGCTTCTCTCGCAGGTCACTGACAACTGGCTGAAATCCGCCGCTCCGGACTTGAAGCGTGTGGTCGGGCAAGAGCTGAATCAGATTAGAGCCTACGTGGAATCAGCGCTGGCCGAACGGCAAGTTGCGATCGAAGCGTCTGCCGAGACAGCGGCGCAGGCGCGCGAGCGCATCGATCTTTCCCTTCCCGGCATCGAGCGCGCCATTGGAACGCGCCATTTGATCCGGCAAACCTCCGAAGAGCTGCAGCGCATTTTCCTTTCCATCGGGTTCAGCGTGGTGCAAGGGCCGGAGATCGAAACGCCTTACTACAACTTCGAGGCGCTGAATATTCCCGAGCACCATCCCGCGCGCGACAACATGGACACGTTCTTCATCGAAGGCGCCAAGAATCACGACGTGCTGCGCACGCACACCTCGCCGATGCAGATTCGTACGATGGAAAAGCAGGCGCCGCCGGTGCGCATCGTGGTGCCGGGGAAGGTCTACCGGCGCGACAATCCCGACGCGACGCACGGCTACATGTTCCACCAGATCGAAGGGCTCGCGGTGGACACGGACATCACGTTCTGCGATTTCAAGGGGACGGTGGAATATTTCGTGTCCGCGTTTCTGGGGCCGCAAGTGAAAACCCGGCTGCGCCCAAGTTATTTTCCGTTCACGGAACCTTCCGCAGAAGTGGACGCAAGCTGCCACGTGTGCGGCGGGAACGGCTGCCGGATTTGCAAGCAGTCGGGATGGATCGAGCTTTTCGGCGCTGGAATGGTGAATCCCGCTGTGTATGGATTCGTGAACTACGATCCGGAGCGGCTGTCCGGGTTTGCGTTCGGAATGGGCATCGATCGCCTGGCGATGATGAAGTACGGGTTGAGCGAATTGCCGGTGCTCTTCCAGAATGACGTGCGGTTTCTGCGCCAGTTTCCTTAGGCAGGTCACAAAGGGCACGCGATTCAATAATGAAAGTTGTCTACAACTGGCTGAAGGAATTTGTAGACGCAAAGACGAGCGCGACCGAAGTGGCGACGCGGCTTTCGCTTTGCGGGGTTGCGATCGATTCCGTCGAGGAGACTTCTGCCGGGCCCGTGCTCGATGCGGAAATTACTTCGAACCGGCCGGATTGCCTTGGGCATTATGGAATCGCGCGCGAGGTGGCCACGATTTACCGCCTGCCGCTGACGCCCGTTCAGCCAAAGCTGAAAGAAATCGCTGAGAAAACCGCGAAAGCAGCGCGCGTGGATATCGAAGCGCCGGAATTGTGCGGACGATTCACGGCGCGCGTGATGCGCGGCGTGAAGGTGCAGCCTTCGCCGGACTGGCTCCGGCAGCGCCTGGAAGCGATCGGGCAGAAGTCGATCAACAACTTGGTGGACATCACGAACTACGTGATGTTCGAGCTGGGCCACCCGCTCCACGCCTACGATCTCGATAAACTAAACGAACGCTGCATCGTGGTGCGCAAATCGAAGCCCGGAGAAAAGATTCGCACGCTCGATGGCGCGGAGCGGACGCTCAGCAAGGAAATGTGCGTAATCGCCGACGGGAACGGCGCGCGCGCCATCGGCATCGGCGGCGTGATGGGCGGCGCGGAGACAGAGATCAGCTTCAGCACGCGAAATATTCTGATTGAGTGCGCGTGGTTCGATCCGATCGCGGTGCGGCGCGCTTCGAAAGCGCTCGGATTGCGCACGGAAGCGTCTTATCGATTTGAACGCGGCGCCGATCCGGAGATGGCGGAGCTTGCTTCGCGACGCACGGCGGAATTGATCCAGCAGGTGGCGGGCGGCGAAATTCTTTCGGGCGTGATTGATGTGTATCCCCGTCCCGAGCCTTTGCGCAAAATCAGATTCACGCCCAAGGAATTGCTGCGCGTGATGGGCGCGGACGTTCCCGACCGCGACGTCGAGGATATTTTGAGCGCGCTCGGATTTCGTCCGGCGCGCGTGGACGGCAACCGCGGTGCCTCAGGCGCGCTGGTTGCGGAATGGGAGTGCCAAGAACCTTCCTGGCGCCGCGATGTGACGCGCGGCATCGATCTCGTCGAGGAAGTGGCGCGCCACTACGGCTACGAAAAGTTTCCACCGCGCCTGCCGCCCGCGAAGCAGCCTGCACGCGCATTGCCGCATGCCGAAGCAATTGAGCGAATAATCGAGCGGCTGGTCGCGCTCGGATACCAGGAAATTGTGGCGATCCCAATCGTTGATGCAAAGCTCGACGCGCCGTTTCGTCCCGAAGGCGTGACGCCGGCCGTGATCGGCAACCCATTGGCGGAAGATGCTTCGATGATGCGCTCAAATGGGGCGGTGAGCATGGCGAGCGCGCTCGAATGGAATTTGAATCACGGGCAACGCAATCTGCGGCTTTTTGAGATTGGACGCGCGTATGAGCTGCGCAACGGCGAGCCGAAGGAAAGACTGGTGCTGACGCTTGGCGCGACGGGTCTGGGGCGCGAGAAAACAATTTACGAAGTGGCGCGGGAATATTCGTTTGAGGATTTGAAAGGCGATCTGGATCGTATTGGCGAACTCGCGGGCGGGTGGAGATGGCAGGCGGGCGCGCCGAGCTGGCTTGCAGGAGCGCGGGCAGCGAAAGTTTCGCTCGCGCACGGCAAAGGATCGGCGGAATCGATCGGCCATGCAGGTCAACTCGCGAGGCGGGTGGCCGATGAATTTAAACTGCGGCAGGAGGCGTTCGTCGCCGAATTGGGGCTCGAGCCCTTGCTCGAAGCCGTGGACAGGGCGAGCGCCGGGCTCAGATTCAAGCCGCTTCCGCGGTATCCGGCGGTGGAACGGGATTTTTCGCTGATTGTGGCGGATGGAGTGACGTTCGCGCAGGTGGAAGAGACGATTCGCGCGCTCGCGATACCGGAGTTGGAAGAAGTGGATGCGGCGGATTTGTTTCGCGGCGGGCAGATTCCGCCGGGAAAATTTTCGTTGATGATCCGGGTTGTGTTTCAGAGCGCGCAGACGACGTTGACAGAGGGGCAGGTGCAGGAGTTTTCTGCGCGGATCGTGAAGGCGCTCGAGGAAAAGTTGGGCGCCGTCCTGCGCACCAACTAGAAATTCTTCCTTACCGCTTGTCGAACCCTTTCTAATCATTGGGAAACATTTCCTTCATTGCCGCCTAGTGCCAGCCGAGAGATCGGGCACGGCATGCCGTGCCCCTACTGAACTGGCTTGTCGCTGAGAGCAGACAAGGTGATTGCGTGGGCGGCGACAATGAATCACAATGCGGGCTGGCTTAGCGGGGGAACCCAGTGAAAATCGAGATCTACGACCAGGTTTACAACGTCAACGCTGAAGGAAACGAACAGTATTTTCGCGAACTGGCCGCCTACGTGGACGGCAAGATGCGCACGATTGCCGAATCCACGCACATGGTAGATTCGTTGAAGGTAGCCGTGCTCGCGGCGCTGAATATCGCGGACGAAATGTTCACGACCCGCCACAAGCAGCGGGAGATCGAAGGGCCGCTGCGCAAGCGCGTCGAGAAATGCGTGGCGATTGTCGAGAAAGCGCTGGAGATGTCGAACTGAGCGGTGGTGACTCCCGCGACACCCCGGCACTGCAACCTATTCCTAGCGGGCGGCGTCTACTGTATGATTGGGGACAGGTTCCCTCTCTTCGTCTGACCCATGCCAGAGAGCAAGGCAATTCGGTGCCTGACTGTATGCGTGACGCTGGTCGCGGTGCTGATGCTCGCGACGCTGGGTTGCGTCTGGCATCATCACGCAACCTCCACGGATACAAACTGTTCCATCTGCCATTTGAACCATCAGGCGATGGGGCACTTGGTGATATCGGATCGAGCGCCGGAGCTGGTGCTGGTCGGCAAGCGAATCGATCCGCGTGAACCCGCATTTATTAACGGCCTCGTAGTTCCCTGCATTCCGGCTCGCGCTCCACCCGCTGCGTAAGAATTCCGTTCTTTCGCGCGCTCTGTACTAAGAGGGCGCTTCGATTCACGTACGTCTCACTCCGGAAGGTGTAACGCGTATGCGTGCACGAAATGTAAGGCTTTTGGGTCTCGCCGCAGCGGTGTTCATTTCCAGCGCTACTTTGGCGCAAACCACGCCGCCCGCGAGCGGTCCGGTGAAGATTACGCTCGATGACGCCATTCAGATGGCGCTCCAGCACAACCACAATCTGCTGGCGCAACGCACCGTGGTGCCGCAAAACCAGGCCGAGGAAATCACGGCGAACCTGCGGCCGAATCCGGTGCTGCAAGGCGACGCGCAATTTCTGCCTATCTTTCAGCCGGACAAATTCAGCGCGGATTACATCAATACGACCGCGCAGTTTGACGTGGGACTCAGCTATTTGTTCGAGCGAGGACGCAAGCGCCAGCATCGTTTGCAGGCGGCGCGCGACGTTACGGAGCAATCACGTTTCACCGTGATTGACAATGAACGCAGCCTGATTTTTCTGGTGGCTTCGCAGTACATCGACGTGCAGGTGGCAGAATCCACGATCGATCTGGCCGCGCAAGACCTGAAAAGTTTTCAAAACACGGTGGACATCAGCGAAAGCCGGTATAAGGCCGGCGACATCAGCGAAGTGGATTTCCTGAAAATCAAGATTCAGCTGCTGCAATTCCAGACGGACATGTCGCAGGCGCAACTGGCGAAGGTGCAGGCTCTCGCGTCGCTGCGGCAGTCGCTGGGATACGAATCGGTGCCGGCGGACTACGACGTAGCGAGCGCGTTCGAATATGTACCGGTGACGATGAAGCTCGAAGATTTGCAAGCGAAGGCGCTGGCGGATCGTCCTGATCTGCGAGCGGCGCGGCAAGGCGTTACGGCGGCGAACAGCCAGTACGAACTGCAGAAAGCAATTGGCAAAGTGGATCCCACAGGAACCGCCGTCTACTCGCATACGAGCGATGCGAGCAGCGCGTCGTTTTTTGGCAACGTTCAAATTCCGATTTTCAACCGTAACCAGGGTGAAATTCTAAAGTCCAAGTACGCGATCACGCAGGCAAACGAGCTGGCACGCGCGGCGGGCGACCAGGTGATGACGGACGTGATGAACGCGTACGAAGGCGTGCGCACCAACGATCAGATTGTGACGCTCTACCGCTCCGGCTACCTGAAAGAGGCGCAGGATTCGCGCGACATCAGCGAGTACGCGTACAAGCGCGGCGCAGCGAGTCTGCTCGATTTTCTCGACGCGGAGCGCAGCTATCGCGCCACGGAGCTGGCTTACCGGCAGGCGCTCGCGTCGTATCTGACGGCGGTGGAGCAGTTGCGCGAAGCAGTGGGAACGAGGAACCTGCCTTGAAACGCAAACTCACAACACACCGGCAGTGGCCGGCGGCAGTTTCTGCGGGACCGGGCACGGCGCTGGCGTTCCTAGGCGCATTGGCGATCCTCGCCGCGATTCCCGGGTGCGGCTCGGAAAAATCGGAGCGCGCGGCGGAGATGACGTCGTATTCGTCGAAGGAAGCGAAAGGCGCGGCGCCGGAACTGTTTACAATTCCGCAGGATCAGATGTCGCACGTGCAGGTGGTGACGATCGCGCCCTCGAAAATGACTCGCAAGCTGCGGCTCACAGGAGCGGTGGCGTACAACGCATTCGCCACGACACCGGTGATCACGCAGGTGGGCGGACCGGTGAGCCGCATTCTGGTGGTACCGGGCGAGTCCGTGAAGCGCGGCCAGCCGCTACTCGAAGTGAGCAGCCCGGATTATTCGCAGCTTCTTGCAGTGTATTTGAAAGCGCGCGATACGCTGCGTGTG
>Ga0126378_10002549_pt1 | contig 13505 bp, 10 predicted proteins | sample PanSoiMetPlot_23_FD_92587 | JGI IMG/M metagenome (GOLD analysis project Ga0126378, IMG submission 92587) | Tropical forest soil microbial communities from Panama - MetaG Plot_23 | ecosystem: Environmental > Terrestrial > Soil > Tropical forest > Bulk soil | place: Panama | collected 2016-02-17 | reverse complement strand
TTCCTCGTCAGTCCAGGCATCGATCGACGCCGCCACCATCAGGACCGGCAACGCTCTTCGCGACGAGAAAGTCCTCGGCCCCGATGTCCTGGACGTTGAGAGCTACCCGACGATTGACTTCTCCTCGCGTGCGCTGACTGAGAAATCTCCGGGCAGTTATGTGCTGCAGGGCGAACTCACCATTCATGGCGCGACCAGGCCGGTGGCCATGGAGCTGGCCATACGCGGCGTCATCACTGATAGCTGGGGCAAAACGCGGCTCGGCCTGACCGCGAACGCGGAGATAAAGCGCAGCGATTTCGGCGTTCTTAAGTTCGGGCATGTCCCGCTCGCTTCGGGAGGCTTCATGGTGCCCGATGCCGTGCGCATTACCCTCGACATCGAGGCGACGCGAGACTAAGGCAGCCCGCAGGCCGCCCGGCGAGCCCGGCAGCTGGCCGCAGCGATGGCTGGCTGCGGGGCGTAACCGGCCGCTAGAGGCGCGCCTGTTGGCCCGCTGTGCGGGCGAGCGTCGCGCCGGCAGGTGCGTTTGTCCCTGGATTAGGAAATAGACAGCGCGCAACTGAACCAATGCATGCCCGCCGGCCGTGAGGGTAGATGGGTGTGCCGGGCTCGGGGGACGCCCCTCGCGGTTCAGGGTCAGGCCGCGAACAGGAGTGACGGTCGGCCGCTTCCTCCGGGCCTGGCCTCTCCTACCCGCCGGCCTGGAGGCTAATGGGCGGCCTCGTACTGGCTCATCAACTCCGCACTGATACGGCCGCGCTCGGAAACCTGTATACCGTTCTCCTTCGCCCATGTGCGCACCGCAGCGCGGTCAACACGTGGCGCAGCCGAACGGCCAGGGCCGCCGCGATTCCGGCTTCTGCTTATCCGGCGGCCGGCCTCGATGTACGGGGCAATGTCACGTTCCAGCCTGGCGCGATTGTCTGAGCTCAGGTCAATCTCGTACGTCACGCCGTCGAGGCCGAACGTCACGGTCTCAGCATCCGTCGATCCGTCGATGTCATCAGTAACCACTACTGCCACGTTCCTAGCCATAGCATTTATAGTCCCGGCACTTCTGACCGCTGTCAAAACAACGCGCGGATCGGCAAAATGAGATAGCGAATCGACTCCGAGTGCCTGCGCGCGGCAGATTCTGGAGATCGGAGAGGGCGGATCTATGCCGGTGCAGACGCTGACAAATCAGGCTGAACTGACCCGCAGCATCCGGCGGGCGGGCGGCCAGGCAGCGTCGGCGGCAGGTGCCGATCGAAGCGATCCGTCGAAGACCGCGAAGTACCCACTCGCTGGAGTCATAAGTCCGTGCCGGAAAGGGAAAGAGTCAAGTCCGACGGCAGCAGCGCGATAGCGAACGTGACCGGACCACCTAGCAATCTGTCGTCCCGGGAGAAGTAATGCACAGAGTCGACGTGCAACTGGAAGATGACCTGACCGGCGGGCCAGCCGATGAGACCATCCAGTTCAGCCTGGACGGCCGGTCCTACGAAATCGACCTGAACTCTCGGCACGCAGCCGAATTCCGTCACCGGCTCGTGCCCTTCACCGAGCACGCCAGACCGGCTCGTCCCCAACGCCAGCGTGTCACCGTCAGGTCAGCAGCCAGCCGCGAGCGGAGCCGGCAGATACGTCTCTGGGCCGAACAGCGGGGCTTCGCGCTCTCCCCGCATGGTCGGCTGCCGGGCAACGTCATCCAGGAGTACGAGCTCGAACACGGCGCGGACCGCGCTGGCGAGCCGACCCGGCGGCTCGCAGGGCAGCGCGGCGGCTCGGCCCGCCAGGCAAGGAAGGCCGGTGGCGGCAGTAGATCGCCCCGGCAGCGCACTGCGGCGCGCGGGGCGTTACGAAGGCCGCCCTCGAACAGGCCCGCGCTGCCGACTCAGCCTGCCCGCCGGTCGGTCGCCGGTCTTCAGGTAGGGCAAAGCGCGGGCATCCAGCGCAGGTACAATCCCCAGCGCGACCTGTGGCAGGAGGCCGGGTTGCCCGTGCCTATCCAGCACCGCCCGCAATCCCGGGTGTCCTAGCCGCCTGCTGCCCCCTCGCCGGGAAGGCAACCTGAATGCATGCGGACGCGAGCGGGCCCACCGACCGGCCTAGCCGGGCGGGGCCCAGCCTGGGGCTCCTCGCGCTCGGGCTGCTCCGGCGCCCCGTTTCGCTGGGCGGCCGCCTCGGGCTCGCTGCGGTCAATCTGGCCTGCCTGGCCGTACTTCTCGGCTTCCCTCATGCACACGGGATGGCCTTTGGTCCCTACCGGGTCGATCTTGACGTGTACCGGATAGGGAGCCGGGCCTGGCTGAGCGGCTTGCACCTGTACGGCCGGCTGCCGGCCACGATGTCGGGAGCCAGGCTGCCGTTCACCTATCCTCCGCTGGCCGCGATCGTGCTGGTGCCGCTGTCTGTGGTCCCGGTGGCGGTAGCGAGCACGGCGCTGACGTTGGCCTCAGCGGGGCTCCTGGCGCTGGTGCTGCGGGCGTGCCTGCGCAGCCTGGACCAGACCGGAGAGCGCGCAGACGGCTGGGCCGTCTGGTGGCTGCTGCCGCCGGCCCTCTTTCTCGAGCCGATTCGCAACACGCTCGATTACGGCCAGGTCAACATCGTGCTGATGGCGCTGGTTGCGGTGGACTGCCTGGCGCCATCAACGCGCTGGCCCCGCGGCAGTCTTGTCGGCCTTGCCGCCGCGATCAAGCTGACCCCGGCCGCCTTCGTGCTCTATTTCCTGCTGCGGCGGGACTGGCGGTCCGCCGGAACGGCTGCCGCGTCGTTCGTGGTCGCCACGGGCGCGGGGTTCCTGCTCGCCTGGCACGACTCGGTGCAGTACTGGACCAGGACGGTGTTCGATGCCAGCCGGGTCGGCGGGCTGCCGTACGCCGCCAACCAGTCCGTGGTGGGCGTCCTGACCAGGCTTGGGCTCAGCCATCCCGCGCTGGCCGGGGTCTGGCTGGTAGCGGCGGTTGCGGTCGTGATCGCGGCCTGGCTCGGCATGCGGAGGTCTTTCGCCGCCTCGCAGGACTGCCTGGCCCTGTCGCTCAACGGGTTCGCAGCGCTGCTCATCTCGCCGATCTCGTGGTCGCACCAGTGGGTGTGGTGCGTGCCAGCGCTCATCGCCCTGACGGCGGCTGGCCTGCGACAGCGCGCCTGGGGCGCGCTCGCCGCGGCGGGTGCGGGAGTTGTGATCTTTGCCGCCGGGCCGCAGTGGTGGTTCCCGCGCGGCCATCTCCGTGAGCTGGGCTGGTCTGCCTGGCAGCAAGTTGTCGGCAGCGCCTACGTTGGCTTCGCCGCGATGATCCTGGTCATCGCCGCGGTCGGGGTGTCGGGCGTGGCGGTGCGGGCGACACGCCCGCGCTCGGCCCGGCTAGCCGAGAGCTGACCGTCCGCACGCGGCGGAGGACGGCCCGGGTTTGCTCACTGTGCAGGTCCCTCGTCACCGCGCGGTGGTGCCGATCGCGCGCGCTCGCGAGCGCTGTCGATGACGTCCGCGACGGACATGCCCGCCGAGAGCGCGGCCGCGCGGGCATCAGCAAACTCCGGCTGCACGGTGACCGGCTCGCCATCGAGGAGTCCGCGCTTGACGCTCACCTGCTGACCGGCGACGTCGACCACCACGCTGTCCCGCGCCAGGGAGTGCCGCTCTACCTCGGTCACCCGGGCTCCGAGCGTGGTCGTCGCGCGGAACAACGCCCCCACCACCGAATCGACGGCATCAGCCTCGGTCAGGGCGCTGACGACCTGTGCGGGCCTGCCGCCCCGCATCGTCACTGCGGTCAGCCACGCGTCCATCGCGCCTGCCGACCGCAGTGCCTCCAGGGCGCCGGGCCACAGCCGCGGATCGAGATCGTCAACGGTCGACTCGACCAGCCGCAGCGTCGCGACCCGCCACGGCCGGGACGGGCCTGCCCGGTCCCCGGCTATGACTCGCAGGACGTTCGGATGCCCCGCCGTGTCCCTGCGGCCAGCACCGCAGCCGGCCGCCCTGACCACCATCGCGGGCAGCGGGCCCCAGCCCGTCGCGATAGCAGCCAGCAGCGCGGCACCTGTGGGAGTGCACAGCTCGCCTTCCCCCGGACCGGCGCTGACCGGCGCACCGACACCGCCAAGCAATGCGACAACCGCAGGGACGGGAACGGGCATCGTTCCGTGCGCGGCCGTCACCATGCCGCTGCCGAGGCCGACGACCGAGACCGTGATCGTCGCAGCGGTCTCGAGCAAGCCGAGCGAGTACAGCGCGGTCGCGGTGCCGGTCACGTCAGCAAGGGCGTCGAGCGCACCCACCTCGTGAAAGTGGATCTCTGCCACCGGAACGCCGTGCACCTGCGCCTCCGCGGCCGCGAGTAGCTCGAAGACCCGGACCGACAGCTGCCGTACCGGCTCCGGCAGCCTCGCCGCGTCGAGCACGGTCAGCACGTCCGGCAGCCCGCGGCGGACTGTGCTCGCCTCAGCCGTGACCACGGCCAGTCTCGCCCGCAGACCGTGCCTGCGCACATCGGCGACTTCGAGCGAGATGATCTCCTCCGCGGCGGCGCCCACGGAGGCGAGCGTCGCCTCGACAGCGTCGCGGTCGGCACCGGCGTCGAGCAGCGCCGCGAGGATCATGTCGCCGGCCGCACCACAACTCGCATCCACCCACAGACTGCTGTGGCTCTGGGAATCAGCGCTGGTCACGGCTTCGGCGCCGCGCGACGGGCGATGCGGGCCGCGCAGACCGCGGCACCGAACCCGTTGTCGATATTGACGACGCTGATGCCCGGCGCGCACGCGTTGAGCATCGTCAGCAGCGCCGCGATCCCGCCCAGCCCGGTCCCATAGCCCACGCTCGTCGGCACGGCGATGACAGGAACCCCCACCAGCCCGGCGATCACTCCTGGCATCGCGCCGTCTGACCCGGCGACCGCGACGATCGCATCGGCAGCAGCGAGAGTGTCCAGTTCCGCCATCAGCCGGTGCAGTCCCGCCACTCCGACATCGGCGACGAGCACCGCCGATACGCCGAACACCTTGATCGTCACGACGGCCTCGCGCGCAACCGGCAGGTCGGACGTGCCGGCCGTGACCACAACAACGGAGCCATGCGGCTCCGGCAGCGTTCCCACCACGACGGTCCCGGCCTCGTCGTCGATCCACGCGTCAGGGAAAGCGCCCTGGCATTCCGCCCGGGTTACCTCATCACACCGGGTTGCCAGCACCGCTCGGTCGGGGTGCGACCTGGACAGTCCCCGGAGTGACACGACCGTCTGCTCGGGCGTCTTGTGCGACGCCAGCACCACCTCGGGATCGCCGGTCCGGCGCAGCCGGTCGGTGTCCAACCGGATGTCGCTGCCAGGCCGGGTCATCTCGCCATCGTGCCATAATCGGGCCCGTGGTCTTGGACCAGGCAGATTCCGGGGCAGAGCTGCTCGCGTGGTTCTCAAGGAGCGCTTCCGTGCGGGTAGCGTTCTCCGGCGGCGTGGATTCCTCCCTGGTGCTGGCCGCAGCCGCGCGCGCCCTCGGCCCGGCCAGTGTCGAGGCGGTGACCGCGGTGTCGGAGTCCCTGCCGAGCGGAATGCTGACGGCAGCGCGGCAGCTCGCTGATTCGCTCGGAGTCTCCCATACCGAGCTGGCAACGCGGGAGCTCGACAATCCCGGCTACGCGGCCAACGGCGCCGACCGGTGCTACTTCTGCAAGGCCACGCTCATCGACTCGGTGGCGAGCCTCGGGGACGGGGCGCTGCTGGTCACCGGCACGAACGCCGATGACGTCCGCGCTGGCTGGCGGCCCGGTATCCGGGCTGCGGCCGAGCGTGGCGCCGGCACGCCGCTGGCCGATACGGGCATGACCAAGGCCGACGTCCGCCGCCTCAGCCGCAGCTGGGGCCTTCCGACCGCCGACCGCCCGGCGAGCCCCTGCCTGTCCAGCCGGATCGCCTACGGGGTGCCGATCACGCCTCGTCGGCTCGCCCGGGTGGATGCGGCCGAGCTCGCCGTGCGCGGCGTTCTCGGTGAGGCCGGCCTCGACATTCATGACCTGCGAGTGCGAGATCTCGGCGACGCGGTGCGGCTGGAGGTGGACGCCTCGGTCGTGCCCGCCGTCCGCCAGCTCGAGGCCGTCGGCCGGGCGATATCGGCCGCGGGCTTCGGGGCTGCCGCGGTCGAAGTGACCCCGTTCCGGTCCGGATCTATGAATGACACCTTGCCGTCGGACCAACGGTTCCGCTGACGCCTAGCGCGCCGCAGGCTCCTGCACAAGATCTCCACACAATGCTCACGGCCACGGCACACACTCCTGGTTAGTTGCTGGCATGAGCGCTGATACGACGGCACCACCCACTGCGGACACTGCACGGCGGCGTGCAGCACTGGAGGCCAGCTGGCGGCGGAAGGTCGATGAGGTGATCGCGCTGTCGAAGGCGTACTACGGCTTGGACAGCGGCAGCTTGGGACCCGTCAACCGGCGTCTACGCCGATCGCGCCGGCTTCGGGCCCGGATGGTTATCGCCCACGAGCAGCTCGCCGTCATCTCCGAAGCCCTGGCGAGGACGAGCGACCGGAGCTGACTTAGCCGACGGCGCCGCCCGCGCCAGCTCGGGAGGCGATTCGCCGGGGCTCCGCGGCATCCAGGTAAGGAATCGTCTGCGGTCCTTCTGGCAGGACGCAAACACGCGCGCCGGAGCCGAGCCGCCGGCACTCAGCCGCGATGGTCTCGCTGATGTCAGCGGTCTGGCTCAGGTGCGCATCGGCCAGCTCGGCATCCGACAGGTACGACGTGTGCATGACCACCCGCGCGCGGGTCTGGATCTGCGCCTGGATCTGCACCTGCCACTGGTCGGGAATGGTAACCGTCCGGCCGGCGATGTCGTCGAGCAGGCGCTGCGGAGAGGCGGCGGACCTGAGCACGTCCCGGTAGGACCCGTGGTCGGGATAGCCGTCGCGGCACTCGGCTGCGCAGATGATCATTCCTCCGTCGGCGATGATCCGGCTCGCCGCGGACATGCCCTTGACGGACTGATAGAGGTTCTGGTCGAGCGGGTAGCCAGAACCGGTCGTCACCACGATGTCAAACGGCGCGCGAAGCGGCCGCATGGCGAGCTGCCGGGCGAGCCGGACGGCTGCGGCGTGCATGGCAAGGACGTCGCCGCCGAATGCGGCGACGATCTGCTGACGCCGGTTGAGGACGACATCGAGCGCGAAAGTCACGCCGGTGGCCGCCGCGATCGCCCGCACGTCGTCATGGATCGGGTTACCTACTGTGACGCCCCAGGTCGCCTGTGGGTGGCCGATCCGGGCGGCGTCGTGCAGGACGAGAGTCGTGTCAAGACCCGCGAGACCGGGCGCGACCATCTTGGGCCCGCCGGAGAAGCCGGCGAAAAAGTGCGGCTCGACGAAGCCGGTCGTGATCTTCACATCTGCCCTGAGCCACTCGGTGTTGAGCCAGACGGGCACGTCCTTGCCGAAGGTGCCGGCCCAGGTGAGGCTGCGCTGGTCGCGGGAGTCGTGGTTGACGATCCGGACCGAGTCGACGACCTCGTCGCCGAGCATGGCACGGAGCTCGGCGTCGGTGTTCGCCCGGTGGGTGCCGGTCGCGACCAGAATGACGATGTCGCGGCTGTCGATGATCCCGTCCAGCTCGCTGAGTACCGCAGGAATCATCAGGTGCCGTGGCTGCGGGCGGGTGCCGTCGCAGACCGAGATGGCAACCGTCTGGCCGGGGCGGACGCGCTCGCGCAGCGGCGCGCCGCTGACCGGCGCGCGCAGTGATTGTGTCAGCGCGGCCGCGCTGTCGGGCACCGCCGGGGCGTCCTGCGGGTAGACGACCACCGCGTCGTCGGGCACCACGATGTCTAGGCCGTTGTCCCCGTAAGACAGCCGAACCTGCACGGTCATCCCTGTACGGTAACGGAGCCGGCCAGCCGCTGGGGCAATCGATCAATGCACAGCGCATAGTGCCCGCCAGCCTTGTACTATAGCGGACGCTAATGCAGACATACAGGGCAAATGAGATGGGACGGCAGGGCGGGAGCGGCCCTGCTCCCGCAGCGCTCGGCGGCCGAGGCGGGGACCACGGCGAGCGCAACTTCCGGCCGGACATTCAGGGTCTGCGCGCGCTCGCCGTCACCATGGTGCTGATCTACCACCTCTATCCGTCCCTGCTGCCTGGCGGCTTCGTCGGTGTCGACGTGTTCTTCGTGATCTCGGGTTACCTGATCACGGGCCAGCTGTGGCGGGGGGTCCAGCGCACCGGCAAGGTCGCTCTCGTCGAGTTCTGGGGGAGGCGGGCGCGTCGGCTCGTGCCCGCCGCCGCGCTCGTGCTGGCAGTGACCTGGCTGCTCTCCCGGCTCGTGCTCCCCGCTACTCAGCTGGCGAACACCGCCCAGCAGATCCGGGCGAGCGCGCTGTATTTCCAGAACTGGCAGCTCGCGCACGACGCAGTCGATTACCTCAAGTCGAGTGACGCGGCCAGCCCCGTCCAGCATTTCTGGTCGCTGTCGGTCGAGGAGCAGTTCTATCTGGTGTGGCCGCTGCTGTTCCTGGCGGCCGGACTTTTGGCCCGCCGGCATTCGCGCCGGGCCTGGCACGTGACGGCGGCATGCCTCGCCGCTGTGCTGGTGGTCGGATCGCTTGCCTATTCGGTCTACGACACGCGGACCGACCCGCAGGCCGCCTATTTCGTCACCACGACGCGGATGTGGGAGCTCGGCATGGGCGGTCTCCTCGCCCTCATGCCTGAGCGGCTGAGCAGCGCGGTCGGCCGGCATGGCTGGCTAGGCTGGGCCGGCCTGTGCATGGTGCTCGCTTCGCCGTTCGCGCTGCGCGGCACGGCAGCGTTCCCCGGCGCCGTCGCGCTGCTGCCCACGGCCGGTGCCGTTCTGCTCATTGCGGGCGGCTCGGCCCACGCCCGGCTTGGTCCGGCACGGCTGACGTCGCTGCGGGCGATGGTGTTCCTCGGCGGCATCTCCTACTCGCTGTACCTGTGGCACTGGCCCATCATCGTGCTGTACACGAGCTACTTCGGCAGGCCAGTCGACGCGCGAAGCGGTCCGGCACTCGCTGCCCTGGCGGTGCTGCTGTCCTGGCTGACCAAGATGGTCGTGGAAGACCGGGTCCGGCTGTCGCGAATCCTCGCCGGGCATGGCTGGCGGTCGGTGTCCACCGCACTGGCGGCGGTCGTCCCGGCCGGCCTGGTGTCCGCGTACCTGTTTGCCCTGCCAGCGGGGTGGAATGGCGCGCTTGGCGCCAACTATCCGGGCGCCGCAGCGCTCGCCCACCCGGCCATGCACGTGCGGCCAGAGCCTGTCCGCCCGCCGCTGGCGACCCTGCAGGCAGCGATCCCGCAGTACTGGCAGCAGGGCTGCCTCGACTATTCGGCAGCACCCAAGGTCTGCGTCTACGGCGATGTCCACAACCCGGTCCTGACGGTAGCGCTCGTCGGCGACTCGGTTGCCGGGAACTGGTTCCCGGCACTCGAGCAGATCGCCCAGAAGCGCCACTGGAAGCTGGTCACCGACCTGCACGCCAGCTGCACGTGGACCGCCACGGTCATCATCAACCGGCAGACCAACGCCCCTTATACGAAGTGCCATGCCTGGGGTGTCACCGTGCTGCATGATCTGCTCACCAAGATCCGGCCCGATGTCGTCATCACCTCCGAGCTCGCCGAAAGGGGATCAGTCAGCCACCCCAGGCCGGGGCCACAGGCCTACGCCGATGTCGCCGCGGGGATGGCACAGTACTGGCGGCAGCTGGAGGAGAGCCAGATCTCCGTGGTCGCCATGCGCGAGACGCCGACGATCAACACGATTGTGCCGGGCACTTGCGTCGCCAGGTACGGGCCGTCTTCACGGGCGTGCGACGTGCCCACGTCAGCGGCCGTCCTGCCTGATCCCCCTACCGAGCTGGCGGCACGACTGCTGGGCGGGACCGCCAAGGTGATCGACATGACGTCGCTCATCTGCGGGCCGACCACGTGCTCGCCGGTTGTCGGGAACGTCATGGTGTACATGGACCGCGATCATCTGACCAGCAGCTACTCCACGACGCTGGCCCCCTTCCTGGAGCCAAGGCTGCTGCACAGCGTCCCAGCTCTCACCCAGGCCGGCTAGGACACCCCGTCCGCAGCTGCCCCCGCGCGCAGCACGTACTTGAGCACCTTGCCGGCCGCATTGCGCGGCAGCTCAGCCACGATCACCACGTCGCGGGGGACCTTGAAGTGGGCCAGCCGCTCCCGGCAGAAAGCGATGATCTCGGCCGGGTCGATCTCGGCCCCTGGCCGCGGGATCACGTGCACGCGGCAGACCTCGCCCAGCCGCTGGTCCGGCACTCCGACAGCCGCCGCCTCCGAGACCTTCGGGTGCCTTGTGATCAGCTGCTCGACCTCTGCCGGGTAGACGTTGAACCCGCCGACAATGAACATGTCTTTCAGCCGGTCGGTGATGCGCAGGTTGCCGTCGTCGTCCAGGCAGCCGATGTCGCCGGTGTGCAGCCAGCCGCCAGCGTCGATAGCCGCCGCGGTGGCCTCAGGGTCCCCGAAGTATCCGCGCATGACGTTGTAGCCGCGCACGAGCACCTCACCAGCCTCGCCTGGGGGCAGCCGGGTGCCGTCCTGGCTGGCGATAGCGACCTCGGTGCCCTCGATCGGCCTGCCGACGGTCGACGCGATGGTCTGCGGGTCGGCGTGCGGGTCACCGACGGTGACGGTTCCGCAGGCCTCCGTGAGACCGTAGGCGATGACGACGTCAGGGAAAAGCTCCGCTCGCATTCGCTCGACGAGGGCAACGGGAACGACCGCCGCTCCGGTCACCGCCAGGCGCAGTGAGCTCAGGTCTGCGCGCCCGGCGGCCGGGTGGTCGAGGAGCGAGGCGTACAGCGTCGGCGGCCCGGGCAGCACGGTGATCTTCTCGTCACTGACGAGCTGCAGCGACCGGGCGGGGTCGAATACCGCCTGCAGCACGAGTGTCGCGCCGGTGATCAGGCAGGCCAGCAGGCCGGCCTTGTAGCCGAACGTGTGGGACAGCGGGTTGACGACCAGGTAGCGGTCGCCGCGGCGGAGCCCCACACCGGCGCTCCACGCCTCGTACACGGCCACGTTCTGACCATGTGCCGTCATTGCCCCCTTCGGCCGCCCGGTCGTGCCGGAGGTGAAGAACATGTCGGACACGTCGTCCGCGCCGACCGCGTCGAGGCGAGCGGTGACTAGCCCGGCAGCCACCACGTTCCCTCTCAGGAGGAAATCCTCGTAGGGGTGCGCATCGCCGTCACTGGTCTCCCCCAGGGTCACCACGTCGAGCCGGGCAGGCAGGTCGCCGGCCGCGCGCAGCATGCCGAGGTAGTCGTTGCCCAGGAATCCGTTGTCGACCAGCAGCAGGCGCGCGCCGCTGCGGGTGAGGATCCAGCTCGCCTCGTCGCCTTTGTACCGGGTACTGACCGGGACGAGCACCGCACCCGCTGACACCGCCCCGAGCGCGGCTACGACGAAACGGTGCCCGTTGCCTGCCCACACCGCGACCCGGTCGCCCTTTTCCACTCCGCTCGCGATCATCGCGGCCGCGCAGCGCCGGACTTCGGCGGTCAGCTGCCTGAAGGTCCAGCGCAGGTCACCGTCGACGAGCGCCTCGGTGTCAGCGAACTCTGCCCCGGCCCTGGCCAGCAGCTGCGGCACGGTGTTGGCGAGCAGCGCGGCCATCGCAGTCCTCGGAGTCGGCGGGTCCGGAACACTCTAGCTCTCCGATCAGGACACTTGGTACGGTCGGGCCATGCCCGAGGCCTACCTGGTGGACGCCGTCCGGACGCCGGTCGGGAAGCGCGGCGGTGGCCTGGCGGCGGTCCACCCGGCCGACCTCGGCGCCGCGGTGCTGACCGCCCTCGTCGACCGCACGGGGGTCGACGCGGAGGCAGTCGAGGACGTGATATTCGGCTGCGTCGACACTGTCGGCCCGCAGGCGGGTGACATCGCCAGGACCGCTTGGCTGGCGGCCGGCCTGCCCGACCATGTGCCCGGTACCACGGTCGACCGGCAGTGCGGCTCGTCTCAGCAGGCAGTGCACTTTGCCGCCCAGGCCGTGATGTCCGGAACGGCGGACGTCGTCATCGCCGGCGGCGTCCAGAACATGAGCGCCGTCCCCATCTCCTACGCCATGACGGCAGGACAAGCGCTCGGCTTCAGCGATCCGTTCAGCGGCTCGGTGGGATGGCAGCGGCGCTACGGCGACCAGGAGATCTCGCAGTTCCGGTCCGCCGAGATGATCGCTGAGAAGTGGGACATCAGCCGGGAGGACATGGAGCAGTTCGCTGTCACCTCGCACGAACGGGCGCTGCGGGCGGCGGCCGAGGGACGATTCGACCGGGAGATCGTGCCGGTGTTCGGGCTGACCGCGGACGAGACGCCGCGGCCGCCGGACTGGGCGAAGATCCGGTCGCTGCCGACGCTCGTGGAGGGCGGCCGGCTGACCGCGGCGGTGTCAAGCTCGATCGCGGACGCGGCCGCCGCGCTGCTCGTGGTGAGCGAGGCAGGCCTGGCCACCCACGGGCTGACGCCACGGGCCAGGATCCATCACATGTCAGTCCGCGGCGCCGACCCGGTCTGGATGCTGACGGCGCCGATCCCGGCGACGGCCCACGCGCTGGGAAAGTCCGGGCTGACGCTCGCCGACATCGACCTGGTCGAGATCAACGAGGCGTTCGCGTCGGTCGTTCTCGCCTGGGTCACCGACACGGGCGCTGACCCGAGGCGAGTGAACGTCAACGGCGGCGCGATCGCCCTCGGCCACCCGCTCGGCGCCACCGGCGCGCGGCTGGCCACCACGCTGCTGCACGAACTGGAGCGCACCGGCGGCCGGTACGGCCTGCAGGTCATGTGCGAAGGTGGCGGGCAGGCCAACGTCACGATCCTCGAATGCCTCAGCTGACCTGGCCCTGGCCCAGCCCCATGGACAACCCGGTTGACTTCAGCGGACGTGCGGTCGTCGTCACCGGGGGCACGCGCGGCATCGGCCGCGTGATCGCTCAGAGTTTCCTCGCCGCCGGTGCTGACGTGCTCGTCTGCGCGCGGACGGAGCCGGAGAGCCTGCCTGCCGCTGCCGGGCGTGCGGCCGAATTCACCCGCGCCGATGTGCGAGTTCCCGAGCAGGCTAGCGGGCTGGTCGACGCCGCGGTTGCTGCGTTCGGGCGGCTGGACGTGCTGGTCAACAACGCGGGCGGGACCCCCAATGCGGAGGCGGCCGTCGTGTCGCCGCGATTCGTCGAGCGAATCGTGGCGCTGAACCTGCTCGCGCCGTTCTATGTGGCCCAGCCGGCCAATGCCGTCATGCAGCAGCAGGACGGCGGTGGCACGATCGTCAGCATCGGCAGCGTGTCCGCCCACCAGCCGGCCCCGCTCAGCGCCGCATACTCGGCCGCCAAGGCTGGCCTCGTGCAGCTGACGCGCTCGCTCGCGCTGGAATGGGCGCCGAAGGTCCGCGTCAACCACATCACGGTCGGTCCGATCCTGACCGAGAACGCGGCTCTGCACTACGGCGCGGACGGCGGCGCGGCGGTCGCCC
>Ga0126378_10002548_pt1 | contig 13505 bp, 13 predicted proteins | sample PanSoiMetPlot_23_FD_92587 | JGI IMG/M metagenome (GOLD analysis project Ga0126378, IMG submission 92587) | Tropical forest soil microbial communities from Panama - MetaG Plot_23 | ecosystem: Environmental > Terrestrial > Soil > Tropical forest > Bulk soil | place: Panama | collected 2016-02-17 | reverse complement strand
CGAAGCTTGGGGTCTCGCCGATTATCAACGCCGCTGGTACCTATACCACGTTAACGGCGGCCTGCATGCCTCCGGAGGTTCTGGCGGCGGTGCAGAAGGCTGCGCTTCATCCTGTGCGATTGCACGATCTCCAGCAGAAGGCGGGTGAGTACATCGCTCGTCGCCTCAAGTGCGAGGGAGCAGTCGTGACATCGGGAGCTTCTGGAGCCATCACCCTGGCGACCGCCGCTTGCCTGCAGCATGCAAATAACATCACGATTCTGGACATGCCGCAGGCGATTGACGGAATGAAAAATCAGGTCATCGTGCAGCGTGCTCACCGTTATGAGTATGATCGCGCAATATATCTCTCAGGCGCGCGGGTCACCGAGGTAGTCACGCTCGACGACTATAAGCGTGCATGCGGCGCAGGGAATGCGGTGATGACGAATTTTTTCAATGCTGCCGAAGACGAGGATGGCGTCGCCTCGAGCGCACATATTGGTCGCGAAGAGTGGCTGCGGGTCGCGCACGAGTACAACATTCCATGCCACCTGGATGCAGCTGCCGACATGCCGCCGATCTCGAATCTTTGGAAATATACCGGCATGGGTTTCGACCTGGTAGCTTTTTCCGGCGGCAAGGGAATACGCGGTCCACAAAACGCGGGCCTTCTGCTGGGCCGGAAGGTCCTGACAGACTTGGCCCATGCGAATAATAATCCCGGCGACGGGATCGGCCGCGGCATGAAGGTCGCGAAGGAACAGATTGTGGGCATGGTTGCGGCGGTCGACTGGGTTCTCTCCCACACAGAAGAGTCGATGCAGGGCGACTACCAGAAGCGCGCCGATCTCATCGCCACTGCCGTGAAGGGCATTCCTTCGGTCAGGACGGAAACCGTGGTTCCAAAGATCGCCAACCATGTTCCACACCTGCTCATACGCTTCGACCCGGCAGTCACCGGCATTGAAACCCCCCAGATCGTCGACGCTTTGCGCACGGGAACGCCTTCGATCGAACTGAACCCAAACACCGGCCAAAAACCCAACCAGGGCATTCCGGCGGATGCGAACACGCTCGTGGTTGGAGTCTGGATGTTGCAGCCCGGTGAAGACGAGATCGTGGGACGCCGAATTCGAGCGGCCCTCACGAAAAAGGCCTGACACTCGAACCCACCATCAGGGTTTCATTCACGGTCAGTGGAGCATCCATGCGTCGCTTGTCCAGTTCGATACACCGTCAGTTGGCGCGCGTCATGGGGCATTTCAGGCAGACCGATGATCTCAAGCCCTGTCCAGGACCGCCGTACAAGAGCGGCAACTTCAGCGCCGCGTGGGCAGGACGCACAGGGAACATCGGCTATTCCTGTACCGAATGCCCAGGGATGGGTCTAGAATACGGCGAACGGTAAAGCAGTGCACTCGATTCAATTCAGCAAACCTTCTGATGCGACCAAGCGATTCATCCGCTTCTATGCGCATCGAGCGTCGAATCTGGGCTCGTCCGTTCTAGTTCACCCCGTACCGGCTCGTTCCGAGCATGCGCTCGATTTCGAATTCGCTGATGAGATTCAGATTCACGATCTTCGTGATGGTGTCAGACGCAGGGCGAAGTCTGCCGCTTTGATCGGTCTACAAACACATCGGCGAGTTGAACAAGTAATCCGAGGACGAATCGAGAGCTTCACCGTTTTCCTTCAACCCGCGGCGCTCAGTCTACTCTTTGGTCTCCCCGCAATCAGTGTTACCAATGCTGATGAGGACGCGCATGAGGTCTTGGGACGCTCGGTCGGTGCTCTCAGAGAGCGGCTTGGTAATTGTGGCTCATTTCTCGAACGGGTGCTAGTGGCCGAGGAGTTTTTCATCGGTCTCAGCTCAAAAGCGCCGCTCTTCGATATCGTGGAATGGGTTGCCCACGAGATTCGACGGCAGCACGGAGTCTGCCAGATGGATGCCGTTGCGCGGTCCGCAGGTCTGAGTAGTCGCACACTTCATCGAAGGTTTAAGCAGTCAATCGGACTGTCGCCGAAGATCTATTCGCGCATCGTCCGCTTCGAATCGGCACTCCAGACGAAGGCTACATCCCCAAAGTTAACGTGGACCGAGATCGCGCACCAGTACAGCTACCACGACCAGATGCACATGGTTCACGACTTCCATAGCTTGTCGACGGATACGCCGTCGGGACTCTTAAGGCAGCTTGCGAATATTCATTCGGGAGATCTGGGTACGGTCGAGAAATCCCGTCTTCTCCTGTAACGAAGTGTGGCGATGCCTAACGGTACCGTTGCACGTCCCCATCTTCCGGGTCCGCTGCGTCCAGTTCCTTCCAGTAGAGAACTAGCGGACCAGCCAAGTAGTGAAGTTTTGCCAGACCTGAGTGTCGTCGATCGTAAACCGGAAAGGCACGCTTAAGACAATCAAGAGGCCACCGAACAGGCATGCTGGATGAAGACGCTTGTGTGTAAGGGTGTCGTGGGCAATGTATGCGAGGGCAACGATGTCACCCATAAGGAAGAGCGTGCTGATATCACGATTTCTGATGAAATCCAGCGGAATTCGTGCCACTCCAGCCGTCAATATTCCCAAAGTGGCCAGGATCATGAGCCGCTTGTGAACTTGTGGTCTCGTCCTGAAATAGAGGCCGGCCCCCGCCAAAGTCGCGAACACAATGACATCAAAGAATGGCACGACCAAGAAATTCGCAATAGGCAAACCTAGAGGCTTCGCTAACGTGCCATATTTTGCTGCATGGATAGTGACAATCATACCGACGATCACCATCGAAAGCGCGAGAAAAGCTCCGATATAGCCAACCCGACGATGCAGATCGATTCGCCGCTTTGCGATAAGTGTCATCTGAACGAATAAAAGCACAAACCAAGTGGAGAACAGAAAGCCGTGGAGATGAACCGCCCCCGTGAGTGAACGGTGCGCAAAAAAGGCATTTAAGTAATAGGTTCGCGCGAAGCCAGCGAAAATGACGGCCGATGCGATCAGCATCAAACCGATCACAAACACTCGTTCTCGCCCCCATTTATGCGAACTTGGATTGTCTTGCTTCAGACTGATTCGCGGAATTTCGGTTTCCATCTCGTCACCTCTTCGCCGGATTCGGGGAAGCATCCTATGCACGACGAGTATGTTTTGAAGTGGGCGAAGCGTGATAGTAAGAATCGGACAGGCGCTGGCCGGAGAGTCTGGAAGCTCTCCCTACTTCGCACTCAGGCTACGCTCGCGATTGCGCTTATAGACGAGAAATGAAACAGTTACGCCTCTCTGAGTCTGCCGCGCCCGCAGGTGATGACATTCAAAGTCTTTGATCAAAGGGACCGTATGGCGACAAGATTTCAGCTATGATTTCGGTGAACAAGTTCACTATCGTCATATTCTCCCCAACAGATTTAGCCAAAATCCGGGGCGAAATTTTTTCATAGCGAGAGCTGATTTCTTAACAGCGAGGTTTCATGAAGAGCGCGACACGACAGACGGGCAGTTTAGTGGCTTGCTTGGCCGTGGGAATCTTCGTGACGGGTTGGCGCATGGAAACGGCTGCCTCTAACAGTTCAGAACGCGTTGCGGCTCACCCCGATCAGCCGGAAACAAAAATCGCAAACTCTTGGGATCCGAAGGCCGCCGCCGCTTACCTGGATCAGCGGCAATCGTGGTGGATGGAATGGCCCAGAGCCCAGCGGGACCATGAAACTTTCTGTGTGTCGTGCCACACCGCTGTTCCCTATGCTCTTTCGCGTTCCGCTCTTCGAACGGTCCTTGCCGAGAAAGCGCCATCTCAGAACGAGCGACGCCTGCTGGACAATGTCACGAAGCGCGTCCGCCTCTGGAAGGAGGTGGAACCGTTCTACAAGGATGCGGACCGCGGGCCATACAAGTCCGTGGAGTCCCGCGGAACGGAATCCGTTCTCAACGCACTGATTCTCTCGAGCCGTGATGCGGAAAGCGGCCAACTCAGCAACGATGCCCGTACGGCGTTTGCGAACATGTGGGCCGAACAACAAACTACCGGCAAGCAAAAAGGCGCGTGGCTGTGGCTTCGCTTTAAGAACGAGCCGTGGGAAGCGGACGATTCCGACTACTTCGGAGCCACGCTGGGCGCCGTCGCCGTTGGAACCGCACCAGGAAACTATCGTGAGACGCCCGAAATCCAATCCAGCGTCAAGCTATTGCGCGAATACCTCGACCGCGAATTTGCCGCGCAGACCACTATGAATCGGGTCCTTCTCTTGTGGGCCAACGCGAAGATGCCGGGATTCCTCGAGCCCGATCGGCAAAAGGCCATCATTGGCGACCTTCTCGAAAAGCAGCAGCCTGACGGTGGCTGGAGCCTGTCGTCTTTGTCTGGCGACTGGAAGCGCGCGGATGGAACGCCCCAGGACACGAGGAGCGACGGATACGCGACCGGACTGATCACCTTTGTTCTTCAGCAGGCTGGGATCTCGCCGGAAAACGCCAAACTGAAGCGAGGTCTCGCGTGGCTTACTGCGAACCAGGACAAGACCGAAGGTTCCTGGACGGCCTATTCTCTGAACAAGAACAAGGAGCACCACATCAGTCCGGAGACCGCACTCTTCATGAATGACGCAGCCACTTCCTATGCTGTGCTCTCTCTGACGGCCGTCAATCGTCGCTAGCGAACTTCTGCAATTGCTGAGTCCAAGCGCTGGTTTGAATTTGCGGATGGCACCTGGCCTCGAGTCTCGCGCGAGCCCTATGGCGAGGTAGGCCGCGATGCGTGGACAGAGGGTCGGTGGGGTTGGTTCCAGCTGCGAAAATATCCAACCCGGAAGCCAACCTTTTAAAAATGTGCGGTTGGCAACACGAGCAGGGGCGAAAGCGCGAGTCCCTGCGGGTCCGGCGTAGTCGAAGACCCCAGACACACCGATAAACTTCATGCACGAGAACCGGGAGACCTCGACTTTCAGGAGCTTGATGCTGGCGCTTCGGCCGTTGCTCTTCAAGGTTGAACTCTGAAAACCTGAAACCTTGAAACTTAGCCCCTAAAAATTTGATCCCAGCCGTGAAGGCCGGAACGGGATCTGGAACGTCGCCTCGACATCAACCGGCGTGCCGTTTTTTGTGGCCGGTTCGAACTTCCATTGCGAAACGGCTTCGGTCGCGAAGCGGTCGAGGCGCTCGTCAGCTCCGCGCAGAACTCGCACGTTGCCGACGCTACCGTCCGCATGAATCACTGCGTACAAAATGACTGTGCCGTGGACGTTTTCCCGCATGAGTTGCATCGGGTACGCGGGATCAACTTTGCGTGTTGCCATCGGCTGCGAAAGATCATCCTTCGGTGCATTCGGATCGCGGTCGGTTGAGTCATGCTTCAATTCGGCGAAACGGATAATCCAACTTCCTCCAGCCGAGTTCAAGTTCGGCATGTTCAAAGTGACGGAGTAAAAGCGCCGGTTGCCGAAGACAGCGCGCTCTGCGTCTGAGAGCTTCGCGGTACTGTCGGGCTGCATGGGGCTCGCTGTGGTCACACGAGGAGGACGAACGCTCGCGACCAGTGGCGCGTCCTTTGCTGGTGGTCTCGTCCCGGGATCTCCTGCCACCGCAGCTGGTTTGCTCGCAGGGCCCAAGTACAGGCCAGCTGGAGCATTTCCAGTCGGTTTCGACGACGAAACTCCTCCGTTTCCCGTTGTGCCACTGCCGCCACCAGAAGGTGAACCTCTGCCCACGTTGCCAACTGCTGATCCCGGACTCGCAGCTCCGCCAAGATGTCCTTCAGGCGAAGCGGTAAATGTCCCACGGCGGTTCCCGGCAGGCGGTTCGGCCGGCGCGTCGACCGCCGGATGCAGGTTCAAAGCGATGAGACGACCTGGCGAACCAGAAGCGCTTCCTGCGGTGGCAGACCCGCCTAGCGTTGGAGGCGGCGCAACAACCTGCGGAGCACCAACGGCAGCCTGTCGCCCTCCTGCTGTGGTGTGCTGATCCGCCACTGCCAACTGAGGCGCGGGAGCAATGACCTCCGTTGGCGCGATGTTGAGACTCCCAGTCCTGTGCGAGGGCGAACTGGAGATGTCAGTCGGTGGAGCTACCGGAGCGGGCTGCAGTTGAGTCAGTCCTGAAGAACTCGCGGTGAGATCCTTTGGCGGGGTGGCTACCGCATCTTGCAACGCGGGCAAGTTTCGCTTGCGAACCGGCGTTGCATCCTGCGGAGGAGCTGCAACCGAGTTGGGCAGCGACGGCGACAGACGGGCGATTTCCGCGGCAGGGGAGAGCGGAGCGGCAGGAATCTCGAGTCGCGGCTTGACCGCCGTGTCTGACCAAGCAACAACGTTCGGTATCGCTACGTCTCGCTTGAGCTTCACGTTGGGCGGCGTGACGATGGTCTGGCTCCGATTATCGGCTTCGCGCGGCACCGAAATGATCGCCTGGCGCGTAGGCTCCGGGTCGGCTTGACGCGGCGCTTCCACCGAAGCGCTGCGCGTGTCCAGCGGCGGGACGTATTCCGAGGGCCGATAGTAGATGACCTGCGAATGATCAAAGGCGGGTTTCGTCTCGATGCGAGGACGCGTACTCGGAATCAGCGTCACTCCGAAGAGGAGTGCTCCCGCTGCGACGTGATAAACGCTCGATTCCAGGAATCTCCTCCAGGGGAGGCTCCGTTTCACAAAAACATCGGGCCAGAATGGCCCCGGTGAAGAGTGAAGTTCAAGCGGAGGCAAGCGGCGCGGGAAAAAGAGGTCACGCAGGTTTCTAAAGAAGACCCGATGCCTCGACGGCAGCTCGAAGAGAAGTTGCGGGACCTCAGAGTCCGGCTGGGTCTCGATCACTGGGGGTGCCGCGGCCATATCTCCTCATACTAGATGCGAATCCCCGCTTCCGGATAGCGCCGGGAGGGCATTCGGACCACATGAAACCGTGTGCAGGCACCTCTCCATCACGGGGATTGGGCGGCAAACCATTTATAATCATGGGCTCGGCAGTCTGCGGCAATTCTCATTGTAAGGACATACTTTGCTCGACTTCTTAGGCGATTTGAAGCGCACTCATATGTGCGGGACGCTGCGCGCGTCCGATGCCGGCATAAAGGCCGTGCTCATGGGATGGGTGAACAAGCGCCGCGACCACGGCAGCCTGCTTTTTATTGATCTGCGTGACCGCACCGGGATCACGCAGGTTGTGGTCAACGCCGATCGAAACGCGGCGATCCATGAGAAAGCAGAAACGCTCCGGAACGAGTACGTCATCGCGGCCATTGGAACTTTGAGGTTGCGCGATGCCAACACGATCAATCCGAATATGCCGACGGGCGAAGTGGAACTGGTAGCGGATGACATTCGTATCCTGAACGAGTCAAAGTTGCCGCCATTTTTGCCATCAGACACCGCGTTGACGAACGAAGAAACGCGGCTGAAATACCGGTATATCGACCTGCGGCGCGACGTGATGCAGTTCAACATCGAGACGCGGCATAATGTCGCCAAAGCGATCCGCGATTATCTTTCCTCGCAGGGATTTTTTGAGATCGAGACGCCGTTCATGACGCGTTCAACACCCGAGGGCGCGCGCGACTACCTTGTGCCGAGCCGAGTGCAGCCGGGGACGTTTTATGCACTGCCGCAGTCCCCACAGATGTTCAAGCAGATTCTGATGATCTCGGGCTTCGACAGATATTTTCAGATCGTGCGCTGCTTCCGCGACGAGGACTTGCGGGCGGACCGGCAGCCCGAGTTCACGCAGATCGACCTTGAGATGACTTACCCCCAACCCGAGAGCGTATGGGCGGTTGTTGAGGGATTTCTACAGGTTGCTTTCAGTGCTGGCGGGGAAAAGATAGAGGCGTCGTTTCCACGCATGGATTACGACGAAGCAATCCGGCAATACGGAATCGATAAGCCGGATATGCGAATTCCGCCGTTTACCGATGTGCACGACTGTTTCACGCCTGAACATCTGCAGGAACTGGCGATCAATCCGAATCTGCCGTTAATTGCGATTCGAATTCCCAAAGTCGGCGAGCTTTCGCGCAAAGAGCGCGATGACATTAAGCCGATGTTTCATTCCAAGGGCGGAGCGCGAGTGTACGAGGACTTCAAGCGCATCTCCAACAAGTATCCCGATGCGGCGGTGGCGATTGCCAAAAAGACCGCCATGGACGAAGGCGACTTGATCGTGCTGGTCGCCGGATCAGCGCAGGCCGGGCCGCAGACGGCCCTTCCGGCGCATCGAAAAGTTACTCCGGCGGAGCTGGCGATCTATGCGTCGGCGGGATTGCTGCGCCTGGCTCTGGCCCAGAAGTATGCCGACCGGCACGGGATTTTCAAAAAGACCGGCGACACCAAGAAAGACTACCGCTTTCTGTGGGTCACGAACTTTCCCATGTTCGAGTGGGACGAGAGCGAAAAGCAGTGGATGGCAGCGCACCATCCATTCACCTCGCCGCGTGAGGAGGACATGGGCCTGCTGGGGCAGGGGGTCGATTCGGTGAACGATCCGAACTCGACGCTCAGCGCGGTGCGTGCGCTGGCCTATGACGTCGTGCTGAACGGAACTGAGTTAGGCTCGGGCTCGATCCGTATTCACCGGCAGGACATCCAGGCGAAGATCTTCAAAGCGCTGGGCATGACCGACGAGCAAGCGAAGAAGCGTTTCGGTTTCTTCCTGGAGGCGCTGGAGTACGGCACCCCTCCGCATGGGGGAATCGCGCTGGGACTAGATCGTATCGTCATGATCCTTGCGGGAGCAGAGAGTCTGCGCGAAGTGATTCCGTTCCCGAAGACTGCGCGCGCCGTAGATCTGATGTGCGACGCACCGACGCCTGTGGATGAGCGGCAGCTGCGTGAGCTAGGAATTTCAATTAAGAAGTGAGTGGGGGTACAAGTAACTAGAATTCCATTGATCTCACGAGAAAACCGCAACAGTCCGCAAGGCACCTATCGCAGCGCTGGAAGCGCTGCGCCACCCGATAGCCGGTTCCAATGCATCGCGCTGCGATAAGGGTGCCAGGCGACTTCAGAATTTGTTTCTGCCACCGGTCCTTATTTACTCAACTTTGATCCCGATCCACTTTTTGCCTGCGTAGAGTTTGTAGGCGTCGCCGTCTTCGATCAATTTGAGCGGGACGGGACGGGGAAGCGCCTGGTCCGTTTGGTAGGAGGCACTTAGGACATCATTGTTGGCGACGTCCATGACATTGAATTTGCCGTCGGCAGCGAAGCCGAATCCGTATTGTCCGGGAGGCAGGCTGGATCCGCCGATGTTCAGCTTGGCTTCGGTGATCAGCAGACCTTGGTATTTCTGTTGGATTGCCGTCGAGTATCCGGAGGCGTCGACGAGGGATGCCAGCATCATCTTGCCGTCCGCGAGTTGAAATCCCACGGCGTTGCGCAGTTGGACCGGCGCTTTCTGACCGCGGTAGAAATATTCTGTTGGGACTGTTTTTTTCAATTCGTCGGCGCTCAGAACGTGCTTTGAAGCCTGTTGGGCGAGCGCGCATCCAATCAGTGCGAGTACTGCTGTCCCTAACATCTTTCGCCGGGTTTTGGTCATGGCAGGGCTTCCTTTTTAGAACGTGAAAATAAACTCACGGAACTCTAATTGTTTAGAGCGGTTCTGGCAATTTGCTTCGCATTGCGCACGAGAAGAAAGCTTAACCGCAAAGAACGCTGACAACGTCTGCCGGGGAAATCGGTTTGAGAGCAAGATTCGGATAGTCGGTTCCAAACCTCTGCCGTAGGCTTTCTTTACTATGACCACGAATGCCATACTTGCAACGGAAGTCCTGGAATCCATGCCGGTCGTACAGACAGGAGTAAAAGAAGCCGCCGCGTCTGACGAGCGCTACTGGGAAGCGGTGCTAGCTCGGGACTCCAAGCGTGACGGCGAGTTCTTCTTTGCCGTTTCTACCACCGGAGTCTATTGCCGGCCTTCGTGCGCGGCGCGGCGTCCGCGGCGGGAGAATGTTTGTTTCTTTCGAACGCCCGACGCTGCCGAGCAGGCGGGGTATCGAGCGTGCCTGCGTTGCCGTCCGCGAGCGTTTACCGGCAATGCGGAATCCGATGGTGTGAAGGCAATTTGCCGCTTCATCGAGCAGCACCTTGATGAACCCATGACGCTTGGGCGATTGGCCAAGGAGTTTCATCTGAGTCCGTTTCATTTGCAGCGGCGCTTCAAGGCTGTGCTGGGGGTTACGCCGCGGGAATACGCCGATTCCTGCCGTATGAAGATGCTTAAGCGGAGCTTACAGGCTGGTGATTCCGTTACGCGAGCCATGTATGACGCGGGATACGGATCGAGCAGCCGGCTATATGAGCGGACTGCATCGCAGCTGGGCATGACTCCCGACAAGTATCGGCGGGGAGCCATCGCGGCGAGCATTCGCTACACCATCGCCGACTCGCCACTGGGACGGATGCTGATTGCAGCTACCGAGCGGGGCATATGTTCCATTCAGTTCGCGCGTACCGACGGCGAACTGATCGAGGGACTCAAGCGGGAGTTTCCGTTTGCGGCGCGCCGGCCAGACGACGGTGAATTGCGGGCTTGGGTAAGCACGCTATTGCATCATTTGCGAGGGAAGGATTTAAATTCATCTCTGCCGCTCGACATACGAGCGACGGCGTTCCAGCGGCGAGTATGGGCATACCTGCAGTCAATCCGGTTCGGTGAGACGAAATCCTACAGCGAGGTTGCGAAGGCGATTGGACAACCCCGGGCTTGCCGCGCCGTTGCGCGAGCGTGCGCTACCAATCCGGTTGCCGTTGCGATCCCGTGCCATCGCGTGGTTCGCGAGGACGGCAGCATGGGAGGATACCGATGGGGTTTGAAGCGGAAGCGGGCTCTGTTGGAGATGGAGCGCGGAGCCGACGCGTAGCGCTCGACACGCATCGCAAGCCGGAACGTATCAATTAAGACGTTGCAGGCTGTGCTTACGAACGGCCAGCCAATTGAAGAAGGCTACCGCCAGTGCTGCCAGCAGGATCAGCGACTTGCTGTATTCGATCTGGGTCAATAAAGCGGCGCAGAGTAGCACACCTGCGACAGCGATGAGGGTTCCGCCGCGAATTTGGAAAAAGGGCGGAGTGGGTTTTCTCTTTCTCAGAACCGGGAGCGCGGCGCAAACCACTCCGTAGTAAAACAAGCGCGATCCCGCCGAAAGGGTTGCATTCCCTGCGAAGCTGCCAAAAAGGGCCAATAGCCAGACCAGTAGTGCAAAAATGAAAATCGAGAAGTACGGCGTCCGAAAGCGTGGGTGCACGAGCGCGAAGAAAGCAGGAAAGTCGCCATGTTCACCGAGCGCAAAGGTGATCCTTGGGGTCGTGAGCATATTGCCGCTGAGGTAGCCATAGATGGAGAACAAGGCACCGAGGGCGGTAAGCGCCGCGCCGCTGCTTCCGACAGCAATCCGTGCAACATCTGCGAGCGCACGCTCACTGTGCGTTGGATCAGGCAGCACCCCTACTACGACCCACTGAACCAATCCGTAAATGACTGCGCAAATAATTAGCGCTGCGAATAGCGCAAAGGGCAAATCGCGGCGCGGATCTTTCGCCTCACCAGCGGAAATCAGGACCGCTTCAAAGCCTCCGTAGGCAAAGATCAGCAACACGATGGCGCGGGCCCATTGCGTTCCGCCACTCATTAGGCTGAGATTCGGCAAGGCCAAGTGCCTGCTAAACAGGTAATAAGCGCCAGCAAGACCTACAAAAACGAGAGAGAGTAGTTTTGCGATGGTGAAGAGAGTGCTGACGCGGGTGCCGGCCTGGACGCCGCAGAAGTTGATGGCGGCCAGAATTCCGATAAGAAGAGTGAGAATGGCTAATTTAACCGCAAAGCGAGTTGCTTCAGGCCAGAATTCTCCAAGGTAAGTCACGAAAAGGTTTGCGTTGGCGGCACAAGACGCGAGCCGCACAAACCAGACCAGCCAAGCCACCTGAATTCCCATGAAGCGGCCGAAGGCCTCCTGCGCGTATAGGTACGGGCCTCCAGTAAGCGCGAAACGAGAGGCGACCTCGGCGAAGCAGGCCATGATCACCGACATTGCAATTGCGGCAACGACCACCGCAAGTATGCTCGCTCGCCCGACCAGACTCGCAAGAACTGAGGGCAGGCCGAAGACGCCGCTTCCAATGATGCAATTTACGGTGAGGGCGGCCAGGCTCCAGCGTCCGATCGCGCGCACCAATCCCTCGCTGGAGGCCGCCTCGGTGGCGCTTTTGGTCATCGCGAGTTTGTATCACAGATGCCCGAAGGAGTGGCAGTTGGAGCGAGCGTCGTCTAGAATCCACGGCGGTCCACGGCGCACGGTGAGCAGAAGGCTCGCGCGGGCGTGGGCGCACGCGCCCCTTCGAACGAGATTTCCAAATGATGAAGGAACAGCGGTGCGTTTTTATTGCCGGAGGAACCGGCTACATGGGGCAGAGATTGATTCCCCGATTGCTGCAGCGTGGGCACGAAGTGCGTGCTCTGGTGCGTCCGGGCTCAGAAGAGAAGCTGCCGAATGGGTGTACGGCGGTGATCGGCAATGCGCTCGATGCCAGCAGCTACGCCGACGGTATTTCTCCGGCGGACGCATTCGTGCAGCTGGTGGGAGTTGCGCATCCGAGTCCCTGCCAAGTCGGCGGAATTCAAAAAGATCGATTTGCCGACTGGGCTGGGAGCCATTTCTAGTGCGAAATCGGCGGGCATTCGGCATTTCGTGTACGTAAGCGTGTCGCATCCGGCGCCAATGATGCATGCCTACGTTGCTGTACGGACCGAGTGCGAGGCTGCGCTGGAGTCGACGGGCCTTAATGCGACCATTCTTCGGCCCGTGGTATGTGCTGGGCCCGGGACATCGTTGGCCGTACCTCTTGTTGCCGATCGACAAACTTGCTGAACGGGTTCCGCAAACTCGAGATGGGGCACAACGGCTGGGCTTGGTGACTTTGGAGCAGATGCTGAATGCACTAACGTTCGCGGTGGAGAATCGCGTTCAGGGAACACGCATTCTTGGGGTGCCCGAGATCCGGAACGGCGATCTCCTGAAACCCTCATCAAATAAGGGGTTTCGACGATGTGACTTTGTGAGACGAAAGTAATCACAGAATTACGAAAGCGCATGCCCGTGGGACATCTACACCCTCGCTTGTGCCGATGAGATGGTTGACTGGCGAACAGACATGGCCTTCGACGATATGAACGATCTGCACTTACGAATCGCACGCGTAACCGAAGATTTGCGCCAGATCCAACAGGAGTTGAATTGTGCCGCGATGCAGGCTCCGAGCGATCCGGAATTGATGGAGGCCTTGAATTCTCTGTCGGAGACCGAACCAATCGAAACTCTTCGTGTGGCACTCGATCAGATGCGCCACTTTCTGTGGTTTTATTCCGAGGTCATGAGAAATGAGCCGGAATTCGGCGACAAACTGCGCCAGGTAGGGTCAGCGAGCGCGAACGCCGATTCTGCGAAATCTGAGAGCTCCTTCTTCGACAAGCTTTCGCGCGTCGATGAACTCATGCTGCTGCACCAGGTTGTGGATGCAAAACGGCGCAAACCGAATTGAGTTCGATTCACAT
>Ga0126378_10002547_pt1 | contig 13506 bp, 8 predicted proteins | sample PanSoiMetPlot_23_FD_92587 | JGI IMG/M metagenome (GOLD analysis project Ga0126378, IMG submission 92587) | Tropical forest soil microbial communities from Panama - MetaG Plot_23 | ecosystem: Environmental > Terrestrial > Soil > Tropical forest > Bulk soil | place: Panama | collected 2016-02-17 | reverse complement strand
ATCTCCGGCAAGATAAAGACGCTTCTGCTTTGCGTCGTAGGCCATGTCATCCACCATGCCAACTGCTGGAACGCTGGCGATCACTTTGCCATCATCGGAATCAAGCACGACCAGTCTGCCAGGCTGGCGTGTGACGACGAAGAGGCGGTGATTTGCCTCATCCAGCGCCAACGATACGTTTTGCTTCACTCCAGCTGGCAGGGGCCAAGTCGCCATAAGCGCGCCTGTGTTTCGGTCGAATACGCCCACGGAGTCTTTTCCCGTAATGTTGCAGAACAGACGCGAGCCATTCTTTTCGAGCGCCATTGCTTCCACGCGATCCGAGTCGACCTTGATGTCATTCGTTTTCTTGAAGGCAGTGGTGTCTACGGCAGTAATGAAGGAGTACGGAGTTTTCGCTCCTCTACCGCCGTTCACAACATACATATACTTCGTAACGTCGTCATAGACCATGGAATCTGCGTCTGCGGCCAAATCAACCCGGCCGACCTGCTTGTAAGTATCGCTGTCGTAGATTTTCACGGCCGAATCGTCTCCGTCTACGACAAACAACTTTTTGAGGTCTTGCCGAAAGAGAGCGGAATGCGGTGCCTTGACGTCGGCAATCGTGTGAACGAGCTTGTTTGTGTCGGTGTCGAACACTAACACCTTTTCATTCTCTTCCGCGGTCAGAAACAGCCGATGTCCTTCGATATCTGGCGCGAAGTGGTCGAAGTCGCCATCATGAAGGCCTGGCAGGGGAATCGCACGGATCAGCTTCAAGGGTTTAGTCGCCGGCGCTTTCGGCGTGTTTTTGGCTTGAGCTTGCGCGCAGTGCGCTAACGCCAGCGCCGCAAGGATTACATATCCAAGTCGCCTCATGTTTTTCCTCCGGGATTTGAGCGGCATCCAGCGCAGTTAACGAGCCACCCGACGCGACAATCGCTCAAAATCGATTCCAGGCAATAACGGTGTTTTTTCTATGCGCACGGCATCCAGGGAATCTGGATCCAGCCCCAACGATTTCAAAATGCTTGGAGCAATTTGGGACGTTTGCACCGGAAATCTGATGACCGTGGGGCTCAACTGGCGATGGCATAGAAGTAGCGGCACGTTCCTATCGGTATCCGCGTTTCCTCCATGTTCGGCAATGAATGCGCTGGGCGCATCCGCGTAGATTTGGCCGGGGATGGGCTGGATCACAATGTCAGGCACGCGCGGGTCCTTCAAGGGATCGTTTAGCAGCAACTTCAGTGATTCCCCCGCATAGATTTCCTGAATGCCGGCTTTTTCCTGGACTCTTTGCAAGGCTTCTACAACATCATTCGTGCGCTTCTGATCGGAAAGCCATAGCAAGGCCACGCTTCCATCCTGCTCAATACCCGCTAATAGCCCCTGCTGCACCGCGTCAACTGTCTTGGGAATGAGTTCCAGGTCGCCGTACTTGAGCTTTAAAGGGTCGATTGGTGAATCGCCGTGCTTGGCAGTTACGATGAGGAGTGTGGAATCAAACAAGCCGCTCTCTTGTAGTCTTGCCACCATTTTCCCAATGCTCTGGTCAGTGTGAGTTAAAGCTTCCTGCAAAATGCAGCTGAGCCGGCCGCTACCATCAACATATCCGCCACCGGATGTCTTCTGCGGTACACTCACCGCTTGGAAATTCACGCCGAAGATGACAGGAACGCCGACCTTTCTCGTTCCTGTATGATCTTTGCCGTCAATTTGGTTCAGTATCGCGGCGACTTTGAGGTCGTCGTACGATTCAACGTTCTTAACCCCTCGGAAGGCCCGAACTTCCGGTGTGAACAGATCATCGACTCCTGTGCCCGAGGGCCCGTTTACGAAGTCGTACGCGGGATGCTTGTCGGCCCATGCGGTCCGGCCGCCACTTTTTTTGATAACCTCGAAAATTGTATTCACGCGAATGAAAGCATGTGGAAAGACAGGCGAGCACTTTTTGGCAGGATCAAGGGGCAGTTTTCTTGGGTCGATTCCGCCTCCGGCATCAACCACGTCGCGATTCTTGTCGATCGAAGAATCGTAAATTATAGCCGTTCCGATCTTGGAGCAATCAGAGCCTGGCGGTGAAAGGCTGCGATCGTACGAATTCTCAAAAATGACGCCGGTCACGTTGGGGGACCCGCCAGTAACCATGGAGAGGAGTCCGGGCCAGGAGTTTGATGGAAATGCCGTATAAGCATTCGAGTAAGTAAGGGCATGTCTGCTTAGTTTGGTAAGAGCAGAGTCTGGACTGTATTTCACGAGATTGGCGAGATCCAGACTATGCATTCCGTCAATGCTGAGCAACAAAACGCGTTGGACAGAAGGACCGCGTGCGGCTGTAGGTTTCTGTGATGATTGCGCTTCCACCCGCAAGAATGGCAAAACCGAAGCAGTACAAAGTAACAGGAGATGCCAAACGCTAAGCGGGCTGTCTTTACCCTCTCTTTTCAACGGTCTGCTCCTCGATGCGGTAGTACTTCTCCATGCCAATGGTGTCTTCTAGTTCCTTGCGAGTCTTCACGAAGGTCTGTTGGTCCATCCCGGTTCGTCCGGTTTCCTTGAGCTTGGTGAATAGTTCCCGCACGTTCTTGTAGACTACGGTGATCGCGCTAATGGCATCGTTCACCATCTTGTAGCCCATGGTTTCCAGCTCCCCGACGGGGAAAATCGGTCTTCCCAGCCGGTTGCCTTCGCTATTCACGAAAATCAAAGGTGCGCCCACCGAAGCCGGCGCCTTCCGAGCCTCTTCGGAGGTGTTGGGGAACAGCATGACCATGTCAGCGCCGGCGTCTACATAGAGCTTGGCACGGCGAACTCCTTCTTCGAAGCCGTCAGTACGCATTGCATCGGTCCTGGCGGTAATCACAAAGTCCGGATCACGCCGGGCACGCACAGCGCAGCGGATTTTCTGACACATTTCATCGGCAGATATCAGGTGCTCGACTCCCTTGTGGTAGTGCATGCGCTTGGGGTAAACCTGGTCTTCAATGTGCACAGCAGCAGCGCCGGCGTGCTCGAGCTCTTGAATTGTCCGTATCACATGGACGGGATCTCCATAGCCCGCTCCGCCATCTACCATTAGAGGGATCGAAACCGCTGCAGTAATCCGGCGCGTTGCAGCGAGGACCTCCTCCAGGCTCAGCAAAGGTTCTGGAACGCAAGAGATCGCTCCCAGGGCGTAACCACCCAAGTCCAGGCAGCGGAACCCAACCTGCTCCGCGATTCTGGCCGTGAGCGGATCATAGGCGATCGGTGCATGGATGATGCCGGAACTCCGCAACATTTCGCGGAACACGCTGGTCATTCGCTTCAGCATTTGCCTCCTAGCGGTTATTACCGCACCGCATTCATCCGGTGGACCTCTCACTTTGTGGAATCGGGACGTATAACGGATGTGTAGCATCCGCTTCGTTTCCAACTTCCAGACTGCTACCTGCATCTACGAAGATCCACAGAATGGCGGCGGTGAGGCTTACGCAGGCCGCAAAGTCGAGCGCCCTGGGCCAGCCTAATCCAGTGGCGATCCAGGCGGTCACGATGGGCGCAAGGAATCCGGCAATGTTCGCGCACATGTTCATCAACCCGGAAAGCGAACCTGCATGCTGGGGAGCTAGATCGATGCAGGTAGCCCACCAACTGGGAGCAGCAAACATGTTGAATCCTGCGGCGAAAGCCAACAGCAGGATTGCGGAGATATTGTTTACCGCGTGCCCCCCGGCCCACAGAAAAAAGCCAGAACAGATCATGCCGACCCACGCCGTGCTCTGCCTTCCGCGGCGACGCCCCAAGCGGGTCACCGCTTTGTCCGATAGCCACCCACCCAGCAAGGCCATCAAGGTCATGGCAATAAAAGGAGTAGCTCCCCACCATCCACTCTTTGAGACTGTGAAGCCACGGACACGGGTGAGGTAGAGGAAAAACCAGGTGAAATATATGTATGGTGTGTAGCCGTGAAAAAAGTAACTGCCAATCAATGCCCAAACAGAGCCGCTTCGAAAGATCTTTCGCCAAGGCGTATCGTTGAGAGAGAAAGAGTGTGCGCCTCCAAGGTGAACCGTGAATTGCAGAAGCTCAAGTTCTGCCGAATTGATGGATGGGTGCTCTTCCGGCCGGTTGGTTGAATACAGAAACCAGAGAACTGAAACTGCCGCAGCCAGAACACCAGAAATGAAAAACGCTGAGCGCCAACCCCATCCTTGCATTGTGGCGCCGAATAGGATCGGAGCAAGCACGCCCCCAGCGCCGACCCCTCCGAGCAGCAGACTACTTCCCAGACCACGCTCGTTTCTGCCGGTCCAGAAGGACACCACTTTGTTCGCATTTGGGTAGCTCGCCGCCTCTCCCATGCCAGTCAAGAATCGAACCAAGGCAAAGGCCCAAGCCATCCGCACTAGAGAGCTTAGGTGCGCCAGCGGAACCAAGGTCATCAGCATAGTGGTCCCGGACGACCAAAGGATCGCCAAAGTCAGCGTTCTGCGCGGCCCGAAGCGGTCGCCCGTCCAACCCCAGGGGATTTGGAACAGCGCATAGCCCAACGCAAAGGCGCCAAGAATCCAGCCCATCGTTTGCGTGGAAAAGGAGAATTCCTCTTGAAGGTACTTCGCCGCAATCCCCAAATTGAGACGCCCGAACGCCGTGACTATCATGATTGATGTCAGTATGGCGAGAATGTGCCATCGAATATGAGTTGGGTTTTGCCTGCCTAATTTACGGTTTTCCACCGCACAATTACTCTCACCGGTTTGAAACGAACGAAGGAGGTCTTCCGTTAAAGGTGTCTCAGTAACGCCAGCGGATGCTACGCCGCCGCTTGTGCTCCGTCAATGAGGGTTGGCTTTGTGGCACACTGGAATTCGCGCGAATTGGTTAAAACCCTACTTTTTTTGCGGAACCATTGAAGAAATTGATTCATGAGGTGAACAGAAATTAATCTTGCCTTAAGTTCGCCTGTTCGAGCATGAATTATGCTCTGGCACAGCTGATACGGGGGCACGGGGCGCCGAATTTCTCGGCCTTTCGGTCGCAACGACCGTGCCCAAACCACAGGAGAGTGTGATGAAGCGACTGTTCCTGACGTTGGTGATTGTCACTTTCGTGTTTGCAACAAGAGTTCAGTCCGATGAGACGGCTCCACTTAAGCTAGTTCAGACGCTAAGTCTGGCGGCGGATGCCACCGGGCAATTCGATCATTTTGGGATCGATCTCCAGAACGGCAGACTTTTTGCCACGCCAGAGGCTTCGCACTCTGTGCGAGTCTTCGATTTGAAGACTGGCAAGCCGATCCACACGATTGAAGGTATCGGCAAACCCCATGCCGTACTTTACCGCGAAGACTTGAATCGCATTTACATAACGGATGGAGACGCTGGGGATGTCAAGATTTTCGACGGCGCTAATTACAAACTGCTCTCCAGCGTGAAGCTCTTGGAGGACGCCGATTCCATCGGCTACGACTCACAGACAAAGTACCTTTACATTGATAATGGCGGCGGTGACGTTCATCAGACCTACTCCATGCTCAGCGTTGTGGATACAACTGCGGGAAAGAAGCTGGCCGATATTAAAATTGACGGGGAGACGTTGGAAGCGATGACCCTCGAGAAAGGCAGTTCGAGGCTCTACGTCAACAACAAGGCCAAAAACCAGATCACCGTTGTGGATCGCGACAAGCGCGAGATTGTTGCTGACTGGCCGGTGACCAAATGCAAAGTCAATGTAGCCATGGCGCTTGATGAGGCCGACCATCGTTTGTTCACCGCGTGCCGCAGCGGCGAGATGGTCGTCTTTGATACGCAAACCGGGAAGGAGCTCACCGCCCTCTCAATCACCAAGGGTGTAGACGACATTGTTTACGACGCAGCCCAGAAGCGCGTGTATGCCGCGGGAGACGGCAGCGTGGATGTGTATCAACAGACGGATCCGGACAACTACAAACTCCTTGGAAGGATTCCAACAGGTAAGATGGCCAGAACGGCACGCCTTGTCCCCGAATTGAAGCGCTACTTCGTGGCCGTTCCAAAGCACGATACGGAGAACGCGCAGATTCTGATCTTCGAAGTCCAGTAGGACCCTGAAGCGTCAATTTGGGCTCGACATCGAGGTGCCCGTTGGGCCCGTGGCGGTTTCCTCCGCTAGGCTCCGCGCCATTTGTGCGATGATATTTTGCGGGTTTTATGCGCATTCTCCTAGTCGAAGACGAACGAAAAGTTGCTAGTTTCATCGCCCGTGCTCTGCGAGAAGATTCCTACGCCGTGGACACTGCGGAAACCGGTGAGAAGGCGCTGGAGCTCGCAGGTGATGTCACGTATGACGCCATCCTTCTGGATGTTCGGCTGCCAGGCATGAGCGGCGTTGAAGTTTGCCGGGAGCTGCGCCAGCAGGGAATCGAGGCACCCGTCATGATGCTTACGGCGAGGGGCTTGGTGGAGCAACGTGTGGAAGGCTTGAATGCCGGCGCCGACGACTACTTGACCAAACCGTTTGTGTTGGCCGAGCTTCTCGCCCGCGTACGTGCGCTCGTTCGCCGCGGATTTCACAGTGGCAACGCCAAACTGCACTACGCCGACCTCGAGCTCGATCGTCATCGCCGCCGCGTCACCCGCGGCAAAGACACGATTCCTCTAACGTCCAAAGAGTTCGCACTGCTCGAGCTCTTCTTGCTTCATGCCCCGGATGTTGTGACGCGCACCGAAATTGTCGAGCACGTTTGGGATTGCCATTTTGACAGCGAAACAAATCTCGTTGAAGTCTATGTCAACCGCCTGCGTCAAAAAATCGACGAGAATCGTTCCTCCAAGCTTATTCATACAGTTCGCGGCGTTGGCTATCGTTTGGGAGCTCCCGAATGATAAGACTTAAGGCCACTACACTGCGGTTCCGGATGATGCTCATGTTCTGCACGGTCGTTGGCGTGCTGCTCGCTGGCTCCTTCCTCGCCTTTTTGTTGCTCTTGGAAAGAGTTGTACATACGCAGCTCAATCGCCAGTTGGTGGAGACCGCGCGTCCAATCATCGCCGACCTCTATAACGAACCTGATGCCAAAGACATAAGGCGAATGGATCTTCCCGACGAATTCTTCGAACTCCTCAACAAAGACGGCCAGGTTCTGCAACAGTCAAAAAATCTTTCCGCGGCTATGGACTTGAAAGGCATGAATCCCGGTGCGTCTGAGCCCATTTTCGGGATTGCAGCGCTGCCCACGGGGGAGTCCGTCCGTCTGGCACTGATTCCCTTCCAACAGGGAAACCAGAAGCGGGTCCTTGCGGTTGCCATCCCCACGTTTGGCACGAACCGTGTTCTGGACAGCTTCGCTGGTATCGCCCTAGTGCTTTTTCCCCTTTGCCTTCTGCTCACTGCGGGTATTTCAGCTTTGTACGTGGGCAGAAGCCTGGCTCCGATCACGGCACTAACCGAACACGCGGCGCAAATGGCCCAAAAAGTCACCAATCGCGAAGGTTTCTGGACCCCACTGCCTATCCCTTCTCCCCACGACGAACTTGGCCGCCTTGCGAAAACCTTTAATGATCTACTGCAAGGAGTGGACTCGGCCGTGCGTCAGCTCCGCCAGTTCGTCACCGACGCTTCTCACGAGCTGCGTACACCGCTCGCGGTTCTTCATGGAGAAACAGAGTTGCTGCTCTCCAAACCACGCAGCGTGAAGGAATATCGAGATACTTTATGCCTTTTCGACGAGGAGTTCAAAAAGCTAACCCGCATTATCGAGGGGCTGTTCACGCTTTCTATGGCTGATGCCGGTCAGTTGCACCTCACATGTGAGCCGCTCTATCTCAACGAGGTCCTGGAAGAGGCATGCGCTCTGGTCAGCATGCGCGCGCGGGCCAAAAACATCGCGATTGAACGCAACCTCAGTGAGGAGATCTCCTATTGGGGCGACGAGGCGTTTCTGCGCCAGCTCTTTCTAATCTTTCTCGACAACGCCATTAAATACTCGCCGAACGATACGCGCATTCGCATTAGTCTGAAGAACCACAATGGTGCGATTCGCGCGTGCTTCCAGGATCAGGGGATTGGAATTGCCAGCGAGCACTTAGGTTTCATTTTTGAGCGCTTCTATCGCGCTGGGCGGTCCAGCAACGGAGAAGCGCACAGCGGGGGGCTGGGTCTTGCAATCGCGCAGGCCATCGCACGCGCGCAAGGCGGCTCCATCGAATGCGCGAGCACTCCGAACATCGGTTCCACATTTACAGTGATTCTTCCTCTCAAGCACTCACCCCAGGATGCCGCCGAGATGTCAACGGCGGTTCACCTGAACAGAAATTAATCCCCCATTAAGGTAAAGTTCCCCGATCTGCAATACGCTCCGCCGCAATTCTGGAGGTGAGCCGTGTCCTCTCGTGAAAGTCTCAGGAAGATCCCGTTCTTGCTGGCTGGAATGTTCGGTTTTGCGGTCTTTTTTGTCATGAGTGTGCTTGTTTACACGCCGGCTGTCGCACAGGTCGCGGGAGGTACTCTCTCCGGCACGATAACCGACCCCTCAGGCAGAGTCATTCCGCAGGCCCAGGTCGCGATTCAGAATGTCGCTACCGGGATTACAACGACGGTCACAACGAACTCTGAGGGCTTCTATACAGCCGCGAACCTGCTGCCTGGAGAATATCAAGTCACAATATCTGCCAAAGGATTCTCAACGGAGATCCGCAAGGGGATTTCTCTCACCGTTGGGGCACAGCAGGTTTTTGACCTGAGCTTGCAAATCGGCTCCGCTGCAAAGACAGTTGTAGAGGTCACGACTGAAGCTCCGGCCGTGCAACTCGCCAGTTCAGAGATAAGTGCAGTGGTGAATGCAACCACGGTACGCGAGTTGCCTCTGAACGGTCGAAGCTGGACGGATTTGGCGACTCTCCAGCCAGGCGTGGATGCCATTCAGACTCAGCCTTCCTTTGAAACGGGCGCAGACCGCGGTAACCGCGGTTTTGGTCAGCAGTTAGCCATCTCCGGCGCCAGGCCGCAGCAAAACAACTACAGGCTCGACGGCGCCAGTCTGAATGACTATGCCAACGGCGGACCTGGCAGCGTGCTCGGCGGGAATCTGGGTGTGGACGCGATTCAGGAATTTTCGGTCCTCACAAGCAATTATTCAGCAGAATACGGAAAGACGTCGGGCGGAGTTGTAAACGCGGTTACACGGTCGGGAACCAACTCGTTTCACGGCAGTGTTTACGAATTTCTTCGCAATAGCAAACTGGATGCCAAGAACTATTTCGACCCGGCCAATCAGCCCATACCACTATTCAGACGCAACCAGTTTGGCGGGGCAATAGGCGGACCGCTCGTCAAGAATCACACCTTCTTCTTTGCCGATTACGAGGGTATCCGCCAGGCCAAAGGCTCGTCGGCCGATTATTTTGTGCCCAGTCAAAATGCCCGCAAGGGAATCCTTGCTAACGGCGGGTCCCCAGTGGCATCGTGTCCCGCCGGCCAGACCCTCGTTTCACCTGGGCAGTCGAATCAATGCATCGACAATAAAGTCTTGCTCTACTTCCCGCTGTTTCCCACGCCCAATGGCCCGCCGCTATCACAGAACCCCGACATCGCCACTTTTACTTTTGCTGCGCAACGGATCGTGAACGAAAACTTTGTGACGTCGCGCGTGGACCACAAATTTGGCGACAAGGACAGTCTCTTCGGCACTTATGTATTCGACCGCACTCCTTACATATCTCCAGACTCCTTTGATAACGTTATGTTGAGCAATCTAACTTCAAGGCAGATGGCTATTGTGGAGGAGACCCACACCTTCACCCCCGGCATCGGCAATTCAGTGCGCTTCGGGTTTAACCATGCTCTCGTAAACAACAATCAGAGCTTAAGTGCAATAAATCCAGCCGCTGGGGATACCAAGCTTGCTTCCTTCGCCGGTCGGACCGCGGCACAAGTTCAGATCGGCGGTGGTCTTTCTCTTTTGCCTGGCGGCGTTGGCAGCCTCCCGACTTACCTGTATAACTGGAATTCCTATCAGGCTTATGACGACGGTTTTGTCAACAAGGGAAGGCATACCATCAAATTCGGCGGCGCCTTTGAGCGCATGCTGCTGCAGGTCAGCGCGTTCTCCGATCCGAATGGAATCTGGCAGTTCACGAATCTGACAAACTTTCTGTCGAACAATCCTAGACGGATACAGGGAGGAGTCGTCAGCACGGTGACCCCGCGTCACCTGCGCACGAATCTGTTTGGCGCCTACATACAGGACGACTGGCGTTTGCGGCCTCACCTCACGCTAAACCTGGGCCTGCGATATGAAATGTCAACCGTTCCGACAGATGCCAACGGCAAGATTGCCAACTTGAGGAATCCCACTGACGCGCAACCAATCTGTGGAACCAATTTCACTGGCTGTGCCAGTGTGGGACCTTTCTTCAATAATCCCACGACGAAGAATTTCGAACCACGTGTCGGCTTTGCGTGGGATCCAATGCGCAATGGCAAACTTGCTGTACGCGGCGGGTACGGGATGTTTGACGTGTTGCCGCTGCCGTACCAATTCATATTGCTGACAACGTTGGCCTCTCCGTTCTTTCAATATACGCGCCTTGGCGCTTCGGATTTTACTTGTCCCAATGCATTCTTTGACTGCCTGCCGTCGCCCCTGCCGTCGAAACGGCTGCGCACCACCTATGTCGAACCCAATCCAAAGCGCAACTACGTCATGCAGTGGAATCTGAACATGCAGTATCAACTCTCAACGAACTTGGCGGCCATGGTTGCCTATGTTGGTTCTCGTGGCGTACATCAACCTTTTCGGGTAGATGATTTCGATCAAATCCTGCCCACAAAGACTTCTGCGGGATACCTTTGGCCCCAGGTGGACGCCAACGGCAACCTTACGAGCGGACCAAATGCTGGAAATCCGCCCGATCCTTTCAACCCCACATACAACTCCGTCCGTGGAATGTTTTATCAGGGACGCTCTTACTATGACGCGCTGGAATTACAGGTTTCCAAGCGTATGAGCCACGGGTTTCAGCTACAAGGTGTGTTCACTTGGGGTAAGAGCATCGACACCAGTTCGGCAACCGTTGCGGGCGACGCTTTCGGCAACTCCATTTCCAGCTTGAATTACTTTGACACGAGGTTGGGTCGCGGCCTCTCCGACTTTAACGTCGGGCGCACGCTTGTCTTGAATGCCACCTGGCTCATTCCTTCGGCCAAGTCGTTCACCGGGCCCGCAAAATGGATTACTGACGGGTGGCAACTGGGAGCCATCTTCAGCGCCAGCGACGGCGTCCCGTTTACGGCAACTTGGGGAACCGGCGCCGACCCTGCCAATTCGCTGAACAACGATGACTGGGCCTACCCTAATCGACTCGGCGGCCCTGGATGCAAGAGCCTGACAAACCCCGGCAATATTAACAACTATGTGAAAACCGAGTGCTTTTCCGTGCCCACTGCGCCGAACCAGGCCTTTTGGAACGCCAACTGCGACCCGGCTCCACCAAGCTTAGGCGTGCCCATCGGAGACCCCAGCGTCAGTTATCTCCCGCCTCTGGCCTGCTTCAACCTTCGGGGCAATGCTGGGCGCAATATCTTGATCGCCCCTGGCACAACGGAGATGGACTTCTCAGTGTTCAAAAACAATCACATTAAGCGGATCTCTGAGAATTTTAACGTGCAATTCCGCGCAGAAATCTTCAACATTCTCAACCACCCTAACTTTGCTCCGCCAATCACCCCTGACAACACGGATATCTTCGACGGGACAGGGGCACTGGCCGCAGCAGGCGTCTTGTCCAAGACCAGCACAACGGCGCGCGAGATTCAATTCGCCATCAAAATCACCTTCTAGCCATGCAAAACAGAAATGGCGGCCCCAACTCCGGTCAGGGTCGCCATTGTCATTTCCGCGTAAATTTTCCGACGGGAAGCCGTACAAGAGGCCCATGGAACTGTCCGCCATACACATCGGTGTCTCTGACGTCGCCCGAAAAGGCTTGTCGCGGAATAGAGATCTTCACAGTCAACAGTTCCGGGATTACAAAATACCGCATCTGCTTCTGTTCAACTTTATAGAGCCGCGCCAGGGTTGGCGCAGAAATCTTTCCGCTGTTCAAGGCGTTATCAAACGCTTCGCGATTTTTGAACATGATATCGAAAGTAAGCTCAAACGGCCCGGCATTCTTGCTGCGGATCAGCTTTGTCAGCTCCCATAGCTCGGGCATGGCTCTCCTTTACGAAATCAAACTGCTTCCATCTTCATTGGAAACGGTGCGCAAGGATCTCTCAGCTCCCAAACGTGATTGACACAAAATCGGTACACGGGCCCCGCGTTCAGTCCCGGCGGCGAAAACGGAAACGCGAAATTGCTGATCAATCCCTGATGCTCCGCAATCGGGTGATGGAGCCCCGTGTGCCAAACCAGAGGCAGGATGTCCGCAGCCAGCTCCTGCGTAGCCGCTACCACGTCGATCACCAATCCAACCTCATGCCCCTCGACGCGGGGTGTTGGCTCTAGCGCCCCCATAGCGCCATCTTGCCCGTAGATTCGAAATTGCAAAGTGTAAGCATCGGGGCCTAATCCCAAATTACTCGCAATTTTGCGTTCCACAACAGTCCGCAGCGACGCCAAAAACCGATCCAACTGCCGCAACACCAATGGATCACGAATTCCCGCTATGACTACCGACCGGTATCCGGCCAGGGCCGCACCTTCAATGCGCACCGTGTATTTTGCCGCTGGGACAAATCGGCTACCCGTTACACGCACCGCCCGATCGCTCACTGTCTTGTATTGCGCTTGCGTCGTATCGAGCATCCCCCCGGATTCTACCAGGTGGTACGGATCGGCTGTCTCGTAGAGCGCGTGCGCCGCCACGCTCTGTGGAGTACATCGAAATGCCGGATTCGGCGGATCCACAGTAAACCCGCTCTGCTCCAGTTCTGCGATCATGCAGTCCGGATAGGGCCTTTGCTCAGCGCTCGCGGCTCCGCACTCCAAGATTTTTCCCGCGTGAAACGCAACCCATCTTGGAATCCCCTCCAACACCGGCAGCGCTGCGTAAATCGCCACATCACTGCACCGTCCCGCGACAATAACCTGCGCTCCCGCTTTCAGCGCCGCCTGGATCGGTTCGATTCCCATCATGGCCACGAACCGCTCCGCACTGGCTATCGTTTGTTCCGCAAAATCCGGCGCGGGACAAAGCGGACTGATTTCTCCTCGTCGAAAAGCGTTCAGTAGAACCTCTTTGTCGACCTCGCTGTCGATGCTCGTCAGCGGGAAGTGCCACCCGTTTTCACGCGCTAGCTCGCGGACAATCTCCAGCGTCCACGCCAGATGGGGTCTGCCGCCGGCATGACCTGCACTGCCAATAATCATCGGAATTCCGGCCTTCAGCGCCTCACGCAGCATTAATCGGAGATTGCGCTTCGTCCCCTCCCGCGGTCCGCGCGCATTTCCCGAGCCAAGATAGTACGGTCCCGAGTCTGTGCTGCCTGCGTCGCATCCCAGAAAATCGGCGCCTTCCATCGCTCGAATCAACGTCTCTTCGCGAAATCCTGTGCTGAGAT
>Ga0126378_10002546_pt1 | contig 13508 bp, 12 predicted proteins | sample PanSoiMetPlot_23_FD_92587 | JGI IMG/M metagenome (GOLD analysis project Ga0126378, IMG submission 92587) | Tropical forest soil microbial communities from Panama - MetaG Plot_23 | ecosystem: Environmental > Terrestrial > Soil > Tropical forest > Bulk soil | place: Panama | collected 2016-02-17 | reverse complement strand
ACAGATCCACACTCGCAAATCTGACAGATGTGCGACCCGGAACAAGGTGTACAACTAAAGGCTCATGACACTGCTCGGGCTGCGATTGAAAGTTCTTTTCACTCAGAGGCTTCATCTAACCGGCGAGATACGTGCGCATTTCCGCAGTGAAGTGGCACGAGCCGAGGGCTAAAGTTTTAAAAATGAGGTCCTGGAACTGACGCTTCTGTCGGTTTTGACAGTTACCGCCGAGGCTTAGGCTCTCTTAGCCTGTCCCGACACGAAGCAAAGGTGGCTGTAGCTCTTCCAACTCTACACCCTCCCCCGAACGCACCGTGAGGAGAACGGCACCCACCTTATTACCCCGCACGTGCGTAGGGAGGACTTGCCATGCGTATACGCGATATCGCCATTTTTAGCGCAGCCGTTTTCTCGAGCGCCATCTGCGGAAGCCTCATGGGCCCGCGCCCCGCCGAAGCGGTCGCCCGCGAAATCATAGACCTCCAGCGTGACCTCACTTCCCTGGTGCAAGGACAAAAAGATATGTCCTCGCAAATGATCCAGGACCATACTGCGATCAAGACCATCGTTGGCGGTTTCAACGACAACATCAACCGGCTGAGCGGCACCATGGCATCGGTGCAAAAGTCCGTGCAGGACGTGCAGGCCAATTCGGGCACGCGCCTTGACAGCATGTCCACGCAGGTCCAAGGGCTCTCGGACAATCTCGAAGAAATTAAGTCGCGCCTCGGCAAGGTCAATCAGCAGCTCGTGGATTTGCAAAACTCCGTTCAGGGTCTCGACGCGAAGATTTCTTCCGGCCCAGCGGCTGCATCCACCGGAGCTGCAACACATGGCAGGAACTGAGGGCTTTCAGACCGAACGCGACCCCAATGTCTTCCGCCCGCGATGCTGCTACTCCTCCCCCTGCTCCACCGACGACCTTAAGGCTATGAGCAACTGTAGGCCGGCGGCTGTAGCCTCTCTATTGCACCTGGATCGCGCCAAGCCCTAGCTTACTCACGCGTCCAAAGAAGCGCCGGAGCCGTTGGTCACGGTAACGGGATGACCTTCCATTTGGGTACCGCCGCGACTCGTTCGGTAAAGCCGCCTTAGCGGCGGATTCCCCGCAATCGCTGGGAATTTGAACAGTTGGCAGGGGTCCGCGGAAAGAGGCAGATTCGGAAGCGCGAGGACTGTGTGTCTGGAGCGCTTTTGGTTCTGAAATTCTTTGCCTTTACCTATAGCGCCCTTCTCCCCGTTATCAACCCACTTGGCTCGTCGCTGATGTTCCTTGCTGTCGTCGGCAGCGTGCCCCCGGAGCAGTTTCGCCATCTCGCGCGCAGGGTGTCCTTCGGCATGGTGCTTTTCCTTTTGGCATTCGAAGGGGGCGGAGCCGCGCTGTTGAATTTCTTTGGGATTTCGCTCCCGGTGGTTCAGCTTGGTGGCGGTTTTGTGCTGGCGGCGATGGGTTGGCGCATCCTGGACAAAGGCGACAGCGCCAATGGGCAACGGACATCCCCGACTCGTGACATGGGTTCGCTGGATGAAGAAATTTTCTTTCCCCTGACCTTTCCAATCTCCGCCGGACCTGCTTGCATCGTGGTCACCTTGACGTTGAGTGCGCACGCGTCGCGCCACGAACTAGTCAGCAGTGTTTTAGGCCATCTTGGCATGGCTTTGGCGATTGCGGCTTTGGGAGTCACCCTTTGGCTCTGCTACACCTATGCTCCTCGAATCACACAAGAAATTGCACCGGCGACGATCCATGGAATCCTGCGTATCGTGGGATTCGTCCTGTTGTGCATCGGGGTGCAGATTGCCTCGAACGGCCTGGAAGCGATCATCAAGAGTGCGCCGAAATGAATTCGCGACTAAACAAAGACTTTGCGTTAAATCGACGTAAGTCCTGATCGACGCGCAAACCGACAAGTCGCTTTTAGTACGGAGAAGGGCAAGCGCGACAGAGCTGCCGCGCATAGAACCGGCTACGGAAGACGTTAGCTCACACGACCAGTCGTACGAGGGAGAGCGGAACCATGGGTGCATTCTTCACATCCTCAGGTTTGATCGCACTCATCACGCTGACGTTCCTTGAGATCGTGCTCGGGGTCGACAATGTCATCTTCATTTCGATCCTGTCGGGCAAGCTTCCGACGTCGCAGCAAAGCCCGGCTAGGCAGATTGGACTCCTGGCAGCAATGGGCATGAGGATTCTGCTCTTGCTTTCGATTGTCTGGATTATCAAGCTCACGGCTCCGCTTTTTCATATCCTGGAGCACCCCTTCTCGGGGCGCGATCTCATCTTGATTGGTGGTGGCTTGTTCTTGCTCGCGAAGGCGACGCTCGAAATTCATCAGCGTTTGGAGGGCGAAGAAGGCCACGGCGCGGAGCGAGCGCGCCCGTCGTTTGCCTCTGTCATCTCTCAGATCGTAGTGCTGGATATCGTCTTTTCGCTGGATTCAGTCATCACTGCCGTTGGCATGGCCGAGGAAATCACAATCATGGTTACAGCCGTTATCCTGGCCGTCAGCGTGATGCTTTTTGCCGCGGGACCCATCAATGCCTTTGTTAATCGCCACCCGACTGTGAAAGTCCTCGCGCTGTCGTTCTTACTGCTGATCGGAGTCGCGCTGGTCGGTGACGGTCTCGACATGCACATACCAAAGGGCTATATCTACTTTGCGATGGGATTCTCAGTGTTGGTGGAATTGATCAACCTGCGCGTCCGGAGAGTCGCTTCGCCTGTTCGCCTGCATGCGCCGTATGTTTGAAGTGCTGATTGCGATGAGCGCGTTATCACTGGCTCTAGCCCGTCTTTTTGTCAACATCATCAATTGATTCGATTTAGCACAGAAACTTTCACGATTGACTTTTGGTGCCGACAATCCGAGACTTGCAACGGCTACACCAACAAACGTTGACCGTGCTTGATTATCGAATACTTGTAGTCGATGACTTTGAAGACTTTCGCCGATTTGTCTGCTCGGTGCTGCAACCAAGAGCAGAGTTTCAGATTACCGAAGCTTCGAATGGGCTGGAAGCCCTCCAAAAAGCCGAACAGTTGCAACCAGATTTGATCCTACTCGATATTGGCTTGCCGGAACTGAACGGACTAGAAGTCGCTAAACGAGTTCGGAAACTCGTCCCAGCCGCGGAAATCCTGTTCCTCAGTCAAGAGTCTTCCCCTGACGTGGTACGAGAAGCCCTCAACCTGGGCGCGTTAGGCTACGTTAATAAGCTACGTTCTCAAACTGATCTGCTTCCCGCCATCGATGCGGTTCTTAGAGGACGGCAATTCGTCAGCGGTGGCTTGGAGTTGGGCACGGATGACCAACCTCCCAACCGGCATGAGATTCTGTTCTGTTCTGACGATGTGACTATTGTGGACGGCTTTGCTCGTTTTATCGCCACTGCCCTACACGACGGTAACCCAGCGATTGTGCTGGTTAACGAGTCGCGTCGAGAAAATCTTCTCGATGGATTGCGCGCACGAGGTGTGGATATTGCTTCCGCCATTCGACGCGGAACGTTCGTTTCATTAGACGCTGCCGTGGCGCCTGAACCCGATCGATTCCTCGAAGCTATCAGAAGTCTGCGTGAAGCTGCCGCCAAAGCAGGTAAAAGCCGTCCCCGCGTTGCTTTTTGCGGCGAACGGGCAGGTTGCCTGTGGGCGGAGGGCAAAACGGATGAGGCGATTCAACTCGAACAATTCTGCGACAGTCTTGTCAAGACCTATGAAGTAGACATCCTTTGCGTGTACCCATTGCCCCAAGGTGGGGAAGAGCAACCCGCATTCGAGAGCATCTGCAGGGAGCACTCTGCCATCTATTCCCGTGAACAAAGTAAGTCCGAATGATTCAACGATTCAACTCGCTTCAAAGTTAACGGTCTATCATCGAAGTTGGTGCTGGAACGAACGTGAGCGCTGCGTGAACCGCATCTCCCGGAAGGTAATTGCCATGGATCGTCTGGCCGAGGCGGGCGGGGTGCAACTCAAGGCCTCTGTCCCTGCGACGATCACGAACCGACTTTCGCCAATCAGCGTGCGCAGCGTTGTTCACGTTCCACGGTCAACGTTGTGATATACTTGTATAGCGAGGTGGTTATGCTAGCCATTCGGCTTCCGCAGTCGATCGAAAAACGCCTGGAGAAGCTTGCCCGGCGGACCGGGCGCACCAAAACCTATTATGTCCGTGAAGCCATCCTCGAACACCTGGAGGAGATCGAGGACCTGTATCTGGCCGAAGGCGCCCTGGAACGCATCCGCAGCGGTGAAGAGCGGACGATTCCCTTGAAGCAAGTCATGAAGCGGCATGGCTTACAACGTTGAGCTGTCTGAGTCAGCGGAGCGGGAACTCGGCAAACTCGACGCGCCGCAGGCCAAGCGCATCCTGAAGTTCCTGCATCAACGAGTCAGCAAATTGGACGATCCGCGCAGCATCGGAGAGGCGTTGCACGGCTCGCGCCTTGGAGAGTTCTGGAAATACCGTGTCGGCGACTACCGGCTCATCTGCAAGATCGAAGACGACCGCTTGATCGTGCTGGTCCTTCGCGTCGGCCATCGCAAGGAAATCTATCGCTAGTATGCAACCTAAAACGAACGAACTGTTCCGGTTTGGCTAATCGGAGAGTTGGGTGCAGGAGAGAAGTTACTTTTCCTGTTATTTCTGACAGGTACGGTTCAATCTCATTCCCGGCTCTAATCTCCTCTGCTGTCCGAAAAGCAGAGAGGAGACTGACATGCCTGCCCGCTCACCATCATCCAGTTCCTGTAGGTTGTACTTATGCATGTTCTTGCTAACCTTCCTGGCAGCAATGGTGCTGCCCCCAACCGCGCGTGGACAAGGTCTGGAGGTGCACGGCGGGTGGGCCCACATAACCGGGGATTTTGGAACAGACGGGTTTAATGTTGGAGGCGCGTGGTGGTTCACAAAGAACGTGACCATCGCTGGTGACTATGAATCCACCTGGGATACTTCATCACTCAGCAACTTCGCCTTCACTCAAGTAGGGGCTATCGCCGTAAAGAGCCATCTTCAAAGCGCTCTTTTCGGACCTCGCATCTTTTTCTCGACAGACTGGACCAATGAACACAAGCTGAATCCTTTTGGAGAGGCACAGTTTGGAGTGTCACACCTGTATCAAAAAATTACGCAGGTGAACCTGCCGACCGTTTCTGCGTCCGACAGTGCATTCTCCTGGATGCTGGGCGGTGGCGCCGAATATCTATTCAGCCCCCATTGGTCGGGTCGTGGAAACTTGGACTTTCTGAGGACACACCTCGCTAATGAAGGACAGAGTCGTCTGCGGCTGGTCCTCGGGATCACCTATACGATCGGTAGCCGCGACAGATAAAGTTTCTCCCCTTGGTAGAAGAGAAGACGGTGGAAAGGCGCTTTACCCAATTTCGCTGGAACTGCCCTATGGAAGTCTCCAAGTTCAAGTCTCAACTCTTTATCGCGTTTGGACAGGTAACAGCGCCTCGTAGGCGTGTACAAAGCATACCGGCGGAACAGAAAAGGAGTATCTCCGGGACGTTTCAGAGTCTTCAAAAGGCACTTCGCTTGGCAGAGGGCGGGCCGCAAAAAGCAGTAGGAAACCTGCGCTATGCAATCGTGGCGATGAGCCATGGATGCCGCAGATTCAAGTCACAACTTTCCAATGTACTCGCACAAGGGACAGAGCATCTTCAGCTGACGCAAAGCATGCTCGCAAGAATTAGAAACAGTGGCGTCGAGAGACTCCAGAAACTGCGCGACGCACTTCGCCCGGCGGAAAGTCTGTTGCGCAAGGCAGCAAGGAACTCTCGCGATGCAGTCGTTGTGATGAGCCACAACATCTGGAAATCTAGATCTCGACTCTCCACCGGGTTCGAGCAGGGGAGGGCACATCTTCGTCGAACACAGAACACGCTCGGGATACTGGCAAAGACCGTCACCGAGAAACGCCAAAGATTGCGAGAAGAGCGGCATACAAGGGAGAATGAGTTGCGCGCGTTACTGGCAAGCTCCCTCGATGCAATTGTTGTCACAAACGATCACCGCCGTCTTGTTGCGGCAAATTCCAAAGCCTTAGAGTTATTCGGAGTTTCAGGAAAGAACTTGGGAGAGTTCACTATTGATGTCTTTCTTTCCTATGGCCAAATTCCGGAGTTCCGCGCTGGTAGCCCGCGTTTCACGAGACGACCGGAGAAGCATGGCAAATGGAAGATTAGGCGTCTGGACGGCAGTTTGCGATTCGCAGAATGTGTTTTCGTCCGAGATTTTGTCCCCTTCCGGCACCTTTGCAGATTCTACGACGTTACACCGCAAGAGCGTCAGGCCCCCATTTGTCGTACGATTCAAGCTGGGCCACGGCAAGAGGTAAATGCGTAGCCACCCTGAGCGCAGAACAGACAGAGAAGCGGTCGAGCGGACAGGACGTTGGTCTAGACGGGGCGCTACTTGACGGCTCCTCGACCCGAGTAGACTGCGGTTGCGTAACGACCACAGGCTCGGGAGATGTCCGGTTAGGCTTACCAGCCGCGGTCAGGGCACTTTGTAAATGCTGCTCATAATACCTGACGTGAGGGTTCTTTTTCCTTTACCTTTTCCGCCCAATTCAGAGTAATCGAAAGCGGCATCGCATTTGGTTCATCAATGATTGTGTTAACCAGGAATCTCTGTCCACACCCGTCAACACTGTACGTAAAGACATCCGGCGAGGAGTAGAACAGCTTCTTATCGTAGTGTCTCCACCGCGGTTCCTCTCCTCCACCTTGCGACACCTGGCAATTGCTGTGGGCCTCTGGAAAGCTCCTCGCGGGCACGGAAGAGCGCCTGACGGCATCTCCGTGTGTTTCGAGGACGTAAAAGCCGAACCACAGAACTGCACACACAAACGCGCTGGCCAGGGTCACGTACCAGTGCCGAATGTCAGCGGTCCAGTTGTAAAAGTAAGAGACCAATACAATTAGACCTACGAAGGCGCACAAGTCTCTGAAAGAACGCAGGGCAATTCTCCAGGGATTCATTTTTGATTCTCCAATACAAGGCCGGAGCAAAACTCCGTTGTGTCACTGGGTTTGAACTCGAAAGGCACGGCGAACCGCATGCCTGGTTAGGCAGAAGGCTGAGCGAGGGACTCAGGCGCCTTAGTCTTTTCCTACCAACGTGTAAACCGACCATACTGGCACAAGCTTGTCGGCCATTTCTTACCATACGCCGCAGGTATCGAACTGTTAAGACTCGAAGAACTCTTTCTATTGTCGCTATCGGGTGCAGCCTCGAGAAACCTGCTCGTCCTAGGCGCCACGGCAGTTGTATTGACGATATCGGTATGGCTAAGGCAGCTCTCGTCCAAGTTGAACAGCGTGTCTGCTCCAGCGGCAGTTCGCGTGGGCCGGATTGAGAGCTCCTTGGTCAATTGAACCACCAATTCGGGGCGCGGACTTATTGCCTTCGAGGGGTACTCCGAGCCAACACCCTCAGCTGTTAATATAGAAAAAACGGTCAACCACGTAAGGCGACACGTTGCTCTTGGCCAGTTCATACAACCTCTATTTTTGGAGCCATCTTCTACGCCAGACTAGCGCGTCTCGATGGAAGGCGTACCTGTCAGAAGTTGCAGCAACCTAGCTGTCAAAACTGACAGTCGCTTGCTTGTTGTTCCGCTAGTAGAAAAACGTTAACCCTAGTAGTGCTTTTGGGGCGGGCCTGCAATCGATGTCCTCGCGAGCTAGGGAGACGTGAGCCGGGTCAGGCTGGCATTGCTTGAAACCACTTTGGGCTGAGCCTGCTTGCCCTTCGCTTCCACGCAGATTTCCTCGAGGTAAGCAAAATGAAAATCCCACTTTCGAGAGCTTCTGAAATGTTCAGCAGATCCCGGGCGATTCTTTCCTTTTTTAACGTTCTCCTACTTTTGCTGGGAACTCCCTTTGCCACACACGCGCAGGTGGTAACCGCTACCGTCCGCGGGGCAGTCGTTGATGAACAAGGCGCTGCTATCGCAGATGCCGAGGTTACCATCACCAATGTGGAGACGTCATTTACTAGGACAACGGCAACCGGTGCCGACGGCGGATACAACTTTCCCGACCTTCCTTTAGGTCTATTCAAAATCCGCGCTTCGCACTCGGGATTCAACGGTACCGAGCAGACTGGCATCACTCTTCACGCCAATGACAGTCTGGTCGTCAACATTTCTCTAAAGATAGGGTCCGTAAGCGACTACATCACTGTGGAAGCTACGCCTCTCGCCGTGCAGACTACTAGCGGCGAGCTCTCCAGTCTTATTCAGAGCAACCAGATCAGTGGACTGCCATTGAACGGTCGAAACTTCATGCAGCTCTTGACGTTGGTCCCCGGCGTGGCGCCGGCAGAGGCTTTCAGTATTACAAACAAAGGGCTGAAGGGTGCTTCGGACGTTTCCATCAGCGGCGGAGCTTCCAATGCAAACCAATGGCTCGTCGATGGCGCCAACAATAACGACACGGGATCACAGCGCACGATCCTCATTTATCCTTCGGTCGATTCGATTGAGGAATTCAAAATCGAGCGCAACAGCTACGGCCCGGAGTTTGGCCTGGCCGCTGGCGCACAGGTCAGTATCATCACCAAGAGCGGCTCCAACGACTTTCACGGGGGCATTTTCTATTCCGGCCGCAACGACGCACTGAACGCGTACGACACCCAACTCAAAGCCGGCTGCCCGACTCCTCTAAGGTCAGCAACCTGCCCGAAGAACAAGTTTCGTGGAAACGACTACGGCTTTCACGTTGGCGGCCCCGTCGTCAAGAACAGGGCATTCTTTTTCTATTCGGAAGAGTGGAACAAACGGATTGAAGGGTTGGTGCGGTCCGCGCGCGTTCCCACCGCCGCAGAGCGAACTGGTGATTTCACTGCTATCGCGGCGTGCCCTGCCTCTGCAGCGAATAAGGCTGCCGGCCACAACAATATCGGTTTCCCGATCGATCCCGTTACCGGGGCCCCGGCACTTCACGATCCCGCTGGCGCTGTTGGCAATGCGGCTTTCGGCGCCACACTTCCTTCACTGAGGCAGATTCCCCAGGCCCTCAGCACAGCGCTCATGGGAATGTTCCCCCTGCCGACCAGCTCCGACCCATGCGCATCCACGAACTGGACCGAATCTCTGAACGTGCCTACACCTTGGCGCGAAGAAAACGTTCGAGGAGACGTCAATCTCACCAAAAGTCTGACCCTGATGATGCGCTATGCGCATGATTCATGGCAGCTCGGACCTCCGTCCGCCGGGTTTGCTTGGGGCAGCAATCCGTTAGGCGTGATTGATCAAAGCTGGAATCAACCAGGGACCATCGCAGTGGGACGCTTGAGTAAGATCTTCGCCTCCGAGATGGTCAACGACTTTCAATTCAGTTTTTCGCAGAACAAAATCACCATCCAACCCACGAACGCGGCACTTATGCAGCAACTGAACACCCAGATCCCCTATTTTTTCCCAATCTCGGGAAAGAAATACGGGGACAAAGGTCCGAGTGTTTGGTTCCAAGGCGCGACGAATCTGCCGAACGTTTGGACGATTGCGCCGTGGGCCAACGAGCAAGACTTGTATACGTGGCAAGATGACCTCTCCGTGGTCAAGTCCCGCCATACGATGAAGTTTGGCGCGTCCATTAGCTGGAACATGAAAGACGAACAGCAATCCAACCTGGAATATGGAAATTTTGGCGGACCAACGGGATACAAAGGATGCAACGGACAGATCATCGCGGGAGTTTGCCCCAACAGCACGGGCAACACAACCGGCTATAACCCTGCTGACCTTCTTCTGGAAAACATGGCTTTCGGTATGGGGGAGGCCAGCACTATCTTCGACGGCAAGCACCGTTGGCGCAATTACGAGTTTTACGGTGGTGACACATTTCGCTTGAACAAAAAACTCACGATTGTATATGGAGTTCGATATTCCCTCTTGCCAAACCCATGGCTTGCCGACAATCGTTACACGACGTTCAATCCTGCGGCCTACGTCGCTAGCCTCGGACGCACAGCTTGCAACGGGTTGCTGTATGCCCCTGGACTGGGGTCGAACCCGTGCCCGGCTGGTACCGGCGGAAAGGCCGGTCCAAACAATGCTCTGTGGAACAACAACAACCATATGATTGCCCCGCGCCTGAGCCTTGCTTATGATCCGACTGGACAAGGAAAGTGGGCTATCCGGGCAGGAGGCGGACAATTCTTCAATCGTGACCGTTTGTATACGCTGCAAATTTCAGGACAGAATCCACCCTTCATTGGGAACTTCAGTTCTACGAACGGGCGGTTCCTGGACACCTTAACCCAGCCTGCCGCGTGCAATCCCAACTGTTTCAGCACCGGCCTGGGCTTCCCGAACATTGGGAACGAAACCAGCAATCCGATGCCGAACAGCTGGCAATTCAATCTCAGCGTTCAGCACGAACTATGGAAGGACGCAGTGCTAGAAGTGGGCTACGTCGGCAATACCAACGTTCACTGGGAGATTCGCTCCAATATTAACGATGTGGCCCCAGCGAATCGCGTGGCTTATTTCCAAGCAACCGGAGACTCCGCAACACGCGCATCGCTGCGGCCCTATGGAGCGCTTACACAGGATAACGGTATCAACTACTACAGCCGCTCCGGACAATCCAACTACAACGCGTTCCAGTCGTCGTTTAGGACGCGTTTCTCGCGCAATTCCACCTTCCAGTTGGCATACACATTCTCGAAGCTGATTTCAGACACCGTGTTGATTGACTCTCCTACATACAACGTGGATTATTACAATCCGCGCGCCAGCAGAGGGCCGGATCTCCTCAATCGGCCGCACATCTTTGTGGCAAACCTAATCTATAACCTCCCCACCCTGGACAATCAGAGCGCCTTTATTCGCAATGCGGCGGGAAGTTGGGAAGTCAGTTCAATCCTCAATTTTGCCTCCGGTCCGTCTCTGACCCCGGTCATCGGCACGGATTACGCAGGTATCGGTCACTCTGGGGCGCAGTACCTCATGCGCGTGCCTGGGCAGTCCTGCCGGTCCAGCAGCGCCGATGGACGCCAGTGGTTCAATCCAAACGCTTTCACCGTGAATGGCTTGCAGATTGGAGCGCTTGGCAACTCTGGCGCCGGGATTTGTACTGGTCCCGGGAACAGCGAGGTCGACCTGTCCTTGCGGAAGAACTTCAAGCTGACCGAGCGGGTGAACATGCAGTTCCAGTTCGACTTCTTCAACCTGTTCAATCATCCGCAATACCAGGCGAGCGCTATCAATATGAACTGGGGTTTCAACAGCCCAACGCGTGTCCCGGGATCCGCCGCTTCGGCCCTCTATGCCGACAAGAACGGCAATCCTGTTTTCCCGCCCGCTGGTGCAAACTCGGTTAACGGGCTTACAGGATGCAACGGCACAACGCACCTGGCCGATCTTGCCGGAACGAGCGCTGAGACCATGTGCGCGGCGTCCATCATCAACACGACTTACAACCCTGGCAGCAATTTCGGACTCGCCACGCAGTCCCGCGAGAACGGTTGGCGCCAGATGCAGTATGGTTTGAAGTTCACTTTTTGACCGTGCCGTCACATTTCGTTAATTTTCATGTTCCCCGGCCGGTCGCCGGGGAACATGGTTTGCCTGATTTGATCTGTCTCTGGCTTTGCGCGCTTGTTTAAACATCAAGATTCCTTGGGACACAACGTGGCCATGTTTCGAACTCCCTTGCTACGACTGTTGTGCGGTCTGACGGCTGCGCTTCTGATGCTGTCTCTCCTGGTCACAATGAGATCCCGCGCGCAGACGCAGACTAGGCAGGCTGGCAGCAACAGTGTTCCACTTCCAAAGCTCCCAGGCCCGGTGAAAAAGGACCGCATCGGCTTCCCGCCCGTTCCCATGTTCAAGGACATCGCCCGGGAAGCAGGCCTTACCGCGTCTCACATCGCCGCTCCCGAAGCGCACTACGTGATTGACTCCACCAGCGGCGGAGTCGGGCTCTTTGATTGCGACAATGATGGGCGGCTTGACGTCATTTTGATTAACGGTTCCACGGTCGAGCGGTTCCGCGCGGGCGGCGACCCGATGGTCACTCTTTATCATCAAGAGGCAGACGGCACGTTCAAGGATATAACCAAGGAGGCTGGCTTGGCCCGTCGCGGTTGGGGCATGGGCGTGGCCGTAGCCGACTACGACAATGACGGCAACCTCGATCTCTTCGTAACCGGCTTCGGGGGAAGCGCTCTCTACCGCGGGCTGGGAGACTGCAAATTCGAAGACGTAACGGAGAAAGCTGGAGTAGGTGGAAGTGGCTTTATGACTGGTGCCGCTTGGGGAGATTACGATCGGGACGGCTTCGTCGATCTGTTCGTCTCCCGCTACTCCCATCTCGACATGAACAACCTTCCGAAGTTTGGCAGTAACAGGTTCTGCCGATTCAAGGGCATCCTGGTGCAGTGCGGTCCGTGGGGCCTCGAGGGAGAAAGCGATTTTCTCTATCACAATCGCGGGGACGGCACCTTCGAAGAAGTTTCCGTCAAAGCCGGCGTTCACGATGACATCGGCTATTACGGCCTTGGCGTCACGTGGGTGGATTACGACGACGACGGCTGGCCCGATCTGCTCGTCGCCAACGATTCCGTTCCCAACTATCTTTACCACAACAATCACAACGGCACATTTACAGACGTGGGTATGCTGAGCGGCGTGGCTCTTAGCGGCGAAGGCCTTGAACTCGGCAACATGGGTGTTGACTGGGGCGACTACGACCACAGCGGTCGACTCAGCTTCTTCGTAACCCATTTCGAGGAGCAACCTAACTCCCTTTATCGCAACATGGGGCAGGAAGGCTTCGAGGATGTCAGTTGGATCTCCGGCGTCGGCCAACCTAGCTATCCTTACGTCGGTTGGGGAACATCGTTCTTTGACATGGACAACGACACTTGGCTCGACATTCTTGTGGCCAATGGCCATGTCTATCCGCAAATCGACACGCTCGACACCGGTCCGCGCTTCAAGGAACCACTTCTCTTGCATCGAAACAATCGCGACGGAACGTTCGACGAAGTTTCCAAGGAATCGGGTCTGGCTGCTCTTCCGCGTCATTCCCGCCGCGGCGCGGCATTTGGCGACGTCTTTAACACTGGCAACATCGATGTTCTGCTGCTCAACGTAGGCGAACCTCCATCCCTCCTTAAAAACATGAACGCAAGCGGACTCCATCGCGTCCTTTTCAAACTCATGGGCACCGAGAGCAATCGCGCGGCCATTGGTGCACGAGTGATCATCAAGTCGGCCGGGGTAAAGCAGTTCAGTGAAGTCCGAGGCGGGAGCAGCTATCTCTCGCAAAATGACTTGCGTCTGCACTTCGGCCTTGGTGCTGAAAAGAAAATAGAATCTGTGGAGATTCGCTGGCCCAGCGGGAAGATCGAAACCCTAACGAATGTGGCCGCCGACGCGATTTATACGATTGTCGAAGGTTCCGGGATCCGCAGCAGTACACCTCTATCCGCACCCTTGGGTGGAGCGTCAAGTGGAACGAAGTGACCGCCAATTCTTTT
>Ga0126378_10002545_pt1 | contig 13509 bp, 6 predicted proteins | sample PanSoiMetPlot_23_FD_92587 | JGI IMG/M metagenome (GOLD analysis project Ga0126378, IMG submission 92587) | Tropical forest soil microbial communities from Panama - MetaG Plot_23 | ecosystem: Environmental > Terrestrial > Soil > Tropical forest > Bulk soil | place: Panama | collected 2016-02-17 | reverse complement strand
TGGCAGGCGCCAGACATGCCGCTTGATCCATGAGGACAAATACAGTGTGGAAGCCTCTTTCAGATCTGAGATGCCTATAAGATCGCAGACGATGTAGTAGCCGTCGAGCTTCATCAATGGATTCCAGTTGATGAAGACCACGGCGATTCCGGTGAAGAGAATGATCGTGTATGCGAAGTTGTGCACGGGAGTGCTTGGGGGCGTCAGCCACCAGATGGGGGTGACGAGCGCGCAAATCACCAGTTCTGCCCAGACGCCTGCCACCGCGATCATCAGCCGCTGAAAACGGTCTCCTTTTACCTCTCCGGCCGTCGTGTCGGTGTAAAAGCCAGGTGTGAGGTAAATCAGCAGGAAGCCCATTGCCGGGACGGGAGCGCCGTAGTGCTTGACTGTAAGTCCATGTCCAATCTCGTGGAGACAAAGCAAGACTGACGCGATCAGCCAGAAACTCGCGACGTCAGCCCAACTCTTATCCGCGAAGTTGTAGAACTCGAGAGTATCGCGTCCGACTTCACTCCAGTGAGTGATGAAAATTCCTGCGGTAAACGCGAAGGCCAGCAGGGTTAGTGCGACGCACCACGGCTTGTACATAAAACCGATCTGGCGGTAGAGCCAGGAGAGAAAGGGATCAGGGTTGACTGCGGGAAAAGTGATCAGCGAGAGGTCGCCCCAGTTGGTTTTCTTCTGCAGGCGGCGTCGCTCATCGGCGGTCTTTTGCATGAGCTTGATGTTCTTTTCCTGCGGCGTCTGATACCAGAAATTCATCGTGGAGATACTGGCGGCGAAGTCGCGCACCGTGTCCTCGGAGTAGTCAGCGCCCGTTTCCGCCGAGTAAAGTTGCGCGATTTCGGCGAATGAACGTTGGCCGTCAAAGAACTGGATCAGGCGCCAGCTTTCGGGAGGGAACAGGAACATCGAGGCAACGCCGGGTACGAATGCGCGGACGACAGGAACTCCGTCCTCGACATGCTCGCGGAACACGACATCGGGGTGAACCCGCGACGGACGCTCGCTTATGAGCCGGGAGGGAAGCTCAGGCAGGGCAACGTTAAGGGCTTGCGTGATATTCATCGAAGCATGGTCAGATTGACGATGCTATTCATGCCGGGGCGCAAAGCCGTTCGGGAATTCTCGACTTGCACCATGACCTCGAATGTGCTGCTGGACGGATCGATAACCGGGCTCACTTCGATCACCTTAGCCCTATACTCTTCCTGAGGCAGGTCAGGCGTTGTGAGGTTTACTTCCAATCCCTTTCGGAATTGACCGAATAGTTTTTCGGGCGCGGTGAAACGCATGCGAAGTGGGCCATCGCCAGTGATCCAGAACAGACGGTCCCCCCGTGCCACTTGTTGTCCATCCCGGACGTAGCGCCGAGAAACGATACCCGTAAAGGGCGCGCGAATTTTGGTTTTCTCCAGTTCGAGCTCCAACGATTCCTGCGTTGCCCTAGCGGCGGCCAACGCCTGCTGCGCGCGTTGAACTTCGTAGTGTTCTTGCTCCGCTTTATACTTCGCGTGTTCGAAATCTTCGAGAGGGATGAGCTGCGAGTCCCATAACTTTTTTGCTCGATCGAAGTCCGCGTCCACTACTTTTGATTCGGACTGCCAGCTCTTGACTTCTGCTTCGGTACCTGTAGTCCTGGAACGAGTGGCTTCGAGGTCTGCTGCCAGCTGCCGGCTATCCAATTCGGCTAGAACGTCTCCTGCCTTGACTCGAGTTCCGACATCAGCTGTGAGCTTTGCGATCAGGCCATCCCGCTGCGCGAGGAGATCAAGCTGATGTTCGACAACGAGAGGCCCTGACGCAATGAAGGTATTGTCGTTGACTGCTACACTCGCCGGCTTGGCAGCGACAGGGGCTGGATCGGAGGCAGCGGAAACGCTGGATGGGATCTGGTCGGAACATGCGGTCAAGGTGAATGCAATTCCCAGCAACAATAAAGTCCTCTGCGGTACTGTGTGCGTGTTCATTCTTCTCACACTCCGAACCAAAACCAGAATTGGGTGTACAGCCAGACCAACGGCTTGCGGAACAGCACATACCCTGAGGGATACCAACCCGCTCGAACCTTGCCGCGGCCTTCCATCCCGACACGAATTTCGCGATTTTGATTCGGGATGGGGACTCGCGCAAAGAAGAATCTTGAGTCTCCCATCAGGGAGCCCTTCGGGCTGACGAGCATCACGTCACCCCGGAAAATTCGGGTGGGGAAGCTGTTGAGTTTGATTGCTACTTGCTCTCCCGTACGAAGAAGGGGGGTATCACTCTCGTCGATGGCCAGATCCACCACCGCCCGGGAGGTATCTACGACTTCCGCGAATGTATCTCCGAACTGAAGGCGCCTGCCCACCATGTTCTCCACGTGCTGCGTGGCAATCGTTCCGCCGATGGGAGAGCGCAGCTGAGTCTTGTCCAGAAGATCCTGATCTCTCGCTACTTCCGATTTCCAGTAATCTGCCTGAACACGCTGAACTCCGGCCTCGGTGCCGTCACCCACCGCAAGAGCGTGGTTCATCTGCAGGAGTGCTGTCTGATATCTGGCTTGCGCCTGCGCCAGTTGCGCCTGGTACTCCCAGTCGGCAATTTCAGCGATAACCTGCCCCCGAGAAACGTAATCGCCCTCCCGGACATCCACTTTTCGTACAACGCCTTCGACCTCCGGCTGAACTTGCGCAGTATGTAGAGGCGCAACGACCGCATCTCCATCGAGTCGCAAGGGCAATGGAACGGCTGCGAGGAAGAAGAGAAGGGCAGCGGCCGACGCAACCATCAATGTGCGACGCCGTTTTTCGATGGCCATAAATTTCCGTTTCTTCTCCAGCACCGGTTCGAGAACGGAAATGAAGGGCACCTCTTTGTACATCTGCGCATTGCGCAGTGCAACGGTTGCCTGCGCGGCAAGCACCTGCAGAACCTCCAGATGCGCGGGAGCCAAGAAATCCGGGTCGCGGCTTTCCAGGCCCATAAGTCCAACGCGGCCCGTGTCGTCGTTCAGCGGGATGGCGTAGAACGCCCGCATCCCCGAACCCTGGAAATAGTTCCTAAACTTCGCGACCGTTTCCTCTCGCGAGCTGTCGATGTCATCTCCGTGTTGGCTGACGTGGACGACCTCTTCCGACAGCATGGCCCAGCGGAGAATCTCGTTCAGGGGAGCGATGTCGGGAGAACTCGCATCGAGCTGCGTAACCCCGGTCACGGCAGCGAGCCGGTACTTTCCACCTTGCTGCAATCCGATCGCAGCGCGTTCGTAAGGGATCAGCGCTTGCGGTGCGTTCACGATTGTCTGCAGCACGCGCTCGAGGTTGAGCGTCGAAGTGATCTCGCGGCTGACGCTGACAAGCATTTCGAGGACTTCCACCTTGCGCTCTGCCAGCAGAAGGCTGGCATTGTAGAGAGCGATGCTGGCGGTTTCGTTGAGGCTGGTCAGCACGAAGAGATCGTCGTCGTCGAAGCCTTTGCCGTCGCGTCGGTTCACGGCCTCCACCACGCCGACGAGAGATCCCTTATCCATGAGAGCAGCAGCGATCACCGACTTCACCCGGCCATCCTCGAGTTCGCCATTGCGGCGCGCAAGGCGTTCATCGTCGGCTGAGTCAACCAGCACTGCCTCCCCGTTATCCGAGACGTCACCGGCGATACCTTCGCCGCCCGCCTGTGTCATTCCCTGACTGACAGTCGCGTCCACACCCGCCTGATGCATCAGCAATAACCGGCCGTCGGCTTGGACCATCCAGATGTTAACGGCGGCGCATTCGAGCATCTCCCGCGTCTTGCTCCCGATGATGGGTAGCAATTCGTCCATCTCGAGGGTCGAACTGAACACTTTCTCGATGTCGTAGAACTGAGTTACGCGTGTAATCGAGGACAGGGAATTGTGACGTTCGGATTCGTAGGCCTGGGACGCCGCGATGGCGTGCCCGCCGATCTCACAAAACGGTTCGATACTGCTCACAACGCTGTCGTCAAGAGCGGAATCGAAGCTCAGAATCTCAACTGCTCCTACCACGCCAGAATTGCTCCGAAGGGGAAGAGCTGCCAGACAGCGCAACGTCCTTCGGATATTGAGGTGGGCATATTCTTCCCGTACAAGTGTGCCACCCTCGAAGACTGCGGTCTCCGCGGTATGCAGCAGCAGTCCTAACGTGCCCAAGTGAGCCGGTATTTTGGGATCTGGTTCCGCGTTATCCCCGACGGTAGCCCGAGCCGACCAAAACTGGCCATCATCGTCTTCTTGCAGGAGATACACAATCGCGGTAGCCGATGGAAGGACTTCCACTACCGTGTGAGCGATCACACGGGCGCGCGCGGACGTTTCGCTAACCTCAAACAACCGTGCCGCGAAATCGGCGATATTAAGGTCTAGATTCGTGCCTGGTGGCGTCATGTTCCGGCCAGAACGCACAACCAAAGACGGGAGGGCTATCGCTTGCAAAAATGCCGAGCTTCTTCTAATTTGAGCAGGCACTTTATCAGAGGCCTGGACCAGAGTCAACATGGCTCTCACCCGCCTGTCTGGACAGTCTTGCAAATCTGCATCTTGAGGGAAAGAAACGGTGGAGATCGAGGTCCGTAATCGGGGAGATGTGAAGCTGATCAAATTGACGGGCAGGCTCACCCTAGGAGATTCGGTGGACAACTTGAAGGCTACATTCGACGACCTCGCAGGTACCGGAGCCTATCGCTACGTGGTGGACCTCGGCGATATCTCGATGCTGGACTCGAGTGGGATTGGCTTGCTGGTCCAGTATCTTACGAGCACGAAGCAGCTCGGAGGGTCTCTGAAATTGCTCAATCCGTCCCCGTTTGCCGTTAAGACCTTGAAGATGATCGGTTTGTTGAAGCTCTTCGAAGTGTTCGAAGATCAGGAAGCCGCGATCGCGTCATTCGGTTAAGCGCTCGTGGAACTTCCGAACTCGGAACGCCTCGAATCAGCTAATGACAGTTACTGCCTCGAACTGTTTCCTCATAGGCGGGAATCCAGTCGCAGAGTCGAAGATTCCTGCCAAGGTGCGCGGAGCCGGCGAAACCCACGCCTATAACCTTGAGGACGTTCTGATGATGCTGGAAGTCACTCCTGAGCCAGCACGGACATTGCTGGCAGTGGCAGCATTACGGCGGCCAGGTACGGAGAGTTGCGCGGTCTGCGTTGGCAAGATTATCGCGATGGGGAGATGCACGTTTCGCGGTCTATCGGGAGAGGCCACGAAACAAACCCAAAACGGACGAGAGCAAGAATGCTGTCCGAGTGATTCCCAACTGGCGGCCATTCTTGCAGGCGAAAGCCTGGCTGACACGAGAGATGAGCCGGCGGACGAGAGGGTACTGCGGCCTCGAAGTAGATTGAGAGGCTCGGGTGATCCCTTTGTGGATTTTTTCGCACGTTATAGACATGCCAGAAGCCGGCCAGTCGAAGGAGGCAGTCATGAGCGTGCAAACAAGATGGCAGGGAACTTCGCTGCGGAAGAACGCCGTCGCAGCTTTTCTGCTGACGGCATTCGCCTTTGCTAGCGCGGCAACAGCGCAGAATCCCGTGCCGCTGATCAACCAGCCGCTCGTGCCTGACGCTGTCAAGCCGGGCGCGCCCCGGTTCACGCTGACCGTCCACGGCACAGGGTTTGTTTCCGGGGCGGTAGTGAAATGGAATGGAAGCGCTCGAACCACAACATTCGTGAGCAGTTCGAAGTTGACCGCGGCCATTCTCGCATCAGATGTAGCCAAGCCTGTCACCGTTGCAGTCAGGGTGACGAATCCCACGCCGGGAGGGGGAACTTCGAACCCGGCGTTCTTCGAGGTGACTCCGTCCAGTTCGACAATCGCCCTCAATACCCCAATCGGTCTTGCAGCCGGTTCAGGTCCCTTATCGGTGGCAGTTGGCGACTTCAATGGGGACGGCAAGCTCGACCTCGCTGTGACCAACGGCAGCAGCAACAACGTGAGCATACTGCTGGGCAACGGTGACGGAAGTTTTCAAACCCACGTTGACTACCCAACCGGCGCACAGCCCACTTCCGTAGAAGTTGGCGACTTTAATGGGGATGGCAAGCTCGACCTAGCGATCACCAACCAAAATTGTGCATTAGTGCCGTGCGGACCTGGCTCACTGTCGATCCTGCTGGGCAAGGGCGACGGAACCTTCGAACCCGCTGTGAACTACGCCACCGGATCCGCTCCTTACGGCGTGGCGGTGGCAGATTTCAACCGCGACGGCAAGCAGGATTTAGTCGTTGCAAATTCAAATGAGAGTGACATCAGCGTGCTGTTGGGGAATGGGGATGGCACGTTCCAAACGGAGGTCAAATACAATACCGGTTCGATTCCCAATCCCGCCGGGGTGGCGGTTGGGGACTTTAATGGCGACGGCCATTTAGACCTGGCAGTGGCGGATTTCGCATGCCCCGGCGGAGCGGCCGGATGCGGAAGCGTGAGTGTGCTCTTGGGTAACGGTGACGGTACTTTCAAGGCGGCTGTAAATTACGCGGCCGGTGCGCAACCCATTTCCATTGCAGTCGGAGATTTCAATCGCGACGGGAAGTTGGACCTGGCAGTAGCAAATAACAGCAACAGCAGTGTCAGCGTCCTTCTGGGCAACGGCGACGGCACGTTCAAGGCAGCAGTCAACTACAGCGTTCCATCCGATGCTGTTTCTGTCGCGGTCGGGGACTTCAACGGCGACGGCAAGCTCGATCTGGCTGTGGCGGTCTTCTACAGTACCTGCGTAAGCGTTTTCCTCGGCAAGGGTGACGGGACCTTTGCGGCGGGCGTGAACTATGTGGCGGGAACGAATCCCAACTCTATCGCACTCGGAGACTTCAACGGTGACGGCAGAATCGACGTTGCCGTCGCCGATTCGGGCGGCACACTGGTTTCCCTTCTGCTGCAGACTCCAATCGTTTCGCTCTCCAACGTGAGCCTGACGTTTGCGAGCCAGTTGCTCGGGACCAGCAGCGCTTCACAAACAGTGACACTCTCCAATCCAAGCGGGCTCGCTCTAAGGATCAGTAGCATTGCACTGACCGGAGCAGACGGATCCGATTTCAGTCAGAGCAATACCTGTGCCTCAGGTTTACCCCCCGGAGGGACATGTCAAATCACGGTAACCTTCACCCCACAGCAGGTGGGGCCGCGTACAGCCTCGGTCACGATTACTGACAACGCCGCCGGAAGCCCACACGCGATCGCCCTGAGCGGCACTGGGATCGTGTCCGGACCGGATGCTACTCTTTCGCCAACCAGCCTGACCTTTGCCGCCCAACTGGTGGGCACGACCAGCACTGCGCAAACCGTTACCCTAACGGACTACGGTACGGCGGCGGTCAGCATTACCAGAATCGGTTTCACAGGCGCCGATCCTGGTGATTATCACCAAACTGCGACCTGCGGGACGTCCCTGGCCGCTGGCGCGAGCTGCACGATCAACGTAACCTTCCAGCCTACTCTGCCCGGCTCGCGAACCGCGATTTTGTCGGTGAAGGACAATGCGCCGGGCAGTCCACAAACCGCGAGTGTGAGCGGAACCGGGAGTGTGGTCAAGCTCGTTCCGACCAGCCTGTCCTTTTCCTGCCATGACGAACCCAAAACGTGCCCGCCTCCGCCACAGAGTATTGCCTTGACGAATGTGGGAGGCGCAACGTTGCACATCAGCAGTATTGCAATTACAGGCTCCAATGCCTTCACACAGACCAACACCTGCGGTTCTACTGTGGGGGCCGGAAAGTCCTGCACTATCTCCGTGACCTTCAACTCAAGCAGCCGGGGCACTTTCACTGGTGCAGTCTCGATTAGCGATAATGGTGGCGCCAGCCCGCAACAGGTGAGTCTGACAGGCCTGCATACTAAAACAACCTCGATCAGCTCGGTCGTCAGATCCGCTTTGGCCAACACCCGGACGGCAGCCGTGCCAAAGCCCACGGGGCCTAACCCTGTCGGCACACGGGTAATGAGCCTAATTGATCTCACGCGCGCGAATCCTTTCTTGGCCAATGGAACGAACCGGGAGCTGTTGGTAAGGTTCTGGTATCCAGCCTCTCTCAACCAGGGCTGCGACCCGGCGGAGTACACCTCGCCGAAGGTCTGGACATATTTCTCCCAGATCGCGGAAATTCCTCTGCCCCAAGTCCGAACCAATAGCTGCCTGGATGCCCCCATCACAGACGGTGCGCACCCGGTTGTGGTGTTTAGCCACGGCTATACGGCCACGTTTACTGATTACACCTTTTTGTTCGAGGATCTCGCCAGCCGCGGGTACTTGGTCGTTTCCATCGATCACACTTACGAAGCGACGGCGGTTGCGTTTCCAGATGGACGATTTGTGAAGTCAGTTTTTGGAAGTTATCTTGCCAAGGACTCCTTGCGCAATGATGAGAAGGGGTTCTCGTTCGCTACCCGCGCGCGATTGCGAGATGTGAAGTTCGTAGTGGACGAACTCGGGCGCTTGAACCGCCAAGAGGATAACCCATTTACGGGTAAGGTGGACGAGTCGCGGGTCGCAATTGCAGGTCACTCTCTGGGCGCGCTGACTGCGTTGCTAAGCCTTGAACGTGAACCTCGCTTTGCGGCAGGCATCCTCATTGATGGCAACGTCCCGGACCTTGCTTTCCGAGAAGTGCACAGACCAGTACTTATGCTGACTATGGGACGAGAGCAGTGGACCGAGAATGAGTGCCGGTTGTGGAGTCAGCTGCGTGGCGGCAGAGTGGCCGTTGATCTCAGGAGCGCAGAGCACTTGACGCCGTCAGATGCGGTCTGGCTCGCAAAGGGAGCCATCCAAACCGAAGCCGCGGGGCCCGAGGGGACCATCGCGGCTATTCGCGACTACATTGCCGCGTTCCTGGACACAAAGCTTCGGCAGCGGGCACTGGGTCCGCCACTGCGTGACCCGTCCGCAGTCTATCCGGATGCAGTAGTACGTATGGAAGACCAGCGACTATGCGAACCTTGAGCTCTTGAGCGTTAGGACTAAGGACGAGTGGCGCCCAGGTCTGGTGTAATTTAGTCGCAACCACGAAGGCATGAGTTTCGGTGTCATCGGTATTTCTAACTCCATCTTCACGGCTATCACCAGGAAGTGTCCGGAAGCGGCGGCCAGTCTGGTGTCGCTTGCATGGCTGAAGGCTACCTTGAAGGGATCCCCGATTCATTTGTGAGATGAGTCGTAGTAGGTTTACCTGCCCATCGTGTGCGCGGAACATTTTCCCGGACGTACTTCTGTGATCTTCGCGTCCCATCTTGCTTGAAGTACTTTTGTAGTAGTTCGCGCGACCGCTATTAGGTATTTCAACAGATTGCAAATCGTTCTTGACTAAGTGACTTTAGAGCAACCGCTAAGATTGACAGTTTCGCGATTTCCCGCCGGAATATCGACGACATACTACATATAGAGCCCCAAATACAGCGGAAATGGCAAGTTTATCCGACGTCCGGGGCGGTTTACGAACTGGAGGAACATGGTACTGTCTGAACTCGCAGTAAGAGTGTGGCATGGTCTTGTAATTCGCAAAGGGTTCTCTTGCGTTGCCGGACTCGCGCTTATCGCCTCTTTGATGAACTCCATGACTGCTCACTCGCAAGCCTGGTCGGGGATTCTTGACCCAAGCCGGGCTGCCGACTGGACGAGGGTTGGTATTCCAGGGGGAATTCCGAACCGTACAGCGGTTTGTAAGGCAGTCTCGCCGTCTGGCGACACGAATGATGCTGATATGAACGCGATTAACGAAGCAATCGCGGCGTGTCCAGAAGGCCAGGTCGTCAAACTGGAAACGGGCACATTCACGATCACCCACGGCTTAACCTTCGGCACCAAGAACAACGTCACCCTACGCGGAGCGGGACCAGATCAAACAATCCTGAAATTTACTGGTCCAGGTCGGCAGGAATGTGGCGGATACGGTTCGATTTGCTTATGGGGCAATCGCAGTGCGACCGCCAATCCAGCCTCTTATGCGGGGAGCCACTCATGGACCGGCACCAACGGCATAGCTGCCACCTACAGCCAAGGAGCCACTGTTTTGAACTTGGACAGCGTCTCCGGCTTACAGGTTGGCCAAATCATTATCCTCGACCAGAGAAATGATGACATCGGTCTGTGCCCGCCATCGGGCGGGAAGGGGGTGTGCTTGAATGCACCGGGGATCACGGAAAACCAGTGTAATGTGGCTCCCTGCATCGTCACGGTTAACACCAGCATTCCACATAGGTTCACAGTTGGGCAGAGAGTTGGCATTGGTGGTTCTGACCTAAGAGCAGTTGGCGGCGGACCATATGATCCCTCGGCATATGTCGGGTTTCAAACGATCACCAATCTTCCCTCTCCTACCAGCTTTCAGTTCAAGCTTAATACGGCAGGCTTACCGGATATGGGCTCAACCGACTTCAACGGTGCTTTTGCCACATTGGATACAGCTGGTGTTTATGTTTCCGGGGTTCGCTATATCACCATCGCCGAAAATCTGGATGTTGGTCGAGCCTGCCCCGACGCGATGAATCCCCCAACCTGTCAGCCCAACGAGATCAGCTGGCGCTCGCAAACGGAAGTAAAAGTTGTGACTGCCGTTGATGCTGTAAACAGGAGGATTACTATATCTCCCGGCCTTTACTATCCTAATTGGCGAACGAGCCAGGCTCCCGGCGTCTACTGGTTCGCCCCCACTTCAGGCACCGAAAACAATCTCAGCGGCAATTACGCCATTCGCGACGGCATCGAGGATCTGACTGCAGATTACAGCCAGAATGGCGGGACCAAGAACAACGCGGGCATTGAATTACGACGTGCTTATCAGTGTTGGGTGAAGAATATTCGCTCCATCAAGGGCGACCGCAACGACGTGTGGATTCGCGACGGGTCTATGCAAAATGAAGTCGTGGATAGCTACTTTGTCGATCAGAAAGGTTCGTCATCACAAAGCTACGGTGTAGAGATGTTCGGGGCTACTGCTGGCAATCTGGTGCAGAACAACATCTTTCAGCACATCGTGGTTGGAGTGGCAATGGGCGGCTCCGTTGGCTCAGTTCTGTCGTACAACTACGCGGTCGATGATGGCTACTATGTCAAGGGCCTAATGAGGCCGATGTTGAACGCTAACCACGATGTGAACGCATTCAATCTTTTTGAAGGCAACGATACGCCTTCCGTGAATAGCGACGATGTGCATGGCACGGGTAATCTCTCCACCTTCTTCCGTAGCCGTTTCCGAGGTCAGTCAACTCCAGTCAAAAACAATGGTCTGATTGCAGCTGATATAGCGGCCTACAACCGGGGCATGAACTTTGTTGGTAATGTTATGGGTACTCTACGGGCGCAAACTGGGTACTTTCAAACTAATTTCAACTCCGGTTATGTGTGGTCTCTTACACAGGGGAGCGAATATCCGGGATCTGATCTGGGACACGATGCCCTGACTTTGTCTAGTCTCCTACGTTGGGGTAACTATGATGTAGTGACCGGCGCTGCGCGTTGGTGCGGCAATTCCTTGAGCTTCGGATGGTCAACGACATGCAACAGTGTCTCCGAGATACCTACTATTGGGATTAAGTTTATTAACGGTAATCCAGTGCCCTCCAGCACGACGCTGCCTCCGTCCTTCTACCTTTCAGCGAAGCCGCCCTTTTGGCGCACCCCCTGGGCCACGCCACCTTGGCCTAGCATTGGCCCTGACGTCAGAGGCGGCACAGCCCCGGATGGCGAGGGCGGACATTCCTACCCGATCCCGGCGCAGGTCTGTTATCTGAACACGCCCGCTGATCCCGCTTTTAGTATGACGGGTGTTAACGTCCTGCTCTTCAACGCGGCTAATTGCTACCCGAATGCGGATGAATGAGCATTGTGAAAGGATCGTCAGTTTCGGGACAGTGCTCCGGACACTGAAATGCTCGAGCAAGATATTCACGCTCTAAGCCTCTCATCTTTGGCCTCGGTTCTGTTTCCGAGTGAGACACGCGGTTTGGTGAGTGGAGGCAAATTAAGTAGGAGGCTGGCACTAACTTTCCTGCACTTTAAAACAGTTGAGCGCATTGGCATCTACGCTTCTTTGACGATTTATTCCCGGCGTCACTACGGCCTGTACTCGTTCCGGACTATTGACCGGTCCCGCTCAACGAAACACCTTGCGGGCTGCCGGAACCATCAGTTTGAACGGTCAGGGAGCCGACAAGCATTCCTTTCAACTTCGGAGCAAACCAGACAGCGATGGTGCAACTCGCTCCCGCCGCGAGGCTCGAGCCGCAGTTATGCTGTTGGCTGAAGAAGCTGGGCGATACCGAAATGCCTGTGATCCCCAGAGCTCCGTTGCCCATATTTGAGAGCGTCACATATTGAGGAGAGCTCTTTGTGCCTATTATTTGCGATCCGAAATCGAGGTTGGCTGGTGAAAGAGACTCCACTCCGCTGGAAATGCCGGTCCCCTGAAGGGTCGCTGTGAGCGGGGCACCGTTCACGGTAACGCTTATGGATCCGGTCTGTGCTCCGATTGTCGTCGGTGTGAAGACAAGCTCAAGGCCACATCCGTAGTAGGCCTGCAGGGTGCTCCCGCAGCCATTCGAGGCGATCGAGAAGGCGTTTCCTGAAACTGTGACCTTACCCAGAGTCACAGTAGAGTTCCCATAGTTGTCTATTCCCATCCCGGTCTGGGGTCCGCTGGTATTCACGATTTGCGTGCCGAACTGCAGCAATGTCGGATAAAACTGCACGATAGTCTGCGCACTTCCTGTGAGGCTGATAATTTGCGGGGAACCGCTCCCTGTATAGAAAACCTGCAGCGTTCCGCTTGACCAGCCGGGCTGTGTCGGGTCCCAAGTGACGGTGATCTGACAAGTCTCAGCAGGGCCAAGGCTCGAAGGGCAGGTACTCGTTTGCGAGAACGGCAAGGCAGTTTGTATCCCCGTAATCGGTACTGCGTTTTGAGTATTGTTTGTGACCGTAACCGTTTGGCTTTGTGTGTCGTTCACATATCCGGAGAAAGCTAGCGTTACGGGGGAGAGTTCGAGATCGCCGGAAGCAACTCCGGTACCTAGCAGATTAGCCGTCTGGGGACCGCCTGGCCCAAAACTGTTTACCGTTAGCGTACCGTTTGCATTCTGGTTTCCGGAAGGTACGAAAACGATCGCAATCCTGCATGCCGCGCCAGGGGAGAGCACTCAGCTGCAGTTGTTAAATTGTGAGAATCCCGGCGACACACTGATGCGGGGCGCACTGGTCGGTACAGACGTTGTATTTGTTACGTTCACAATCCGCGCAACTCCCGGCGCTCCTACCGTCTGGTTTCCAAATTGGATGGCCGTCCAAGAACTGGACAAGATGATCGAGGATGAGGTTCCGTCTGCGTATACGGGAACAGTAATGGGAAGGTATTGTCCGAGCGCAATAGAAAGGCTGCCGTAATCGTAGGTTGTAGCCGCTTGGTATGTAACTGAGATCGTGCAAGAAGCAGATGGAAGGAGAAGCGCGGGACAGTCATTTGTCTGACTAAAAGGTTGCCCGATGTCGATGCCGGTGATAGAGGCTGACTTCGTGCC
>Ga0126378_10002542_pt1 | contig 13523 bp, 9 predicted proteins | sample PanSoiMetPlot_23_FD_92587 | JGI IMG/M metagenome (GOLD analysis project Ga0126378, IMG submission 92587) | Tropical forest soil microbial communities from Panama - MetaG Plot_23 | ecosystem: Environmental > Terrestrial > Soil > Tropical forest > Bulk soil | place: Panama | collected 2016-02-17 | reverse complement strand
CCACCATCCCTCGTTCATTCAGGGGGGCCTTGTCGAGATTGACGATCACCGCGTTCACCGGATTGCGAGGATCCACTTCCATATACGCCGTGCCATCCAACCGTTCGTAGGGGCCGGCGAACCCCCACTCTATCCCGCTCGCGAAAGATCGCCGCTGCTCAACCACGAAGCGAACGACTCGCGCCTCGCTCACCGGCGGCAATGCAGCGCTCACGACAAAGCCAAACATCAGTAAGTTCCATCTTCCCCTTATGTGAGATTCCATATTCACTCCCTTGTCCTGGCAATCCGACTAGGTGATGACGTTGCGTGTCGGTCAATCCGGAGCCGGGCCTGCGTGCGGGAAGATCATTTCCTGCGGCTTGTGTCCGATTCTTGCGAATCATTGACGAAACGTGCGATTTTCGCGCGAGCAGCGCTGAACCGTCCGGACTGATGTCTGGTTGACAGTACCTGCACGGGGCGGAGATTTACATGTGACGATATCGATGCCTGGCATTGCTGAATCACTTCGCGCGTGCCTAGAAAGCTGCGTATTGCCTCGCCAACCGCCTGCGGCAATTGCCATCAGTCTTCCTCGTGATGCTCACCCTCTCGCACGCGAACCAGACGCCCCACCAATCCGATGAGTCCGTCATTGGCAGCCCCGGTCAAGGTGCTCGGACAGTTCGGTGGCGATGCTCGTGCTCGTGTCCTGGCCAGGCGATGCTGTCCGAGACTCCGTTCCGGTACGTTCGGGGAGTGAAATAAGTCAGCCTTTGAAATGCCCTGGTGAAACTGCTCTGGCTTCCGAAACCGGATCGCAGCGCGACCTCCGCGAGCGGCAGCCCAAAATCCTCGAGGAGCGACTTCGCATGCTCGATGCGCTTCTTTAGAATGTATTGATGCGGCGAGAGCCCCGTGCTCTGCTTGAACAGACGAACGAAATGATACACGCTCATCTGCGCGATTTTTGCGAGATCTAAGAGTGAAATCGCCGCTTGGAGGTTCGCATCGATATATTGGATGACGTGCCGCAACCGGTACTTCGGAAGCCCGCTGCGATACTGCCGAAAAACCTGTTCGAAGGCGGCGTATTTTTGAAGCAGGTGTACGCTCAGCGCCGCTCCCAACGTCTCGCCATAAACGCAGCCATTTGGATGTCCACTTCGCAAATCATCTCTGAGTGCCAAGCCAAGATGCGCAATGAACGGATCTTCGTCATCGTACGAAGGGCGCAGCTGAAGATACCTGCCTGAACCACCTTCATCGCTGACTGCCGCGACTAACTCGGTTGAAAGTTCGATCAGAATTTTCCGATGGTTATCGCAGCATCGCCACCGCGCGCAGTATGGCGTAAGCGCGGGATAGAAAGACACATTCCCCGGCGCAACGAAGTGTTTGGTGGGTGAAGATTCGCCGACCCAAGAGACATCGACCGGGCTCGCGCTACCTATGTTGATCGCAACAACATGCCGAGGCAGGTAGCCCTCGGGCAACTCACCGGACCCTGTCGCGCAGAGTTGCTCAAGCCGGATGCCAGTCCAAGTGTCGCCACTCGAGAGCTCAGGTGCGGCAATCCCGGCAGCCTTAAAGAGGGCGAGAGGGTGCCGACGGTCAGTCGTCGACTGAACCCACTTGATTGTTGCGTCGCCCCCCATGGCAACTCGCGTCCCGCCTCTAAAACGCGGCCCATTTAGACTGTCAAGGCAGTGCGGTGCAATCCGTTGAGGCAAAGACATCGCAATGAGCCTTGGATTCGCAACCCGAATCACCGCGACTTCACCCACCACACTACCTCAACAAGACATTCTTTCACCGTTTGCACTGCCGATGCGGGGCATTTCGCTGACAGTTTAAGCTCACCACCCCAAGGAGACTTTGACGGTCACAGGCGTGGCCTCGCGATGCTGATTTAGGGTCAAGGTCCAGTTACCGGCATTGTCGTCGTCCCGTTACGGCATCACGCAAGCAAAGTTCGCTGCGTCATCGATGCTGCCTTGTCCCTGGTACCGCGCTACCTGCGGATACGGGCAGAGCGGTCGCGTTCGGGTCGGCACGATGCCTCCCGTGGCGACGATGCGGTCGGGTGCCTCGCCTTGCTCGACCCAGCGCTCGAGCGCAGTTAAGGTGTCGAACACATAGGGACCGGTGCCCAGCGAGCAATGGTCCATGCCGGGCACCATGAAGAGGCGTAAGAAGGAATCCGTCTCTAGCTTGGCGGCGACGCTCTGGTAGTAGTCGATCGAGTTCCGCGGGTTGACGAGTGGGTCAGCCCATCCGTGATACATGATCAATTTGCCGCCCAGCGACTTGAAGTTACTCAAATCGGGATCGGTCGAGTTGATGATGGGACCTATTGTTGCATCGGCGAAGGCGACGTCAGCATCGTAATCGAGCGTCCGGTAGTCCCAGTTCAGATCACTGAAGACCATCTGTTGGAAGAAGAGGGTACCGAGGAACGGGATGCCGAAACTGTTCGGGTCTAGTCCTTCGCCGCGGGTCAGCGGCAGCCAGCTTCCCAGCAACTGGGAGAAGGAGTCATCGGCGATCGCGCCGTGCTCACCACCCCGTTCGAGGCCCGGATAGAGCAGCTCGCCGGTCCGCGGGTTGCGCGGGCCTTCGTAGATTTTCCTGACCGCATCGGCCTGCGCGGCCGTCAGCACACCGGAGCTCACCAGCCCGGCCGGATCGAAGTTGCACAGCCGCGGATCGTCGATGATGCCGTCGCGCAGACCGTCGATGGCGTCGCATTCCTCCATCACGGCAGCGGTGATCGCTTTCAACTGGTTGTTCTTGATCGGGGTTGCCAGCAGCGCCGCACCTTCCCAAACCCACGCGACCGATTGGTGCGTCCAGTAGTTTGCGGAAGCGCCGGCGACGATGCCATCGTAGTCGTCGGGGAAGCGCTGTGCCTCCATCAGCGCCTCGTGTCCGCCGTCCGAGCAGCCGGTAAAATAGGAAAGCGTCGGGCCGACACCATAGAAGGCCTTGATGAGGGTCTTCGCCAGACCGGCGGTAACGTGGTTCGCCCGGTAGCCCCAGTCGGCGATTCTCTCAGGATGACCGAGTGCCCAGACGGGATCTGAAGAGCTGTGGCCCATGTCGGTTGCCGCGGTCGCGTAATTACGGATCAGCGAAGCCCCATCCGTCGCAGGGATCGTTCCGCCGTACCCGCCGTTCCCGATGCCATTGAACTTGCCGTTCCATGCGCTGAGCGGAAGGCGGACCTCGAACTGGACTGACGACTTCGCGGTCGGCGTGGCCACCCCGTTCACCTTACAGTGCGCCGGGACTGCGCCGCTCGCCCCGATCACGACCGCGCTCGTGATGATCGCGCTTGGCAGAGAAATGTCGGCGAGCTCAGGGCACGACGCCGCAGACGCAGATGCGCTCAAGACTGTAGCGAGCGCAATTGCGAGCACTGGTTTGAAACAGAAGCCGGTCAGGCCTTTGACAATTGAATTGGATTTATACATGGGTCCCCCAGGGAGATAGATCAAGGTCTCGCTAGCGCAGCCAGAGGCAGCACGTCTTCCAAATTCTTGAAGCTGCTTGATGGCCGTTCCTCAGAGGGAGGGGCGGGGCTTGGAATCAATATTTTGCAAAAAAACAGATCGCCGGCCCGTGATCCGTGGCCCTGTGCCTATCAACGGACCTTGGCCGACTGAGTCGATTCGGTCCAACCAAGCAAGCGTTCGTCTGGTGTTCAATACGTGACCTACGGCGAAGACTCTCAGCAAATGCACCCACCGTCATTGACTCAGGGCGGTTGGCGAGGCAAGTCTTCCAGACGCTGCGTTTCAGTCCAGGAGCAGCCGTATGGCACCGTCTTGGGGGAGCATGCCAATCGAGGTTCGGACCGGGAAGCCGATCTCGAGCAGAATAGCGAAGTTGATCTTGACGAGCGGTCTTACTTGGAAGGGCATCCGCGTCTACATCAAACACGCGCCGCCCAACGAGGTCCGCGAAGTATACTGGGAGACCCCGTCCGTCGGCGTAGTGACTACGCCCTCCCCCCTGCTCGCAGAGCTCAAATGGGTTGGCGAGCGACGCCCGCGGCCGGCCGGCTCTGGCAACGTCGCCGTGGCGCCCGCTCGAGCACCCTTTACGCACCGATGGCGTCAATCGATCGATTGCGTTCACATCGCGCTGGATCCAGCGCTGCTCGATGCGGCCGTTGGCGATGGTAAGCAGCTCGAGCTGCGCCCGACCGGCTTCGTAGCGGACCCGTTGATCAACAGTCTCGCGCTCGCTCTCCAAGAGGAAGTAAGGACCTCGTGCCCCAGGGGGACTTCGTACGGAGAGACTCTGGGAACGATGCTCGCTGCGCACTTAGCGCGACGTTACGCGGTGTTCAGCGCACGTTTGTCCCCGAAGCGAAGCCGCCTGACGCCCGACGAGTTGCGCTCCGTCGTCGGCTACGTCGAGGAGCGGCTTGACTCGAGCCTCTCGCTTCAACAGCTCGCCGATGTCGTTGGCATGAACGTCTATAATTTTCTCCGTTCTTTCCGGCAAAGCACCGGCATTCCGCCGCACCAGTACATTCTAAAGAGGCGCGTCGAGAGGGCGAAGACGCTCTTGCTCGACCGCGAATTGTCAATCGCCGAGATTGCAGTTCAATGTGGTTTCAACAGCCAAAGCCATCTGACGACCGCGTTTCATCGGCTCACTCAGTTCACGCCCCGGCATTTCCGCCGCGCTGTCGGCGTTAGCGTGCCGATTGAGGCACCGGACCGCCAGGATAGCCACTACGGTCCAGCAGGGCTCCTGCAGCCCCAGCGGGCAACCTCCCGCTTCCACCATCTGACTTGATCACTTTTTCAAAATATTGATTCACGGCGCTCCGTTCTCGTCGGAGAGCTGCTGAACACACGTCAAGAATTTGGAAGATCTGCCGCATCCGTCCGGGATAGCGAGGCTTCCTCCACCAGGGGGACCTATGGACGCATCCAAAAGCGCCTTTCTCGCTCCGCGAATACAATGGCGTCGTCTACTCGGAGACCTCGCCCCACGGTGCATCATGGGACATCCAGGGTGGCGCCGCGACGTCGAGATTGTTCTCGCTGCAGACTCTGAACGTGATGCTCGAGGCCAACACGTTTGGAGCCGGCTCGCCCGATCCAGGTCAGGCGCGCTACTCCAATTTGACAGTGAAGTAAACGGCATCCGTAGCTGAGCGGCGGACCGAGCTTTTTGAAGGAAGCTGCTGATCGGTCCGCCTCAAGCTCTCACCTACCAAAAGAGGGAAATATGCGAATCTCGAATTCAGCTGTCACAAATTGCTTGAGTTTGTATTTCAGTGTTGCGATTGCGGCTGCGCTCCCCACTGCCTTGAGCGTATCTGGATTTGCTTTCGCAGCCTGGGGTAGCCAACGGATCGAAATCATTACCCTGTCGAACTCGAGCCCGAACTTGGTGTCGGGGGGCGACGTGCTGGTGGCGCTGGTGGTGCCAGCACCCATTCCGTTGGACGAAGTGAGGGTGCACTTGAACGGTCACGACGTGACCGACGTTTTTCGAGTGAACCCTTCGACCGGGTTGTCGATTGGTCTGGTTACCGGTCTACGCGATGGAGAAAACCACCTCCGCGCGCGGGCTGGACAACTAGTTTCTCGCATCACAATCGACAATCATTCGATCGAGGGACCTTTATTTTACACACCACATCAGGAACCGTTCATCTGCGAAACCGAAACATTTCAGTTGCCGGTCACGGGAGGGACGCTCGGAATGCCGCTCGACAAGGACTGCTCCATCGCGACGCGGTTCGATTGGGTCTACAAATCGACTGATGGCACATTCAAGCCGTTGCCGGATCCGGCAGTGCGCCCAGGCGATCTCGCGCAGACGACCACCACCGAGGGCCGAACCGTCGACTACATCGCTCGCGTGGAGACCGGCACTATCAATCGCGCCGTGTATCAAATCGCTTTCCTCCAAGAGCCCGGCCAGCCGCTGCCGGATCCCTGGACCAGCACCCCGAGTTGGAACAAGCGTCTCGTCTATAGTTACGGCGGTGGTTGCAAACCGGGTTATCACCAGGGCGCCACCACCGGCGGCGTCTTGAACGATTTGTGGCTGTCCCTCGGTTACGCTGCTGCCGCATCGTCACTCAACGTGTTCGGCAACAATTGCGATGACGTGCTCTCCGCCGAAACGACTATCATGGTGAAGGAACATTTCATCGAGCAGTACGGGGTGCCTCGATACACAATCGGCTGGGGAACATCAGGCGGATCGATGCAGCAGCATCTGATCGCTCACAACTACCCTGGCCTGCTCGATGGAATTACGCCCGGCCGAAGCTTCCCGGATGCGTTGACATTTTTCACCCCGATTTCCGACTGTCCGCTTTTGGAGCGGATGTTCGATACATCGGCCCAGAAGTGGACCACCGATCAGAAAACTGCAGTCGCAGGCTGGGGAACGTGGGACTTCTGCACGACTCATATCAGTGCCGACTGGAGTGCACTGGTGCGAGCCGGCCTGAGCCCCGATTCACAGTTCTCGGGATGTGATGCGAGCGTTCCGCCGGAGCTGATCTACGATCCGGTCACGAATCCCAGTGGTGCTCGCTGCAGCTTCTTCGACGACCTGATCAAGGTGTTCGGGCCCGATCCGAAATCTGGATTTGCGCGCCGCGCTATCGACAGCGTCGGAGTGCAATATGGGCTCAATGCCTTCAACGCCGGCCAGATCAGCGCTGAACAATTCGTTGAGCTCAACGAGCGCATCGGTGGATACGACGGTGACGGGAACATGGTCGCGACGCGCACAGTCGCAAATGAAGCTGCGCTGCGTATCGCCTATCAGACCGGTCGGTTGGACACTGGCAGCGGCGGCCTTGGATCCGTGCCGATCATCGATTACCGGGCATACCGCGACCTGATCGCAGATCCGCATGAGTCGGTACGCAGTCGCATCACGCGAGCCCGCCTCGCCGCTGCGAACGGGAATGCCGACAATCAGGTGATTCTGGTGAGCCCTCCCGATGCGACCCCGCAGGGCGCCGCAATTTTCGCATTGCTCCAGGCCGATGTGCTGCGGCTGATCGACGAGTGGCTTGCCAACATGGCGAGCGATCAATCGCCTTTCCAGAGCCTCGCGGAGAAGGTGGTGCGGAACAAGCCAGCCGAGCTTGTCGATGCCTGCTATTCAGACGCGGGCTTGAAGATCACTGACCCGGCGACCTGCCGTTTGCTCTACCCGGTGCACGCCAATCCACGGATCGCTGCCGGCGAGCCACTGGCCAATGACATCATCAAGTGCCAACTGAAGCCGATCGACCCGAGCGACTACGCTCAATCACTGACACCTGATCAGGTGGCGCGACTGAATGCCGTCTTCCCCGACGGCGTCTGCGATTACACGCGCCCGGGCGTAGAACAGCAATTGGTCACGGATACTTGGCTGCTGTACTTGTCTGATTTCTGGTGACAGCGGGCATCGGCGCTAGACGCGGCCGTCGATTTTGTTCGGAGCGGTTGTTTTTGTTAGCGCAGTTCTTTCGAAAGGAGTGGAGAGCAATGAAAAAGACAATGTTGCTTACTTTGGGATTGTTTTTGCTGGGAACCGAGGTGAATGCTGGCTCGGGGGTTGAGAACACTGGCTCGGGAGTTCAGACCATCTTGAGTTTTGGGACAATGATAGGAAATTACGGGCCCTTTATTGGAAGCATGAATCCCATTCGTGGAATCCCCGCCGGGGGCGCGGCTTGGGTGGTTCTAGGGGGAGCCCAGGGCACGTTAACCTCCGACGGTCAACTTAACATCCAGGTCAGCGGTTTGGTTTTGGTGTCCACCCAAATGAATCCGAGCCCGAACTTCCGCGGGCTGGTCAGCTGTCTCAGCATTGGCGACGATGGCTCGGTAACTACGGTCAATGTCAGTACTGAAGACTTTCCCGCCGACACGGGCGGGAATTCGTGCATCGCGTCTACCATCGCACTGCCGTCACCATGCTTCGCACCGCTCATTTTCGTCACTTCATCGTCGGGGTCGTGGTTCGCGGCTACCGGTCTCTAAGTGAGAATCACGGCCACTTGCCTACCTCTTTCTGTCGATAATCCGTGAATAAGAACAACCTCACTCGTCGCGATACGCTGCGCACGCTCGGAGCCGGCGCGCTCGCGGCACTCGGTACGGCGTTGACTTCGGCCGCGGCGGAGGCGCGCGTCGATGATTCCGATGCGCGAGTCCCCCAGCCGTCGAGGCGCCGCGCGCGCATCCTGATGGACGGCCACGTTCACGTAACGAACAAGACGTTCTGGCTGGGAATCGATACCTGGCAGCCGTCGCCCACCGGCACGGGATGGGACTACCTGCGGGCGCACGAGGCGGGCGTCAACGTCATTATCGAAAACTTCGGCACCTACGGGTACTGGTCATACAACATCACTCCCAAACAAATGCTGCGCATGTTCGAGGTCTTTCACCGCTTCGCCGAGGCGCATCGCGACAGGATGGCGGTCGCGCTCACCGTCGAAGATGCTCGCCGCATCGTCCACAGCGGCAAGATGGCCGTATTCCTCAGTTGCGAATCGGGATGGGACATGGAGGGCGATCTGGACGTGCTGCGCGCGTACTATCGCCTCGGCCTGCGCGCTGTGCAGTTCTCGTCGCAGAGCGGGTTCAACGCGTATTCCGACGTTCAAGCGGGGCTTCCGAGCGGCGGAGCGCATTGGGGCGGAATCAACGACCGTGGACGCGCGATCATCGAGGAGATGAATGCGCTTGGCGTCCTCATCGACATCACTCACGCATCCACGGACGCACAGCGGCAGATCGTCGATGCGAGCGCGTCGCCTGTCGTAGCGAGCCACGTGACCGCAGAAGCCGTATCGGGGCCGGGCGGCCTGCCGGACGACCTCATCGTTGCGCTCGCGGGGAAGGGCGGAATGATGGGAATCCACGGGGGATCCGCCTCGGTCGGCGTGCGCTACAGGCAGTGGATAGCGGAAAATCCAGATCGCTATGCCCAGCTGTCCGCGGCGATCAACGCGATGGTGCAGTATCGTCCTTCGTTCAAGCGCTCGCCCGACCAGTCGAACTATGGGGACTTCATCGATCGTTTCGATCAGGAGTCGCACGATAACACCGCCGCAGTGTTCGTCCCGTACGTCGATCCACCGGACGCTGCCGCGGTCGTCCCAACTCCGGACGAATGGGCGCAGCAAGTGGACCATGTGATCCGGCTGGTCGGACCGGAGCACGTGGGCATCGGTCTGGACATGTTCGGCGGGAGAAGCGGCGTCCCTGCCGATGCAAGCGGATATCCTCTCCTCGTCGACGCCATCGGACGCGTGACCTCGCGCCGGAATGTAGACCTGGTCATCGGAGAGAACTGGCTCCGCGTCCTCGAGGATGTTCAGGGCCGCCGGAGCAACGACGGACGCGAGCACGAACGCGACGAGCGTCATCGTCAGGGGCTGCGCGAGCGGCGCCCTGCGCTTGCGCCCCGGCAAATGCACGCGGTGGCGGCGGTGCACAGATCGAGCTGCTGCTGAGACTTCTTTAAAAAAGATTACAAGACCTGATGGTGGACGCGGTCTTGTCACCGCAAAGTCCGCAGGTCGGCCGCCATTCAGGCGAGTCGCGGCGGCGTTGGCCAAGTGACGATTCGGTCCCTATCGGATTCCATTGGGCGGCGGAATTGACATATCTCGGCGGTGATACAAACCTCGCTTCCAGTTATTCGTGCGAGTAGGAGGTGGGCTCGTCAAGGGAGTCAACGAACATAGGCTGTCAACGTTGTACAAAAGGAGCGAACATGAAATCGAGCATCTCGCGCTTCATCATTGTCCTCAGCTTGTTTGCCGCGCCGGTCATCGGCTGGACAGAGGATCAATCACTCGGGAACGATGAGGGCGAAGGCCACAGATTCCGGGTGACCAGCACCACATTCTCCGACGGCGGGACGCTGCCGCAGAGCATGGTGTGGGATCAGTGCACGCCTTATCCGGGCGGCGGAAATAGATCTCCCGAGCTGTCCTGGACTCACGCCCCGCGCCATACCCGCAGTTTCGTCGTGGTTTGCTACGACGTCACCGCATCGTTCACGCACTGGGGTTTGTACAATATCGCTCCCACGACCACCGCGCTTCCCGAGAACGCAGGGACTCCCGGCAGCACGTTTGGACTTCAGGCCCACAACGACTTCGGCCGCAACAACCTCGAGTACGACGGCCCGTGCCCGCCGCCGCAATTGAATCCGCCAGTGCACCATTATGTGTTCACGGTTTACGCGCTCGACACTGTGCTCGCGCTGCCCTCGTTCCCCGATTTCCCTCCCGGCGCCGAAGCCCTCTTTCAGGCGTTGATCCGGGCGGGAAGGCACGAGCACATCCTGGCATCCGCCAGCATCAGCGGTTTTTTCCCGAGCGGCCAATAGCCTTGCAGGGCTTTGATAAAATCAGTTTCAGGTAATAACAGGCGGATGGCCTACGCTTGCTCCCGCAATTCCCAGGAAAAGTCGTAGAACACGCGCAGCTGATTGCCGTCCAGATCGGCGACCCTGAACTCGCGCAGGTGCCACGGTTTATCGTCCGGCTCGGCAAGGATCTTCGCCCCAGCATCCCGCCAACGATGGTACAGTTCGTCGACTTCGTGCTTGCTGTCTAGATTCAGCCAGACCATGACCGCCCCGCCACTGCCGTAGTGTTGGCGGAACGGTGCATTCGTCAGGAACATACGGCACTCGCCCTGCGAGATGCCCCCGATCCCGCCCTCGTCGTCACCCCAGTCGAAATGGAACCCGAGCGCATTCACGTAATACTCGGCTGCCTTCTCGACGTTGCTGACCGGAATCTCTGGAACCGCCTTCGGAAAGTGCGTGAGCATGGTCTCCAACTTACGCCAATTCGACACAAGACGATTGAGAACGAGCTGGCCGCTGCAGTGCCTCGCGCGCCCTCGAGGATGAGCCGGCTGCTCGCACAATGTTCCCTGCCGAACGGTCTATTGTCCTGAGAGTACTATTGACATTTCAACAGAACCTCGTACTTGGGACCGAGCCCGTGAGGGATATCCGTGATGCGCGTCTTGAGAGACGAGTCGGCGAGCATCGAGCCAGGCCGAGAAGGGCAAGAACGGCATCAGGGGATCGGCCTCGAGCCCGGAAGTAACTTAAGGACCGGCCGCAGCCACGCGCCTGCGATTGTGCTGGCGGCACTCGCGGCCTTGGCTTTGATCGTGAACGCGGGGCTTACCGTCTCGAATGTTCGGCGAGTACGGGACGCGGAGGAATGGGTCGTCCACACCCATCGGGTGCTGGACACGCTCGGCGCTCTGTTGTCCAGCGCGGTGGATGCCGAAACTGGCCAGCGTGGGTTTCTCATCACCGGACGCGCGACGTACCTCCAGCCCTACAAAACGGGCCGAACTGCTGTCCAGCAACGACTCTCCAGGTTGCAAGAGCTGACTCGTGACGACCTCTCGCAACAGGAGCGGATCGATGCGATCCGGCTGCTCGTTGCGGCGAAGCTCGAAGAGCTCCAGCGGGTCATCGATGTCTTCCAGGCGGCGGGCGGCGGATTCGAAGCGGCGCGCGCAGTCGTGCTCGACGACGATGGCAAGCGCCTGATGGATGCCATTCGAGCCAGGGTGGCGGAGATGGAGGCAACCGAGAACAGTCTTCTCGAGGTTCGCGCGCAAGCGGCGACGACGGCTACCCGAACCGCGGTCGTCACCAGCCTCGTCGGGCTTGCCGCGAACCTTGCGCTGCTGGCTGGCGCTTTCGCGGCGGGGCGGAGCCGGCTGCGCGAGCGGGAGCGCGCGGCGGCATTGCTGCACGCAGAGAAGGAGCGGCTAGGCACGACCCTGACGAGCATCGGCGATGCCGTCGTCGTCACGGATCCCGAGGGACGCATCACGATGATGAACCCGGTCGCGCGCTCGTTGCTCGGTTGGGGCGACGATGCCCTCGGCAGGCCGCTCGACGAAGTCTTTTGCATCGTCAATGAGGAAACGCATGGCGCGGTCGAGAGCCCGGTCCGAAGGGTCCTGCGAGAGAACAAGGTCGTAGGCCTCGCCAACCACACCGTTCTCATCCGGCGCGACGGTAACGAGGTGCCCATCGACGACAGTGGAGCACCGATTCGAGCTGCCGACGGAACTGTGATCGGGGTAGTGCTCGTCTTCCGCAGCATCGAACAACGCCGTAAGGCGGAGCACGAGCTGCAACGACGGGATGAAATTCTCCAAGAGCAGGACCGCCATAAGGATGCATTTCTCGCCACCCTCTCGCACGAGCTCCGAAACCCGCTGGCCGCCATGCGCAACGCCGTCGCATTGCTGCAAAGAGCGGAACCGGGGACCACGAGATTCACGCGCGCCGAGAACATCATCGACCGACAGGTCACCCATGTCGCGCGCCTGGTTGACGACCTCCTCGATGTGTCACGCATCACACAGGGGAAGATCCGACTCAAAAAGGAGCGCATCGATCTGGCCGAGATCGTGCGCCAGACGGTCGAGGACCATCGGCACCTTTTCGCGCGGGGGAAGGTCGAGCTGGAGTTTCGGCCCGGCGGGGAGCCCTTATGGGTCAACGCTGATCGAACTCGGATGTCCCAGGTGGCCGGGAACATTCTTCAGAACGCGGCCAAGTTCACGACCGCGGGCGATCGCGTCTGGGTTTCGGTGGCCAAGGAAGACGGCCGCGCACTGTTTCGCGTCCGAGATACCGGCGCCGGCTTCGACGCTGCGACGCTCGCCAATCTCTTTCAGCCTTTTTTCCAGTCGCAGACCACGCTCCATCGCAGCGCTGGCGGCCTTGGACTCGGCCTGGCTCTGTCAAAAGCCCTGGTTGACTTGCACGATGGTGCGGTGAATGCGACGAGCGAGGGACGGGGGAAGGGCGCGGAGTTTTCGGTATGGCTCCCACTCGCCGCCAGCGCCGCGCTTGATGTGGCGTCTGAAGCAAATCGGCCTTCCCGCCATCGGCTGAGCATCCTGGTCATCGAGGACAGCGAGGACGCGGCATCGAGCCTTCGAGACCTGCTCGAGCTGGAAGGTCACGACGTGCGCGTCGCTGAAGACGGGATTCATGGCGTTGACGTGGCCCTGGCGGTGCGCCCGGACGTCGTCGTTTGCGACCTCGGGCTTCCGGGAATCGATGGCTATGAAGTGGCCAAGCAGCTTCGGGCGGCGGGACTGCCGGCGGTATTGCTCGCTCTTACAGGCTATGCGTCCTCGGACGACGTGCTTCGCGGACAGGAGGCCGGCTTCCGCTATCACCTCGTGAAGCCCATCGAACCGAAAAACCTTCTCGACATCCTTGCGCGTTTGTGAGCAAGCATCACCTTGTGACAACTTTTCGACGCTGCGTGCACGAAGGCCGTTCGCCCCTCATCGGAGAAGCTGATCGGAGAGCAGCACGAGCCCGCTGATCGGAGCGAGAAGCCCAAGCGCGGTGCCAAACAGGTAGCTGCGAAAACGCACGCTCGAGAGCGCGAGGGCGTAGTTTAACTGAGGCGCCATCCAAAGGAGGAGGCGGAGGAGAAAGATCGTTCGCACAGGGTGGCCCTCGAGATGCGACAAAAT
>Ga0126378_10002540_pt1 | contig 13530 bp, 11 predicted proteins | sample PanSoiMetPlot_23_FD_92587 | JGI IMG/M metagenome (GOLD analysis project Ga0126378, IMG submission 92587) | Tropical forest soil microbial communities from Panama - MetaG Plot_23 | ecosystem: Environmental > Terrestrial > Soil > Tropical forest > Bulk soil | place: Panama | collected 2016-02-17 | reverse complement strand
CACCGAGAAAGCCGACGACGTGGGCCGCCAGATGCAACGCTTCGATGATCCGCGACTTTTGTGCCGGCGACACCTTGGCGCAGACCGTGACGGTTTCGAGACGCTGAGCCAATTGCTGATCGGTCAACTTGTCGATCTCGCCGCCGAGAACGACATCGTCGGTCGGGACCCCGACTTCGCGGCAGATCTTGCGGGCAATGATGTCGTTATCACCGGTGAGAATCTTTACTCGAACCCCGGAGCGGGCCAACGCGGCGACCGCCGTCCTCGCACTCTCCTTTGGCGGATCCAGGAAGGCGACATAGCCGAGTAGGATCAGGCCGCTTTCATCCGCTGTGTGATAGGTTGGTTGGGGATCGGCGAATTCCCTGTACGCAACGGCAATCACCCGAAATCCATCGGCATTGAGGCGAGCGGTCTGCTGCTGCATTTGGGCGAGATGGCTCGCGTCGAGGGTCGCCACATGGCCGTCCATCGCGTAATGCGTGCAAGCGGCGAACACCTCCTCGACGGCGCCCTTGCAGATCAAGAGGTGCTTCTTGTCTTCGGTCGCCAGCACCACGGACATGCGCCGCCGCGAGAAGTCGAAAGGAAGCTCGTCGATTTTTTCGAAGCGGTGCTCGAGTTGTACGTGTTCCTTCATCTCGACATGGTCGAGCACGGCAACGTCCAGCAGGTTCTTCAATCCGGACTGAAAGTGGCTATTGAGATAGGCGTATTCGAGAACGCGGCTCGACTCCCGCCCATGCAGATCGACGTGATGCATCAGGATGATCTTGTCCTGGGTCAAGGTCCCGGTCTTGTCGGTGCACAGGACATCCATGGCGCCGAAGTTCTGGATCGCATTGAGGCGTTTGACGATCACCCGCTTGCGCGACATCGCAATAGCGCCCTTCGCCAGATTGACGGTCACGATCATCGGCAGCATTTCCGGCGTCAGCCCGACCGCAACGGCGAGCGCGAACATCAGCGCCTCCAGCCAGTCGCCCTTGGTCACGCCGTTGATGACAAAGACGCTCGGCACCATGACCGCCATGAAACGGATCATCAGCCACGTGAAACGAGCAACCCCCTGGTCAAAGCTGGTCGGCGCCCGCTCGCGAACCAGCATTCCCGCGAGCTCGCCGAAATAGGTTCCGGCGCCGGTCTGGACGACGACGGCGGTGCCGGCGCCGCTCAGCACATTGCTGCCCATGAAGCAGACATTCGGCAGATCGGTCGGCGCATCCTGGCGCCCGTCAACCGTCGCCGCCGATTTCTCGACCGGCATCGCCTCTCCGGTTAGCGACGCCTCGTTTAGGAACAGGTCTTTGGCGGCCAGAACCCGCACATCGGCCGGAACCAGGTCGCCGGCCGACAGCCGTACGACATCCCCGGGCACGAGCTGTTCGATCGCAACTTCCAGAACCTGCTCGCCAGTCCCGGAACGCCGCAAGACCGTCGCGGTGGTCCGCACCATCGCGCGCAGCTTCGCAGCGGCATGGTTCGAGCGATGCTCTTGCACGAAGGCCAGAGAAACACTCAGCAACACCATCACCGCGATCACCGCGGCGGCCCGCTTGTCCCCGAGAAAATACGAGAGTGCGGCGAGAGACAGCAGCAGGAAATTGAGCGGGTTCTTGGCGCGCCCGACGAGTTCTTGGAGGAGGCTCTGCCGGCGCTCATGGGCGACGAGGTTGGGTCCGAGCGCAGAAAGTCTTTGCGCTGCCGCTTCGGCGGACAGACCCTCGGACGTCGTGCCGAGCTGCTTCAGGAGCGCCTTGGGTTCCGCGGCCGCGGCATCGATGAGCCGCTGGGCAATGGCGCCGTCGTGGTGGCGGCGGTGCTGAGAAGGCAGAGGGCGGAAGCCGCGCCGCCATAAGCTGGCCAACGCTGCAGCGGCGCCGTTCATCACCAAATGGCGCCTAGCGAAGCGTCTCGATATAGCCGATCAGATCGTCGATTTCGGCTCGCGACAGCGCGAGATCAGGCATCGCGCCGTGAGGATGCGACAGAAACGCGCGCAGCTGGTCTGGCGTCATCCCGCTGCGCGCGATCGCGGAAAAGCTCGGCGGACCTTGTGGAACGGCGCCCGCAGGATTGCCGCCGGTCACGTGGCAATGGGCGCACCACTGACGCGCCAATTGCGCGCCTTTTTGGACATCGGCCCGGACCGCATCCGAGGCAACAACGCCGAAGGTCAATATCGCCAATGCCGGTAAAGCTCTGTATGACACCCCGGTACTACTCCACCTCGACCACGTCAGCCATTTTCTCGCGGCTCGAGCGCAACGGCCAGCTGTTTTCCGCTTCGCCCGGCTCGTTGCGATGCGGTTCGCCGAGTGGCGCGGGCAGCGGACACAGGCCGCCGCCGCTTCTCCTACGCCGAACTGGCCCTACCGGTCTGGTCCGCGCGACCTTCACTACGGTTCCGGGCCATAGCCCTGCCCGGCACTGCTCTGGGTGCCGACGCAGATCTTCCGTCCGTCCAAGACACCCAGCCAAGAATGCCAGCAAAAGTCGCAAATGCCGCAATGATCCCGATCAGAACCGCCAGTTCCGGTGCCGACATCACTCGCTCCAGCTTCACAGGCCGATGCACCGCCCCAGCCTCTCACAACCGAGAAGCGGCCGAATTGATCTGGATCAATGAGACGAACCAGGGGCAGTCACTCGAGACGCTTGTTTTCGATTTCCTTTGCCTCTCGCTGGCGCTCGCGCAGCTCCCTGGCACGTTCTTCTTTGCTGAGCCCGAAGCGCACCCGATTTTCCTTCGCTTGCGCTTCGGCTTCAGCGCGCCGGCGTTTCTTGCGATATCTGTTGAGATTGACGATCATTTTCGTTGGTAAGCTCCGCTGATGGGAAATGCCTACATCGCCCCTACGGTGCAGGAGGCTACGGCCCCACGGCAAACTCTCTTTTGCTAACGCGCCGTTGAGGCACTTGCGGCAGGATGTCATCTTAGGGTCGATCCGATGCACCGGACGCTCGATTGACGAGGGCGACGGTTAGGATTGCTCGCAGACTTGGGTTCGCGCTCCGATGTTTGGAAGAATGTTGGGTTTGCTGTCAGCCGACATGGCGATCGACCTCGGCACAGCGAACACGCTCGTCTATGTCAAGGGGCGCGGGATTGTGCTGAACGAGCCCTCGGTAGTGGCGATCGCCAGTGTGAAGGGCCGCAAGCAGGTCCTCGCGGTCGGCGAGGAAGCCAAGCTGATGCTCGGGCGCACCCCCGGCAACATTCAGGCGATCCGGCCGCTGCGTGACGGTGTCATCGCCGATTTCGAGGTGACGGAAGAAATGATCAAGCATTTCATCCGCCGGGTACATAACCGCCGCAGATTTGCCACTCCGCAGGTGGTCGTGTGCGTTCCCTCGGGTTCGACCGCCGTAGAGCGGCGGGCGATCCAGGAATCGGCCGAGAGCGCGGGTGCCAGACGGGTATTTCTGATCGAGGAACCGATGGCGGCGGCGATCGGCGCCGGCCTGCCGGTGACCGAGCCGACCGGCTCGATGGTCGTCGATATCGGCGGTGGTACCACCGAAGTCGCGGTGCTGTCGCTCGGCGGCATCGTGTACTGCCGCTCGGTTCGAATGGGCGGCGACAAGATGGACGAGGCGGTAATCGCCTATATCCGGCGCAATCACAATCTGCTGGTCGGCGAGAGCAGTGCCGAGCGCATCAAGAAGGAGATCGGCTCCGCTTGCATGCCCGAGGACGGCGAAGGAAGAGTGATGGAGATAAAGGGGCGCGACCTGATGAACGGCGTCCCCAAGGAAATCGTGATCAGCGAGCGGCAAATTTCCGAAAGCCTCGCCGAGCCGGTCGGCTCGATCATCGAGGCCGTGAAGGTCGCCCTCGAACACACGGCGCCCGAACTCGCCGCCGACATCGTCGACAAGGGAATTGTGCTGACCGGCGGGGGAGCCTTGCTCACCAACCTGGACTTGGTGATACGTCATGCCACCGGCCTCCCGGTCTCGATCGCCGAGGACCCGCTCAGCTGCGTCGCGCTGGGCACCGGCCGCGCCCTTGAAGAAATGAGAACCTTACGGAATGTGCTGATCAACACGTGGTAGGGACCGTGATGACGGGCCGAGGGGAGGTAGTATGTTGACGCGGATTTCGCCAGCCCGTCGTGCCGCCTTAAAGCGGATGACGCTCGCTCTCCTGGTCGTGATCTCGGCGGCGATGATCATTATCGCCAACACTGACCAGGTTGCTTTCCAGTCTCTTAGGAACTCGGTAATGGACGGCGCCGCTCCGACGCTGGACATGCTCTCGCGGCCGGCGGCAGCTCTCGACGCCGCCGCGGATCGCATCCGGGGCCTCCTCGCCGTCTATCGCGAGAATGTCCGGCTCGCCGAGGAGAACGAGAGATTGCTGGGCTGGCAGCAGGTCGCACTGAGGCTTTCGGCGGAGAATGCCGAATTGCGCGAGCTGGAGAAGCTGGTACCCGAACCTGCAACCTCGTATGTCACGGCACGGGTGATCGCAGATTCGGGCGGCGCCTACGCCCGGAGTGTGATGGTCAATGCCGGTCGTGGAAACGGGGTGGCACGGGGGCAGGCAGCTATGACTGGAGAAGGCCTGGTCGGTCGTGTTGCGGAGGTCGGAAGCCATGCGGCACGCGTTCTGCTCATCACCGACCTGAACTCGCGCGTACCGGTCGTCGTTGAGGGTTCCCGCCAGCGCGCGATTCTCGCCGGCGATAACTCCGCTCGACCGAGCTTGCGTTACGCCGACGCGGGAGGCGTGATGCGGATCGGTGACAGGATAGTCACTTCGGGCCAAGGCGGCGTCTTCCCGCCGGGACTCCCGGTGGGTATCGTCGAGAGCGTCGATAACGAAACCGCCCGCGTGGAACCCTATGCGGCGTTGTCGCGGGTCGATTACGTTCGTCTCGTCGACTACGGTCTCGCCGAGGCCCTGCCCAATCCGTTGTCGATCGCTGCGCGTGGCAGTAAGCGTGCAGACTTCGCGGCCGGCGGCCTACTCCCGCTGCGCCGCTGAGCGCGGCGCCGTGCGCGACGCGGTCTCCCTTTCGGCGCTCAGGTATCTGATTAACGCATGATCAACCTGCTGCCCATCGCGACAACGATAGTGGCGGCGCTTTTGTCGATTGAGCCGTTTCACGTTGGCGGCTACGCCGGGCTGACACCTGCCTTCACATTGATGGTCACCTTTCACTGGACCATCTATCGGCCGGACCTCTTGCCGGCTCTATTCCTTTTTATGATTGGCACGATCCAGGACGTCCTCTCGGGCGGGTTGCCGGGGGTGAGCGCGGTCACGCTGCTGCTCGCCCGCGCGATCGTATTGAGCCATCGACATTATTATGCCGACCGGGAGTTCCCGTTCGTATGGGCCGGCTTCACGCTGCTGGCCGGCGGCGCGACGTTGTTTTTATGGGTGCTGCACTCGCTGCTCGCAGGACGTTTGCTGGATCTGCGTGGGCCGGTTTTCAGCGCCGTGCTGACTGTCTCGGCTTTCCCCGCCATCAGCTTTCTGCTGGGCCGCGGGCAGCGCGCAATGATGGGTGCGGACTGACGGGCGATGCGAAGGGAGGTGCTTCGACACAGGCTTCTCACCCGCCGCGCGGCGATCCTCGCGGGTGGTCAGGCACTGCTTTTGGCCGCCATTGGCGGGCGCATGTATCAGCTGCAGATTACGGAATCGGATCGCTATACGGTTCTCGCCGACGAGAACCGTATCAGTCTGCGGCTGCTCGCACCGCAGCGCGCGAGAATTCTCGACCGCTTCGGGATCGCACTCGCCGACAACCGGCAGAATTATCATCTTGTCATAATCCCCGAGCAGGCTGGCGACCTCACGGCGACATTCGATGCACTCGGTACCCTGATAGAATTGGGCGAAACCGATCGCCGCCGGGTTCTGCGCGAAATCCGGCGAAAACATTCCTTCGTACCGATCATGATCCGCGCAAATCTGAGTTGGGAGGAAATGGCGCGCGTCGAGGTGGCGGTCCCGGAGTTGCCTGGCGTGTCGATCGACCAGGGGGTGACCCGTCACTACCCTTTTGGTGAGACCACAGCGCATGTCGTTGGCTATGTCGCCGCCGTATCGGAGCAGGAGCTCGACGGCGATCCGCTGCTCGAACTTCCGGATGTCCGCATCGGCAAGAGCGGCGTCGAGAAGTCGCAAGACGCAGACCTGCGCGGCACCGCCGGGACGAGCCAGGTCGAAGTCAATGCGCTCGGGCGGGTCGTCCGCGAGCTCGCCCGCGTCCCGGGAAAGCCGGGGCGGGACGTCGTCACCAGTCTCGACCTAGTCATGCAGGAGTTCGTCACCCGGCGCTGCAGCGCCGAGCAGAGCGTCGCATCCGTCCTACTCGATGCGGTCACCGGCGATGTCCTGGCTCTGGTCTCGAGCCCGAGCTTCGATCCGGTACCGTTCTCGGCCGGGCTCACCTCGGCCATGTGGCAGGAGCTTTCCAACGATCCGCGCAAGCCGCTGTCCGACAAGGTGATCGCCGGCGTCTATCCTCCGGGCTCCGCGTTCAAGCCGGTGGTTGCCGCGGCTGCGCTCACCGCCGGAGTTCTGACGCCCGAGACCTCGTTCACCTGCCCCGGATATCTGCAATTCGGCAACACAACGTTTCATTGCTGGCGGCATGGCGGCCACGGCACCCTGCGCCTGCGTGACGCCATCAAGAAGTCCTGTGACGTCTTCTTTTACGAGACGGCGCGGCGGGTCGGCATCGATCGTCTTGCGGCGATGGCGCACAGGTTCGGTTTTGGCGCCCTTCTTGGGATTGACATACCCGGCGAGCGCCCTGGCCTGATCCCGACCCGCGGTTGGAAGCTGGGGACCAGTGGAGCCGCCTGGACACAGGGAGAGACTTTGATCGCCGGAATCGGCCAGGGTTCGGTGTTGGCGACACCGCTGCAGCTCGCCACGATGGTTGCACGGCTGGTGACCGGCCGGGCCGTCTCGCCTCGGCTCGTGCGTCCCGAAGGGCTGATGCTGCCCGGCGCCAGCCCGGCGCCCGGCGATTTCCCCTTGCTCGGACTCCATCCGCGCATCACCGCTCTCGTGCTCGACGGAATGAACGCGGTCGTCAACGAGCAGGGCGGCACCGCCTATGCGGCGCGGATCCTGGAGCCGGGTTTTGCAATGGGCGGGAAGTCCGGCACTTCGCAAGTCCACCGCATTAGCGACTACGAGCGCTCGCGCGGCACCCGTAAGGTTCGGCAGATCCCGTGGAAGCAGCGCGACCACGCGCTCTTCGTCGCCTTCGCGCCGGTCGGTGCGCCGCGATATGTTTGCGCGACCGTCGTCGAGCATGGCGGCGCGACCGGCGGCGGTGGCTCTGCTGTCGCGGCGCCGATCTGCCGCGATGTGTTGCTCGAGGCACAACGGCGCGATCCGGCGCGCCGCGTTCCCGGCGAGAACGGGGTTGCGGTCCTCGACACCGCGGGAAACCGGCCCGGAACCCCGGGTGGCTGAGCCGTGGCGGGTCTGAGCTCCGATACCGGGCACGAACTCAGTCTCGTCGGCAAGCTCGGCGGCGTCAGCTGGGGGCTGGTGCTGCTGGTCTTCATCGCCGCGTTTTTCGGCATCGCGGTATTGTACTCGGCCGCCGACGGCAATATGCAGCCCTGGGCCGCGACCCAGATGATTCGATTTGGAATAGCCGTCGTCCCGATGATCGGTGCGGCGCTCCTCGGCATCCGCCATTGGTTCCGGGCTGCTTATTGGGTGTACGCCGTCGCGCTGGCATTGGTTATAGCGGTCGATTTGCGTGGATTTGTCGGCATGGGGGCCCGCCGCTGGATCGATCTCGGAGTGATCCAACTTCAGCCGTCGTCATTGCTGAACATCGCGTTGGTATTGGCTCTGGCGCGTTATTTTCATGCCCGCTCGGATCAGGACATCACACGTATCCGTTACCTGATTCCGCCGGCATTGATCATCGTCCTTCCGGCAGCTCTGATCCTGAAACAGCCTGACCTTGGCACTGCGATCCTGGTAGTGATGAGCGGGGCTGCGATGTTCTTCGTCGCCGGGGTACGCCTGCGCTTCTTTGCGTTGATGGCCCTTGCCGCCGCGGCCACCGTGCCGGCCGGATGGCATTTCCTTCGCGACTACCAGAAGAACCGGATCTACACCTTTCTCGACCCGGAAAGCGATCCGCTGGGCGCCGGGTATCACATTCTGCAATCGAAAATCGCGCTCGGCTCGGGCGGCTTCTTCGGCCGAGGTTTTCTCAATGGCAGCCAGAGCCATCTGAGCTTTTTGCCGGAAAAGCAGACCGACTTCATCTTTACCACGCTGGCCGAAGAATTCGGCTTTATCGGCGGCCTGGGCCTGCTAGCGCTCTATGCGCTGATGGTCGCGTATGGGTTTGTCATCGCACTGCGGTGTCGCAGTCATTTCGGCCGCCTACTCGGGCTCGGCATCGCGACCAATTTCTCACTCTACGTGTTTATCAACACGGCAATGGTCATGGGCCTCATTCCGGTGGTCGGCGTGCCGTTGCCGCTGATCTCCTATGGCGGTACCGCGATGCTGGCAGTCATGTTCGGCTTCGGTCTGTTGCTGAATGTCGCCGTTCACCGGGAAGCGCGCATCGACGGGGCTTGACGATAACGCATCGATCGCCCCGAGTGGGCCGCTGCTCAGCGGTTCGGCAGGTCGAGCGGGTAAATCGGTCGACGGACCTTCTTGAATTGCAGCTGGCTGTAATCGGAGGTGCACACACCGACCCCGGCGCAGTCGACGACAGCTTTCGCCGCCTTGCCGAGCCCAGCGCGCCAGTGGATGCGGCTCTTCAGCATCACATAGCGCTTCTGCATCGGGTCGATGCCGAGGCTCAACAGGCAATTGAGGTCGGACGGCTCGACATGGCGCGAGATCAGCACGACCTCGACTGTTCCGGTGTCGAGAACTACGGCGGGGCCCATATCCATCTGCACGCCGCGCGCCATTGGGCCGCGGTTGCGGTACCGGCCGTTCGAGATGGTCTTGACCGTACCGGTCACGATCAGCGGCGGGCTGTCGGCCGGGATTGCCGGCATTGCGATCTTGCCGCCGACCGACAGACTGACCTCGGCGCCGATCCCGGCATCAATGGCCTGCTGGACGGCCTCCGGATCGTAGATCGCAAAGGCGGCGACATTCTCGAGGCCCTGACGAAGAATTTCCGCCAGAACGACCGTCGTGTCCATCGTGCCGCCGGAAGCACAGTTGTCGTAATGATCCAGCAATACGACCGGCCCTTCGCCCGGCGCGCTCGGCGGCAACGCCCCGGCGCGGGCAACCGATTGCTGTAGCGGCTCGATCTGGTAGACGAAACTCTCGCGCTCGACCCAGGCCCTGTCCAGCAACTCGTCCCGCAGATCTTCGGCGAGCTTGCGATCGCCGTCGGTCACGACCACTGCGCTGAGGCCAGCATTGGTGATGTCGGCGTGCGGGAAGCCGGTGAAAAGGCTGGCGGCCAATGCGCCCTCGGTGCTCATTGCGGCGCAACGGTGCTGCAATTCCTTGTTCGGGTGGTCGTCGGTTCCCTGCCGCATGACATGCGGCAACATCGGCACATTGCCCCAGGCCATGACCGGCTCTACCTCGCCGCGGATCGTCCGCAACAGGATTTCGCCGGCGAGCCTGGCGGTCTCGTAGGTGTCGATATGCGGATAGGTGCGGTAGCCGGTGACGACGGTCGCATTGGCGATGATCGCGTCATAAATATTGGCGTGCATGTCGAGAGAGACCGCGATCGGCGTCTCGGGGACGATCTGGCGCAGCCGCTTCAGCAACTCGCCCTCGCCGTCCTCGCTGCTCTCGGTGACCATGGCGCCGTGCAGATCGAGCATGATCCCGTCGAAACCGCCGCGCGCGGCCGCCTGACAGATCGCGTCGGTGATATGCACATACGCAGCATCTTCGACCGGCCGGCTCGGCGGCGCCCCGGCCGCAATAGACAATACGATTTCTGCCCCAGCACGCTCGGCAAGATCGATGTAGGCGCCGAGCCCGGTGCCGGTGCCACGAAAGGCGCCGATCGCCGCCTCGCCATAGAGCGGCCCGGGGCCATTCCCGAACCGCGCGAGCGGGGTCGGCACCGGCGAGAAGGTATTGGTCTCGTGCTTCATCATCGCGATCAACAGGCGCATGGTCCTGGCTCCTTTATCGATCCGGTCGGCAAACTCAACGTTTCGACAATAGCGGCGGCAGCGTGATAGGGAACGTGTCACAAGGGTCGAGCCTGTCCGCAAGCCCGGCCAGGACGCACGATATTGATGCGGGTGTGAAGAGTTAGAAACCCCGATACGGGGATGGAGGGGGTCACAAGCGGGCGCCCGGCAAGGAGAAACCCGTTAGACAAACTTGGGAATGGTGGTGAAATGGTATTAATTGACCCGAAAGATGGCGATGTACCTCAAGAACGATTGCTTATGGAGATAGCCCCATTCATGACTCCAGACTTGAAGTAAGGCATGCGCGAATCGAAGTGCACCGGAAAATTGCCGCAATCGTGGTGTATTCAGCCTCGTTCAAACGCGGTGTTCCATCATCACGGTATGGGAATGTATTACCGGCGCTCAGGACAGTACTTCGAAAACAACGAGGAACAGCTAAATAACAGCGAGTTCCTCGCTGTTATTTTGGGTGAGCGACCGCGAAAAGCCAGTCTTTCTGCGGCGAAGGCCAGAGATGTTCGCTGTTATTTTCAGGAATAACAGCGGTATCAGCGACCACGGTTCGAGTCGGGAACGGATCAGAACATGCCGAGCCCCAGGATGCCGTCGACCGGGTCGAGGCTGGCCAGTACACGCTTGCCGATCAGGTCGCGCAGGGTTTCGGTGGTGCCGCCGCCCAATGTGCCGTAGCGGGCGCCACGCCAGAAGCGCGAGACCGGGAATTCGTCGGTGAAACCGTAGCCGCCATGCACTTGGATCGCCTCGCTGGTGACGCGCAACGCCATCTCGTTGCAATAGGTCTTGGCGACCGCGGCGAGCAGCGGGTCGGGGAACGGGTCGGCGCTGGCGCAGGCGCGATACAGCATGCTGCGGCCGACCTCGATGTCCTTGTACATTTCGGCGATTTTCCAGCGCATGCCCTGGAAGTCGCCGATCGCGCGGCCAAACGCTCGGCGCTCCTTGACATAGCGCACCGCCTCTTCGAGGGCGCCCTCGGCGAGGCCCAAGGAGATGCTGGGATTGAGGCAGCGCTGCGTGTTGAAAGCCGACAGCAGCTTGCGAAAGCCGTCCTCGCGCAACACCAGATTCTCGGGCGGCAAAAACGCAGTCTTCGAAGCGGATCTCGTGCAGATTCTCGCCGCCCATCGTGTGGTACGTCCCGGTGACCGAAAAGCCCGGCGTGCCCTTCTCGACCAGAACGCAGCCGATGCCCTCACGGCCCGGCCGCCGGTCGACGCGCGCGAAGAGAACGAACATCTGCGCCTCGTCGGCGCGGCTGATCAGGGTCTTCACTCCGTTGAGCTTGAGGGCGTTCCCTCCCGTATCGGCATTGGTCTTGTAATTGGCGACATCGGTGCCGGCGTCGGGCTCGGTCATGCAGATCGCCAGGATCGCGTCGCCGCTGCACACCGCAGGCAGGATGCGCGCCTTGACGGCGCCCGGCGCGTAGGTTGCGATGATGCGGGTCTGCACGCCGACCTCGCCGAGCACCGCCATCGCCGTGACGTAGCAGGTCTTGGCGATCTCCCCGAGCACGAGAGCAGTGTCGAAGACCGGCAGACCGAGCCCACCATACTCCTCCGGCACCGCCATCCCGAGGACTCCCAGATCGGCGAGGGTACGCATTTTTTCCCACGGGAAGGTCCCATCCATATAGCGCGGCGCGCGCGGCCGAAATTCGCCCTGCGCCAGGTCGCGGACCGTCTGCACAAAGCGGCGCTGCTCATCTGAGAGGCTCATAAACACGCAACTTCTCCCGCCCGGGAATCGAGGACACCGATATTAGCGGTGATTATGGACCCGGGCTCAATTGCTTTTTTCGCTGTTACAGGCCGTCTTTACAATTGTCGCGTCTTGTTCTCCCGCCGACCACATTCGAGAATTACAATCCAATATACCTAAAAGATAGAAGTCGAGACGGTTTATACGGAATCAAATTTGTCCGGTTAATAAAATGCTCATGCAATTTTAACGAAAAGATCTTTCCGGACGCGTCTCTCTTCTGAATTTTTGACGGGGGTTTGACGCTCAGTGCGCAAGTTAAGGAGGTGTTAACTAAGTGATCCGGCAGCGCCGCAACACAGGAAACCGAATCGGTTGGAATGCTTGGTCTCGCCCCCGAAATCCTGGATGTCCTTTGTTCGACGAACGGCATCGCTTGGCCGGTGCTCGTAGTGATCGCCGTGTTCCTCCTTGTCCGGCTCCGAGCTGACCGCAAAGGCAAGGCGGCCCTCGAACAGGAGCTGAGGGAGAGCGAGAGCCGGTATCGGGCGATCTTCGAGACGGCGGTCGACGCCATCATCGTCAGCGACCAGCATGGCATCATCCGTGAATTCAGCAAAGCGGCCGAAGCCATGACCGGGTATCGCGCGGCGGAGCTGATCGGCCAGAACACGAGGGTGCTGCTGCCCCCGAGGATGCGAAGGGAACCCGAACGTTTTACGGCACGCTATCTGTGGACCGTCCGGGAGCTCGAAGTCTGCCGCAAGGACGGCTCTGTCTTCCCGGCGCATCTGTCGATCGCCGAATGGTGGGCCGGCGGCCACCGGCATTTTACCGGCATCCTGCGCGATCTCTCCGCACAGCACCGCGAGCAGGTCGAGCGGACCAAGCTGGAGGCGCAGCTCCACCAGGCGCAGAAAATGGAGGCCATTGGCAATCTGACCGGCGGCATGGCGCACGATTTCAACAATATGCTCGGCGTCATCATCGGCAATCTCGACTTGCTGCGGGATTTGAAGGAGGACGATGCCGATATCGACGAGCTGACGCGCGAGGCCCTCGACGCGGCATTTCGGGGGGCAGACCTCACCCGCCGGTTGCTCGCCTTTGCCCGGCAGCAGCCTCTGCGGCCGCAATGCGTCGATGTCAACGAGCTGGTCTCGGGGATCACTCGGCTGCTGCGCCGTACCATCGGCGAGGACGTCGAAATTTCGCTCGATTTGGCGCCGGATCTTTGGCCGGTCGTCGTCGACCCGGCGCAGCTCGAGGCCAGCCTCACCAATCTGGCCACCAATGCCCGCGACGCGATGGCCGACGGAGGGCGTCTGATCATCGTGACCGGCAATCGCACCCTCGATGCCGATTACGCCGCTCAGCATACGGAAGTCGTCCCGGGCGGCTACGTGATGCTCGAAGTCAGCGACACAGGTTGCGGCATTCCTGTTGAGCTTCACTCGCGCGTCTTTGAGCGCTTCTTCCGCGCTGAAAAGGCCCGCCAGGTCACAAATGGATCTGATGGAGCGGGCTTGGGCCTTGCCATCGCACGCTCCATCGCCGAACTGCATCACGGTCGTCTTGTACTCCGGCAATCAGGAGCACAGGGGACCACGTTTTCTGTCGTATTGCCAGTATCCTACGAAGGCGACTGAAACAGGAAAGCTT
>Ga0126378_10002539_pt1 | contig 13533 bp, 13 predicted proteins | sample PanSoiMetPlot_23_FD_92587 | JGI IMG/M metagenome (GOLD analysis project Ga0126378, IMG submission 92587) | Tropical forest soil microbial communities from Panama - MetaG Plot_23 | ecosystem: Environmental > Terrestrial > Soil > Tropical forest > Bulk soil | place: Panama | collected 2016-02-17 | reverse complement strand
GCTTGACCCCGTAGCCGACGAGCACCGACTGCCCCTCTGCCTCGCCTTGCGGCTCGGCCGGCGCGGGCTGCGCCGGGGCTGGCGCCCGATCGTCAGTCGCCGCCGCGGCGGCGCCCGGTTGCGGGGTGCCGGACGGCGTGCCGCCGCCGACGTCGACGGAGATGATTGGCGTGCCGACGTCGGCTGTGGCCCCCTCCGGCACCAGCAGGGTGGCCACCGTGCCCGCGTACGGGCTTGGCAGCTCGACGACCGCCTTGGCGGTCTCGATCTCGACGATGATCTGGTTCACCGTGACGGTGTCCCCTGGCTTGACGTGCCACCTGATGATGTCGGCCTCGGTCAGGCCTTCGCCGACATCAGGGAGCCGGAACTCCTTCAGATCTGACATCCGCGCCTCTCAGTAGCCGAAGGTGCGGTCGACCGCATCCAGGATCCGGTCCAGGTCGGGCAGGTAGTGCTCCTCGATCCTGGATGGCGGGTACGGCGTGCTGGGTGCGCCGACGCGCAGCACCGGGGCCTCCAGGTGGTAGAAGCACTCCTGACCAACCCTCGCCGCGATCTCAGCGCCCAGGCCGCCGGTGACCACCGCCTCGTGCACGACGACGCACCGTCCTGTCTTGCGGACCGAGGCGAAGATGGCGTCGGTGTCCAGCGGGGCCAGCGAGCGCAGGTCGATGACCTCGATGGACCTGCCCTCGTCGGACGCCACTGCGGCCGCCTCCGCGCACGAGCGCACCATCGGCCCGTAGCACAGCACGGTCACGTCGGTGCCGGGTACCACGGTCCGGGCTGACTCCATGGGCAGCGCGCCGGTGAGACCCGCCTCGACGTCGACATCTGCTCGGTCCCAGTAGCGCCGCTTGGGCTCGAAGAAGAGGACCGGGTCGTCGCACGCAGCAGCCTGCTGGATCATCGTGTAGCCGTCGGCCGGGCCGCCGCAGGAGATGACGCGCAGTCCGGGAGTGTGCACGAACAGCGCTTCGGGCGACTCACTGTGATGCTCGACCGCGCCGATCCCGCCGCCAAACGGGATCCTGATCACCAGCGGCAGCCGGATCGATCCGCGCGATCGGTAGCGCATCTTGGCGAGCTGCGTGACGATCTGGTCAAAAGCCGGGAACACGAATCCGTCGAACTGGATCTCGCAGATCGGCCGGTAGCCGCGCAAGGCCAGGCCGATTGCGGTACCGATGATCCCCGACTCGGCGAGCGGGGTGTCCATCACCCGCGCCTCGCCGAAATCCTTCTGGAGGCCGTCGGTCACCCGGAAGACTCCGCCGAGCCGGCCGACGTCCTCACCCATGATCAGGGCCTTGGGGTTGTCCTCCAGCGACTTGCGCAGGCCCTCGTTGAGCGCCCTCGACAGGGTGAGCCTGGTCATGGCCGCCCCCCGGCGGGCTCTGGCTCGGCCTCGTCGGCGAGCGAATCGAGGTAGGCCTCGAACTGGGCGCGCTCGATGGCCAGTTCGCGCGTCTCACTCACCAGCACGTTGTCGAACATGGAGAGCGGCTCCGGGTCGGGCATCTGCTGGCAGGCCAGCCGTACCCGGCTGCCGACCCGCGCCGCCTCGGCTTCTATGTCGTCGAAGAAGCTCATCTCGGCGTGCTCGGAGCGAATGAGGTATTGCTTGAGGCGCTCGATCGGGTCTTTCAGCTTCCAGGACTCAAGTTCGGCAGAAAGGCGGTACCGGGTCGGGTCATCGGTGGTCGTGTGCGCTCCCATCCGGTAGGTGAACGCCTCGATCAGGCTGGGGCCCTGGCCCTCCCTGGCCGCCTGCATTGCCTTGCGGGTCACCGCGAGACAGGCCAGCACGTCGTTGCCGTCGACCCGGATGCCGGGGAAGCCGAAGCCCTGGGCGCGCATGTACAGCGGCGTCCGGGTCTGGCGCTCGAGCGGCGCGGAGATGGCCCATTGATTGTTCTGGCAGAAGAAAACGACCGGAGCGTTGTTGACCGACGCCCAGATGAATGCCTCGTTGACGTCACCCTGGCTGGTCGCCCCGTCACCGAAATAAGCGATGACCGCCTCACCGTCCTCGCCGACGGCGCCGTCTCGCTGGATTCCCATGGCGTAGCCGGTCGCGTGCAGGGTCTGGCTGCCGATGACGATCGTGTAGAGGTGGAAGTTGTGCGTCGACGGATCCCAGCCGCCGTGACTGACGCCGCGGAACAGCTCGAGCAGGCGGACCGGATCCAGGCCGCGGCACCAGGCGACGCCGTGCTCTCGGTAGGTCGGGAAGGCCATGTCGCGCGGTCCGAGTGCGCGGCCGGAGCCGACCTGGGCGGCCTCCTGGCCCAGCAGCGAGGCCCAGATGCCGAGCTCGCCCTGCCGCTGCAGCGCAATCGCCTCGAAGTCGATCCGGCGCACGATCACGAGGTCGCGGTAGAGGGCCTTGACCTCTTCGGCGGTTATCTCCAGCGGATAGTCGGGATGCTCGACGCGCTCACCTTCCGGGGTGAGGAGCTGGATCAGCTCAGGCGAGGGTGCCTGCCGTTCTGGCTCGCGGGCGGCTGCCCGGCTCGCAGAGCGGTTGGCGCGTCCGGCGTCTTTGACGGCCACGTGCCACTCCTTGCTTTGGTTGTGCTCCGGGTCAGGGTAATCCCGGGTGGTCCAGTCGCCCGTCGGTGAGGCGTGCAACTCCTGCGCCCACCATGCCACGTGCGGCGATCCGCCGCCGACCCGGCGAGCCAGCAGGTGACGCACATCACGAAACGGGCATCACGGCCTGCTGCCCAGGCTACAGCGCGGCCGCTCACGAGCCCTAGCCACAGCTGAGATAGGTGCTCGCGTACTGTTCGGATGTGCCGAGATTCGTCGTCGACGTCATGCTGAAGCCGGAAATCCACGATCCGCAGGGCGAGGCCATCGCGAGTGCCTGCCGGCGGCTGGGGTTCGGCCAGGTTGCCGGGGTCAGGCAGGGCAAACGGTTCGAGATCGAGCTGAGCGAGCCGGCGAGTCCGGAACGGATAGCTGAGCTGGCGGCGGAGCTCCTGGCGAATCCGGTGATTGAGGAATTTTCCGTCCATCCCGCTTGACTCGAAGCGTGGCCGCGCACCGAACGCGTCCGTTCCCACTAGTCCGGAGCGGGTGGTTCGTCCAGAGATCGCCCTAGTTCATGATTACTCAGCCTCGTCCGGGGAAGCCTTCACAATGTGAACTGACTGGTACCGTGACGGGACTGAGGAGCGGATGCGATCTCGGGCAGTCCATTCCGGGGGACCAGCAGCAGACGTGGAGTTCTGCCTGGTTCTGCCGAGGGAGTCGCTGAGTGTCCCGGTGATGCGCCGGGTTCTCGGTGACACCCTCACCCGTCTTGGCGTCGATCAGGCCAGCGTGGACGACCTGCTGCTAGCGGTCACCGAGGCCTGCACCAATGTGCTTCTGCACGCGGGTCCGGGCCGGCGGTACGAGCTTGTCGCGCACGTCAACAGCAGCCGATGCCTGGTGGAGGTGCTGAACGGCGGCAGCAGCATCGAGCCGATCCGCACGAGTCGCCGGCGGGCTGGACCCCGGCCCGCGGTCCGCCCGGTGCCGAGGATGGCAGGGCTGCGTCGCACCCGCAGCGCGCCGGCCTCGACGGCGCCCGGCTCGCCAACCACGCTGCGCAGCCGGATCGCCCGGTCGCGCCGGCTAGCCAGGGAGCGCGTCATCGCCGACCTGCCCGAGTCCGGGCGCGGATTTGCGATCATGCGAGCCTGCGTCGACGACGTGACCATGGAGAACAGCCCCGGTGAGGGCACCGTGGTTTCGCTGCAGAAGCGAATCGCGTGGCGCAAGGACGCGCCGCTGGCGCTGGGGTCCGGCTCGGAACTCAGGGACGCTGGCTGAGCAGGTAACCTGCCAGCATGTGCCGCCGCAAGCCAGCACGCTCATGACGGCCCGGATCGGGGTCGTTACCTTCCCCGGTTCGCTCGACGATCGCGACGCCCGCCGTGCCGTGCGGCACGCTGGCGCTGAGGCCGTGGAACTCTGGCACGCCGACGCCAGTCTGCGCGGGGTTGACGCCGTCATCCTGCCCGGCGGCTTTTCCTACGGCGACTATCTGCGCTGCGGTGCGATCGCCAGGTTCGCCCCGGTCATGGGCGAGATCATCCCGGCCGCGGGCCGCGGACTGCCTGTGCTCGGCATCTGCAACGGCTTCCAGATCCTTTGTGAGGCGCACCTGCTGCCGGGCGCGCTGACCCGCAATGCCGCGAGGAGATTCGTCAACCGGGACGTCAGGATCCGGATCGAGAACGCGGCCTCCGCCTGGACGAGCGGTTACCAGCCCGAGCAGGAACTCACGGTTGTCCTCAAGAGCGGCGAGGGCGCCTACATGGCGGATCCGGCGACGCTCGCCGAACTGGAAGCGCATGGCCAGATTCTCTGCCGGTACGCCGACGGCAACCCCAACGGCTCCGTCGCCGATATCGCGGGGATCGTCAGTGAGGCGGGCAACGTGGCGGGCCTGATGCCGCACCCCGAGCACGCCGTCGAGACCCTGACCGGGCCGTCGGCCGACGGCCTGACGTTCTTCACATCCGTGCTCCAGGCCGTCGCGCTCGCATGACCAGCCAGCAGACCAGCGCGCGCGCTGACGCTGCCGGGGCCTCGCCGGTGCCGCCCGACACGGTGGTCGACGCGCAGGCGACGCCTGGCCGCACGCAGCCCTACGCCGCGCTGGGCCTGACCGCTGACGAGTACGAACGGGTCCGCGCCGTCATTGGCCGCAGGCCGACCGACGCTGAGCTCGCCATCTATTCGGTGATGTGGAGCGAGCACTGCTCCTACAAGTCGTCGCGCCGGCACCTGCGCCAGTTCGCCGACAAGGCGCCGGCCACCGATGTCCTGCTGGCCGGTATGGGGCAGAACGCAGGCGTCGTCGACATCGGGCAGGGCTACGCGGTCACGTTCAAGATCGAGTCGCACAACCACCCGTCCTATGTCGAGCCCTACCAGGGCGCCGCCACGGGTGTCGGCGGCATCGTCCGCGACATCCTGGCGATGGGCGCCCGCCCGATCGCGGTCATGGATGCGCTCCGGTTCGGCCCCGCCGATGCGCCAGATACGCACCGCGTGCTGCCGGGCGTGGTCGGCGGCATCTCCTTCTACGGGAATTGTCTCGGCCTCCCCAACATTGGCGGCGAGCTCGCCTTCGACCCGTGCTACCTGGGTAATCCGCTGGTGAATGCCCTCTGCGTCGGTGTGCTCCGGCACGAGGACCTGAAGCTCGCGGCGGCGAAGGGACCGGGGAACCAGGTGATCCTGCTCGGTTCCCGCACCGGCCCGGACGGTATCGGCGGGGCCTCGGTGCTCGCCAGCGCCTCCTTCGGCGGGGCAGGCGAGGGGGCGAAACGGCCCAGCGTGCAAGTGGGCGATCCGTTCATGGAGAAGCTGCTGGTCGAGTGCTGCCTCGAGCTGTACGCGGCGGGCCTGGTCGTCGGCGTCCAGGACCTCGGCGCGGCCGGCGTCGCGTGCGCGACGACCGAGCTGTCGGCCGGCGGCGGCACGGGCATGCGGGTCAGCCTGGACCGGGTGCCGCTTCGCGACGCGTCACTCGGCCCCGCCGAGATCCTCATGAGCGAGTCACAGGAACGGATGATGGCGATCGTCCGGCCGGCCGATGTCGCGCCGTTCCTCGCTATCTGCGCGAAGTGGGACGTTCCAGCCACTGTCATCGGTGACGTGACCGACACCGGCCGACTCGAGATGACCTGGCACGGCGCGCTCGTCGTCGACATCCCGCCCGGTTCGGCGGCTGATGAGGGGCCGGTCTACGACCGGCCGGTCCGCCGCCCCCGTAGCCAGGACGCGCTGATCAGCGACGACCCGGACAGGCTGGCCCGCCCGTCCGACGGCGCGGAGTTGCGCGCCGACCTGCTGCTCCTGCTCGGCTCGGCCGACGGCGGCGACAAGAGCTGGGTCACCGAGCAGTACGACTGCTACGTTCGCGGCGACACCGTGCTGGCCACGCCGCACGACGCCGGTCTGCTGCGGATCGACGAGGCGACCGGTCTCGGCGTTGCGCTCGCGACCGACGGCAACGGCCGGTACTGCCACCTCGACCCCTATGCCGGCACGCAGCTGGCGCTGGCTGAGGCGTACCGAAACGTGGCCGCGAGCGGTGCGCGACCGCTGGCGGTCACCAACTGCCTCAACTTCGGATCGCCCGAGGATCCCGCGGTGATGTGGCAGTTCACCGAGGCGGTCCGCGGCCTGGCCGACGGCTGTCAGCAGCTCCGCGTCCCGGTGACCGGCGGCAATGTCAGCTTCTACAACCAGACCGGCAGCGCGGCGATCCGCCCGACGCCCGTCGTCGGCGTGCTCGGCGTGCACGACGACGTTCGCCGTCGCCTGCCATCAGGATTTAGCGTGCCGGATGCGAGCATCCTGCTGCTGGGCGAGACCAGGCCCGAGTTCGGCGGGTCGCTGTGGGCGTGGCTGCGGCACGGCCACGTCGGCGGTGGCCCGCCGGAGGTCGACCTGCAGGCGGAGCAGTCGCTGGCCGAAGTGCTGGTGGCGGCGGGCGCTCAGGAACTGCTCCTCGCGGCGCACGACCTGTCGGACGGCGGCCTTGGCCTCGCTCTCGCGGAAGCCTGCGTGGCCGGCCGGTGCGGCTGCGTGGTCACGCTGCCCGGCGACGCCGCGACGTTCCTGTTCAGTGAGTCGGCGGCGCGGGCAGTCGTTCTGGTCCGTCCGTCGGCGGAGGCGTCGTTTGCCCGGCTATGCGCGGCCAGCGGAGTGCCGGCGACAGAGCTCGGCCGGACCGGCGGCGAGGTGCTGGAAGTCGCCGGAAAATTTTCAGTGCCCCTCGCGGAGCTGGCCAGCGTCCACCGCAGCGCACTGGCCGCCCTGTTCGGCTGACTGACGGACCAGGTCTGTGCAGAGGCTTACCAGAATGCGATGAGCTGGTTGGTTTGCGACGACGGCGAGCACGCTTCAAGGCGCGCTTCCCAGGCGGGAACCGGCAGCTGGAAGATCTCGGTCAGGCATCTGCCCGTACTGAGGTTCGCGTACTGGTAGAAGTCATGACCCTGGGCCAGCACGGCCCGTCCTTCGCGTCGCCAGCGCTGGTTCGGCTGCAGATCGCAGTGCCGCAGTGCGGGTGTGGCCTTGCCGACGGCTGTCAGGCAGGTGCCCGACGGCACGAAGATGAAGATGTAGCTGTTGTCGCCCATCTGGTCCGCGGTCCACTGGCCAGAGCCGGTTTGTTGTTCGGCCGGTGAGACAACGCTGAACTGCGCGACACCACCGGGTCCCTGCAGCTGGAGCAGCTTGGACGAGCCGGCCGCGTCCTGCGCCACGAGGCCGATGGTCTGGTTGCTGATCACCTTTGTCGACAGCGGCGCGGGAGCATGACCGCCGAGCGGGTGGAAGGTGATGAGGTAAGCCGCGGCGCCGCCGCCGGCGAGCACCAGAATCACGGAGATTCCGATCAGTCTGGACAGCCGGGAACCGCGGGCCCGCTGACCCACAACCAACCGCTGACCAGGCATACCGAACGAATACCTCGGTTGGGCGCGCGCCGGGGCCAGATAGGTGAAAAACCGCAGGATTTTTCCCCTACGGCCGCTCTGGCACTAGCCTGCCAGCCGTGCCACCACGTACTCCCGATCTTGGCCGGCTGCTCACGGCCGTCAATGAGCAGCGGGCCGCGCTGGGCGAGGCGCCGTTCAGCGGGCTGACCACGGAGCGGACGCTCGGCGCGGCGAGCCTCGCGGCGGTGACCGCGGCGGCGGCGATGGGCGCAGATCCGCTCCGCCCCGCACTGCGCGCGGCGGTCAGGTACACACTCGGTCTCCTGGCCGCGCAGGTACCCGGCCGCACCGTTGAGGTGAGGGTGCCGCCCTTTGCGGCGGTCCAGTGCGTGCCAGGCCCGCGGCATACCCGCGGAACACCGCCGAATGTCGTCGAGACCGACCCGCTGACCTGGCTGGACCTAGCCACCGGGCGACTTGCCTGGGATTCCGCAGTAGCCACCGGTCGGGTGTACGCGAGCGGCCAGCGCGCCGACCTATCTCCCTACCTGCCGCTGGTGTCGGGGGCTGCCGGCACGCCGGGTAGTCACTAGACTTGGGGGGTGATCAAGCCCGACGGCCTTCTGTCACACGATCCGGATCCCGCTGACCAGCCGCCGAGGGATGCCTGCGGCGTCTTCGGCGTCTGGAGTCCCGGCGAGGACGTCGCAAAGCTCGCCTATTACGGCTTGTACTCGCTTCAGCATCGCGGCCAGGAGTCGGCCGGCATCGCCGTCAGCGATGGGTCCCGAATCGTTGTGTACAAGGACATGGGCCTGGTAGCGCAGGTCTTCAACGAGTCGGTGCTCAACACGCTGCACGGCTACATCGCAGTCGGCCACTGCCGGTACTCGACCACAGGCTCTTCGGTGTGGGAGAACGCGCAGCCCACGTTCCGCGCAACACCGTCGGCCAGCCTCGCTCTTGGCCACAACGGCAACCTGATCAACACCCTCGAGCTCGCGGGCCTGCTCGGCGGCCGCGAGGCCCTGGCCGGGCGGGCCACCTCTGACACCGACGTACTGACCGCTCTGTTCGCGGCAGGCGGCGCGGACCGCGGCGGTCCCTGGTCCGCAGGCGGTCCCGCGACGCCGGACCGCGCCGGTAAGCCTGGCCACCCGGGCGTCGAGGCAGCTGCGCTCGCGGTGCTACCCCTCGTACGCGGCGCGTTCTCGCTGGTCTTCATGGACGAGCAGACCCTGTACGCAGCGCGTGACCCGCAGGGATTCCGTCCGCTCGTGCTTGGACGGCTGGCTGGCGGCTGGGTCGTTGCCAGCGAGACCGCGGCGCTCGACATCGTCGGCGCCGCATTCGTGCGCGAGGTCCAGCCAGGTGAGCTCGTGGCCATCGACGAGCGCGGCGTCCGCTCTCACGTCTTCGCTGCTGCCGCCCCGCGTGGCTGCCTGTTCGAGTACGTGTACCTGGCGAGGCCGGACACCACCATCTCCGGACGCAGCGTGCAGGCGACCAGGGTTGAGGTCGGCAGGCGGCTCGCTGCCGAGCACCCGGCTGATGCTGACCTCGTTATCCCGGTGCCCGAATCGAGCATGCCGGCCGCCATCGGCTACGCGCAGGCCAGCGGCATTCCCTACGGGCAAGGGCTCGTCAAGAACTCCTACGTCGGGCGGACCTTCATCCAGCCGAGCCAGACCATCAGGGAACGCGGCATCCGGCTGAAGTACAACCCGCTGCGCGAGGCCATCGCCGGCCAGCGGCTGGTCGTGGTCGACGACTCGATCGTCCGCGGCAACACCCAGCGTGCCATCGTGGCGATGCTGCGCGAGGCCGGCGCGCGGGAAGTGCATGTCCGGATCTCCAGCCCGCCAGTGGCGTGGCCGTGCTTCTTCGGCATCGACTTCGCGAGCAGGGCGGAGCTGATGGCGGGCAGCCTGGCCGTCGAGGAGATCAGGCGATCGATCGGCGCCGACTCGCTGGGCTTCGTCTCGCTGGACGGCCTGATCGCGTCGACGACGCTGCCTGCGACGCGACTATGCCGGGCCTGCTTCGACGGCGACTACCCGATCACGGTTTCCGACGACGAGAAGGGCAAGCACCTGCTGGAAAGCGTCGTCGCGGCGGTCAGCCCGACCGCTGGGGTGGCGGTGGGCTCAGCAGCAGGCCTGACTGTCGGTTATGCGGCCGGCGCCGGCGTCGGCGGGCGGCCCGAGGCGCCGTGACGACGCCGCGCCGGGCTAGCTATGCCGCGGCCGGTGTCGATATCGGGGCGGGCGACCGCGCCGTCGAGCTGATGCGCACCGCGGTCGCGAGAACCGCCGGACCCGAGGTCATTGGCGGCATTGGCGGCTTCGCTGGCCTGTTTGATGCCGTCAAACTCGCGGGGATGCGCCGCCCGCTGCTGGCGACGTCGACCGATGGCGTCGGCACCAAGGTTGTCATTGCCCAGCGGATGCGCCGATACGACACCATCGGGCTCGATCTGGTCGGGATGGTCGTGGATGATCTGGTGGTCTGCGGCGCCGAGCCCCTGTTCATGACCGACTACCTGGCGTGCGGCCGGGTCGAACCGGATCGGGTAGCAACGATCGTCGCTGGTGTTGCCCAGGGCTGCGTTCAGGCTGGCTGCGCGCTGATCGGCGGGGAGACTGCCGAGCACCCTGGCCATTTCGGCATCGATGACTTCGATCTGGCGGGCGCGGCGACGGGTGTCGTCGAGGCGGACCGGATGCTCGGGCCGGATCGTGTCAGCATCGGGGACAAGGTCATCGCGATGGCCGCCTCGGGCTTGCACGCCAATGGCTTCTCGCTGGCGAGGGCGATTGTGGACGGGCCGGGATCCGGACTGGACCTGGACCGGCAACCCGGCGAGCTCAGCGCGCCGCTGGGCGAGGAGCTACTGAGGCCGACCCGGATCTACGCCAAAGACTGCCTGGCGCTCGCTGACAGCTGCGCAGTCCGGGCATTCGCGCACATTACCGGCGGCGGGCTCGCCGCAAATCTGGCCCGGGTGCTCCCGCCTCACGCGGACGCCGTAGTGGACCGCGGCAGCTGGCGGCCACTGCCGATCTTCGGCCTGCTCGCCGAGCGCGGCGCGGTGGCGGCGGACGAGATGGAGCGAGTCTTCAACATGGGCGTGGGGATGATCGCCATCGTGGCCCGCGAGAACTGCGATCAGGCGCTCCAGCTCCTCGCCGAGCGCGGATTGCCAGCCTGGCTGGCCGGCGAGATCATCCCTGGCTCAGGCCGCACCCAGCTCGCCGGGGTGCATCCGGCCTGATTTCCGGTCAGCCCGTGGACGAGCGAGACGGCCGGACGAGGCTGTCTGCGCTGTCTTCAGCGTCCTGCCAGTCCTCGTCCTCTTCGTCTTCCGGTGCGTACTCAGAGTCGTCGTCGTCCCCGGCGTAGCGGTCGTCCAGGTCCCCGTAGGCGGAATCCCCGTTGGAACCATGACGATCCGAGTCGACGCCCAGCTCCGCCCGCAGCCTGTCAAGGTCCGTTCCGCCGCCGCTGTACTTGAGCTGGCGTGCCACCTTGACCTGCTTGGCCTTGGCTCGGCCGCGCCCCATTGGCTCGACCCCCTCTAACGTACGGAACCCGACGGGTCCCTGGTCACCGCACTTAGTCGTTGCTCGTTACCCACGCCAGTGCTCCGCGGCTTGCATTCCGCGGTTTCGTGCGCACAAGGCTAACCCGCCGCCGCTCCGCCCGCCGGAGTGCGCCGTGCTCGCCTTGACCTACAGGTACAACCGTACCTTCTTTCCGCACTCGCCGCCTCTGCAGATTCCCGGCGAACCTCATCAGGCGCGCAGGTAAATACTGCGCAGGCGGCCGACCTCGGCGATACGGTTCTCGGCCAGCCGGTCGGCGGCAACCGCCGGGGGAACGCCATCGGCGTCGGCGGCGGCAAGGATTTGCCTGGTCGTCGCCAGAATCTGGGTCGTCTTGGCCTCCGCGCGCTCGAAGCTGAAGCCCTGGAGCTCGTCGGCCACCTGAATGACCCCGCCGGCATTCACCAGGTAGTCAGGCGCGTAGACGATCCCCCGGTCGGCCAGCAGCTTCTCCACGCCGGGGTGGGCGAGCTGGTTGTTCGCGCCGCCGCAGATGATCCTCGCGCTGAGCAGGTCCACAGCCGCCTCGTCGATGGCACCGCCGAGCGCGCACGGGGAATAGACATCCAGCCGCCCCGAGACGAGCTCCGTTCTGGTGGCCGCGACTGAGACGTCCGGATGGCTGGCGACCACCCGCTCCACCGCGGCGGAACTGGTGTCATAGATCACCACGCGGGCGCCGTCCTCGAGCAGGTGGCCGGCCAGCCGGTGCCCAACCTTGCCCACACCCTCAATGCCTACCGTCCGGCCTGCCAGGCTGGTGGTGCCCCACAGATACTCGGCGCACGCACGCATGCCCTGGAGCACTCCGAAGGCCGTGAGCACCGAGGAATCGCCCGCCCCGCCGTTCGGCACCGTGCGGCCGGTCACGAACCGGCACTCGCGGGCGATGACGTCCATATCTTCGCTGTAGGTCCCGATGTCACAGGCGGTGATGTACCGGCCGTTGAGCGACTCGACGAAGCGCCCGTAGGCGCGGAGCAGGGCCTCGGACTTAACCGCGGCCGGGTCTCCGATAATGACCGCCTTACCGCCGCCCAGATCCAGCCCTGCCAGGGCGTTCTTGTAGGCCATCGCCTTCGACAGCCTGAGGACGTCAGCCAGCGCCGCGCTTTCGTCGGGATAAGGGTAAAACCGGGTCCCGCCCAGGCCCGGGCCCAGCGCGGTCGAGTAGATGGCGATGATCGCCCGCAGCCCCGACTGCTGGTCCTGGCAGAAGACCACCTGCTCGTGCCCGCCGGGGGCGGTGGGCCGGCCCGCCTCCGTCTCGTCCTTGATGTCAGCGGGCCCCGTGCCGAAACCTGTATCGTCCCCGAAAACTGTGGTCACGTCCGTGGGCTCCCGGTTCCAAGCCGTCCCGGCATCCCCGTTGACGCCGAGGCCGGCCACCAGCCTATAGCGACCGTAACGGCGAGCCGCAGGGGTCCGGTGACCACTTACTTCCGCGTAAGGCTTTGCCCAGACGGGTACGGCATGTCACGATTAGTCATGCTAGCCAAAGCGCGACAAGTACATGGGTTTCTGGTGCTTTAGCGCAGCAACGATGCCAGGCGGTGTGTGCGGTGGGTGCGCATACCGCACAGGCGGACGGGCAAAAAGCCCGGAAGCATGTTATCTGGCAGCAGTTCGGGGGATTAATGCAACAGTTCGGCCGGTTGACAATCAAACGTGGATACCGTGTCGGACCATTCGGCGATCCCGCCACCTAGCGGGCAGCCGACCGGCTAACGGGACCGGCGCCGCGAAAGTGGCGTCACCGGGGAGGGAGGATTCCGGCAGCCGGGCCATGGGGCTCTGACCCGCTCCTGGCCGGGGAACTGCGTCCTGTCGGGCGCCAACCTGGAGGAGATTGGCGGCCAGCGGGGCACAGGACACGCCGGCAACACAGCTAAGTAGTTCATGAGAGGCGCGGATGACTTTTCCGAATCTGCCCGTTGCGACGGAGCGTGTCTGTAGAATCACGCAGCGTGACAGAAATAAGGAAGGCACCCCGGCCGCGACATGCAGATTACTTTGCTCCGGGTTGTCGACTTGTCACCGCCGGTGATGGCAATATGGTCTCAGCGGACCATATAGGACATCTAGGCAGGCTTCGATAGAGGCCACGAACAGTAATAAGAAGTTAGGAAATGTAGTACAGGTCCAGGAGGAAGGCCGTCACATGTCAGCACGTACGCCAGAAGCCGAGCCACTGCTCACGCCTGCCGAGGTCGCGACTATGTTCCGGGTTGACCCGAAGACAGTCACGAGGTGGGCCAAGGCAGGCAAGCTCACGTCTATCCGGACGCTCGGCGGCCACCGCCGCTACCGGGAGACCGAGGTCCGCGCCCTCCTCGCGGGCATCCCGCAGCAGCGCTCGGAGTGACACGCGGCCGTGGCCTGGCGCTTTGGCGCTAGGACGGCGGGCGCGCAGATACGCGCCGTCAGCCAGCGGCCACATGGCACAGCAGTTGGGGGGGTCGACCCCGGCG
>Ga0126378_10002537_pt1 | contig 13539 bp, 16 predicted proteins | sample PanSoiMetPlot_23_FD_92587 | JGI IMG/M metagenome (GOLD analysis project Ga0126378, IMG submission 92587) | Tropical forest soil microbial communities from Panama - MetaG Plot_23 | ecosystem: Environmental > Terrestrial > Soil > Tropical forest > Bulk soil | place: Panama | collected 2016-02-17 | reverse complement strand
TCATCGAGGGTGTCGGCCTTGCGCAGCGGCGCGGCGGCCCAATCGAGGTTATCCGCGCCGGTGATCGCGTGTTAATCGAGCCGGGCGAGGACCACTGGCACGGCGCAGCTCCAAACCGCTTTATGACGCCCCTGGCCATGGAGCAGGTCGACGAGCAGGGCAACGCGGCGAACTGGGGACCGCGCGTCATAGACGAGGAGTACGGGGCGGCGCCCAAGGTTGAGGAGGCATAGCCGTGGGTGCTCAGTCTTCAACGGACCACACTCAATCGAGATCGCCGACCGGCCTGACCCGGTGGCCGCCGAGCTGGCCGACGCCAGGGATCGGACGTGCGAGGTTTGGCGATCTGGCGCATAGCAAGTGACATCCGGATGCTATGAGCCACCCCGTCCGGTACACCCAAAAGGGCGATGTGCACATTGCGTTCCAGGTAGTGGGAGACGGTCCGATCGATCTCGTCTACACCCCAGGCATCTGGTCCAACCTCGATGTGATGTGGGATGAGCCGCGCTGGGCTCCCTACCTCAGACGCCTCGCCTCGTTTTCGCGCCTGATCGTGTTCGACATGCGCGGCGTCGGCCTCTCCGACCGAGGCCCGGAGCCACCGCTGGTCGAGGTAGAGACTGATGACATCGGCGCCGTGATGGATGCAGCCGGCTCAGAGACCGCGGCTGTCTTCGGAGGCGCTCGCGGCGCAGCAGCTGCGTTGCTTGTTCGCGGCCTCGCATCCAGAGCGCACGCGGGCGCTGGTGCTGTACGCGCCTGTCGTGCGAACACTGGAAGCGCCCGGCTTCCCTTGGGGCTGGACCGTGGAGCGCTGGCGCGAGTCCTACGAACGATTCGTCACCGGAACGGGAACCAGCCAGAACCTCGACCGAGAGGCGCCCAGCGTCGCCGACGACGATCGGTTCAAGCAGTGGTAGGGTAGGTTCGAACGGTCGGTCGCTTCCCCACAGCAAACCCGAGAGCTAGCTACGATTCTCGGCCAGATCGACATCCGGACCGTCCTGCCGCACGTCCAGGTCCCCGCTTTTGGTCCTGCACCGCGCGAACGACCGCATCAGCAGCGTAGGGCAGGGCCGGTACGCAGCGGAGCACATCCCTGGCGCCAGGTTCGTCGAGCTTCCCGGCGCAGACCACATCCCGTTCCTCGGCGACCAGGACGCGCTTCTCGACGAAGTACAGGAATTCCTCACGGGTGCACGGCCCGCGCACGAAACCGATCGCGTCCTGGCGACCGTGCTTTTCACAGACATCGTCGGCTCCACTGAACTTGCGGCTCGACTGTTGGATCGGCGCTGGACCGACCTACTGGTCGACTACCGGACGGGCGTCCGACGGCAGCTCGATGGGTTTCAGGGGCGAGAAGTCGACACAGCCGGGGACGGCTTCATGGCCACATTCGACGGCCCGGCCCGAGCCATCCGTTGCGCGCTAGCCCTTGCTGAGGGAGTGCGTGAGCTGGGCATCAACGTTCGCATCGGTGTTCACACGGGAGAGTGCCAGGTAGTCGGGGCTCGGCTTGCCGGTATCGCCGTGCACATCGCTGCGCGGGTTTGCAACCTGGCGGAGCCTGGCGAGGTGCTCACGTCGGGAACGGTCCGGGATCTAGTGGCCGGCTCGGGGATCGGGTTCGAAGACCGCGGGATGCACGAGTTGAGAGGCGTGCCCAACTCATGGCACGTGTACAGGGTTGTACCGTGAACGACCATCGACCTTTGGTGCGCACGGAAATAGACCGTGCGGTCACATCAGACTCCCCGGCGCGGGCACACGGCAGGGTGAACAGTAGATGAGGCGAAGCAGACGGGCGACTTACTGGTCGCCAAGCCTGAGTGTCAGTCTCCGGGTCGTACAGTCCGGAGTCCAGCTAGCCGCGCAGCCGCTCCCTGTCGTTCGTCATAGCTGACGAAGGCATCGAGTGGCGAAAGATCCACTGCGGCGGCTACGTGGATCGCGTCCAGCGCTCGCAGACCGGGTTCGGCGAGTGCACCGGCAGCAAGCAAGAGTCCCCTGTCCAGCGGCAAGAGCGCCAAAGACTCCAGCAGCTCGCCGGCCAGCTCTAGCAGCTGCCGAAGCGGCAGCCTCGGATCGGCGGCGCTGGCTCGTCTGATCGCCCGCGGCACCTCAGCCAGAACCAGCTCGCATGAGATCAGATCCGCATCTGTGAGGAACCTGCGCAGGGCCGGACTCTGCGGCTCCTCGCGGACCATCTTGACCAGGGCCGATGCGTCGACGTAGAAGAGCGCCAGCTCAGCGCTAGCCCCGGATCTCGTCGAGCGCCCGACTCAGAGCGTAGGGATCGCCCTCGAGACGCAGCGGTTCGGGGAGCCCACGGCGGATCGGGCGTGAGATGCGCCCTTCTGCAATCAAGCGATCCAGATCTGCTCCGGTGGTCGCCGGCGGGCCCAGCTCGGCGACCGGCCGATTGCGATCCGTCACGAGCAACCGCTCGCCGCGCTCAACGCGCCTGAGGTACTTGCTGAGGTTCTGGCGGAGCTCCGCCACACCCACAGTCGGCAACATGTACAGAATTGTAGCAGTTCGGAACCGACCACCTTTCGCCTGTCCCACTGGCCTGGTATCCAGCACTGACGGTGATCAGCCGATCAAGCGGAACAGCTTCAACGAGAGGCCGTAGCGCACGGCGGTCGAAGCGAGAGGTGGTGGACCGGGCGTTGGGCAGCATGGTTCCGCCGCGTACCCAGGATCGACCAGGGAGACGGTGGCCTTGGACTCCTGGCCAGATCTCGCGCCTACTGCCGACGAGCAGAAAACGCGAATACCTTCGGATAGTCGAGCCCATTGGGTTCCATCGCTCGCTCCAGTGCCAGACCGGCCGCACCGACCGCGTTGAGCAGGTCGCCGAGCGGAACGTGGCGGACCCCGACACGGCGCCTCACACCATCGCCCAATCCGGGCGCATCGGTGGTCCATTCCGTATCCCGATAACCGGGATACAGGATCGGAGGATCGGGCCCCTGACGGCTCGAGAACGGCCCCACGAAGCACGGATGGGTGCCGACGTGGACAAAGCAACCGCCGGGCTTAAGGACACGTGCTGCCTCACGAACCGCGCCGGGGAGATCGTCGAGGTCGGTATGAACAAACACTGCAACGACGGCGTCAAACGATCCATCGCCGAACGGCAATGCGGCGGCGTCAGCGCGAACGAGGCGGGCGCCCGGTACCCGCCCCCTGGCGACGCGCAACTGATCGGCTGAGATATCCAGCCCTACCACCTTCCAACTGTGTTCGTGGAGAGGCGGAAGATGCACACCGCCCCCGCACCCGACCTCAAGGCAGTTGCCGGTCCGGTCCACGAGGAGATCAAGGACGTGAGCCGTCACCTCTGCGGCAAATCCGCTTCGATGCTCGTCGTACCAGTCGGCGTAGCCGTCGTACCTGGCTCCGCGCATGGTGCGCCCATAGTGTGCCACCGGCAGCCTGGTCGGCTCGATCAGGACTCGTCTTCGGCGCAATCCAGCCCGGTTGGCAAGCCAGATCCGAGGTTGGGACGAGAGAAGTCGTGAAGCGGCGGCCGTTGGGCGGCATGGTTCCGAGGTGTGACGCAACCTCTACAGGCCGCCCGGGCGGCGCTCAAGGACGAGCCGCGAGCTTGAGCCGGCGTGTCACGTTTGTGTCTCCAGGCCGCACTTGCAGCTCGCTTACGCCGGATCTCGTATTCAGGGTGGGTCGAGAGCGGACTGTAAGCCGGGTTCTGTTCCCCCGGTCGCCCGAGGGCGGTGGCCATCTATCTGGGACGCCGGTCTCCCGGCGCCTCTAGCGACCGCTACCCGAGGGCTCAGCGAGCAACCTTTGCCGCCGGGCAGGTACCCGGCGGGGATCGCCCTCCTATTTGGTCTTGCTCCGAGCGGGGTTTACCTGGCCGGCCGGTCACCCGGCCGCCGGTGGGCTCTTACCCCACCATTTCACCCTTGCCAGCTCGCGCCGGCGGTGTCATTTCTGTGGCACTTTCCTTCGGGTCGCCCCGACTGGGTATTACCCAGCGCTCTGCTCTGCGGAGCCCGGACTTTCCTCCCCGCCCCTCGTGGGGACGGAGCGACCACCCGTCCGCCTCGGCCCAGGGCGATCTTACCGCGAAATCGGCGCTCAGCGAACCGCCTCGTCGATTGCCCGGTTGGCGAGGGCGTCCGCGCCGCGGTTACGCTCGCGGGGCACATACCGGACGCTGAACTGTGGAAACGACTGCAGCAATCCGAGGGCCTGACGGTGGAGCGGTGCCAGGCCCGCGTCCTTGACCTTGTACGCGCCTGATACCTGTTTCACCACCAGCTCCGAGTCCATGTAGACCTCGAGCCGGTCTGGCTTCCAGTCCGCAGCCTTGCGGAGGCCGTCGATCAGCGCCAGGTACTCCGCTTTGTTGTTGGTCGCCGTGCCCGCGAAGCGGCACCCGCCCCAGAGCCTCATGCCCTGGTCGTCCTCGATGACCATGCCCAGCCCGGCGGGGCCGGGGTTGCCGCGGGCCGCACCGTCAGTGAACAGCCGCAGGACTTTCTCCCTGGGTGCTCGCGACACTACAGGTTTCGTGGGGTGGGTCACGCCACCACCAGGATCCTGCCGCAGTTGTCGCACTGCAGGAGCCCGGCCCTCCGCAGCGCCTGCATGCCACTCGACGTCACCGCCACATGGCAAGCCTGACACTGGTTGCCCGCGACCTCCGCGACCGCGTCTGGCAGCCGCCGCTGCACCCGGCGGTAGGCTAGCTGCCAGTCCGCCGGCACCTCCGTCCACGTTTCGTCCCGGTCTGCTTGGACCTGGACCAGCTCGGATGTCAGCTGCCCCAGGCGGTGCCGGAGCTCCGGCTCGGCAGCGGCAGCCTGCTCCCTGGCGGCCGTGAGCTCTCGGGTCAAGCGGGACAGGTCGACCTCGAGGCTGTCTTGCTGCTCCATCAGCATCAGCTGTGCGTCCTCCTCCTTACCCACTGCAACCTTGAGGTGCTGCACCTCCTCCTGCATCTTCATCAGCTCGGTCGGATTGCGGATCCGGCCGCTCATCAGCTCACGCTCCCGCGCCCGCAGGCGCACCCGCCTCCCCTCCGCCTCCCGCTCGCGCTCGCGCAGCCGCAGCTCGACATCCCGCCGCGCAGCCTCTGCAGAGGCGCGTTCCCGCTCCAGGCGCTCAGGCTCGAGATTGTCGGTCAGCGCAGCCTCGACCCGCGCGATCTGGGTACGGATCTGCCCGGCGCGCTGTTCAAGGCGCTGATAGCGGAGCGTGAGCTCAGGAGCGTTCATGTGGGCCTGACCAGCAGGACTGTATACGAGTGTCGGCCCTGCGACATCGTCGCCCGCGCCTCGACCCGGTAGCCGGCCCCACCAAGCCAGGCGAGCAGATGGTCAGCGTGCTGTTGAGGTTGCAGCACCAGCCACTCCAGCGCCTGGGCTACCCGCGGTGATGCCTCCAGGACGCGCGCGATCGTATGGCCGCCGAAGCCGGCCAGCACTACTCCCTCGACCTCGCCTGGTCGCAGCACCTCAAGGCCCTCGCCCTGCCGGCAGTCGAGCTCGGGCAGCGCCGCCCGCAACCGTGCGAAAGGAGCGGGCTGTCGCTCCGTGGCAATCACGTGCAGACCGCGTGCGCGCAGGTGCTTGGCCAGCTGGCCGTCGCCGGCGCCCACATCAGCCACCGATATGGCTGTCAGGGGCACAACCCGCGCCACCGCTCGGAGGCGAGGCGCCATCCGGTGGCGGCGAGGCGTGCGCCCGGACTTCACCCGGACCTACTCGATAACCGCCAAGACCTGGCCTTCCTGAACCACGTCCTGCTCTTTGACCCGGATTTCGCGGATCAAGCCGCCGGTGGGGGCGGTGACCGGGATCTCCATCTTCATCGACTCGATGATGATCAGGACGTCATCTTCTTCAACCTGATCGCCCTCTCGAGCCTCGACCTTCCAGACGTTGCCGACCAGCTCCGCCCGCACCTCGGTCATCCGGCGAACTCCTCCTCCTCCTCGTCCCTATTTGACGCTGACCGATCTTGACTGCAGTCCCAGCTGCAGTCGCGCATCGGCGATCGACGCGACCGGACGGCCCTGCTCGCGACACATGGCGACGGCCTTTTCAACCAGTTCGCCATTGCTTTTCGCCATCTCCCCCTCTTCGAGATAGAAGTTGTCCTCCAGGCCAACGCGGACGTTGCCGCCGAGGCTGATCGCCCCCGCCACCAGCGGCCACTGGTTCAACCCGATGCCGATCACCTGCCAGTGTGAGTCCTGCGGCAGCGATCCGACCTGATGCACGAGATTGCGAGTGCTTCCAGGGATGCCTCCGAGCACGCCCATGACGAGGCTGAACTGGTACGGAGGCCGCAGCACACCGATGTCGATCAGGGGCGCGGTGTTACCCACGTGGCCGCAGTCGAAGCACTCCATTTCGGGTCGCACGCCCGCCTCGTTCATGGTCTCGAGGAAGAAGCGGATGTCGGAGAAGGGGTTCGCGAAGACGTGGTCGTGATAGAACTGCTTCCTCTTCTCCGAGTAGATGGCGTAGTTCATCGAGCCCATGTTCAGGGCCGCCATCTCAGGCTTCAGCTCCCGGATGTGTGCGATCCGCTCGTCGACGGGTACGCCGACGGCGCCGGTCGAGAAGTTGATGATCACGTCGGTGCGGGCACGAACCTCCGCCTCGATGTCCGCGAAGGTCTCGCGCGACCACGTCGGCGACCCGTCCGGGTTGCGGGCGTGGATGTGGACGATGGCCGCGCCGGCCTCAGCAGCCCGGCGCGCCTCCTGGCCGATCTCGGCGGGTGTGTACGGGATGGCAGGGCAATGCTCCCGGCGGGTCAGCGCCCCCGTGAGCGCAGCCGAAACGACGACGCGATGCTGTCGGCTCATACGGGTATGTTCCCGTGCTTCCGCCACGGCCGGTCGGTGCGCTTGCCGCGCGCCTGCTCCAGACCGTTGATAACCACCTTTCTCGTTTCAGCCGGTTCGATCACGTCGTCGATCATCGCCCACCCGGCAGCGATGAATGGGTTGATCGTCTCGCGGATCTGCTGAATCAGCTGCGCTCGCGCGGCTGCCGGGTCCTCGGCCGCCTCCACCTGTTTGTTGAAGATGATGTTGACCGCGCCCTCCGGGCCCATCACCGAGATCTCGGCGAACGGCCAGGCGACGAGAAGGTCAGGGTGATAGCCGCGCCCGCACATCACGAAGTACCCGGCACCGTAGGCCTTGCGCATGACCACCGTGATCTTGGGCACAGTCGCCTCGGAGGTTGCGTACAGCATCTTGGCGCCGTGCCGGATGATCCCCTGTTTTTCGACCGCGGAGCCGACGATGAAGCCGGGGACGTCGACCAGGTATACCAGCGGCACGTTGAAGGCGTCGCACATGCGGATGAAGCGAGCAGCCTTGTCGGCGGAGTCGGAGTCCAGCGTGCCCCCCTTCTGCATCGGCTGGTTCGCGACGATGCCCACCGAATGTCCACCCATGCGCGCGAAGCCGATCACGAGGTTCTTCGCCCAGGTCGGTTTGATCTCGAACCACGAGTCCCGGTCCGCGATCAGCCTGATCACACGCCGGACGTCGTATGCCGCTCGTGGACTTGTCGGGACGATCTTCTCCAGTTCCTCGACCAGCCGATCTGACGGATCCTCAGTGGCGATGTACGGCGGCTCTTCTGTGTTGCTGGACGGCAGGTAGGAGAGGAATCGCCGGACAGTGGCGATGCACTCGGCATCGTCGGCGACCTCGTTGTCCCCCACCCCCGACTCGTAGCAGTGCACCTGCGAGCCGCCCATGTCGTGGTCGGTCACGTCCTCGCCTGTGGCTGCTTTGACCAGCCGAGCCCCGCCCAGCGACATGCTGCTGGTGCCCTTCACCATGGGCACGAAGTCCGAGAGCCCGGGAATGTAAGCGGTGCCGGCGGCGCAGGGCCCCATCATGGCCGCCACCTGCGGGATCACCCCCGACATCGTCACCTGGTCATAGAAGAGGTAGCCAGACCCGGCGAAGGTCGAGCCTGCTGCCTCCTGGATGCGAGCGCCGGCCGAGTCGAGCAGCCAGACGATCGGCTTGCGATAGCGGAGGGCCATGTCGCGGACGCGCGCGCACTTGTACTGCTCGCCGACGGCGCCCATCGAGCCTGCCATGACGGTGAAGTCATACGCGATCACCCAGACCTGACGGCCGTCGATCAGACCGTGGCCTGTTATGACCCCATCGGCAGGCGTCAGCTCCGGGGCTGCGACCTGGTTGCCACGCATCGGCTGTTGGTGGGCGAGCAGGCCGAACTCAACGAATGAACCCGGGTCGAAGAGCAGGTCGATGCGTTCGCGGACCGTGAGCTTGCCACGCTCGTGCTGGCGTTCGATCCGCTCTGCGCCCCCCATGCCGAGGTTACGGGCCTTGCGCTCGCGCAGCTCCCCGATCCGCGAGGTGAACTCGTCAATCACTTCGGTCACGGGCTGGATTGTATGGGCGCTACTCAAGGCTGCGGCGGCTGCGGCAACCGCGCCACGAACATACCGGTGGCCTTGCTGACCACGAAGCGGCCGTCCCGCTCGATGACGGCGCCGATTTCACGCCGAAGCTCGCCGGCGTCCACAGGGTGGCCGACGGACATGGACAGGACGTAGGCGATGATTGCGCCCGGATCTGTTACCTCGAGCCTGTCCTCGTAGTGGCGGAGCTCGACCTTGCCGAAGGAAGAGCGGAGCTGATCGCCTCCGGTCTCCAGGCCGAAGGCTCTGGAATGTCGGGCTCCGGCTTCCCCCACCCCGCGGGCTGCGAGCAGGTCGTCGATTTCACGCATGTGACCCAGCCCATTGGTCACCGCGTACAGCGCGCCGCCCGGCTTCAGCACCTCCCCGAACTCGGCGATCGCGCGTCGCCGGTTGGAAACGTGGTAGAGCATGTGGTTCGCAATCACGGCGTCGAACGTGCCGGCGCCGTGTGGAACGGCTTCGGCCTCGGCGACCTCGAACGCGAAACGCCGGCTGGTCAAGCGGCGGCGCGCCGCTTGGACCATTCCAGGCGAGAAGTCAGACAGGACAATCTGCCAGCCCTCAGGAATGCGGGTCAAGTTCGGCACCCAGAGGTTGCCAGGTCCGCACCCAACCTCCAGGATCCGCGCGCGGGCCGGGAGGTCGAGCTGGTCGAAGACCCAACGCTGGAGCCCGACCGGGTTGACGCTGAACCGTTCGTGCAGCGCACTTCGAGCATTCAGGTTGGTGTCGTCCCGGTACTGCATCTCGCGGAGGTATGCGCGCTCCTTCATCGAGTCATGAGGTCCTTCCGCTTCCCCCAGCGGTCCAGGAAGCGGTAATAGTTCCGGCGCGAACGGCGCTCACGGTCCTCCTCGTCCAGGGCCTCCCAGAGGCGGTGTTGGTGGCGCTCGACCGGGAGGCCAGCGACCACGACCGCCCGACCACCGAGATGGTCGCGCAGCTTGAAGCACAGGTCGAAGTCGGCGAGGCGATAGAAGTGGAACTTGCGGTCGAAGGCGCCCGTCTCCAGCGCCTGCAGCCGGCGGAAGGCCAGCACGTATCCCTCCAGCGCATCCACCTCAGGGCCGGGGTGTGAGTGGAAGTGGCCGATCTTCTCCTCGCAGCGGACGCCGAAGCCACCGGCTGCTGCAACGCCAGGGTCGTCGAGTGCCGCCATCAGCGGGCGGGCGACGTCGCCGCTCAGCTCAACACCGGGATCGAACACGACTACGACATCGCCTCTCGCTGCGTCGAGTCCACGGTTGGCGGCCTCGGCCCAGCCCTCGGGTGGCTGTACATTCAGGATCCGGACGCGTTCGCCTCGCCTGGCAGCGAGCCGGTTGGCCACCTCGGAGTTGCCCGAGTTGTCGACCATCAGCGCCTCGAAGTCATGGTCGGCCGTGTGCGCGATCACACCGTTCAGCCAGCGATCGACGTCGTCGGGCCAGCCGTGCACCAGTGTGAGCATGGTGACCGCACGCCGTGGCGGAGGCGGTTCGATCGCGCTGAGCTGGCTGCCCTCGCGGGTGTCGACCACTTCCCAGCCCCCCTCGCGGAGGCGCTGGCGGATCAGGTCAGCGGGGGCGAAGTCCTTCGCCTGGCGCAAGCTCGCCCGTCGCGCGAGCAGCTGCTCCGCCTCCTGCCGGTCGATGGCGGTACCCCTATTGGCCCTTCCTGGCCTTGACCGCCTCGGTCAGCTTGGGCAGGATCTTGAGCGCGTCGCCGACGACGCCCAGGTCGGCCATCTTCAGGATCGGCGCATCACGGTCTTTGTTGATCGCGACGATCACCTTCGAACCCTTCATGCCCACCGTGTGCTGCATGGCGCCGGAGATTCCGGCCGCTATGTAAACGCCTGGCCGCACCGTCTTGCCGGTCTGACCCACCTGCATCGCATACGGCACCCAGCCGGCGTCGACTACGGCTCGGCTGGCGCCCGCTGCGCCGCCAAGGGCGTCAGCAAGCTCTTGCACGAAGTGGAAGTTCTCGGGGCCGCCCAGGCCACGACCCCCCGAGACGACGATCCTGGCCTCCTCCAGCTTCACCTTGTCGGCGGCCTCTTCGAGCCGCTCGACGATGCGTGCGCGCCTGGAGCCTTCAGCGATCGATGCAGGGACTTCGACCACCTCAGCCTGTTCGCCGCTCTCGCTGATCTCGAACGACTTGGGTCGAATGAGGACGATGGCCGGCCTCGCGTTTGCTCGATAAGACGCTATCTTGGCCCCGCCGAAATAGGGAACGCTGGCCACAAAGCTCCCGTTGACCGCCTCGACGTCCATCGCATTGGAGATAAGCCCGACGCCGAGGCGCGCGGCCAGCCGCCCCGCCACTTCGCGGGAGTCCGGGCTGAAGCCGAACATGACCAGGTCAGGCCGCTCCTCGGGAACCAGGGCCGCCAGGCAGTCGGTCGCGGGCTCGGCCACATATTCGGCAAATGCAATGTCTTCGTTCACGAGGACACGCTTTGCACCGTGCTTACCCAGACCCCGTGCCGCATCGACGGCCCCCGGGCCCAGCGCGACCGCGTCTACGTCTCCCAGCTCGCGGGCTCTGGTGAAAAGCTCAAGTGAAGTGGTTGTCAGCCGGCCCTGGTTCAGCTCTGCGTAAACCCAGATCTTTGGCATGTCGTTGCTCGCAGCCTCCCCTACACGACCTTGGCGGCCTGGAGGACGGCCATGATCTTCGCCACGCCGATGGTGCCGTCGTCCTCGACGACCTCGCCGGACTTGCGGGCCTCTGCATTGTCAATGCTCTCGACTGTCTCGGAGGGCTCGCCTTTTTCGATGCCGAGCTCGCCGAAGGTGACCAGCTTCACCTCCTTGGAGCGCGCGGCCATGATGCCTTTGAGCGACGCATAGCGGGGTTCCGCAATGCCCGCTGTGACGGTAACGAGGCTCGGAGTCGCGGCCTCCACTATCTGGTAGCCCTCCTCCGTCTGCCTGTGCACGGTGACCTTGGCGCTGGCGACTTCGACGTGCTTGGCGAAGGTGAGCTGGGGCAGTCCCAGCAGCTCGGCGAGCATCGGGGGCACCATGCCGGTCGAGCCGTCATAAGACTCCGTGGCAGAGATGACAAGGTCCGGCGACTCCGGCTCGATGGCCGCCGCCAGCACGCGGGCCGTCAGCAGCGCATCGGCGCCTGCGAGGTGATCGTCGGTGATGAGAATGCCGCGGTCGGCGCCCATCGACAGGCCTTTCCGGATGGCGTCGCGCGCCCTCTCCGGGCCCATCGAAACCAGCACCACCTCGCCGCCGTGTGCCTCCTTGAGCTGGAGCCCCATTTCGATGCCGCACTCGTCACCGGGGTCCAGAACGACCTCGCGGTCGCGGGCGACGGTATTGTCGGGGTCGAGACCCTGGGGGGCGTTCGGGTCTGGGACCTGTTTGACGGTTACGACAATCTTCAAAAGCGACCCTCACAGTTGCACAGCCGTACGGCGAGGGCGCCGTCGGCGTTCTGAGCTTCGTATGGCGTCGGGTTGGATTATGCCGCGTCAGGGCGACGCGCAGGGCGCCGTCCCGGCGTACTCAGTACTGGGCGCGGCGCTGCCGCTCCAGAAAGGCGCAGTAGTCCTCAGGAGTATTGACGTTCGCGAAGAGCACCGGGTTCTCGTCGTCTAACCAGGCGAGCTTGAGCTCGCCCAGCACGTCAGCCGCCTTGAAGCGGCCCGCGCTGAGCGCATTGCCGATCGGGCCGGCGGCGCTGTGCCGGTAGGCGGCGCAAGCAGGCTCGGGCTCGCCGCGGACCCTGGGCACCGCGCCATCGACGCCACTAGCGGCAGCCGCTGCAACCAGGCGCCTGGCAAGGGCCGGTGTGACCTCGGGCATATCGCAGGCGATCGCCAGCACGGTGTCGTGCGGTGAGGCTGCCAGGCCCGCCTCCACGCCGGCCAGCGGACCGCCACCCGGGTGGATGTCCGGGACCAGGTGCGGCCAGAGGCCGCGGGGGAGATGCTTCTCATCGCGGCCCGCAACGAGCAGGTGATCGAAGGTGGGGGCCAGTCGTGCGGCCAGCCACTCGATCAGCGTCGAATCGCCTACGGGGAGCAGAGCCTTCGGCCGGCCCATGCGGCGGCTCTCGCCGCCCGCCAGGATCAGAAGCGTCGCCCTCAGCCTGGGTGGCCCGGTCTCGCTCATCTCGATGTCCAGAAACAGTTTGGGCAACTCTCCGGCGCCGGCGTTGGGGGGAGCCAGGACGAGAACAGGTACGTTGGCCCGTCTCGCGCGGGGTACGACATTTTTTTCAGGATTGACTCGGAGTGGGACCGGCCAACGCCGGAGCACGAAGAGCTCCTGAATCGGTGTGGCCAGGCCCGGGCTGCCGCCCTCGAGATAGCAGCCAATCCGGATGGGCCATGAGCAACTGACCAACCCGCCGGTCCTCCTGGCATACGCCGCGGTCCAACACCAGCTCGACCGAGCGTCACGAGCTGGGCGTCACCTTACCGAGTGGGCCGGGCCGCTGAAGCGCAGGCATCACCTGGCAATGTACGGCTGACCGATGAGTGACCGCGTCCTCCACGCCCGCGATCTCAACCGCGCGCTGCTGGCTCGTCAATTTCTGCTGGAACGCTCAAACGTTCCGCTCGTACGGGCCCTCGAGAGCCTCGGCGGGCTGCAGACGCAGTACGCGCCCTCGGCGTACATCGGCCTCTGGTCGCGCCTGCGAGACTTCCGACGAGACGCTTTGACGGAGGCACTGGAGCAGCGGAGCGCGGTCCAGGCGACCCTCATGCGCAGCACGATCCACACCGTCTCAGCGGAGGACTTTCCACTGTTCTCGGCTGGTCTCAGAGACGGCCGCCGTGAATGGTGGCTCCGCGTCCAGCGGCACCAGGTCGAAGCCCCGGACATGGAGGTTGTCGCGGGTCTACTGCGCGAGCAACTTGCGCGCGGACCATGCCGCGCCAACGATCTCAAGGACCTGCTCAGCGCCAGGGGGCTGCCCTCGATTGCGTGGTCGGGTGCGGGCCTCTGGCTCGAAATGGTGCGGGTTCCCCCCTCGGGTACCTGGAAGCAGCGGAGAGCCGATCTCTACGGCCTCGCCGACGATTGGCTCGGCGCTCGCCACGCAACTGAGGCCAGCGGC
>Ga0126378_10002536_pt1 | contig 13541 bp, 13 predicted proteins | sample PanSoiMetPlot_23_FD_92587 | JGI IMG/M metagenome (GOLD analysis project Ga0126378, IMG submission 92587) | Tropical forest soil microbial communities from Panama - MetaG Plot_23 | ecosystem: Environmental > Terrestrial > Soil > Tropical forest > Bulk soil | place: Panama | collected 2016-02-17 | reverse complement strand
GCCAAGATCGGCTCAGGGAGTCAGTATCTGAGCTGGATCAGCCTGGAGGACGAGGTCAGGGGCATCAGGTTCCTGCTTGATCACCCCGGCGCCGCCGGGCCGTTCAATCTCACCGCCCCACAGCCCGTGACGAACGCCGAGTTCACCGTGGCCTTGGCGCGAGCTGTCCGTCGGCCCGCGGTCTTCGCGCTTCCGGCCGGCCCGCTACGGGCCGCGCTTGGCGAGGTATCCGGCGAGCTGCTCGGAAGCGTCAGGGCCCTGCCCGCAAGGCTTCAGTCGGCAGGATTCAGGTTCAGCCATCCGGACGTCGCTACGGCGCTCGCCGCGCTGCTGGCCAGCCAGAAGCGCAAGGACGCGTGAGTGGTCAGATTCTTCCGAGCGCCTTCTGCGTGTTCGGATCGAAGAGGTAGATCCGGCCTGGCTGAATCCCGACGGCAATGGTGTCACCGGGCCGGGGGCCGAAGTCGGCGTCGGCATCGATGACAAGCCGGGATTCGTCGGTGACTGCGACGCCGACGAGGTTCTCTCGCCCAAGCATCTCGACGTATTCCACGCGCCCGCTGATCGGGCCGATCAGGCGGGTTCCGTCGTCCCATACCCGCGCGTGCTCCGGCCGGACGCCCATGATCACCTCCGCTGGTAGTTCTCTGGCCGCACCGGCCTCGAGCCGCAGGTCACCCCGAGACAGCGTGACTCGGCCGCTTCCATTGCTAGTCGCGCTGACCGCAGTGAAGCTCATAGCGGGACTGCCGATGAAACCCGCGACGAACATGTCTGCGGGCTGCTCGTAGAGTTCACGCGGGCTGCCGACCTGAGCGAGAACTCCGTCGCGCATGACGACCACGCGATCGCCCATCGTCATGGCCTCGACCTGGTCATGGGTCACGTAAATGGTGGTGGTGCCGATCTGTTCCTGGAGCCGCTTGATCTCACTGCGGGTCTGGACCCTGAGCTTTGCGTCGAGGTTCGACAACGGCTCGTCCATTAGGAAGACCTGCGGCTCGCGTACTAGCGCCCGCCCGAGAGCCACCCGCTGGCGCTGTCCGCCGGACAGGGCGCGCGGCTTCCTGCGCAAGAGTTCGGTGATGCCGAGCGTTGCTGCGGCCTGAAGCACCCGCTGCTCGATCTCGGCCCGCGGGGACTTACGCATCTTCAGCGCGAACGCCAGGTTCTGCTGCACGGTCATCTGCGGGTACAGCGCATAATCCTGGAACACCATCGCGATGTCACGGTCCTTCGGGGCGACCCGGTTGATCACGCGCCCGCCGATCAGGACGTTGCCTGACGACAGCGCCTCCAGTCCCGCTACCAGGCGCAGCGCGGTCGTCTTGCCCGAGCCCGAGGGCCCGACCAGGACGACGAACTCGCCGTCAGCGATCTCGAGCGAGAACTCCGACAGCGCCGTCACGTCCCCGAAACGCTTCGTCACGCCCTGATAGCCCACGCCAGCCATCGCTATCCCTTCACCGCGCCGGTCAAGACGCCACGGATGAACTGCCGCTGCAGCAGCACGAACACGACGATGACCGGCACCGCCACGATCACCGCCCCCGCCGAGACCAGCGGCGTGTTCATCGTGTACTTGCCCGAGAACACCTGCAGGCCGGCCGGCGCGGTGAGGTGCTGATCGCTGGTGGTCAGTACGAGGGCGAGGAAGAACTCATTCCAGCTGTCGGCGAATGTGAGCACCATCAATGTCAGGATCGCGGGCCAGGCGAACGGAACCATGATCCGCCAGAGCAGCCGCCAAGTGGAGGCGCCGTCGATTCGCGCCGCTTCGATCAACGACCGGGGCGCGGACATGAAGGCTGCCCGCATCCAGAACACCCCGAAAGCCACCTCTCCCGAGACCTCGACGAGGATCAGCGCGGTCCAGGTATCGATCAGATTAAGGGCGCGGATGTCGTAGTAGAGCGAAACGATGGTCGCCTCGGTCGGGATGATGAGCCCGAGGATAAACGTGTAGAAGATGACCTTCGAGCCCCGGAAGCGCATGGTTCCCAGGGCGTAGCCGCCGAGAATGGACAGGACGGTCGACCCAGCGACGACCGAGACCGCTACGATCGCGCTGGATCGGAAATACAGGGCGAAATGCCCTTGCGTCCACGCCGTCACGAAGTTGTGGAAGCTGAAGTGAGAAGGCGGGCTGATCGACGTCGGCTGCGAATGGGGCGGATACACGCTCGCGAGGAATACGCCGACGATCGGATACACCGCAAGGAACGTGAACAAGATGAGCAGCGCGTAATTCAAGACCACCTGGGCGCGAGAAGCCGTGTTCATTCTCCGCGTGGCTCCAATATTTTCGTGATGCCGTAGGACACCGCGAAGACGACCAGCATGAGCGTGATCCCGATCGCGGCTGCCGACCCCACCTGGCCCTGCAAGAACGCCTGGTTGTACACCTCGAAGGCAGGCACGGTCGTCGCCGTGCCCGGGCCTCCGCCGGTCATCACGTAGACCTCGTCGAACGTGCTGAGAGCGTCGATCATCGTCAGCACGACCACGACCGTCAGTTCGTAACGGAGCCCAGGCAGGGTGACCGCGAAGAACTCGTGCCACGCGTTCGCGCCGTCGACGCGCGCGGCCTCGTACAGGCTCGTGGGGATCTTCATCACGCCGGCGATGAAGACGATCATGCAGAAGCCGTACTCTTCCCACGCGCCGAACACGCCGACAGCGGGGAGCGCGAAGTGGAAGTCACCGAGCCAGGGGCGGCGCAGGAAACCCAGGCCGATGCTGCCAAGGAAGGTGTTAAGCGGGCCGTGCGGGTCGTAGATCCATGTCCAGGTGACGGCAAGGACCACATCCGTGAGGATGGCCGGCAGGAACAGAAGCGTACGGAACACGGTCAGCCCGTGGATCCGCATCCGGGACAGCAGTGCCGCGAGCAGCAGGCCGATGGCGGTCGGGATGAAAGAGTAGAAGACGATCAGAACCAGTGTGTGCAGGTACGACCCGCGGATGACCGGGTCGGCGAAAAAGCTCTTGTAGTTGGCCAGTCCGACCCAGGTGCCTGGGGTGATTCCGTCCCAGTTGTAGAAGGAAATGTCGAAGCTCTGCACGAGCGGGACGATCGTGAACGCGGCGTAGATCAGGAACGGTATCGCGAGATAGACGTAGGCGATCCTTCGCGGTTCACCGGGTAGGCGCTCGGCACGCCTCCATGCCCGCTTCCCGGCGCGCTTAGGTGCGGAGATCTCCGTGACGGGCAGCTGGACGGCGATGTTCTCCATCAGCGGGGTGACCCGCCGGGATCGAGGTTCATGTGCTCGCTCCTCGCCTGCGTCGACACCGCCTGCGCTCGGTCATCCGGTCGAGGTTGGCCTGGGCGAACTGGTCGCCCTCGATTTCTGGAAGGCCGAGTAGTCCGCCTCGCATTTCGAAACGAACTGCTGTGGGGTGGCCTTGCCCCCGACGAGCTCCTGGAAGGACTGGGTCAGGGTGTTGTAGAAGCTTGGGGTGCTCCAGTCCTCATAAGGCACGATCGCGTCCGTGTCGCGCAGCCGCGCTGCCGTGGCGAGCAGGTCAGATAGCAGGGTGCCCGGCTTCACACCCGTAGGCGTGAACCCCTTGTTGAGTGCGATCTCGCCGCTCCGCACGAGCATCTGCGCGGCGTGGTCGTTTGTCATCCAGTCGATAAACGCTGCTGCGACGTCGGGATGGGGCGACGAGGAGGCGATGGAGAGCGGAAAGCCCGGGCCGCCGGTCGAGACAAGCGGCCCGCCGGGAGATGTCGGCGGCATGGCCATGAACCCGAAGTCCGGGTTGTCGGCTCCGAGGTTTGCCACAATCCAGTTCCCGGTGATCATGTAGAGGCCCTGCCCCTTGGCGAAGTGCGACACCGAGTCGCCGTAGCCGACCGCGAGCAGGTCCGGGGTGAAGTAGCCTTTCCTGGTCCAGTCCTGCAAGATGGTCGCGGCCCGCAGGTTCTGCGGCGTGGTGAACGTGAGCCGGTTGTAATCGAGCCCGAAGATGAAGTCAGTCATGTATGTCTTAGGCGCGAACCGCTCCTGCACCGCCGCCCACTCGTGGATCCCGGGCCAGGCGTCCAGGTCTCCGAACTGGATCGGGATCTCGCCGGCCTGCTTGGCCACGGCAAGCGAGTTATCGAAGTCTGAGAACGTCGCAGGAACCGTCAGGCCCAGCTTCCGCAACATCCGCTTGTTGTAGAAGACGCCGACGAGTTCAGCCTCGTTGGTGAATCCGAAAAGGCTGCCCGTCCCGAATCTCTGGCCGTCGGCCGTCCAGCTGTTTGCCGCATTGATGGTGTGCGGTACCCGCCGGTCCCAGCCGTAGGCGCTGGCGAAATTGTCGAGCGGCAGGAGCAGCCCGGCCTTCACCATCTCGCCCATGTCGGGCCAGCCCTGGTTGGCCTCCACGACGTCCGGCGCGTGCGGCCCGGCGAGTGCCAGCTTCAGGAGAGCCTTCAGGTCGCTGAAGGTTCGCTCAACCCGGTCGATCGTGACGTTCGGATACTTGTGCTCGAATCCCTTGATCAGGTCGTTCCAGATCTGGCTGACCTTCCCGCTTTCCTGATCCCACAGAACCAGCTTGACGGGGCCCTTCACGGTGACTCCGGTCCGGGCGGGCTTCGGTGGTGCCTTCGCGACCCTGGCCGGGCTGCCTGGGGTGCATGAAGCTGTCGCTAGCGCGGCGGCGCCCGCCCCGCCGAGTGCGAGGAAGCGCCTGCGCGTGACCCGGTCCATGGGCGCCTCCTGACCTTCTGCGGATGTCCCGAGCCACCTGGCTCGTTGACAGTCGGCCAAGACGGGGATCCGCCAAGCCGCGCCGGCCGGACGTCTTGGCTGGGATTGTAGGGGGCAAACAGAGACGAAATCAAGCCATTGGTCTATATCTTGTTGGGTTAGGACTTAAATGGTTCTATCATGCTTCCCATGCGATCAGGGTCGGCCGCCACTCGCGGCCCCGTCCTGGACGAGCTCCAGCTGCGGTACAGGCGCGTCCAGGAATCTCTGGCAGACGAGATCAGGCGGGGCGGGCGCCCGCCCGGCTCGCTGCTGCCGCCCGAGCGCGGGCTGGCCGAGCACTTCGGCGTCAGCCGGGTCACGCTGCGGCGCGCCCTCACGGAGCTGGAGAGTTCGGGGCTCATCGCCAGGATCAGCCCTCGGGGCTGGGCGGTTGCCGGTTCAAGGATCGGCGAACCGCCGAACGTGCTCATGAGCTTCTCGGAAATGGCCAGGTCGCGCGGATTGCGGCCAGGAGCCAGGATGATCTCGAGTCGTCTCCGCCCGGCAACAATCGACGAAGCCGACTCGCTTGGCCTCGCTCCCGGCGCCGAGCTGTTCGAGCTCAAGCGGCTTCGATCGATGGATGACGTGCCGATCATGATCGATCGCACCCGGATTCCCACCGCCTTGGCGCCCCGCCTCGACCGAGGGGACTTCAGCACGTTGTCCCTCTACGCGCTCCTCGAGGAGCGCTACGGCATCCGGCCGACCCGAGCCCGGCTGTCGGCGGAGGCCGTCGCGGCGGACGGTCACCAAGCGCGCCTGCTTGATCTGAACCCGGGCGAGCCGCTCCTGCGCTGCAACCAGGTAACCGAGGACCAGCGCGGCACGCGGATCGAATTGTGCGAGATGACCTATCGAGGCGACAGGTACCGGCTGCACGCGACCCTGGAGCGCGACGCCGTGAGCCGTGGCTCGGCCGCCGCTTCCGTACCGGTGACCTGACCGGCATGGCGCCGCCCTCCATCCTCGTGCAGCGGGACTACGACGACCTCAGCCATGCCGGCGCCGATTTCGTCGCCTCGATCGTGGCGGCACGGCCGGACGCCACCGTCTTGGTCGCGACCGGCGAGACTCCGATGGGCCTGTATGCCGAACTCGCGCTCCGGCAGAAGGCGGGCACGTTCGACGGATCTCGGCTGCGGGTCTTCCAGCTCGATGAGTACGCGGGAATAGCCGACCAGGACCGCCGGTCGCTTTATGGCTGGACGTTGCGTGCTTTTGTTGACCCGCTCCGCATCCCACATGAACGCGTCGTGAGGCTGCCGAGCCGTAGCGACATCCCCGGCGGCTGCGCGGCGTACGACCGATCTGTCGCTGACGCTGGCGGCATCGATCTCGCGATCCTCGGAATCGGAGTTAACGGGCACGTCGGGTTCAACGAACCGCCCTCTGATCGCTGGACGACCACGCGCGAAGTCGAACTCACGCCGGAAACTATTCGCGCGAACACGCGCTATTGGGGACAGGAAGAACGTATCGTCCGGCGCGGCGTGACCGTCGGGATGACGACATTGATAAGCGCGCGCCGGGTTCTTCTCGTGGCATCGGGCACCGGCAAAAGGGACATCGTCCGGCGTGCGATGCTAGGTCCGGTCAGCGCGGAGGTTCCTGCATCCCTGCTGCGTGAAGCGGACGATGTCACGCTCCTTGTCGACCGGCTGGCCTGGAATGGGATGGCATAGGTGATGCCTCGTGAGTTCGACCTGCTATCCGTCGGCCGGCCGTCGGTGGACGTGATCTTCTCGGGACTCTCCGACTGGCCAAGGCTCGGCCTGGACGTGGATGCTGCGGGCCTGGCCGCTTGCGCGGGAACGTCGTTCAACACTCCGGCCGCGGCCCACCGCCTGGGGCTGCGGGTTGGATATGTCGCGCTCGTCGGCAACGATTCCTGGGGTCAGATCGTGCTGCGGGAGTTCGAGACCGAGGGCTTGCCGACCGCCTTTCTGCGGATTGCTGACCACCCGCTCCCTTTCGTCTCGGTCGCGCTCAACCACGATCACGATCGGGGATTCGTCACCTTCTATCAGCCGGCCCCTGACGACGATGCCGAACTGGCCAAACGGGCCAGGGAAGTGCTGTCACATGTTCCGGCGCGGCACTTTCACACCTATGCCGCCGAGGAACCCATCGACCTCATCGCCCTGGCACACGAGCGGGGGATGACCGTGTCGCTGGACGCCTGGGGCGGTCCGTTCTGGGAGGTTCCGCTCGCGCTCGCTGACATCGTTTCTGAGGCGGACATCCTCCTCGCCAACGAGGCCGAAGCCCTCGCCATGACCGGTGAGCAGGACCTGCGACGCGCCATCAGGTTGCTCGCCGAGCTTTGCAGCTGCGTGGTGGTGAAGCGGGGGAATCAGGGCGCGATGGCGATGATGGGCAGCGAGTTTGTCGACTTGCCCGCCGAGCCGGCAGATGCGGTTGACGCCACCGGGGCCGGAGACTGCTTCAACGCGGGCTTCCTGCATGGCTGGCTCGCCGGGAAGACCCTCTCGGAAAGCGTCATCCTCGCCAACACCTGCGGAGCTCGTGCTGTCCAGGCATACGGTGGCTATCGCGGCTGCCCGAGCGGAGACGAGCTCCGTCGCGTCGCCGCCGCCCGCGGGATCTACCTGCCGTGACCATCCCACGGGAGCAACCATGAAGATAACGCTGCTCGGCGCTGGCGTTCGGACGCCGTTCGTCCTCCACGGCTTGGCGGCCACAGGGAGCGAACTCGGCCTGACCGAGGTGACTTTGCACGACGTGGATCGCCGCCGCCTGCAGATCATGCACAGGCTCGGCGCACACCTGTGCCGGCAGTGGGAGGCGCAATTCAGTGTGAGCGCCGAGCATGACCCCAGGCTCGCTCTGTCAGGCGCCGGATTCGTCTTCTCGGCCATTCGCGCGGGACAAGACCGCGCTCGTGCCATGGATGAAGAGATCCCGCTCAAATACGGGGTGATCGGGCAGGAGACTACCGGGCCTGCTGGCTTCGCGATGGCAATGCGCACCATCCCCGAGGTGCTCAAGCTCGGCCGCCTGATCGAGGAAATCTGCCCGACAGCTCTGGTCGTCAACTTCACCAACCCGGTGGGGATCATCATGCAGGCGCTGACCACTCAGACGGCCGTTCGTGCCGTCGGAGTATGCGATGGTCCGATCGAGATGAAACGCAGCGTCGCTGAATTTCTTGGCGTCCCGGCGGACGAGATGCACGTTGACTATTTCGGGCTGAACCACTGCGGCTGGATCCACCGCGTGCTCGTCGACGGTCGCGACCGATTGCCCGAAATCATCGACCGGTACGAACAGCTCCGCACCATGGATGACCAGTGGCGGCTCTTTGATGCCGAACTCGTTCAGGCCATCGGCATGCTGCCCATGGAGTACCTCTACTTCTATTACTACCGGGACCGCGCCGTGAACCACGTCCTGCAATCTGGCGGCACCCGGGGCGCGCAGGTCTTGGCGCTCAGCGACGCGCTCTGGCCCGCGCTATACGACAGGATCGCGGCGGATGACCTTGATGGCGCTCAGCGAGCCTGGGAGCGGGCACTTGAGGCGCGAGGCGCCAGTTACTTTGCGCGCGAGCGCGGAGAGATAGTGCTATCCGATGGCAGTGCCCGACCGGAAGGCCCGCAGACTGAAGTATTCGAAGGCGACGGATACGAGGGTCTGGCGATCACGGTCATCGCGGCCGCGGTGCAGCGGCGCAAGGCCGAGTTGATCGTGAATGCGCCGAACCTCGGCGCCATCGCCGGTCTGCGTGACGATGACGTCGTCGAGGTGACCTGCCAGGTCGACGAACATGGGGCCCACCCCCTGGCACAGGGCCCGATGCCCTCCACAGCCCGCGCGCTTATCGACGCAGTCAAGGAATACGAACGGCTGACGGTCCAGGCCGCTGTCGAGGGATCGTACTCAAAGGCGCTCCAAGCGCTGCTTACCCATCCGCTCGTCGGATCGTATCCGCTCGCCAGGTCGCTACTTGACGACTACCTCGGCACCCACCCCGGCTTCCTCCAGCCCGGCGGAGCTGGACGTTAGGGAGTGTCACGCACCCGGGTCACCTAGTCGCGCTGGCGGCTCGTCGCCGACCGGCTGCGACGGCTTGCATAGGGCCGCTAGCACCGCCCTGCGCTCCGCACGCGCCTTGATCAGCCTGTTCAGCGGGGTGCCGGCGGTCGGACCGAGCAGTGGAATCTGCCAAAGCGGCGGCATGGGACCCCGGATGCCCTCATAACGCATGATCTGGCCGATGGTCAGCCGCAGCAGCCTCCTGGCCATGAAGATGGCAAGCGCCGCGAGCGGAAGCTCGACCAGGAGGGCCGACAGCAGGCTGGCAAGGAAGGACGACGAGTCGACATCGAGAACCACATCGAACCAGGCGTCGCAGACCAGCAGAGTGGCCAGCACGACTAGGCAGACGATCAGCAACTGCCGACGCCGCCACGCGGCCCAACCGGTCGCCGCGAACGCCGCGAGCAAGCCTATGTCGAAGCCGACCCACGCGCCGCGCCATGCGCCCGTGTGGTAGTAGGTCGGGAGCGTTACCGCGAGTATCCCGATCCAGGCCGCGAGCGCGATGCAGCTGCCGACGATGAAGACCAGCACCGCGTCCCATTTCCAGCTGCTGCCGGGAGTGGGCGAGGACTGCTGCTCAAGCGCTACGAGCGCCCTCAGCAGCTTGCGCCGCTCGGCGGGGCTGAGACTGGCCAGCTGTTCATGGTTGAGCGTGTCGTCCATAACATGAAAAAGGTTAGCTGACCGAACATGTCAGGCGGCTACGGCACCGAGCGACGCCGCACGGTCGCAAGGCAACCGCCACGGCGACAACCCGCATAGTCTGGCGTTGTGGTTCGCGAGCTTGCCGTGGTCGGGCTTGGCTTTGGCGCCGATGCGGTGCCGTACGCCGACGCGTGGGACATCCAACGCGACCTTCATGCCCGCCGGGTCAGGTGCGACATCCCCGATACTTGCCTGCTGCTCGAGCACCAGCCGGTCTATACGGCTGGTCGGCGGACAGCGGCGGCCGACCGGCCAGTCGGTGATCCAGGTGCGCCGGTGATCGACGTTGACCGGGGCGGAAAGATCACGTGGCATGGACCAGGTCAGCTAGTCGGCTACCCGATCGTGGCGCTCGACGAGCCTGTCGATGTGGTCGGGTACGTGCGGGCGATCGAGGAGGCCCTGATCAGGACCTGCGCCGACGTCGGTCTGGAGACAGCGCGGGTGCCAGGGCGCAGCGGAGTGTGGGTACGCGGCACCGGCGGATCGCAGGACAGGAAGGTGGCGGCCATCGGGATCAGGGTCGCGCGCGGCGTTACGATGCACGGCTTCGCGCTTAACTGCGACAACGACCTCGGGTGGTTCGACCGGATCGTGCCGTGCGGCATCTCGGACGCCTCGGTCACGACGCTCTCGGCCGAGCGCGGATTCGGCATCACCGTCAACGACGTGCTCGATCCGGTCATGAACAATCTTGCCGGCGTGCTCAGCGCGAGCCGAGTCACGCGATGTTCCTTGCGCGATCTGATGGCCAGCCCGGTCAGCTGACCTTCGGCGTGATCCCGGATCGTGGTTAGAGGGAGCCGGGCTCGTGTTTGGGAGAGCCGGGCTCGTGTTTGGGAGAGCCGGGCTCGTGCGGGAGAAAGAGGCACCTTCCCGATTCGCGAGCCCTGAGCGCGCCGCCGACCCTGGCAAGCCCGTAGGCCGGCAGGTAGCTGGCCAGCTCGGCGGCGCGGGTGAAGCGGTAGCCGTCAAGTTCGGACTCCTGGATCACGATGCCGGACTCATCGTCAAGCAGGCCGCCATCGAACACGAAGTGCATGATCGGCCTGGCGTCCGGGCCATAGGGCTGCGACCAGTCGGTCGTCAGCAGTCGGCCGACCGAGATGTCCAGGCCAAGCTCCTCGGCCACCTCTCGCCCGCAGCCAGCGTGCGGCGGCTCGCCGTGTTCGCAGATACCGCCTGGCAGCGCCCAGTGATCGCGGTAGTTCGGCTTGACCAGCAGCACCCGGCCCGCGGCGTCGGTGATGAGCGCACCCGCGGCAACCACAACTCCCGGCAGGCTCGCGTACCAGGTGCTGTTATCGCTGAAGGCAACCTCAGGCATCGCGTGCTGCCGCCTCGCGGGCCAGGTAGGCCGTGAAGTCGGCGGCCGGAACCGTCTGCTGCTGTGCCTCGGTCAGGTCGCGCACGGTGACCGCGCCAGCCTCCCGCTCGGCCGCACCGTATATCACGCACCAGCGGGCGCCCTGCTCGGCCGCCCAGCGCAGCTGCTTGCCGAGCTTCGCCGACCCGCCCAGATACACGCTCGCACGCAGCCCTACGGCCCTGGCCTGGGCGGCCAGCGCGAAAGATTCCGCGGCAAGATCGTCGGTGAGGACTGTGACGGCGACGTCCATCTTGGCTGGCGGGCCTGCCTCGTCCGGCCGCAGCATCAGGACCCGCTCGACGCCGAGCGAGCTGCCGGTCGCAGGGACATCCGGCCCGCCGAGCTGGGCGATCAAGTGGTCGTACCGGCCACCGCCGCCAAGCGAGCCAGGCACGCCCGCCGCCGTCAGCTCCCAGATCGGTCCCGTGTAGTAGCTGAGGCCGCGGACCAAGCGCGGCTCGAACGCGATCCTGCCCGGCGGCACCTGCGCGCTCACCAGCGCGACGAGAAGGTCTACTTCCTCGAGCCCGGCCATGCCGATCTCGCTTGGCTTGAGCACGGTCCTGATCCGGTCGAGAGCGTCGTCCGCTGTCATCGCCGCGACCAGGTCATTCGCGACGTTGGCGGCGAGGCCGCGGCCGCTTATCTCGTCTGCGACGTCGGTGGGGCGCATCTTGTCGAGCTTGTCGAGCGAGGTCAGCACCCCAGGACCGAGTTCGGCAGGCACCGCGAAAACCTCGAGGAGCCCGAATAGCACGTGGCGCGAGTTGATCCGCATGACGAAGTCAGTCAGGCCGAGCGCCGCCATCGCGTCGTGGTGCACGCAGAGCACCTCGGCGTCCGCCAGTGGCGAGGCCGAGCCGAGCGTGTCGATGTCGCACTGCGTGAACTCGCGGTACCTGCCGCGGCCTGGCCGGTCGGCCCGCCAGACCGGGCCCATCGCGTAGCGCTTGTACGGCGTCGGCAGCTGGCTGCCGTAAGCGGCAGCGACGCGCGCGAGCGGCACGGTCATGTCGTAACGCAAGGCGAGATCGGCCTCGCCCGTTGCCTCGTGCTCGCCGCGCCGCAGGATCTTGAACACTAGCTTGTCGGCCTCGTCCCCGTACTTGCCGAGCAATACGTCGACGCGCTCGAAAGCCGGGGTCTGCAGCGGCTCAAAGCCGTAGCTGGCGAACACGGCGCGCACCGCAGCGAACGCTCGCTCACGTCTGGCGACCTCGGCAGCCAGGAAGTCACGCGTGCCTGAAGGCGGATCGAACTGGGTTGGCATGGGATCTATGATCCCCGATCGAGCGCACAGCTTTCATCTGCATTAACGATCACCGCTAGTTCTCGCGCCGGGCTCGGCGCTCAAGACGGCCAGTGCCGGGCGGGCTGGGACATAGGCTATGAGCGTGGTACTCGCACCTGGAGAGCGTCGGCTCTTGCGGATCGAGGCACGCAACAGCCAGACCCCGATCGAGCGCAAGCCGCCGTGGATCAAGACTCGGCTGCGCACCGGGCCGCAGTACACCGAGCTGCAGCGGCTGGTCAGCAGCGAGGGACTGCACACCGTCTGCCAGGAGGCGGGCTGCCCGAACATCTTCGAATGCTGGGAAGACCGCGAGGCGACCTTCCTAATCGGCGGCGGGGTGTGCACCCGCCGGTGTGACTTCTGCCAGATCGCGACGGGCAAGCCGAGCCCGCTCGACACCGACGAGCCGCGACGCGTGGCCGAGTCGGTTGGCATCATGGGCCTGCGGTACGCGACGGTCACCGGCGTGGCCCGCGACGACCTTCCCGACGGGGGGGCGTGGCTGTACGGGCAGACGTGCGCTGAGATCCACCGCGCCGTTCCCGGCTGCCGGGTGGAACTGCTGATCCCCGACTTCAACTCGGAGCCTGCGCTGCTCGGTCAGGTATTCGCAGCAAGGCCCGAGGTGCTCGCGCACAACATAGAGACGGTGCCGAGGATCTTCCGTCAGATCAGGCCGGCGTTCAGGTATGAGCGCTCCCTTGCCGTGCTGCGGTCGGCCAAGGCCGCGGGGCTCATCACCAAGTCCAACCTGATACTGGGCATGGGTGAGCGCCGAGACGAAGTGGCGATTGCGCTTGCCAATCTGCGCTCGGTCGGCTGCGACTTGCTGACGATCACTCAGTACCTTCGGCCGTCGGCCAGGCATCATCCCGTTGATCGCTGGGTCACCCCGCAGGAGTTCGCCGAAATCGGTGACGAAGCGCTCGAGTTGGGGTTCGCCGGGGTCATGTCGGGCCCGCTGGTCCGCTCCTCTTACCGCGCCGGGCGGCTCTACCAGGCGGCCATGGAGCGGATCGGTGCAGAGCAGGCGGACAACCTGCCGCCTGGCTGGGCGCAGGCCACCGTGGCGGAGGCGGCAACCAGATGACCGCGTTTCGCACTGAGAGCGGCTTGCTCGTATCCTCACACCCATGGTGAAGAAGCCCGGCGGCGCTGCGGCGCAGGCCTCGAGCAAGGCAGCGAAGAACGCGGCGGCAGACCCCGCGTCGGCTGGCCGCCTGAAGCAGATCAGAATGGTCGCCGGAATCATCCGTAAATCGGATCCCCGGGCTCTGCCGATCGTGATTGGCAGCGGCGTGGCCGTGCTGGTCATCGCCATCGTGGTCGGCTTGCTGACCGGCTCGGCGCCGCTTCT
>Ga0126378_10002534_pt1 | contig 13546 bp, 11 predicted proteins | sample PanSoiMetPlot_23_FD_92587 | JGI IMG/M metagenome (GOLD analysis project Ga0126378, IMG submission 92587) | Tropical forest soil microbial communities from Panama - MetaG Plot_23 | ecosystem: Environmental > Terrestrial > Soil > Tropical forest > Bulk soil | place: Panama | collected 2016-02-17 | reverse complement strand
GCCCGCATCGGCGGCAACCCCCGCTCGCGCTTCCAGCGGCCTTTTCGCCGCGATCGCGGCGGGCGTCCAGATCGCCGTGGCGGTGATCGCGGTCGTCAACGATTCGAACGCCGGACACCCGGGGGCCGTCATGACCGCGGCCATTTCGCTCCGCGGCGTCCACAGCTTATCTCAGAGATGCTCAAGCCCGGCGAAGAAATCGTCATCCAGATTGCCAAGGAGCCGCTCGGCAAAAAAGGCGCACGCATTACCAGCCACGTCGCTCTGCCCGGCCGTTTCCTGGTGTACATGCCGACGGTTCATCACACCGGCGTATCTCGCAAAATTGTTTCCGCAGAGAATCGTGCGCGCCTCCGCCGTCTGGTCAGTGAAGCCAGCCACAATTACCCCGGCGGCTTCATTGTTCGAACCGCTGCCGGCGGCGCCACCGATGACGAAATCCGCGCCGATATCGATTTCCTCGGCAAGACCTGGGCCGAAATTAAGCAGCGCAGCGAGGAGCGCAAGGCTCCTGCCCTGCTCCACCGCGACCTCGACCTCGTCGAGCGCATGCTGCGCGATTACGTCAGCGACGATTTCACCGCCATCTGGATCGACAGCGAGGACGAGTACCGTAAAGTCGTCGATTTCGTGAATCGCTTTCAGCCGAAGCTCGTCAGCAAGGTCAAGCTCTACACCAAGGAAACGCCCATCTTCGAAGAGTTCGGCATCCAGCACGAACTGGACAAAGCTCTGCGAGCCAAAGTGTGGCTGAAATCCGGCGGCTACATCGTCATCAACCACACCGAAGCGCTCGTGGCCATCGACGTCAACACCGGCAAGTTTGTCGGCAAGGGCTCCACGCGCCTCGAGGACACCATCGTCAAGACCAACCTTGAAGCGGTGAAGGAAATCGTTCGCCAGATCCGCCTCCGCGACCTTGGCGGCATCATCGTCGTGGACTTCATCGACATGGAAGAGCGCCGCAACCGCGAAAAAGTTCTCCAAGCATTGCAGCAGGCCCTCGAGCAGGACAAGGCTCCTTCGAAAGCACTTTCGTTCAACGAATTCGGCCTCGTTTGCATCACGCGCAAACGCACCAAGCAGGCGCTCGAGCGCGTCCTGTGTCAGCCTTGCCCGTACTGCACCGGCTCCGGCATGGTGAAGTCCACACCCACACTTTGCTACGAAATCCAGTCCGAGGCGCGCAAGATGGCTGCCGCCGACCCCGAAAGCCCGAGCATCACGCTTCGCGTGCACCCGGAAATTGCCAAAGCCCTCAAGACCCGCGAGTCCATGCTCATCGACGAACTCGAGCAGACTTCGCACAAACACGTCATCATCCAGTCCGACGCCACCCTCCACTGGGAGCAGTACGACATCTACTGAACGATCAACACTTGCGGCAATTGGAGCGTGAATATATCGCCTATTGCCACGAGGACCGAACGCACATCGGCCTCGAGAAGACGACGCCGGCTTCGGTACACCTGGCCGAAAGCTGTGTGACCGAAGCCGGCTACGTTTGGATGACAGCCACGGTCGGATGAATGCTGTTACATCGAGCTATCGATCGCAATCCATCTCGGTCCGATACAACCAAACAGCCCCTTCGCCGGATGCATGCGCAGGGGGTACGGAGCATCTATACGACGCAGATTCAATTTTGATGACCGCCAGGTGGCTCGACCACTTTCTTGGCTTCTGCGCAAGGCACAACTGCGAAGACACCCCGTGATCCCCGCATCGATTGCGCGAGGCAATCTCGATGATCGGTTTACTTGCTTGACTTACTCGCATGGGAGCTCACCAGACCGCGCCGGTTTGTTTCGCCAGCCTTCCGCTGGTAGCCACATTTGAAAATGCAGGTGTTTCCCGCCCCATGGTGCAGCTTCGCGCAGGTCACGTTGTTACTTCCCGCCAGCTTTGCATAGATTCCGGCGGCCGCTAGCATGCCGGCCGGCGGGCCGGTAAAGTAAATCCACCAGTCCTTCCATATGTGGGCCACTAACGCCGATCCGAAAGTTCGCGCAGGATTCATGCTCATTCCGGAAAGCGGCGCCTCTAGGGTGACGTATACAGCTACGAGAATTCCCGCAAACAGGCCGGTAAACGCCGCGAGCCTCTTGCTGTTGGACGACACCAGTACCGTCATCATCAACAAGAACGAGATCACAAACTCCGAAATCAATGCCGCCGCGCTTCCCTTTGGTCCAGGAGCGGTGACCGCATAGTTGACCTGCGGGTCGGAGATCCAGCGCGAAAGAAAAACTGCCGCCACGAAAACACCGATGACCGCTCCTGTGAACTGAGACACGATATAAAAGAACGCATCCCAAGGGTTGATCTTGCCCAGACGGAAAAATGCGACGGTCACTGACGGGTTCAAGTGAGCGCCCGACCGTTTTCCCCAAGGAGAGTAGATCAACGCAATCGCGGTGAAGCCCATGGCGATTCCTATCACCGCTCGTTTCGACAGGGGGTCTGAAATCGAATGCCCTAGCGACGAAGCCGGATGCATCAGAAGCACGGTAAACACGCAGGCGGAAATCATGAACACGCCCAAGCCGGCCGCCTCCATCAGATACTCTGGCCAGTGGTCGCGCACATACCGGGTCATTGGATTTCCTAACCGCCGGTCGCGAAGCCCGGAAATAGGGTCATGCCGCCATCAACGAAGATGCTTGTGCCGTTGATATAATCGGCCTGATCGGATGCGAGAAACACGGCGAGGCGGGCGACGTCCTCCGGCTCCCCAATACGTTTGTAGGGAATGAGAGTCATGAGGTTCTTGTAAGCTTCGGGCGTCGACCAGGCGCTGGTATTGATTGGCGTTCGAATGGCGCCTGGGCAGATGCTGTTGACACGAATCCGATGCGGGGCGAGCTCCTGAGCGATGCTCTTCATCATCATCATCACGCCGCCTTTGGAGGCGGCATAGTTCACGTGCCCCGCCCAGGGAATGGTTTCGTGCACAGAACTCATGCAAATGATCTTGCCCGCGGAGACTGAAACTTCTTTGACCACTCCCCGGCGCTTGAACTCGCGTACTGCCGCCCGCGCGCACAAAAACTGTCCCGTGAGATTGACTCCGATTACGGTGTTCCACTGGGCTAAAGTCATTTGATCCAGAGGGGCGTCTTTCTGCAGTCCGGCATTGTTCACTAGGATGTCGATCGTGCCGAACTCTTTGAGCATTTTTCCGAACATGGCTTCAACTTCCGGCTCCTGGGAGACGTCGGCGCGAATCGCGAGCGCGCGGACACCAGAATCGGCGACGGCACAAGTAACTTCATTGGCCGCCGGCTCCCCGCCGACGTAGTTGACCACCACATCCGCGCCCGCCTGGCCCAGCGCAATCGCAACTGCTTTTCCGATTCCCGAATTCGCGCCCGTGACCAGAGCCTTCTGACCTTTAAGCGATTTGGGAACCTGACATTCCGGCACTAGAACCCTGGGATAAGTTGCACTCACTGTTTCTGTCGTCACTGCGCACACTCCCTTCTTCGTTTAAAGACTGCCATTCTCACCGGGGATACTCCGGCGACCGTTCCTGAAGCAAATCCGCTGATTCCATTTGTCACCAGCCACTCACGTCCGCCGGCTTGGCCAAGAGAGCAACCGGATCTCGCGACCGAACTCAACCGGTGCTCCAGTTTCAGCTGAGGGCCAACGCCAACTCGCTCTCGACACGTCTTTAGGCGCCTTCACAACAATCATCGCCGTTGGCCCTCGCCGCCACTCTGTTCAATGAGCTTTGCAACCAGACCCGTCCACCCAGTTTGGTGGCTGGCGCCGATCCCGGCTCCGTTGTCCCCGTGAAAATATTCATGGAACTGAATTAAGTCGAGCCAACACGGATCGTCCTGAAACTTTTTCTGCCCTCCATAGACTGGCCTCTGCTCGCCGTCTCGCAGGAAGATGCTTATGAGTCTGCGTGAAATATCAGTTGCCACCTCCCAAAGATTCACCTCTTTTCCGGAGCCAGTGGGAGATTCGACCTTGAACGTGTCGCCAAAAAAGTGGTGGAACTTCTGCAGCGATTCCACGAGAAGAAAGTTCAGCGGAAACCAGATCGGACCGCGCCAGTTCGAATTCCCCCCGAACAGTCCGGTATCCGACTCAGCCGGCTGATACGTAACCCGATATTCGTGCCCGCCGACGCCAAGCACATAGGGATGTTCGCGATGGAATTGTGAAAGGGCACGAATACCGTAAGGAGACAGAAACTCGCGCTCGTCGAGCATCACCCGTAGCACTCGTGGCAGTCGCTCGGGGCTGACAATGGAAAGAAGGCGCCTGGTTCTTCCGTCCTTGCCTGTGACTGTGGTTATGTTCTGGCGCAATTCGGGCCGATTCTCGATAAACCAAAGCATCCGCTTCTTAAATCCAGGCAAGTCGTCCACCAATTCGGGCTCAAGCGTCTCAATTGCAAAGAGCGGAATCAAACCCACCATGGAACGAACCTTGAGAAAGTGGTGGTTGTCATCCGACAGATGCAAGACATCGTAAAAAAATCCGTCTTCCTCATCCCAGAGCTCAATACCCTCACCACCGCGGTTATTCATCGCCTGGGCGATATAGGTAAAGTGCTCAAAGAACTTGCTCGCCATGTCACCGTAGGTGCGGTCTTCCCTCCCCAGCTCCATCGCGATGGCCAGCATGTTCAGGCAATACATCCCCATCCAACTTGTGCCGTCCGACTGCTCGATATGCCCACCCGTGGGTAGCGGGGCGGAACGATCGAATACCCCGATGTTGTCGAGCCCAAGGAAACCGCCTTGGAAAACGTTCATTCCCTCGGGATCTTTGCGATTAACCCACCATGTGAAATTCAGCAACAGCTTCTGAAAAGCCGAGGCAAGAAATTTTCGGTCCGCCTGACCCCGAATACGCTTTTCGATCTTGTATACCCGCCAGGCTGCCCACGCATGCACCGGCGGATTGACATCGCCCAAGGCCCATTCATACGCCGGAATCTGCCCGTTCGGGTGCATGTACCATTCGCGGAGAAAGAGAAGAAGCTGCTCTTTGGCAAAATCGGGATCGATCGTGGCCAGGGTCACGCAATGAAAGGCAAGGTCCCACGAGGCGTACCAGGGATATTCCCACTTGTCCGGCATTGATACGATGTCGGAGTTATAGAGGTGCTCCCACCCGTGGTTTCGTCCATGTTCGCGCTCCCTGGGCGGAGGCGGACCGGCGGGATCGCCTTGTACCCATCGCTTGAGGTCGTAGTGATAAAACTGCTTTGACCAAAGCATGCCGGCAAACGCCTGGCGCTGGACTCTAGCGGCATCTTCACGGCAGGAGGGGGATACTCGTCGGGCATAGAACTCATCCGCTTCACGACGGCGCGATAGGAACACATCGTCGAACTCGGCCCCGAAAGCGTGGACCCCCTTAACCACAATTGCCGGCGCCGACCGCCGCACGAGTGAAGGTCTCTGGTCGGTTAGTCTTAGATGAATCGTTGCGCTGGCGCGGCTCGCGATGCGAAGTGGGTAGTGCGCGGCGCATTTTGTCCCGACTGGCTCCGGGTTGACCGCTTCGCGCACGCCGTGAACGATGTAATTGCCGATCCCGTCTTTTGCAAACCGCGAACGGTTTGGCACGCCAAAGAGGCGCTCGTTGTTCGTTTCATTCTCGGTGAACAGCACTTTAGGAGAGCCTTCGCACACGAGCCACCGCTCCTGGTAAGTTGCGTGGTAGGCCTCAATCACTCGAAAGTGTTGCTCCGCTAGCACGCGTGTGAGCGTCGGACGTGGAGAGTCGTGGCTCCAACTCCATGTATTCCGGAACCACAGCGTAGGTAAAAGGTGCAACTCGGCAACGTCCGGGCCGCGATTGTGAGCCGTAATGGAGATCAGTAAGTCCTCTGCGGTGGCCTTGGCATACTCCACAAAGACGTCGAAATACCGATCTTCATCGAAGACTCCTGTATCCATCAGTTCGAATTCTGGATCATGTTTGCCGCGACGCCGGTTTTCCTCGACCAGCCTGGTATAGGGAAACTCCAACTGGGGATACTTATAAAGAAACTTCATGTAGGAGTGCGTGGGTGTGGAATCGAGATAGAAGTAATACTCCTTTACATCTTCACCATGGTTGCCCTCATTTCCAGTGAGCCCGAACAAACGTTCTTTTAAGATCGGATCCTTGCCGTTCCACAGAGCCAAGGCAAAGCAGATCAACTGATGACGATCGCTAATACCGCCAAGGCCGTCCTCGCCCCATCGATAAGCTCGTGAGCGTGCATGGTCATGCGGGAAGAATTCCCACGCGGTTCCACCTGAGCTGTAGTCTTCCCGCACGGTGCCCCACTGTCTTTCACTAAGATAGGGGCCCCACCTCTTCCAGTGCACCAGATGTTGCCGCGACTCCTCCAACCGCTTTTCTTCTGCCGTCAGGGTGCGGCCGTGCCCTTTGCTGTTTGGTTCAGATTTCCCCATTTCGAGACTCACAATTCGCTTGTTTACGCGGCCGCCTTAAGCGCCTCGGGGGAGGCCGGGGGCGCCCCAGCGACAGCTCCGAGAATGGCGCCGTAAACCAGGTGTCCAAGCAGCGCGGCTATGACTGCTTTCAGGCCACCCGCTTCTGTGCTGAACAGGCCGCCACCCATCATCGGCATCATCACTATCTGCAATCCCAGCCACAGGATCACGCCCCACAAAAGCCCTTTTTGCCAGGGTGCTCCGGGCAGAAATCGATACAAGAGATAAACATAGATCAGCGGAAAAATGACCGTGCCGTTCAGGAAGTGCACGAAAAGTCCGCCAGCCATTCCCGTATGCGTCATCTCCCCGAGCTTGGCAACGATGTCCATCCTGACCCCCATCACGGGCGCCACAAAGCGGATCATGAGGGTGAGAATCAACGTACCGACGAATCCGCCAAGACCTGCCTTCCAGATATTCGGTTTCACGTTTTCTTCCTCCCGTGCATTTCTATTTCTGCACCAATTCAATGGGGTGACCATCAGGATCCCTGACGATCACTCCCGAGTGGAACCCCATTTCCGCATTGGGCAGCGCGGCAATCCCCGATGATGTCAGCCCACAGTGCGCTTCTCGTAGGGCGGCCAGTGCTCGTGCCACATCGTCGGTCACCAACCGCGTTTCACGGTGGACGAGGTCGTTGGCATGTTCATCGCTTGGCATGGCGCGTCCATCGCCAGGTGTCAGGTATTCGAGCAGCTCAATGCCTGGACCTTCCAGACTTCTTAGGCTCGTGATGCGCAGCCTAGCACCGAAAACGTTGTTTAGATGTTCCTGTTCAGGCCCGTAATTCTCACTTTCCCCAACCACTCGGAGGCCCAACGCGTCCCGGTAGAAGGCCAAACTGGCAGAAGTGTTCGCGACCACGATTGCGGTGTGATCAATCCCCAAGAACAGCTGTTGTTCGTTGGCCCGGTGCCATTTGGGATCGCCTTTGTCAGGGGGAAACTCGAGCAACTCCAAGGGATGACCGTCCGGATCGGCAAAGTAAAACGCGCGTATGCCTGCCGCGGCTGTGAGATAGCCGGGGAGGGTCTGCGGGCCTGACGACACGTACCGCACCCGATTCTTGCGCAGCCAGGCATACGCGCGATCCATATCGCCGGTGATAATGGCAAGATGCTGGAACCAATGGTCGTTGCTCCGCGAGTCGGCTGACATAGGTCTGCCCTTGGGCGTCAGATATTCCGTGAGCTCAATGGATTCGTCCCCGAGCCGCATGCTGACCACACGCATGCGCAGGCCAAACACTCCTTCGAGGCGCTCGTAGTCGCTCCCTTGCAGTTCGAAGTCAGAAATCTTCTGGAACGAAAGCACGCTGGAGTAGAAGTCAATCGAACGATCTGCGTCCGCAACCGTCATTCCCACTGATGCCACCGCTCGAACCAGCGGCGCCCCTTGAGCGGGCCCCCACAGCAGCGGGGTACCAACAAACGTAAACACCAGTGAAGCTACGGCCGTGCATAGTTTGCCAGCGGCAGGCTTGTTGATGAATTGGCTTCTCTTTTGCCAGTGCACGGCCGTCCCTAGTGAACTCGTTCACGCAAATGATCTGCGACTCGCAGCGCATTCGCCATAATCGTGAGCGCAGGGTTCACTGCGCCACTCGAGGGAAAGAAACTCCCGTCCACGACGTAGAGGTTATCGAGATCGTGCGCTTTGCAATGCACGTCGAGCGCCGAGGTCTTCGGGTCGCGGCCAAAGCGGATCGTGCCGTTTTGGTGAGCGACTCCAGCCAGTGGGATTCGCTGACCGACGAACAAGTTACGAGCAAAGATACCCTGGTGGCATTGATCGCCATGAGTCGGGCACCTCGATTGCTTCTTCATGAGGTCTTCAAGTTTGGCGATCAGCCGCCTGTGACTTTCTTCGTTGTTTGGTGTGTAGCTGAGCACGATCTTGCCGCCGCGGTTCAACGTCACGCGGTTGCTGGGATCTGGCAAGTCTTCTGACGTCAGCCAAAAATCGAGCGAGTGCTTGGCCATCAGATCAAGCGTCCAGCCCGGGGCAACGGCTGGCGCACCCGCTTTTAACGTCTCCCCATCGAGTTTTCCGACGAATGAGATGTGGCCCATCGGATATGACCACTCCGTGGACCCAAAATAAAAGTCGTTGAGGGCGAGTGTCTTCTGAAATGTGGTTGGATTGGGGCATTTCGAAATCGCCATGAGCACGGAATTGACGTGGCCCATGTAATGGCGGCCCACTACGTCCGAACTATTCGCTAATCCCCGAGGATGCTTGTCGTTAGCGGAACGCAAGAGCAGGGCCGCTGAATTTATTGCTCCGCACGCAACTACGACAATGCCCGCTGAGTAGGATTCCGTCCTGCCGTTTTGTTCTACCAGAACCTCGGTAACCTCTCGCCCGGTGCTGCTGGTCACAAGCCGCTCGACATATGCATTCCTCAGCAAAGTAACGTTTGGGTGTTGAAGAGCAGGATCGACACATATCACTTGAGCATCCGACTTTGCCTGCACGAGACAAGGGAACCCATCACAAGTTTCGCAGCGAATACATTTGCTTGCGTGCCTATTCTTTTCATCGAGCTGTATGCCCAAGGGCACATGAAACGGGTTGAGTCCGAGACGCGCAAAATCATTCCGCAACTGCTGAATGCGCGGCTCGTGGCTTACCGGTGGGTACGCATAGGGGCCACTGGCGGGTGGCTCCGTGGGGTCCACACCGCGTTCACCGTGGACATGATAGAGATGCTCGGCCTCGAGGTAATAGGGTTCAAGATCTTCGTAGGTGATCGGCCAAGCCGGCGATATCCCGCCGTGATGGCGGATTTCGCCGAAATCTTCTTTGCGCAGCCGGAATAGAGCCGCGCCGTAAAACTTTGTATTTCCTCCCACGTAGTAATTTGTGTGCGGATGCAGGGGCTTGCCCGCGACGTCGAGCCAGCCCTCCTTGGTGTTGTACTGACCCTCTACATTGACGAAGCGCGGATCCCAGTTCGCTTTCTCACGTGGGACATAATCGCCGCGCTCGAGCAACAGAATCCGCTTCCCCGTCGGAGCTAAAGCGTAACCGAGCGTTCCTCCGCCGGCCCCCGTGCCGATAATGATGACGTCGAACTTATCGCCTGTCGTCATAACGGTATTAATCTCATCGTGGGCGACGGCATGGCCGGAAACTCCACCTCCGAGATCATTTGTGCAGCGCCTCTGCTTCCGGTTGCGCCTCCTCGGGGCTCGATATAACCGCGGATCGTAGGATCATGAAATGAACAAGGTCTTTGGCAAAGAGCAAATCGAGCGTCCAATCTAAGGCAACGCGCACTTTTTTCTCGAGCCTGGGCAGCTTACTCAAGTAAATCGTCCGCCACAGGAACCACGCGATAAAGCCCGAGAAATTCCAACCAAGGATGTTCGCAACCCCACTCCGCTGCCCAATCGCCGCCAGGAGTCCAATGGTCGAGAACTCAAATTTCTTTTCGTTCCGCTTGCGAATGGTTGCCAGGATGTTCTTCGCCACGAGCTTGCCCTGCCGCATGGCGTGTTGCGCAGTCGGTGGATACGGTTTTCCGGTTTTGGGGTCAGTTGCATGGGCGCAATCCCCTAAGGCCCAGACTGCTTCAAATCCGGGAACTTCCAGGAATGAATTGACGACGATCCTCCCGTGTTCCTTAGCACACGGCAGATCCTTCAGTACCGGGCAGGGAGCCGTCCCGGCGGCCCATACGACCGTATTCGCCTTGATCGTCGTGCCGTCGTCAAGTTCGACTCCCTCCCGAGATATCCGCTCGACCTTGGTCCCGACTCGCACTTCCACCCCCCGCTTCGCCAACTTTTTTTGCGCGTACGAACCAAGGTCTGGACCAAGTTCAGGGAGCACGACGTGCCCGGGATGGACGAGGACAACGCGGATGAGCTCCTCCGAGAGATGCGGATAGGAAGAGAGTGCGTTTCGAAGGAAATCGTTTATGGCAGCAACCGTCTCCACTCCTGAAAAGCCGCCGCCCGCAACCAGCACCGTCAACAACTCGTCTCGGGAGCCGATGGCACATTCGAAGTCAGCTTCCTCCAGGAGATCGATCAGCCGATTGCGCAAATGGATCGCGTCTCCCAAGGACTTCATGGATACCGCTTTTTGCTCCAGTCCGGGGATCCCGTAGTAGTTGGTTACGGACCCCAAGCCGATGACGAGATAGTCATAGTCGATTGTGTGGGGATGACGTTCCGGCCCGTGAACTACCGAGACGCGTCGCGTCTGGAGTTCGATGCTTTCGACCTCGCCGTGAAAGAATTCAACTTTCTTTAAGAGCTTCCGGATCGGGTTGACTATGTGGGTAAAGTCCAGATCACTAGCGGCGATCTCATGCAGCATGGGAGTGAAAAGAAAAAAGTTCTCGCGATTTACCAGCGTGACCTTAAAGGAGGGGTCTTTCGCTAGGGCTTTTTCGAGTTCCAGAGCGACGTACAAACCGCCGAATCCACCGCCGAGGATGAGAATGCGATGAGCCTTTGATTCTGTCGGGGGTCTTACCGGATAGGACGCGACTGCCATGCGAGTTACACCTGCGACCGCCAATGGTCGTTGCCTTTCGCAGGCTACCTGCTCTGCTGTTGCGGAGAGCCAAGTCCAAGAAGCCTAGCAGGCCTGTCGAGCCAAATCCTACTGTCAAATTTACCAGAGACCACCATGAAGTCACGGTGGTCCCCGCCCGGCCGGGCGAGATGGGACTCCCGGGCTTGTTGGTGCAGCTCCGTAAACTTCGGCGATGAATGAAAGCGGGCAATGCGCTCAGCCGATCGAGAGCTTGCAGCTCGCGAACGGCGTGCCCCCTGGAGAGGTGGCTGACATCAGCGAACATTTGCACTTCTTGATCCGACGGATATCGAAAGGGGGCAGCGTCAAACATGTTCATGAATTTGTCAGCAAACACCGCGGAAATAGGTATAGGATGAATTTCGCATCGGGAGGAGCGTCATGGAAAAGAAAGACCGGCTTACGGAAGTCAGCGAGAAAGTTGGCGCGGCGCTGGGCAGGGCCAACCGCAAAGCACGCATCAAGGCGCTAAAGGTGTCGGAAGCCAGCAAGGTGGCGAAGGAAGAGCTACACGAAATTTCTAAGCAGGTCGAAGCACTGAAGACACAACTGGAAAAGACCGCCAAGCGCCTGAAGGCCGCCCTGCAATAGCTTTTGCAAGACTCGATGGAAAGCCGGATCACGCACCCGTCAGCGGTGAGATTCTTGGCCCAAAAAATGGCCTACCGAATTGCCACTCTGCAATTTTTGTCGTTTCTCGAGTTTGTCTTTTCCGTAAGTTAGCTGTCTGCAGTCCGGCTTTTTTGCGCGGCATCTACTGATGATATTTTTTTGCATCTTATTGAAATTCCGATTAGAACTAATCGGGAGTCAGTCCACTTTGGGAGAGATACCGGAGCCACAGCAAGCAACTCAGTACTTTGCCTCTGCAAATACTCTCAGTATTTATCGGCGGGGGCCGTCTCAGAAATGGCGGGTTGGCCTGAGTACGCCCGTCAGGAGCGTGCCAAGAATCCTGCGCTCTACAGTCCTATATCCTGTGATATAAGCCCTTGACAGTTACCTCACGAAGAACAAGACTCCGCCAACTCCACTCCTGTCAAGATAAGCTGTCGGTATGATGCACTGGCTGCGCCGCGACGGAACTGAACCGGTGGCTGTTCGACTAGTCGTCGAGCGACGGCGGCAGGCCGATAGGCGCGCCCTATGAAGTCGGAACGTCCGCGCGCAAGGCGTTATCCCTTCATAACGACCATCGAACTGACAGATGTCCAATCAGAAGAGCTTGCAAGGGAACAAATCAGTGATCTCAGTCTGTTCGGATGTCATGTTGATGCCAGGAAACCCCTGCCGACAGGCACGCGGGTCAGGATAAGGATTGTACACGCGCGTTCCACGTTTATCGCGTTGGCCAAGGCCGCCTACGCTGAAGAGAACGGCGAAATGGGTATCGCCTTCACCAAAATCGAGTCGCACCACCAATTAGTTCTCGAGAAGTGGATCGCCGAACTGAGGGACACGCAAGAAGCGGTGCGGAAGTAGCAAGCGCCGCGGCAAAAGAATGATGGCCTACGGTCCAGCCATTTTGTGGTTTTTCTAGTTTTCTTCGATTGGCTTTTCGGCAGAGTTACGCGCTGTCAACGCTGCCTTTCGTACGACATCTACTAGGCTGCGCAGCAAAAAGTCGTGCTATTTCGCTAGCGATTCCATGACTAGGGTCTCGCCGACCTCGAATTACCCTCTCTAGGCGCAAAAACGACGCTTGTAACTGTAACCATTCACGCCAGAATCCAGTAAGTTGTTATAGAGGCTGGTGCATGGACCTGCTCGAACGATTCGCTGCGGGTGACCTCGAAGCCTTTGAGGCTCTCGTTCGCCAACACCAGAGGGAAGTTTACGCCTGGACTGTCCGTATCGTTCGCGACACCGGCGCCGCCGAGGATTTGACCGTGGAGACGTTTTGGCGCATTTATCGGGCCCGCCAGCGATTCGACCCCGCCGCAGGAAATTTTCGCGCCTGGGCCCGCCGCATCGCCACCAACGCGGCGCTCGATCATCTTCGCCATGCGCGGAAGGAAACGGAGCTTCCCGAGGATCTCCCCGACACTCATCGGGGCGATCCTGCCGCCGAGGGCGAACTGCGCGGCCACCTCCGGCGCGCGTTTCTCGAGCTCCCTCCGAAATACCGCTTGGTCGCCACTCTCGCGCTCATCGAAGACGAGCCCTACGAGGAAATCGCCGGCGCTGTCGGCATTTCCCCTGCGCTCGTCAAAGTGCGCGTTTTTCGCGCCGTTCGCATGCTGCGCAGAAAACTCAACTCTCTAGGCTGGGAGGTCACCGCAAAATGACTGACAAAATGACCCATCCGGACGAACACGACCTTCAGGCGTTTCTCAAGCGCGAGTTTGCACCATTCGAGACCGAACTTCAGCGGGACCTCTGGCCCCGGATCATCCGCCGCCTCGACGCCAAGACGCCTCGCGTGCCCTGGTTCGACTGGGCTCTCGTCGCAGCCGTCGCCGCTATGCTCTTGCTTTTCCCCAGTGTGATTCCGGCTTTGCTCTATCAATTGTGAG
>Ga0126378_10002533_pt1 | contig 13547 bp, 14 predicted proteins | sample PanSoiMetPlot_23_FD_92587 | JGI IMG/M metagenome (GOLD analysis project Ga0126378, IMG submission 92587) | Tropical forest soil microbial communities from Panama - MetaG Plot_23 | ecosystem: Environmental > Terrestrial > Soil > Tropical forest > Bulk soil | place: Panama | collected 2016-02-17 | reverse complement strand
ATGAACTACATCATAGGGGCCTCCATCATCGGCGAAAACCCTCCGGTCGACGTCGGCAGCGGAAACGGTCCCGACTCCATGACCTCCAAGGCAGATATCATCACGTTCCTGAAAGATTCCTTCGCTTATGCCCATAAAGCGGTCGGCAGCGTGAACGAGAAGAGCAAGCTGGAACCCATCAAGGATCCGTTTGGCGAAGGTACAACCACACGACTGGGTATGTCCGGGATACTTGTCGGACACTGCTTCGATCACTATGGCCAGATGGTCGAGTATCTCCGCTCCAACGGCATCATGCCGCCAAAACCTTAGGGGGAAGTCAGTTGTTGATAAATCCCGATTACACTTACAACCCTTCCCATGTTGTGGCCCCCCGGGCGTTTATCTGTCGAATGCGATAATACGGGGTGTGGCGCACTTCAGCGACCTTTCCTTTTATCAGTACTGCGACGGTAATCCGCCTCAGACAAAGAATGTCGGCTGGCTTGAGCGGGGCCACGAGTTCGAGACGGAACCACCTTCGGAGACGATTTTGGATCTCCTCTGGCGCTTCTGCAAAATCTCCACCATGCAGACCCGGGGCTGCCACCGATGCGATCTCTGTGTGCCTTCGCCTTCAACTACTATTTCAGTCATCAGAGACGGTTTCAAAGTGGCTCTGGGCAGTGCGGAAATTCGCGTTCTCTCTAAAGAGAACACGTCAACAATACGGGAACGCCTTCGCACGCAAGAACCCGGACTCTTGTTCCTGAGAAAGTCGTTGGGCACCTTCGATGTCTACGCGGCACCGAACTTGATCTATCACTACGTCGAAGTGCACCACTACAAACCTCCCAACGAGTTCTTCAATGCTCTACGAGGGGGCCGAAGCCGCCAGATCGTCAGTACTTTAAGCGACTTGAAGTGCTTGGGCTGGAGTGGAGAGAAGCCGCTTCTCCAGTAATCATCGAGTAGTTGTTGTTACATCCCTATCTCTTACAAAATTGCTCGGGATTTTGAATAATGACGCATCCGGTTCAGTTCTTTGTATGCCGGTAAGCTGGTAAGTCGTAGTCCCGTAGCGTGGATCATTTCTTTTCCTCCTCAGCAGCAAGTGAAGTTCGGGTGAAGCACACGTTTGCGATGTCACAACAATCGTGCGCTCATTGCCGATGCTACCGGCTGGAATGGTTTCGGTCTGAAGTATGCGTTCACACGTAATACCGTCGATACTTTCATCCGGAAGTGCTTGCTGCTGGACATCAGCAACAGGCGCGCTCCTCAGATGGTTCCCCGAGGCACCCTCGACTAAAGCCTGCTTCGGCTCAGACGTCAGGACCTTAACGGTAGAAAGCTGGTGCACTTGGGCAGTGTGGTTATCTAAGTCCAGGACATACTCGGCCTTTGCCACTGGATCGGTAATGAACGCGAGTCTGGATGCGGACGTGTGCAGAGGGCCGAGGTTCGACACGGTTTCCTCACGACGGGTGCGCCCTTCACTGTCTCGCGCCAGCAAGGCGACCGACTTGTTCACGATGCGGTTGCCATCAACCAGCACCTGTGTAGTTTCTGTCACTGCAGTCGCGGTATAGGGGGCGCCTTTGACGAATTCTCCACCCCGCATGACTTCGTGATAGATGAACCCTCCTGTTGCGCCACTGCTCGACTGTAGGCCGCTCATAACCAGCACCTGAGGTCCGTTTGCCACGGATGAGTTCTGGGTCCACACCGCTGTGATCGTAAGTAACAGAAAGAGACAAATTGCAAGACTCCTCATGGTTTTCCTCGCTAAATTAGCTGATGATTCGAAAAGCGTAAGGCGTGCCGTCCGCGCCCACTAAAATATCCGCCACGATCAGTTGCGTGCTGAGTTCGTCATTGACCCGAGCACCCAAGAGACGAAGCGCTGAAACTGGCATCTCCACACGCAAGATTCGCAGTTCCTCGTCCGGCCTGCTAAGAGCGAAAGATGGTAACGCGACAAAAGTTGCTGCGTCGGCATCGCCGAAGTTGTAACTCTCCGGCGACGGCCCGGTGGAGGATTGCTGATCTATTCTGTGGCTCGACGCAGATCGTTGAGGTGGATTCCGGGTTACAAGTTGCCACCACAACAACCCACAAACTATGGCCAGGCATACAGCCACGGCAAGTGCGAATCGTAATGTTCTCCGTCGGCGATGACGACGGTGAAAAGATTGGACGAGCACACATTCCAATTCTGGTGAAGCGGCCTGCGGACTCGACTGTCCCAAACGCCGCAGACCTTCCGAGAGTAGTTCCTCGGAAGAATGTGGGTTTTGTTCAGTGTTGGACATCCGTTAGCACCTATCCTGAGCAGTTCTGCCGCCTATGCTCACGAGTTTTGCCCGCAAGATGTTGTGGGCTCGGTGTAGTCTTGAAGCGATCGTTCCGGCTGAGCACTCTAGAACCGTCGCAGCGTCCGCGTAGGTCATCTCCTCGAGATCGCAGAGTACAACCACTTCCCGATATAGCTCCGGGAGCGCCAGCAAAGCCCTGCGCAGCGAATCGAGCGCTTCGGAACTGCTGAGGCAGTCGATGAGTTCTGCATCGGACTCGAAGATCATCTCAGCTTCTGCCACGTCATCGAGTGCACGATTAGCTTGGGTGACCCGGAGCGAAGCGCGTGCTAGGTTTCGCGTGATCCCGAACAGATATGCAGAGAGCGGCCCCTTGCTCGCGTTGTAAGAACCCGGTTTGGAGATCAACTGGATAAATGCATCGTGCGTGATGTCCTCAGCCGTGGCCACACTTCCGGTCATGTGCAGAGCAAAGCGAAACAGAACGCCCTGATACCGCGCGTATAGCTCACGAAGGCCTGCTTCTTTTCCGGAGCGGATTTCATTGAGCCACCGCTCATCGTTTGTTTGAGATTCCGTCATGAAGTCCGTGCTACAGAGCGCGTCACCCACGTTGAGTCTCTACTTATAATTGCAACTCGTCGCGAAATTCTTCCCATTTTTCTTTGACGGTCAAAGGCTGGGATTCTAGGGCATGGTTGGCGAAAACGGGCGTTAGCCACAAGCGTGCGTTTTTTTTCGCCCAAAAAACGAGCGATCAGAGGGAATATGGCAGGGGAGGGAGCATTTTGCCGTCTGTATTTACCACCCCACATCGCGTTTGACGGGGTTAGCTACTTGCGCGGAAAAAGTGTCCCACCTCTTAACAGTACAGTAAACAGGCTAACGAATGAGTAAAGCGGCGGATTCGGGCGCGCGGACGGCGCGGGTCGTGCCGCGCGGGGCGACGGCGGAGGCGGGGCGGAGTCCAGGCGGAGCCGAGCTGGCGCGAAGGGTCGGACAAATTACGAATTGATCTTGCCGCGAAAGATTGTGGCTCTTCCACAAGTGCACGAGCGCTTTTACGGAAGCTGCAGATCGAAAGCGTAAATCTCCTGTGCACTGGTATCACGGACAAAGAGCGGAACGTCGCCAGGGCCGAGCCCAGTCCACGAGCCCGGGCCGAATTGGCTGGGAAAGGTGCGGATTTGTTTCAGATCGACGATGTTCTCGAGCTTGCCATCGCTCATACGCAGCCGGTGGTAGGCAGGATTTTTTTCGAGAACAGTATCAAAATACAAATACCGACTATCGGTTGACCATGCGAGATAGCCTATGAGGGGGTTGCGCAGGACCTCGCGGCGCTGTTGCGTCTTCAGATCCAGGAGCAGCAAAGTGGTGTTATCGAATGATATTCCGACCATGTAGCGGCCGTCCGGTGACCACCTCGGCCCGAATGCAGCTTGCATGCCGGGAAAGTGCGAAACCTTGCCGCTTGGGAGGTCCAGTACTTCGACGAACGTCTGTTCTGCGGACGGTCCTTGCCGCCCGAATGCCAGTGACTTGCCATCCGGGGACCAGGTTGGATCCGATTCCACCCCATCTACATCCGTAGTCAGTGCGCTGGAGGTGCCTCCATCCTTGGAGATCAGAAAGACCTTCCAGGGCTTGCCCGGCGTAATAGCGGCGAAAGCAATCTGCTGGAGGTCGGGAGACCAATGTGGCACACCGATCCGCATCGGAGAATAGGTCAGTTGCAGCTTGTCGCTACCGTCGAGCCTACTCCGCCATAGAGTCATTTCAGGATAACTTACATAGGTCACCCACCTGCGGTCGCGAGAGAAATCGATATCACCGGCTGACATGCCTTCCATGAACGGAACGAATCCTTTCGATCGAGCATCGTATGAAACCAGTTCACCCCTTTGCTGAGTCCCAACTACAAAAAGTTTCTGGCCGTCTTTGCTGAAGTGTGGACTATAGAACTGCAGAGGGCCAGCCGTGAGCTGAACGGGCGCTGGCTGTGGCTTGCGCCAGAAGCTGGTACGTTCGGACATGATCTCCACATTAGCGGCTCCATCCCGAACGCTTGTGAAAACATAGTACTTGCCGTCCGGTGACCAGACGCCGCAGCACTCGTTAGGGGGCTGATTCCAGCCCGGCAACAAGGGATGCAGAACACTCCCATCAGACTTCGCTTCCCAAATTGCTTGCGTGCCGTAAACAAAGTTGAAGCTGGTGAACCTGAGGTGAGTTCCATCCGGCGAAAACGCAATCCCCGAAGCAAGCTCCGTTGAGGGCCCCTGGACAGTAAGCAGCTTTCTAGGTGCTGACCCATCGTGCTCTGCCACATAGATATCCTTCCCGTTGCCAAACACTAATTGTCCATTTGGGGCCCACACTGGGTCGTGTCCAATCACGGAACCCAATCTTCGGGGCGAGCCTGCGGGCATCGGCACCGACCAGAACGGGTTGCCGGCACCAGTCGGGTCCAGAGCAAGTGAGACTAACAACTCAGATCCGTCGCGAGAGACGTCAGCTGTATAAGGATTATCGATGGGAACGTTGATCGGCGCGACCTCTCCCCCGCCGCTCGATACTTGAGCCAGGAAGATTCTCGGCCCTGAGCTCTCGGTGAAATATAGGCGATTTCCATCCGACGCTACGCTGAGTTTTTGAAATCCGTCGGAAGTGATCTGCTTCGAACCACTGATTCTTGGCAAGGGCTGCACCGGGCGGAAAGCGTACGCCGCCGCCAGCCCTACGATGAATGCAATTCCAGCGGCAAGCATTGCGAGTACGTGTCGACGAGTCCGGCCCGTGCCTGCGCTGAGAGGAGTCGCTTCGCTCTTTGCTACTCGTCCGGATTCAGTGTCACGCTTTAGTCGCTTTAGGTCAGCGCGCAATTCACCGGCGGTCTGATAGCGCAGTTCGCGGTCTTTCTCCAGAGCTTTTTTGATAATTTCTTCCAGCTTCGCAGGAATGTCTGGATTGAGACGCACAATTGCCGTCGGCTCACGATTCAGGATCGAATCGAATACTGCCCCAGATGTTTCGCCGCGGAACGGCAGTGTTCCAGTCGCCATCTCATAAAGCACCGCGCCGAAGGAGAACAAATCCGTGCGCGAATCCAGGTCCTTGCCCCTGATTTGCTCGGGCGACATGTAAGCCACGGTGCCGAGAGCAACACCAGGGCTGGTCAAATTGTCCTGGGCCATGGTGGTGGCGGCAGCGTCGCCAATGGCCTCGGCAACTGGGCGCAATGGCATCGACTTGGCCAGTCCAAAATCCAGAATCTTGGCCTGCCCACGGTTAGTGATAAAGATGTTTGCAGGCTTGATATCGCGATGAACGATGCCCTTGTTGTGAGCCGCGTCGAGTGCGTCGGCAATCTGGATTGCAAGATCGAGCAAGGATTCAGTTTCTAGGGGCTTGCCCAAAATACGACGGGCGAGGGTTTCGCCCTCCAGATATTGCATCGCAATGAACGGTTGGTCTTCATGCTGGCCGAAGTCGTAAACAGTGCAGATGTTCGGGTGGTCGAGCGCGGAAGCGGCGCGCGCTTCACGTTCGAATCGTTCCGATGCTTGTCGATCTTTCGCCAACCCCTCGGAAAGAAATTTTAGGGCTACGCGACGCCCTAGGCGGGTGTCCTCCGCTTCATAGACCACGCCCATGCCGCCGCCACCGATTTTGCGCACAATTCGATAATGCGAGACTGTTTGCCCGATGGGTTGCGAAGAGGCGGTCATTAGCCGACATGGTAGGTGCGCTTCAGCGGAAGGTCAATAAGATTGATTTTCAGGGGTGTTTCGTGCACGTAAATGCAGCTTCATCTGGCAAGAATCGCAAAGTTGCTCGCGATGCTCACGTTCCCATGGACGCTTACGTTCTGGATCCTTGTACGGCATTGATCCTCCTTTACCTAAGAACTGCACGACCCTGACAATCTGTCCTGGTTTTGCTCAGAAAATCAAAGATCTTTCGCATTGTGCTGGGTTTCACCAGCCCATTGACTGAGCGATCTCCGTAAACCACTAAATGCCGCATTAATTGAAGGCAGCCCGTGCGTGTAAACACTCCAGTAAACCCGGGAGGACTCACAACCTTCCCTTCAACCCTCTCGGCAAGGTCGGTTCTCATAAATTTTTCTTGCAGCGTTTTATGTACATCGCGATGCGTCGACCGCTTCTCAGATAACACACGATTGATTGTTGCCAGCACGCCTAAGCAAGGAACAACCGGGGTCTGGCGCAGCCTCCTCCAGTACAACTCCTCAATATTATTCGCGTCCCTTGACTTTCGGCCACCGACTCGCTACTGCACCACGCTGCCCCCACTCGTAAATACACGCTCTCGCATACCCCCCTGGGGTAGGGTGTAGCATTTTCCCCTCAACGTCATATATCCCGCATCGCGTTTGACGGGGATAGTGTGTATGTGTTGCATAGATGTACACACCTGTAGGGATCGAGTTCTGGGTGGCTGAGCGGCGTTGCTGCTGGCGTGGCGTGGCGCTGATCTGAGCTATGTTGCACTCGCGTTGACGTTGAGTGGCGGACGAGGGGCGCCCGGAAGCGTGGAGTCCATTTCGGGCCGAGCGAATGTTGCCCTATCCCAAGCTGAGACTAGCAAGAGAGGGTTGAGCTGGTGTGGAATTGACGGAGGCCGGAATCGCCAAAGACACGGCTGCGACAGGCTTGGACGGCAGTTCAGACACGCTAGCCTAGCCGCACACCAAGAAAGCAGACTGGCTAAGACTTGACGCTATCCTGTCTCGATTGTAGGAAAATGTCATCTGAAATGTCTCTCGATGAAGCGCCAACAATTTCCTTTGCAATGGCCTGCTTCCTTTCCTGAATACGACCTTCAATTACAAATCTGCTCATCACGGCGTTCATGACAAATCCGGTGATGGTTCGGCGCTCTCGCTTGGCAGCAAGTCTAATTTTCTCTGCCTCCTCCTGCGTGCAGTAAATTAGAAGGGCAGTCTTTTTGTTACCCTTGCTTTTGGCCATAACAGTCTTTTTGTTCAGCTTCCCTTTGGCCATAGCAGTCCCCCGAGCGAGGTTCTCTCGTGTGCAGTGAAATGACGAGAGGCTCTCGATGATATTAAATGATTATATATAATATCAAGCCCTTGACAGCCAAGACCACAATATGTTCGCCTAATTAATAATTAATAGATGGGGCGTCGTCATGAGGATCAATCGAGGATCACTCCCCAGTGTTCCTGATCCCGAGCCGCTGGCTATCAAATCTGATGCCAGCGTAAGAAAACGGGGCTGTCGGCTTTGCTGTTACGAAAACCTCGTCGAGTTTCCTGCCGAAGTGAACATTCATTTTCCTGGTTACGAGGGTCTGGAAAAACCCACCGTGTGGGTATTCCCAAAGATGGTGGTTTGTCTCGATTGCGGGTACACAGACTTGAGCCTCGCAGAGCCTGAATTGAGGGCACTCGAAAGAGGCTTATCTAACCAGGTTGAGAACACAGACGAGTCCGCACTAAGAACGCGGCTTTCGTTGAACGACAGTTCTCAGGGCAAGGATTAACTGAAGCGGAGGGCCCAGTGTTTCGGATGGGTCCGACAATTCGGAATACTCCCGTACATCCCATGCTCGCCGCCGCGATGGGCGGATCGGTTGTTCTTGCATTTCTGGCCGTTACTTATGAACTCGAAATATCCGCACTTCGGTTCGTAGAATCGATTGCGCATTACGAGAAATCCTACCTGGTCGGGTATTGGACGACTACGACCAAAGCGCCAGCGGAGGGGAAGAAGGTATGAGCACATGCTTAGCTGTAGTTTTTCATGACGAGTCCACGGCATCAGAAATGCGAGCTGCATTCCTCGAGATGCAGAATCAATATCTTCTGCTTGAGGTGAAAAATGCCGTGGCCTTAATCCGGGATCTTAACGGGAAAGTCAAGGTGGACACGGCTGTGTCACTGAATCTTGCGGGAGAGACCATCGACGTATTTTGGGGAGCGCTGGAGGAGACTCCACCAGGCTCATCGGCATTGATAGTTTTGTTCCAAAACAACATCCGGGCCGACAAGATGCTCGATGGTTTGAAGCAGTTCGCGGGCAAAGGAAAGGTTTTCCAAACCTCACTGAGCAAAGATGAAGAAAAATCGCTTCGCGAGGTGCTTGAAACCCCGCCGATGTCGAAAGCCGCCTGCGAGCGTTCCACCGTATGTCACGGACCGAGAAGAATCTAAGATGCGCAAAGCAAAGCAAAAAAAAGAAGATTTGCTCTCCACTCTGGAGCGTTTGTGGAAGAAGCAAGAACGGCTACGACAAGAAACAGTATTGGCGCGAGTGCGGTTGATTTCGACCGAGTTGGATGTTGTCCTGAGTTTGTGCAAGTTCCTGGAATCGTCCGCCACACCGGATAAGGCGGAACGTAATTTTGGGCACGTCAAGAAGGCTTACCGAAACGCCATTCGCTTGCTGATGATCGGACTCCTACCTCCAAAAGCGAGCAAGAATATCGCCCAAAAAGTAGCGGACGCGCACAGGTCGTTAGCCCAAACTTTGCACAAGATGAAAGAACGTTTTCCTCAGGCGGCCTGGGCCCCAAAGATGTTCGCCTACCGTTGGGATAGGGTCAGCAACACGGTAGTGTGCTCGGGTGATTGCCTGCAATTTCTAGGCGTGGACGAAGAAACGCCCGTTACTGGTGAACAGATGATATCCAGGGTTCACCGAGAAGACCAGGAGAGAGTTCTTTTGGCGATTGCCCGAACTAGTCCTAAACAGCCCTATGTTCGAATCAATTACCGCATGAGGCGTCCAGATGGTGCCGTGATCTGGGTGGAAAAGAGCAGCCAGGCATCCTTCGACGCGAAAGTCCAAATGCTTCAAGAAGTAGGAATAATCGCTGATATCACCAGACGAAAGGAAAAAGAGGAAGCTCGAATTAGGTATGCCGCCATCGTGGAGTCCTCCGAGGATGCGATCATCGCTAAGACTCTTGATGGTGTGATCTCAGCTTGGAACGCGGCTGCAGAGGTGATGTTCGGATATACGACGAAAGAAGCGATTGGCCAGCCGATTGCAATCATCGTCCCTCCAGAGCTGCTCGACGAAGAAAACGAATTTCTGAATCGGTTGCGAGCCGGTGAACGCACTGAACACCACAAAACCCGTCGCATCTCGAAAGATGGAAGGACGATCGACGTTTCACTAACCCTATCCCCCCTCAGAGATGCGAGAGGTAAGATCATGGGCGTGTCCAGCACCACCCGAGACATCACGGAAAACACATTGACAAGAGCGGCTCTTGTTGAAAGCCGAGAGCGCTTTCAGTTGGCCATGAATAATGTGGCGTCAGGCGTGTGCACACTCGATTTGCAGGAACAAGTCACTTACATAAATCCGGCTGGCGAAGCAATGTTCGGATGGACAAACGCCGAGTTGCTGGGCAAGAAGATGCATGACGTTGTGCATTACAAGCATCCCGATGGAACTCCTTTTCCAGCGAGCGATTGTCCTGCTTTACAAAGTCTGCAAAAAGGCGTGGAACTTCGGGAGCACGAGGGTATTTTTATTCGGAAAGACGGCAGTTTTTTCCCCGTCGTATTCAGTGCGTCACCTTTGAAAAAGGAGGATGACGTGGTAGGCGCGGTCGTCGTATTTCGCGACGATTCGCAACGCAGGCAAACAGAACGTGCTGTGCGGGAAAGCGAAGAGCGTTTCCGTCTGGTCGCGAACACAGCTCCGGTAATGATCTGGATGTCGGGTACGGACAAACTTTGCAACTACTTCAACAAATTTTGGCTGGATTTTACGGGGCGATCAATAAACTCCGAACTTGGAAACGGTTGGGCTGAGGGGGTGCACCCAGAGGATTTGCAGCGGTGCATGAACACCTACGTGCAGGCCTTTGATCGTCACGAACTGTTCCGAATGGAGTATCGGCTGAGACGGCATGATGCGGAGTATCGCTGGATTCTTGACACCGGGGTTCCAAGGTTTGACAAAGACGGCCAGTTTGCTGGCTACATAGGCTCTTGCGTAGACGTCACCGAAACGCTTCGTGGCATTCTGCCCGTTTGTTCCTATTGTAAGAAGATACAGGCAGATCCTGAGACATGGATTGAACTGGAGACCTACGTTCGGAAACACAGCGAAGCGGAGTTCAGTCACGGCATATGTCCCGACTGCTTTCGAAAGATTGGTGCCACGACGATGGAACAGGGCTACGGCGTGAAAGCACCCCGGCGTACTCAATGATGACGAAGACCCACAGGTTTCCATGAAGCTGTTTCGTAAGGCACTTGGACGATGCTTTGGCAACGTGATCAATGCTGGTGCGCACCGGGACACTCGCTGGTCAGACATTGTGTTCATGATGCAGGGAATAAGAGGCTGTCCATATTGACAGTGGTATCTGTGCGAACCGCTAAAGAACATGAGTGTAACGTACTGATTTTCCAGCGGAGATCCTCCTGATAACCTCGGACGCCAGAACGAAAAGGCGAAATCCTCCGAAGAGAACGGGAGTGTGAAGATAAGGGTCGGGCACCTCTATGAGACTGAACGAGGCATCGATTCTCCTCGTTGATGATCAGCCCATGCTTCGTGAACTTTTGGGCACTTGGCTGGGACAGCATGTTGGAAACGTATTTCTAGCGGAAGATGGTGAAGAGGCCTTGCGCGTCCTCTCAGCTCGTAAGATCGATCTCATCATCTCCGATGTCGTCATGCCAGGCATGAGCGGCGTCGAGCTAATTAAAAAGGTCCACGAGGCAAATGGACATGGGCCGCCGGTGATTCTCATCACTGGTTTCATTGATGTTACCCTGCGCGAGGCTCAGGATCTGGGTGCACAGGCGATTCTGGAAAAGCCACTCGCGCGTGAAAACCTTTTGAACGAAATCAGACGGGGCCTTATAAAGCCGGATGGCCTCAGTGAGAAAGCGGTGACGCGTACAACACGTCGTGGACCATTGTCGCGAACTAAGGCAGCATAGGTCATACCGCTTGACAGATAGACCAGGCTTTCTAGAACCTGAAACCACTTCGCGACATTTTTGCTTGATCGTGAGTAGACGCCGCTTTGTTTCCACTCTCGCCTGTACAGTATTTCCCTATACCTGCTCGCTAGTTACGGCGACACTTTCTAGAGATTTCTTCATCTTGCTGCCCGTCGTATTCTGAAGCCTGCTACTGAAAATCCGAGAAGGCAAAGCGCAGTGAGCAACGAGCTGGCCCACTTGGTGTAACGAGGTAAACAACAAGACGACCCAGCTCAAGAGTATTTCTAGCGGTTGCATGGCGCTTAAATTCGTTGGCTCAGGTTGCGTTACAGCAAAGACATATCATCATTACGGTTGTAGGCTCCGGACTGTTGTAGGCTCCGACTTGCGAAGTTCCTTTCAAAAGAAGGTTCTTGCTGAGTGCAGCTGCTTTTTCTGTGCAGGGCCGAGTCAGTCGGAGCACGAGTACTCTTCAGTGCTCTAAAGCGATGAGCCCACGCACGAACGTGCAGGCTCATCGTCCTGTGTCAAACAGGAGGTTCTGCCGATGCAGTTTTCAGAAGAACTTCACCCGGATTCGTTTCTAAGTGCCGTTCTGGATAATGTCGGGGTAGCGCTTGTAGTGGTCGATAAACAGGGTAGATTCGTGTTCACCAATCAGGCTGCTCTCCGGATGCTCGGGCATGCTGAGAGCCTGGATGGGATTTCGCTCGAGGACTGGCGGCGTAACTATGTGTTCCGCGACGATCAGGGGCGGCCGATTCCCATGGAGCAGGCTCCGATCCTGCGAGCGTTAGCGGGCGAGCAGATCCCGCCCCAGGACATCGACGTTACTTTACCGGATGGTCGAAGGAAATACTTACATGCCGCCGGACATCCATTCTCGGTCCTCGGCATGACGGGAGTGTTCGTCGTCATCACCGACGAAACTGAACAGATCAAGTTGCGCCGAGGTTTGGAGCGGGCCCAGAACGCCGAGACCCTCGGGTTGGTTGTGCGAGAGGTGGCTCATGATCTAAACAACATGATCTCAGTCATCTCGGGGAATGTTGCCTTGATCAATGCGGACGAACGTGTTCCGGAAACTGCGCAGGCCAGGTTGAAGCAAATAACGGTTGCGCTCGAGAAAGGATCTTCGCTGGCAAAAAGACTTGCCCGCCGCGGTCCGGCCCAAGAACTACAGCCTCGCCCGGCACAAATCAATGAGCTCGTGAATGTTGCGCTGGAACTGGTGAATCCACTTCTGAAAAACCGGGTACGCGTCAAGACGGAACTTGGATCACTATCCACGGTAAAAGTTGACTTATCGCGAATTGAGCAGGTGCTCGTGAACCTTATCCTGAACGCCCTCGAGGCTATGCCAGAAGGCGGCGAGCTAACGCTGGGCACTGAAATGGTTGAACGTGCCGCAGCAACTGGAATTGAGTTGGATAATGGCAAAGGAAAACGAGCAACGTCGTTCGTCCGCATCACACTCACCGATACGGGAATCGGGATTCCTGAGAAACTGCAAACGTGCATCTTCGATCCCTTCTTTACCTCCAAGCCTGCCGGAACAGGCCTTGGACTGGCAAGCGCATACGCTGTCGTGCACCAGCATGGAGGAAGTATCAGCGTTCAAAGCGCCCCCAACAAGGGAGCTAAATTCAGTATCTATCTTCCGGTCGAGGAAGAAGCTTTGGCCAGCGCCGAGAGAGCTGCCTGATTCGCGGCGTTCAACCCGGCACCCGCCTGTTTACTGCAATGTTATGGGGTGGGACGGCGGAACAATGACTGGAAAGGGTACACAGGCTCGAATGATGGTACCCGCCGTCGGCTTTGATCGAATCACAAGTGTTCCATTTACCAGCCTGATTCGCTCTCGCATGCTCGCGAGTCCCAAACCCCGCCCATTCACCGCTCCGACGTCAAAGCCCTTGCCGGAATCGCGTAGGGTTATTCGAATCTGATCTGCCGTTTGTTGCAGGTGTACCTTAACGTACTTTGTGCCGCTGTGTTTTACGGCGTTGTGCAGAGCTTCTTGCACGATTCGGTACAGGCAAAGCGAGATTTCCGAGGGCACGGTATTTGTCACACCATCGTTTTTGATTTCGATCTCTATCATTTGCCGCTCGCCCAGATCTCCGGCCAACTTCTTTACGGCGGAAACAAAACCCAGGTATTCCAGACTGGAAGAATGCAGCTCGTGCGATAAGTCTTCGATCGCTGTCGATATGTCCATCGTTTGCTTGATTCGGAGCTAAGGCGACGTGACTTGTCTTCGAAAAAGTAGATCGGTCGAACCT
>Ga0126378_10002532_pt1 | contig 13547 bp, 15 predicted proteins | sample PanSoiMetPlot_23_FD_92587 | JGI IMG/M metagenome (GOLD analysis project Ga0126378, IMG submission 92587) | Tropical forest soil microbial communities from Panama - MetaG Plot_23 | ecosystem: Environmental > Terrestrial > Soil > Tropical forest > Bulk soil | place: Panama | collected 2016-02-17 | reverse complement strand
TCGTGCGGTCTAGCGCCTTCGAATACTCCTGTGCGTAGAAATCCATGTTCTCCGACTGCGGACCGGTCAGGTGATAGATCTTGCCGATGTGCGGCTGTGGATTCACGAACAGCGCGGCGATCATACGTGCAACGTCTTCCACCGCGACCGGAGAAGTCTTGCCTTCGCAAACGGCAGTCGGATCTGATTTGTTTCCCTGACCGACTCCGGAGTAGAAATCAGGACGAAGCCTTCGAGCAACACTGTCGGCCGCACGTGCACGACCGGGAGCCCGGACCAGTTCAGTGCCTGCTCGGACAGCCATTGCAGCTTGTGCTGCGGGCTTGGAGTAGTTTCGGTAATGCTCATCTGCGCGAGCGTCATCAACACCCCGAATTGGCAAACTTCATTGCCCGGCCGAAATATCGAGTCCAAACCCAGACGGCTTTGGTTCCCGTGACGATATCGTTAAGTATTTTGAAGAATATGTCGAGCGCTTCCATTTGCCAGTTTTGTACGATGTGCGTGTGCACCGTGTTACGCAGAGTGAGATCAGTCATATGTATATAGTCGAGAGGAGTGCCGGCACCTTCGAAGCACAGAATGTTGTGATCGCTACCGTTATATCAAAAGCCAAAGCTTCCCGCATTCAGCGCTGATTTCCCAGCGTAAATCAAGCAGATACACTCCGACGAGTACAGGAACGCTCAAGCGCTGCCTGCCGGCGCGGTGCTGCTGGTGGGCAGCGCGCAATTCGGCGCCCAGATTGCTGAAGAACTCTATCAGAGCGGGCGAAAAGTGTATCTCTCAGTGAGTTGTGCTCGCTGCGTCCCGTGTCGCTATCGCGGCAAAGAGACCAACTGGTGGCATGATCGCATGGGAGGTACGACCGCACCGTAGATCAGCTTCCATCGCCTCAGGCAAAATTTGCCAGCAAACCGATGATTTCGGGCACAAAGGGCGGCCACACTCTCAACCTCCATCAGTTTGCTCGCGACGGAGTGACGCTGCTGGGATGCATTCAGAGTGTGAAAGACGGAAGGGTCATTCTGGCGCAAGACTTGAGAGAGAACCTGACCCGCGCCGACAAATTCGAAGACGATTTCGTTAAGACCGTTGACGAATTCATCGCGAAGAATGGCCTTGATGCTCGAGAAGAGGTGCTTCCCAAATTCCGAGATGGGTATGACGCTGAACAAGTCTCAGAGCTGGATCTCGAGGCTGCCAACATCAACATCGTAATATGGGCAACCGGGTACAGCTTCGGCTTCAGCATGGTTCGCCTGCCGATCTTCGACGGTGACGGTTATCCTGTACAAAAACGAGGAATCACGAGATATCGGATCTGTACTTTGTAGGACTGCCGTGGCTTCACAATGCCAAATCCGGTTTGTTGTTTGGCGTCGCCGAGGATGCGGCTTACATCGCGTCGGCGATCGACCGCGTAGCCTGGCAGCAGCTGGCCAACAAGATCACCGAGGAGACCATTGCCGTGTGATCAATCCTTCTTTGCTTCGCTGGTTGGAATCGGCACGGTTTCCGTTACTCTACTCTTAACCTTCGCGATAAGGCACGAGTTTGACACCATACTTCAGGCCCAGTGCCTCGTGCGCGGCGACATCCGGACCCAGACGCGCGGATTCGCGCCAGAATCCTTCAAAACCGGCGGGAGTCACCATGATCAGTGCCCTGGCAACAGACGCGCTTCGATTAGCGTAGCTGTGAGGCACGCTTCGCGGCCCAAATAGGTAGTCACCAGCATGTGCGGATATGGTCTGGCTGCCAACCTGAAACACGTATTCCCCTTCGAGAATGAACCACGTTTCGTCCTCGCGCTCATGGACGTGCAGGCGGACGCCCGTGGACGGTTCATTGGCGGTTTCAATCAAAGCGTAGGCGCCATTTGTTTGGCCGCCAACAGCCAGGAACGACAGCCAGCCACCATGAACTTTGATTTTCTCTTCACCGTCATGCGGGACAACGCGAGGGACTTGAGACATCATTCCTGTGTGCTCGTCGAGTCGTGAATTGACAGCCTGAGCCGAAATTCTACTCCGAGCTGAGCCGTCGGTCGGGCAACTCGGAAGTCAAGACGAACAGTGCAGTGGGCTGCCAGAATCGCCGCGCTCCAATTCATCGCCAACGCGGTGCGTCATGCCAGGGAATAAAAGGCACCTCCAACGGGACCAGCGCCCCTACATGCTGCGGAACGAGGCGCGGGGTGTAGTCCGCCGTGGTGGCGTCAACAGACGCCAAGCTCAGGTAGCTGGCCAAACGGAAAGGCTGCCCTCGCGGCAGCAGGAAGCAGTCTCCCGGCTTCAGCTGCACGGGTCGGCAACATCACCTATCGATAGCCAGCCCTGACCGGATGAAAACGAATCAAAGGAGAAGGAGTCATGAAAAATATAGCTTTCGCAGCTAAATCGCCTTTGTCGATTGCCGTCATCGGTGCCGGTAAAATCGGTAGTACATTCGCGTACCAACTCGCTCGTGCCGGCCATGATGTGACCGTGATTGCGCGCGCAGATTCACTTCGGCTCCAACAGTTGCATCGAGACCAGGCCGTCATACTCAAAACGGGTGAGCGTGCCGAGGTGCGCGTCGCCGATAAGCTGGACGAGGAAGCCGCCTATAATCTCGTAGTGGTGACGACGCCCGCTCATCAGGTCGATGCGGTACTTCCAGCTCTGCAGCGTAGCAAGGCCCAATGGGTTCAGTTGATGTTTCTAACCTTCGAGCCAGAGCGTTTAAGGGATGCGATAGGCAGTCAACGATGCAGTTTTGGCATGCCGTCCGTGATGGCCATGATGGACAGTGAGGGCAGGATCAAACCAACCATCGTCGGCAGCCTGAAAACCAAACATGGTGACCAACGATGGGCGGAGCTGTTCAGCAGTGCGGGCATTCCGTCGGCATTCGAGCCGGAAATGGCTCTCTGGTTGCGCTGCGAAACCCCCTTTACCGCCGCCATCCAAAGCATAGCGGTGGCGGGGCAACGACGCGGCGGCGGCGCCACATGGGCGGAGGCGAAAGCCGTCGCCCGTGGGTTGCACGGAGGCTTCGCGATCGTCAAGGGACTGGGGTATCACTTGTACCCATCTACCAAGTCCACGATGTACTCTGTTCCCAACTTCCTGATCGCCTTCCTGCTGTGGGTTTTATCCCGCATTCCCGCAATGCGTGAAAATCTAGGGACGGGGCTAAACGAATGTCGCGCGCTAATCGACGCGATGGTTGCTGCTACGGCCAAAGCGAATCCGCCTCTTCCCGCAGCCGCGAACGCCCTCCTCGCGATCAAGCCCACAGAGGAGAGTGGGACTTCGACTCGAAGCAATGAGAGGGCGTAATGCGTGTTTTTGTGACCGGTGTTACCGGCTTTGTCGGTTCTTGTCGTTCAGGATCTGATTCGTTCAGGATCTCATTAAGGCGGGCGATGAAGCCGCCGGGCTTGCTAGCTCGGAAGCGGCGCGACATCTGCACTCCACGCTGTGATCAGCAAAAAGCGTCGGGCGCAGAGCAAAGTGGTGGAAATGTTTCAGAGCGAGAGATTAGCACTTGGTTCAAGATTCGTAATCGGGAATATTCGCAGATTGTGGGCTGTGAGCAGCTGTTTGGAACGTGAACGGCACAAGGAACCAGTAACCGGGCTGGCACTCCTGCGCTGTGGCTTTGCTGGGCAAACACCCTTTTTTGCCTAAACGCTCGTAGGGCTTCGCTCGGCTTCTGACACAAACAACAAAAATCAGGAGATGGCCTATGCACGTGACGCTTCAATCCGTAGTTCAAATTGCCACTCTGGGGACGCTCGTCACTGGATTCGTAAGTTTGGTAGTTTGGGCCAGAATTTATCGGAGACAGGTAAATGCCCAAATTCTGATTGAGATAACGTCGCGAATGGCTACCATGTTCCAGTCTTTTCCTGCGCAACTGTGGCTAGCCCAGCTCGACTCAGATCAGCCATTGCCCGAGCGTCGTGCAGAGTTTACTGTGCGCGCTTTTCAGTATTCCACGATCGTCGTTTTCGCGTATCTCCTCCGCGAGCGGCGGTTTCTTACGAACGATGTATGGGCGATTCTGCAAGCCGAACATCGACAAACAGTTGCCAGTCCTTGGTTCGTGCGAGAGTGGAACGTGATTAACGGACAGTTTGAGATGTATCCGAATTTTATCGGCTACGTAGAACGCCTCCTGCGAAGACAGAGTAGGTAGGAAGCGCAGCTGCCGGCTTGCTGAGGGGAACACAGCAGGCGATGGAATGCCTTCGGCGTGTTAATCGCGCCGAGAGACAGAACAAGTTCGAGTCCGCATTGATGCGTTGGATTTTCCCTTCGTACTCAATCTCGACACCGGCCGCTCGCTTTCTCTCCAAGATAAGCTTGGTAACCAATGCATTTGTGAGCACGGTCAGGTTTGGCCGGTCCATGAAAGGGAAGGCATAACTTCTAAAGACGGAATGGCGCCTTCCATCGCGTGACGATCAAATCGATGATAGAGGCTCCGCCATCGCCTTCCATCATGCGGCGGTTGTGATTCTCAAAAGTTGGAATTCCCACCGAACGCGCTCTTTCCACCATCGCGGGCGATCGAGATAGGATCCATGCTTGAGGAACTTCGTGGAAAATCCCGCATAAGGTCCGAAAAGCAAAGAAACCTTCCCTTTGATGTGCCGAGTGTCTAGATGAGGCACCGGACATCGGAGGTGATCCCCTCGCGGCTTTTCCGTATACCTTGGCCTGGTGACGGGAAGAAATTTCGGGCTGGTAGCAGCGAAGCCAAATTCCGCTCACCGGAAACCCAGCGTAGCCGTGTCCCTCCGGAATCGAGGACTTTTGGAGAAGTGGCAACGCCCCGCCACCGGCCCTGATGAAAACGAATTTGGATTGGATATCCTGCTGCTGTCCGGTTTTTTCATCCCGAATTTGCACGCTCCACAGGTCCCCATGGCGGCGTAGATCTTGCACTCGACTGTAAAAGTGCACTGAGAATCCCTCCTTGCCGCTTAGAGAAATGAGCGGCTCTTTCGTGAGCGCACCATAGTCCACATCCGTACCCGTTACCATTCGAGTTGCGGTTACGATGTCGCTGGCATCCCGCCCCTCCATGACCAGCGGAATCCACTCTCCAATCTGTTTTTTGTCCTCGGAGTATTCCATGCCGTAATAAAGGGGATGGACAGAGAGTGCCTCGAAGTTTCTTAAGGAACGTGCGACTCTCTAGTCCGCGTACGAAACTCATGTGGGGTACGGAATGGATAAAGGGTTGAGGGTCTTTGATGGCTGCCTTTTTCACCAAATAGGCCCAGAACTGACGGGAGAGATCGAACTCGGTATTAACCTGCAGAGCCTTTGAGATGTCGATGCTGCCGTCAGGTGTCTGTGGAGTGTAGTTCAACTCACAAAGCGCAGCGTGGCCAGTCCCCGCATTGTTCCACGCATTCGAGCTTTCCTGGGCCGCACTACCCAGAACTTCGTAAAGCCCTATTTTTAGGCTCGGATCAAGTTCTTTCAGGAACACTGCCAGGGTGGCGCTCATAATGCCTGCGCCGACCAAAACGACGTCGGGGTTTTCTGTGGAGGTCGCCATGTTATTCTCTCCCTATGTCAACTAGTCGTGAGGCTTGACCATTTAAAATAGATCGACCTCGCATTCAAACTCCTCTGCCATCCGAAAACCCAGCTTCAAAGTGGCTTCTCTGAGCTCCACGTGACCATTGGTTTCGACAACCGGAGCAAGCAGCTCCTGATGGATCCGGCAATCACTGCTGCTGGCAGTGAAGTAATTGCCATTCCCCTTGAGCAGTTCGCGCGAAGGCCATATTGTCCCATAAGACTTTGATCGCATTGGCTTAGCATAACGCGACGGCCAGGGCGGCTAGCACAGCCGGTAGTAACCAAGCCCAATCGCCTAGATACATAAGGGCTGCCGTGGCTAGGACGCAGCCCACGAAGAAGCCGATTAGCAGATGGAGAGCGCCCGTTAGTCGCCTGCTATCACTCTTCATTAGCGGGCGGGTTGGCGAACGCGAGTCCACAAACCCCAACACAGCGTTCGTCAAGTTCCCCGTCATGACGGCGGTTGAAGGCGCGACCGGCAGGGCCAAGCGTAACAGAGCAAACTGACAGGCCATTGCGGAGACCGCGATCATCGCTGCGATCGTGGCCATCAAGCCGTGCGGATTGGCAGATGGTTTGGTGATGGCACTGAAAATCAACACGCAAGTAATCAGCAGAAACTGAATTAGGAGAAGCGGTCGCATCAAACTGGTACCGTGCCTGCCCGATGCCTTGGCGATCAGCCAAGTGCCAGCGACGGCGAGGATAAAAACGGGAATAGCCATGATCTGTGCGGGGTTTACCCGGCTGTGACGCACTATGAGAGCGCCGATAACCACGATGTTACCGGTTACGTGTGCTGTGAAGATGCCAAGGCTCAGGAATCCGATCACGTCGACCATGCCAGCAATTACGCTGAGCAAGGTAGGGAGCCAGTGTTCGGATCGCGAAGTTATCGCTGCTGTGTGCGATGTGCCGGCTCCAGAATTTACAGCGGTTGGTTCGATCGTGGACATGGCATTCCTTCATTGCTCAAGACTTCGTCACTTTTTCACTAAAGTAATTAATGATTAACATCGGGACGATGAGCCCGAAGGTCATCGCCAAGATAATGAGAATGGCGATCGAGCCGTCAGCGAGTGTCGCTGCCATGAGTTCCCACGTCCTTTGTGAGCTGCTAGTAAGTTGCACAAGCCCGCTTGCCATCCTGAACATAAAGACCCCGGGCATCATTGAGACCACAGAGGCGAAGCCAATGGCCGCGAAAGGCATATGCCAACGGCGCGATACCGGCGTGAGGATCACGCCAACGATAAGACAGGCAACAAATGCGCCCGTCGCTGCGCTGGCCCCAAGCGCTGTAAGCACGACCCACCTTAGGGCATGGGCCACGGCGCCGACCACCACAGGCCAAGGCAGCATCTTCGGAGGCGTGGAAAAGAAAACACTGTAACAAGCGACTGCAAGGCCAGCTGCAATTACGTCATACCAAAGAGCCACGGGCCTGCCGGCCGGTTCCACTGGTAAGGAGACGCCGAGAAGGGTAAGTCCAAGCAGGAGTCCGATCGAGATCGCTACAGCCACCAGTACGGCATAGAGCAGCCGGGCCGCCCCGAGATTTATGCGGCCTCTGATCACGTCCAGCATGCCATTGAGGAAATGCGGGCCCGGTACCAGTACCATGCACGGACAGACCGCAACAAGGCGCAGCGACGAACTCAGTTCATATCGAACTGCCAACGCTCCAACCACACCAGCGACCAATGCTGCACCAAATGGTTGCAGGAAGATGTTTGTGCTATAGCGCGCCAACGTGCGGCGCAGCATGGCACCCGCCGCTGCGCTCCCGAATATGAGAGCCGCTGCAGTGAGGTGTCGCACGCCGAAGAGCACCGCTAAAGCCACAGCGCCCACCGCGGCCGCTAAAGTGAACAGCCACGTCGGTGCTGGTGGCGCCTTTGCGATTCTGTTGATCGCTTCCATTGCGTTGGCCGGGGCCAGCCGACCATCGCACAATTCCTCCACTGTTCGCAAAGTCGACGCCACGCGATCCATGTCCACGCCGGAAGGAGCGGCCTCAATTGCCGAATTGAACCTGCCGTCGGTGTTGTCGGTTTGAACTTCGAGCTTCCCCCAGTGCGGGAAGATCGTAGCGCGCAATCCCAGGCAGTTGCCCAAGTGTTCGGCGGCGCTCAAAGTCTGACGTGTGGATTCGCCGTTGATAAACAAAACTCGAGCAAACGCGAGGATTAGATTCGAGCGTTCCTCCCGCGTCAGACTGGCTCCCCATGACTGTGGTTTGGCAACTGCTGGAGTCATCTGAACCTCCCAACGGATACACCGTTGAAGGCGAGCCGGCCCGAAATCATTCAAGCCGGCTCCAGCCTAGGTATGTCGACTTTTGTGCGTCTCGCGCCTAGGCTGCCACGGGCGATGCAACGTAGGGTCGAACCATTTTCTTCGGATCGACAACGCGATCGAATTCCGCCTCCGTGACGAAGCCAAGCTTTAGCGCTGCGGCTTTGAGCGTTAGATCGTTGTCCATCGCGTAATGGGCAATCTTGGACGCCTTGTCATAACCGATCACCGGCGAAAGCGCCGTGACCAGCATGAGCGACTCTTCGACATATTGGTTAATCTTCTTCAGATTGGGCTTGGTTCCTGCCACCAGGAACTTCCGGAAGTTTGTGCACGAATCGGCTAACAAGGTGGTTGAGTGGGTCACGTTATAGATGATTAGCGGCTTGTAGACATTCATCTCAAGGTACCCGCCCGCACCACCAAAGCCGACCGCCACGTCGTTTGCCATTACCTGAACCGCGACCATGGTAAGAGCCTCGGCCTGTGTTGGGTTCACTTTGCCGGGCATAATCGACGAACCTGGTTCGTTCTCTGGAATGTTCAGCTCCGCGAAGCCTGCTCGTGGGCCGCAGGACATGAGCCGGATGTCATTCGCGATCTTGTAGAGTGACACCGCGAGTGTGCGTAACGTGCCGGAAAGCTGTACGTGAGCGTCGTGAGCACCCTGTACGGTGAACTTGTTTGGCGCAGTAACGAAGGGCAGGCCTGTGAGCTTAGCGATCTCGGCGGCGACGGCCTCGGCGAAGTCGGGGGCTGAATTGATGCCGGTACCCACCGCCGTACCGCCGAGCGCCAGACGATAGACACCTTTCAGCGCGTCTTCGATCCGATCAAGATCGTCCGCGAGCACGCCTTGGTAGCCGGACCACTCTTGCCCAAGTGTGAGCGGCGTGGCGTCTTGCATGTGGGTGCGGCCGATCTTGACGATGTCGTCCCATTCCTGCGCCTTTTTGGCAATCGCATCACGCAGCTGCTTCACCGCTGGGATCAGCCGCTGCTTCACGTTGACTGCAGCCGCGATATTCATGGCCGAGGGGAAAGAGTCGTTCGACGACTGCGACATGTTGACGTGGTCGTTGGGATGAACAGGAGTCTTGCTTCCCAGCGACGTGCCAGCGATCTGGCTGCAGCGGTTGGAGATTACTTCGTTCACGTTCATATTGAACTGGGTGCCGCTGCCGGTCATCCAGACGTGTAACGGGAACATGTCGTGATGCTGCCCTGCCAGAATCTCGTCGCACACCCGAACGATCAAATCGTGGCGCTTCTTATCGAGGCGCTTACCTGAAAAGTTCGCATTAGCCGCGCCTTTTTTCAAAATGGCATAGGCCGTGATCATTTCACGGGGAATTAAATCCTTCCCAATACTAAAATGTTGGAGCGAGCGCTGGGTTTGTGCGCCCCAGAGCTTATCGGCGGGAACATCTACCTCGCCGAGACTATCGGTTTCTTTGCGAATGTCTGGCATCTCATTCTCCTTTTTGACCGGCAGTAATGCCGGATCATGCGGTTTGGGTCTTCCGATTTATGTTCACTTTTTTGGCGATAGGGCATCTCTGTTTTGACAACTGACTCCCTTCGTTTCCTCTCGTTCTAAAAGTCCACCTTTGTTCTGAATCCAAGAACTAGAGCATGCCCGGTTCTTGCACCAACGTTTACGTAATACTGAATCACAGGCTGCACGAGAAGCATCGGCAATGGATCAAGAAGCGTGTTAAATTCAACACCATACTCTGGCTTCCAGGGTGGTGTTCCTTTGGGAACGAATTGTTGACTTAAGCGGTTCTGTACGTAACCCAGTGACATCGTGTTGTGGATGTTCAGTGGAAGTGGTTCGTTGAAACGCAGCCCTGCGGTAAGAATCGTGTTATTGCGGTTGACGTTCGGCGGGCTCCAGTCGAATGCAACGGTTCCATCCAACCCCCTTGCTTCCCTCGGGTCAACGCGCCAGAGGGCCTGGCTCGCCATCCAGTACAAAAGGTAATTACCTGACTGGCGCGCACCCGACGCTGTTGTGAACGTTGCAGGATTGTATGAACCCCCAAATTGATAAAGACCAGAGTATCCTTTGCGACTTTCGACGCTGTCGAAGGCGCGCACTGACGTCGCCTTCTTGCCGGGAGTGAATCCGATCTCCGATACGCTCACGGGTGTTCCGCGAAACTGCGGAACCAAGCCGGTTGGGTTGATGGAAAAAGGGAGAGGATATCCGGCCAAAACCATTGATTTCACGTAGAGGTTGTGAATCGGTACGGTGCGGATTTCGATTGCTGATGTCGAGGGAGGATCGAAAACCTCAGTCGTCGTGAATAAATTGCCCAACGCATAGCCCATCGGTTCAAAGATGAAAGATGCTGCGTAGTGCTGCGCCCCATAGAAATCCTGCCCAGCGAACTGGCCCCCTCGAATAGTCAAGCGTTGATTCAGCCACCGCTTCTCCAACCACCATGAATCAAGACGAAATGTATTCATGCTGGACATGCCGCTCGGACTCGTTAGCAACCCAAGATAGGCTCCCAAGTTGCCTCCCGCTTGCCACAGTGCTGTCGCATGGAAGTAGAAGTCGTTTATGCCGGTCAGCTTCCTGAAGTCGATATCCACTGTCCCACGAACGCGATTCCAGCTGTCGAACTGTGTTTTCTTCGCGCCGTTAAAATTCGCGAGAGAATCGCTGACGTACTGGAAATCGAAATGGACACCCTCTTCTTCCAATCGTGTCCTTTGGCCGCCCCACTCACCGAACAGGTGACCGTGAGGGCCTTGACCTGTCTCATGGCTGTCTGGACCGCTAAGAGTCTCCGCTGGTCGCTGGCCTTGCAAATACACCGGCACTACCAGCGTGCAAAAGCCAGAGCAAGCGAGAAAAGCAATTCGAAGCATTCGTGCGTACACAGTCTAGTCACCAGCACAGGCCATGAACTTTACGCACCTCGTAGTCTTCCTAACCTTCGAACTCGAACTAGAGCTTGGGAGGGAGAGCTACTAGTGCCTGGGTAGATCGCTCGGGAAAACGATGATCCGCCCAGGCGTCTTAAAACTCACGCTGTACTAGGGGTTTCTGGAGCTTTGCCTAGAAACTCCAGCAAGTCTCGGTTGATTTTGTCCTGATGAGTGGCCGTGAGGCCATGCGGTGCACCCGGGTAGTAGATTTCCTTTGCGCCCTTGATGAGCTTAGCTGATTTTCTCGCCGAGTCCTTAACGGGAACGATCTGGTCGTCCTCACCGTGTAGAACCAGGGTTGGGACATCGAACTTCTTAAGGTCCTCTGTGAAATCGGTTTCGGAGAAGGCTTTGATGCTTTCGTATGCGTTCAATAGTCCTGCTTGCATGCTCCAAAGCCAGAACTGATCCAGCATGGACTGCGGAATCTTTGCACCGGGCCTGTTCGCGCCATAAAACGGTTTCGCTAAATCCTCATAAAATTGCGAAGGGTTTTTGATAAGGTCATTCCGCAGCTTGTCGAACACCTCGATCGGCAGGCCCTCCGGATTCGCCGGGGTCTTCAGCATGAGCGGCGGCACCGCAGCGACCAGAACCGCTCTAGCGACTCGCTTCGTCCCGTGACGACCAATGTAACGGGCCACTTCTCCACCCCCGGTGGAGTGTCCGACCAAGGTGGCATCTCTAAGATCGAGCGCCTCAATTACCGAAGCGAGATCATCTGCGTAACCATCCATATTATTTCCTGTTGACGGCTGACTAGATCGGCCGTGCCCGCGTCGATCCACAGCAACACAGCGATATCCGTTCTTGACGAGAAAAAACATTTGACCGTCCCAAGCGTCAGAGTTCAGCGGCCATCCGTGCGAGAACGTTACAACTGGGCCTTTGCCCCAGTCCTTATAGTAGATTTGTGTGCCGTCTCTTGTTGTGATGGTGCTCATAAATTCTCCTTTGTCAGGGTAGGTAGTAGCTTTGTTCTCTCGGATTTCTTTTCTGGAAAAACGCTTGGTCGATTTTCCGAGCACGCCGGAGCAGAGTATCGCCAAAACTAGTCGATTAATTAAAAGAGTCGATTTACCGGGTGGGAACTGTCAGAAATGACAGAAAACTGTAAAATGCTGCCACATTGTGCAGCACCAAATTTCCGCACCTCCCTTCCGTGTAGCAGACAAAATCCTGTTCCTTCAGTGCCGGCGCAAGTTCGCCGCCAGACTCGAAACAGTGAGTCAGACGAGAATTTAGGCGACGGTAAGGATTGTTTCCAAAAGCCCATTGATCGCCAGTTCAGGACTGATCCTACGCTCGGCGCGACCACGACAGTGGAATTCTCGCTTTAAGGTGGGCGCTCACCATCTGATCGATGCGTTCCGGCGTCCTGTCCAACCACAGCTTGTACGATCCTCAACGATTGGTGTGTTGGAGATACGGGCTGATGACGATAAAAGAATCCTGGTCGACTTGATGCCCTGCATGCCCGCGCCAAAGCGCGACTCAACCGATTGTCCTTGCAGAAGCGGTCTGGGCCGCGATCATAATGCTCATGTATCACGGGCAACCCGAAAGCCACGGAGTCTAAGCTTCTATGAAAGGCGGCGACGAAAAACCCCGCGCCGCGTGTCAAAAACAGCTCCCTTCATCGCGCTAAGAAAATAGAAGCTAACATCCTCCGCGAGCATGTAATCGACAGGCTCTACGATCAGAGCATCGGATACTGGCAGGCGGACCTTCAGGGTCTAGCTCATCCCAGCCGGGCGGATCGCGCTGCACTTCTGGTCGACTATCTCGGCCTTTCGGAGGCGCAAATTGTAAAAGCAGCCGACCATCTTGCCGCTGACGGCAGGTATGCGATGGCAGCGGAGCTGCTCGAAACCGCTGAGCTAAGGTTCCTCGACAGCGAAGCTCTCAAGCGGGCCAAGCGGTTCGCCTATCTGAAACCGATGGAGAAATCAGAACACGGATCCATTCAAATTCATCATCTATTCGGCGAAGGCCGGCGAACAAACACCACAGATCAATCCGGAGGACGTTAAGGGTGCGCGAGCGACGCGATGAAGCATTTGTCACGCTTTCGAGGAGGCCTGTCGCGTAACGGCCAGCCAACGACCACGCTGGTGGAGCGCGACTACTACTCAGGAGTGATGACTCGCCCCCCATTTTCTGCGCCGAGCGGACGAGGCGAGTGTTCATGGGGCTCTCTGATGGTTGGAATCTCCGGAGGCAAAAAATGGTTCGACAGAGAGGAGGGACTTAATCTTTCTACAGCGGTCGCCCAGGTTGCCCGGTTCGACTGAGATCAGATCGAACCCCAAGCTTTGGTAAGTCTCTTCATGGATTCGCTCAAAACGCAACGCTTCTTCGAAGCTGATCCTCCGCGCGTCGGTGGGTTTGATAAAGCCAAGATAGCCGAGTTATCAGTACCGACTCCTGTTATGCGTTTACCTAAATCGCAACTGAGATCGTTGACGGCGGGTAGCCTCAGATACTCAAGCCTGTCTTGGTGACGCGGTGAATGTCGCTGCATTGTTTCTGACGAACTCCTGCATACTCAGCGGCCTCTGTCCAGTTAGCTTTAGCACGTCATCCGACATTCGATCGTAGCGCCCCGCACGGTGCAGATCGGCCATCGTCGCGAGGTGGTGCACCAAGTGAACGGGCAAGCCGCGCTTGAGCAGCCCATCCCGCCATGGCTCGACGGGAATGTCCTGATAGGTG
>Ga0126378_10002530_pt1 | contig 13560 bp, 8 predicted proteins | sample PanSoiMetPlot_23_FD_92587 | JGI IMG/M metagenome (GOLD analysis project Ga0126378, IMG submission 92587) | Tropical forest soil microbial communities from Panama - MetaG Plot_23 | ecosystem: Environmental > Terrestrial > Soil > Tropical forest > Bulk soil | place: Panama | collected 2016-02-17 | reverse complement strand
GCCATCAGCTCACGCAATTGGCTGACGACCCCGCTGTTCAGGACCTTCAACTTAACCCGCGCGGTCAGTGTGGTGCCCGGCGAGCCGGTCACGATCGATGGGCGATGCCAGGAACCTGACTCGACGACTCCCGCGGCCAGCGCCATGTTCAGCGGGCTGACGTGAACGGTTCCCGTCCCAATCGCGTCGGCGGCCTGCTCGCCCTGGCTGACCGGCTTGCGGACGCTGCCGACGAACGGCGTCGGCCGCAGCGGCAGCCGCCACGGGACTCCGATCCCGAACTGCCCGGCGGCCGCGTAGAACGCTGCTGGCTTGAACAACTCGGACAAGACGGCAAACGCCGTGCTGCACGCGTAAGCGAAGTCCGAACTGAGCCTGGGTTTGCCGAGCCTGGGCACGGCAGGAACGTTGGAGTAGGCCTGCTGACCGACCAAGCTCCGCTTCGAACACGGCACGCGATGGTTGACGCCGAAGGCGGGTTGCGTGGAGAGCAGTGCGGCTGCCGGAACGATGGTGAACGACTGGCCCGGCTGATACTGGCCGACTAGCGGTTTGACGGCCGGCATTCCCCCTGCCCGCCGCTCGGAAACCGCCAGTATCTGGCCGGTGCCTGCGCCCACGGCCACGACCGAGGCCGAGTAACCGAGTCCGGCAAGAGCGCGCTGCGCGGCGCGCTGCAAACTGAGCTCGATGGTCGTCCTGATCGGCGTACCTCGCTGGCCCTTCCAGCGCCTGAGCACCTTGACTACCTGGCCGGCCGAGTTCTGCACGACAATCTGTGTCGTGGGCGTCCCTGCAAGCGTCGTCTGGTACGTCTGCTCGAGGCCAGACAGGCCTACCGTGGTGCCTGGCCGGTAGGGATCGCCGGACTGGACAAGCAGCCTGGCAGCCTCCGTTCCCACCTGGCCAGTGACCGCCGGGGCCGCACTGCGGAACAGGCGCCGCCTCGCCCAGAGGTGCGTGAGATGCGGTACCTTGCCGAGCGCGGCGCTCAGCCGCTCGAACTTGCCCGGAGCCAGTTGGACGAGCTCTAGGAAGGAGCGAGGCGGCGCCGCGAGAATCTGGCCGACCATCTGGTCCGCATCAGACGAGGGCAGTCCGATCACTTTGGCAAGCCGCCTGGCCGTGGCGACCGGCTTGGGATCGCGGCCGGGTCTGACTCCGACCTCGACTACCGATGAATACGGGATCAGCGACTTTCCAGAGGCATCAAGAAGCGGCGCTCGCTTGGGGACAGTCGTGAGAACGGCCAGTCTGTCGCCGACGCCGAGGCCAGGAACTATCACTGACGGTGACCACACCACGAGCCACCTAGAGCCGTGTCGGCGAAGCCTGAACGCACCACGGTAATTCCACGGCTGGCCGCCGCGGCCGAGGTCGATCGACGCGAAGAAGTGGGCGGTGGCGGCGTTGCCGTGCACACTAATCGAACCCATGCTGAGCGACAGATCCGCCGCGCCTAGCTGGTTGTAAGCGTCTGTCAGGCTGCGCGTCACGTCGATCGGCTTGCCCGTCGTCATCGCGGCGGCGCCTGCATAGTTGCCTGACTGCCAGGCAAGCAGGAAATCCTTGACGCTAGCCGCAACCGAGGGGTCAGACTGCGCTGCTCCGGCCAAACCGACGATGACCACGACCAGCGCGGCAATTCCCACCGACACGGCCCTGACGACTGTGGACCGCGACCGCCTCTGCAGCTTGCCCGGCCCGGCACCCGATGGTGGCCGGGCAGGCGTCTTTGACCTCGGCGGCCGTGGCCGGGTCAGTCCCGGCGGAACGGTGTCCCTGACCACCCCGATGTGTCCGCCTGGTCGCGGTGATGCCGCCCTGACCGCCTGCCGATAGGGCGGCGCGACCGGCATCCCCGGCTGACCACCAGGGCTAGACGGCGAGCCAGGCGGATCCCCGAGGCCTGGCGGTTCGGTGACACGTGGCGCGGATCGCGTCTGACCAGTTGAGACCGGTGGCCCCGTTGGCCCTGGCGCTGGCCGACCACGCGGAATGGGTCGGAATCTCGGCTGATCGTGCGGCACTCGCTGACCAGGCGGTTCCACTCTCAACTCAGGCTGACCAACACCCCCGAGCTGACCTGGGGGCCCCGGCGGCCCAGCGCCTAGCGGCTGGCTCGGTGGCCCGGACCGGGATCCCGGCCGCCCCGACGGGCCGGGTACAGAGCCCGCCGGGTGCGCAGGATGAGGCTGGGAATGTCCCTCGGATCCGGCCACGAATTCGGCCTGCTCATCCCGGCGGCTAGCGAAACCTCCCCGGTCGGACGGCAAGGGCGGGAACTCGCTAGCGCCTACCGCTGTGCGCGGCACGCCAGCCGGCCGCGCATCGGAACTCGCCGCCCCGGGCCGGGATTTGCCCGCCCGACGCCTGGCTGCGTGCGCACCCCGCCTAGCCATGCCGGCCATCAGTCGTCATTGTGCTACTTTCGGCGCCGCAGGGCACGTTCGACCTCGCGCGTCGCGTCCCTGCGTGCCAATTCCTGCCGCTTATCGTACGTTCGACGACCACGTGCGAGCGCCAGTTCTACCTTGGCCTTCCCATCAGAGAAATACAGCGACAACGGCACGAGCGTCAGTCCGCCCTCGGCCGTCGAGCGCGCCAGCCTGTCGATCTCCCTTCGATGGAGCAGCAGTTTGCGCACTCGGCGAGGCTGGTGATTGGTCCAGGTCCCCTGGGTGTATTCGGGAATGTGAACGCCGTGCAGCCATACCTCACCGTCGGTGATCATGCCGTACCCGTCGGTGAGTGTGGCCCGGCCTGCCCGGAGCGACTTGACCTCGGTGCCGGTCAGCATGATCCCCGCCTCGACTACGTCTTCGATGGAGTAATCGTGCCTGGCCCGCCGGTTGCTCGCGATCAGCTTCCTGCCCTGTGACTTGCCCGATTGCTGTGCGTTCTTGCCTCGCGCTGGCGCCACGGTCTAAGTCTGACCCCTCAGACCCGCAGATATCGCCTGAGCGTGAGGAACGACGTAGTGCCGCACAACAGCAGGGCGATGACCATCGTGAAGACAACGACCTCGACTAGGTCGCTCACGGAAAGCTGCGCGCGGAACGGGAAGTAGTTCTGGAACCCGTCAAGCCCGGCCTTAGCCCCGACCAGCAAGCCGACCGCGATCAACCAGCCGAACAGGCCTGCGATCATCCCCTCGACAAGGAACGGAAGCTGGACGTAGAAATTCGACGCGCCGACCAGGCGCATGATCGCGGTCTCCCTGCGCCGGTTGAACGCCGACAGCCGGATCGTGTTGGCCACCAGCAGGATCGCCGCGACGATCAGGATGACCGCCACCACGATGACCGCGTTCCTGGCCCCGTCGAGCAGCCGGTAGAAGTTGGTCAGGATGGTCGAGTCATTGCCTACCGAGTCCACACCAGGCATACCGGTGACCGCCGCCGTCACCGGGCCGGCATCGGCTTGAGCGTTCCTCAGCTTGACCTGGAACGAGGCAGGAATGTCGCCTGGCGACACCGACTTGACGAATACCTGATTGCTGGCGAATTCCTTCCTGAACTGCGCGAGGTTCTGCGCCTGAGTCCGGTAGGTAACGCTGACCACTTCCGGTAGATTCTTCAGCGTCGATTCAATCCGGTTCGTGTCAGCCTTCGTAGCCTGTCCGCTGTTCTGGCATTGCGGGCTCAGCGGGTTCTTGTCGCACAAGAAGATGGACAGCTCGACCTTGCTCTGCCACAAGGACCTGGTATGGCTGACCTGCTTAACCACCAGCAGGCCGGTCCCGAGCAAAGAGAGGCTGATCGCGACGACCACGATCAGGGCGACCGTCATTGTCAGATTTCGCCTGAGGCCGACCCATACCTCACCGAAAATGAACTGCGCGCGCATGTCGCTGATCCCTTGGTTGCCCTCGCCCGCACGGCGGGTGCCGGCTGGCTGGTACGTCGTGCCCTAGTAGGCCTGGCCGTAGACGCCGCGCGATTGGTCACGCACGACCTTGCCGTACTCAAGCTCGATTACCCGCTTGCGCATGGAGTCCACGATCGCGGCGTCGTGTGTGGCCATCACGACAGTGGTACCGGTTCTGTTAATGCGGTCTAGAACCTTCATGATCCCGATCGAGGTCGCCGGGTCGATGTTTCCTGTCGGCTCATCGGCAAGCAGGATCATCGGGCGGTTCACGAACGCCCTGGCCATAGCGACGCGCTGCTGCTCGCCTCCGGACAACTCGTCGGGCATGCGGTCGCCCTTGCCCTCGAGCCCGACCAAGTCGATCACCTCGGGCACGACCTTGCGGATGAATCGGCGCGGCTTGCCGATGACCTCAAGTGCGAACGCGATGTTCTGATAGACGTTCTTGCCGGGTAGCAGCCTGAAGTCCTGGAAGACGCAGCCGATCCGACGCCGCAACTGGGGGACCTTCCACGTCGTCAGCCGGGCAAGATCCCGCCCGGCTACGTAGATCCTTCCATCGGTTGGCCGCTCTTCCCTGAGGATCAGCCTGAGGAAAGTCGACTTTCCCGATCCCGATGGCCCGACCAGGAAGACGAACTCGCCCTTCTCCACGTCAAGATCGACGCTCTCCAGGGCAGGACGGCTCTGATTCGGGTACGTCTTGGTGACGCTCTCGAAATGAATCACAGGCCCATCACTACGCTCGATACTGTCGGGTACCGGTGCGCGCGGGCGCCCCGGTTTGATCACGGGACAGTCTAGGGGGAAACTGGCCTGGAACGTCCAACATTGTCGAAGTGGGCGGGCAGCACCGTCCCTGGAGGGACTTCATGAGCTGCGAGCACCTGATCTGCGCCCAGTGCGCCGGCCCGGTCGCGGAAGCCCGGTGCCCGGTGTGCCGCGCAGCCAAGTCTGACCTGCACCACCGGAGCCACGGCGTCGGCATCAGCGTCCCCTACGCGGTCGCGCTGCTGCTGCTTGCGCTCGCCGTGATTTTGGCGCTGCAGCACCTCGGCCACTGACTGCCGCCCCGGCGTGCCGCCGGGAGGTCAGTGGCCGGGCGTGGCTTACAGGCCCTGCTGGCGCAGCCAGCGGATCTCGGCCTCGATGAAGCCGTCGATCTCGCCGTCCATCACGGCTGCCGTATTGCCCGTCTCGTAACCGGTCCGCAGGTCCTTGATGTTCTGGTATGGGTGAAGCACGTAGTTGCGGATCTGCGTGCCCCAGCTACGGCCGCTGTCCCCGCGCAACTCGTTCAGCTTCGCGGCCTGTTCCTCGCGCTTGCGCTCAAGCAGCTTGGCCTGTAGCACTGCCATCGCGCTTGCCCGGTTCTGGATCTGGCTGCGTTCGTTCTGGCAGGACACCACGATGCCGGTCGGCAGGTGCGTGATCCGCACCGCGGAGTCCGTCGTGTTCACGCCCTGCCCGCCTGGTCCGCTCGACCGGTACACGTCGACCCTGATCTCGTCGTCCGGGATATCGATGTGATCGGCCTGCTGCACCACAGGCAGCACGTCGACGCCGGCGAACGAGGTCTGCCTGCGGCCCTGATTGTCGTACTTGGAGATCCGCACCATCCGGTGGGTGCCATGCTCGCCGCGCAGCGTCCCGTACGCGTACGGGGCCTTGATCGCGAACGTGGTCGACTTAATCCCGGCCTCCTCCGCGTAGGAGGTGTCGTAAATCTCGGTCGGGTACCCGTGCCGCTCGGCCCAGCGAAGGTAGATCCTTTGCAGGCCCTCCGCCCAGTCGGCCGCGTCCGCTCCTCCTGCCTGAGCGTTGATGGCGATGAGCGCCTCGCGCGAGTCGTACTCACCGGACAATAGGGTCCTGACCTCCAGTTGGTCGATCTGGCCGCGGATCGCGGTGAGCTCGCGCAGCGCTTCCTGCATGGTCGGGTCGTCGTTTTCGCTCTCGGCCAGCTCGAACATGACCGACAGGTCATCCAGCCTGCCGTGCAGGCCCTCAAGCCTGGCCAACTCGGCGTCGAGGTAAGACAGCCGACGCCCCACGGCCTGCGCGTTCTCCTGGTCTTCCCACAGGGCTGGGTCCGCCGACCTGACGCGCAGCTCGTCGGCTTCTTTCCGCATGCCATCTGGATCCAGGACGGCTTCGATGCTGGCGAGCGTCGACGAGAGTTCCGCGACCTCGCTCGCATGGTCGATTGCCATGGCCGAAGCCTACGCGAAGACCGTTGTTGCCCCAGATTCCCGGTCAGGCGGGCAATGTGCTCGTCGCTACCAGGGTGCGGATCGCGCGGACCGCCACAGACAAGGTGGCTACGGTGAACGCGTCGCTTTCCCAGATCTCAACCAGCGTCTGCGCGGCCCTGGTGACCGCGGACTGGTTCCTGGCGACCCAGGCGGCCAGCCGCCGCTCGGGGGTTCCGGCCTCGGTGACCGTCAGCACGTCCCTGGCCAGGGCTGCGTGCGCGTTGTACAGGTCATCCCGCAGCGCGCCCCTGGCCATCGTGTTCCACCGGTCGTCACGCGGCAGCGCGGTGATCCGGTCGCGCAATCTGGTGATCTGCAGCCGGTCGGCCAAGTCGAAGTACACCTCTGCGGTCTCCTCTACTGACCGGCCAGTACTCGCCGCGATGTCCACGATGTCGAACGCAGAGTACGCCGGAACCATCGCCGCGATGCGGTCCGCGAGGTCGTCAGGGAAGCCCCGGCTGGTGAGGGCGTCGCGGCGCTCCTCGAAGCTGGACATGTCGAGCCCGGCGAGCAGCTTCGGCAACCCGCCCGCCACGGTCAGAACGCCTCCGGCGAAGAAGTCGATCGTGGCTTGGATGTCGAACGGCGGCCGCCTGAAATGCAGCAGCCATCTGGTGGCCCGTTCGGTCAGCTTTCGCCCCTCGAGCAGCGCCAGTATCTGCGCGGACGTGTCGACCTCGCCGTCGAGCGCCTTCAGCTGACGCCAGAAGCCTGGCATGTCGAATACCTCGCGCGCGACCAGCCACGCCTCGGTGATGTGCGGCAACGAAGCTCCGGTCTCCTCGTTCAGCCGGAACGAGCAGGTGATGCCCGACCTGTCCACCATGTCGTTGACGACCTCGGTCGTGATGATCTCCCGGTGCAGCCGGTGGGCGGGCATTCGCTCGGCGAAGCGCTCGCGCAAGGCCGAGGGGAAGTAGCCGGCCAGCACCCTGCGTAGGTAAGGATCATCGGGAACCTCGGAAGCAAGCACCTCGTGCGCGGAGGCGATCTTGGTGTGGGCGAGCAGTACGGAGAATTCCGGCAGGGTCAGGCCGACGCCCTGTGACCGGCGCTCGGCGACGTCCTTGTCGGCCGGCAGCCCGTCGAGGCGGCGCCTGATCCTTCCGTCGCGCTCGAGCTTCCTGATGTACCTGGCATGAACGTGCAGCATCTGCGCCGACTGCGCCTGTGCCGCCGCGAGCGCCCTGTTCTGGTGGTAGTTGTGGCTGAGGACCAGGTTCGCGACGTCGCTGGTCATTTCTTGAAGCAGGGCATCGCGAGCGCCGGTGGTCAGCTGACCGTCGCGGACCACCTCGTCGAGCAGGATCTTGACGTTGACCTCGTGGTCCGAGGTGTCCACGCCGGCCGAGTTATCGATGAAGTCCGTGTTGACCAGGCCGCCGCCCAACGCGTACTCGATCCTCGCCTCCTGCGTGAGCCCGAGGTTCCCGCCCTCGCCGACCACCCGCGCCCGAAGCGCGGACGCGTCGATCCGCACCGAGTCATTGGACCGGTCTCCGACGTCGGCGTGCGATTGGCTCGAGGCCTTGACGTAGGTGCCGATGCCGCCGTTCCAGAGCAGGTCAACCGGCGCCGCGAGGATCGCCGCGATCAGCTGGTGGGGCGCCAGCGCCGTGGTACCGTCCTCAAGTCCGAGCAACCCGCGGACCTGGGGTGAGATCGGCACGGATTTCGCCGACCGCGGCCAGACACCGCCACCGGCCGAGATGAGTTTTTTGTCGTAGTCGTCCCAGGACGACCTAGGCAGCGCGTACATGCGCCGGCGTTCGGCGAAGCTGGTCGCCGGATCCGGATCGGGATCAACGAACACGTGGCGGTGGTCAAACGCCGCCACCAGTTTGATGTGCTCGGAAAGCAGTATCCCGTTGCCGAACACGTCGCCAGACATGTCGCCGATACCGACGACCGTGAAGTCCGTCTCGTCGATCTCGACGCCCAAGGTCCTGAAGTGGAATTTCACCGACTCCCAGGCTCCGCGCGCTGTGATGCCCATTTTCTTGTGGTCATAGCCGGCTGACCCGCCCGAAGCGAACGCATCTCCCAGCCAGAAGCCGCGCTCCAGCGCGATTCCGTTGGCTGTGTCGGAGAATGTGGCGGTTCCCTTGTCGGCAGCGACGACTAGGTACGGGTCGTCGCCATCGTGCCTGACCACCCGTTCGGGCGGGATAACCCGGCCGGCCACCAGGTTGTCGGTGACGTCGAGCATGGCGCTGATGAACATTCGATAGCAGGTGAGCACCTCTGCCAGGTAGGCCTCGCGAGCGGCAGAGTCGGGCAGTTGCTTGCAGACGAAGCCGCCCTTGGCGCCGGACGGGACAATGACCGAGTTCTTGACCTCCTGCGCCTTGGCCAGCCCGAGTATCTCGGTCCTGAAGTCCTCGCGCCGGTCGGACCAGCGCAGGCCGCCACGTGCCACGTTGGCGAACCGCAGGTGGACGCCCTCGAACCTGGGCGAGTACACGAACAGCTCGAACTTCGGGCGGGGGGCGGGCAGATCGGGAACCAGAGCGTCGTCCAGCTTGAACACCAGGTAAGGGAAATGCTCGTCCGATCCAGGCTTGGCGCGGTAATAGTTCGTGCGCTGGGTCGCGAGGACCAGCCCCAGGTAGGCGCGAAGGATGCGGTCCTCGTCCAGGCTGGCGACCTCGTCAAGCAGGCCGCTGATCTCCTCGACCAGCGCCTCGCTTCGCTCAGCCTGCCCCGCCAGCCGTTCCGGATCGAAGCGGGACTCGAACAACCGGATCAGTTGCCTCGCGATCACAGGATTTGATCGCAGCACCCGGGCGATGTAACCGGCGCTGAACATCGTCCCCGCTTGGCGCAGATAGCTGGCGTAGGCGCGCAGAACCACGACCTGACTCCAGGCGAGGCCGGCGTCGAGTACGAGGGTGTTGAACTCGTCGTCCTCGATCTCGCCGTTCCAGAGCGCGGCGAGCGCTCCCTCCAACTGCCCGGCCACCGAGGCGAGCGAAACGGAGGGCACCTGGGTAGTGCGACCGCCGGGTCCCGAGGCTGCGACCGCCTCTCGGCGCAGGCCGAAGTCGTAGATCCAGAAGGGCTCGGCGGAAGGAAACTCGTACGGATGCTCGTCGACCACCTCGACGCCCATATGCTGCAGCCGAGGCAGGACGTCGGTCAGCGTGATCGGCGGCCCCGTCCTGTGGATGGTCAGCCGCCAGACCCGGCGCTTGTCCCGCGAGCCCTCGCTGCCGGCGGCCTCGCCCTGAGCGGCGTCCGCCAGCCCTGCCGCGATCAGCGGCGACTGCTCGTGCTCGACCGGCACCCCGCCCACGTAGCCGGCGGACTCCCACATCTCGAACGAGATATCCAGCCCGCAGTCGCGCATCTGCTTGATCTTCGCCAGGTCGGAGATCGCCGCGGCGGCCGGGACGTCGGCCTTGTAGGTGTCGGAGATCGAGTCGGCGAACTGCTCAAGCAGCGCGCGTCCATCCTCTTCGCCAAGCTGCGCGACCGCCTCGCGCGCCAGATCGTCGTCCCACGAGCGGACAGCCGCGGCGACCGCCTGCTCGAGGGCTGTCACGTCGGCGTCGACCAGGTTCTTGCCGCGCTCGGCGCGCACGACGATGTGCAGTCTGGCAATCGGGCCTTCGTCCACGACGGCGCTGTAGTCGATCTGCGCCCCGCCGAGCACCCGCCGCAGGACGTCCTGAACGGCCAGCCTGACCTTCGTGTTGTACCGATCCCTAGACAGGTAGACCAGGCAAGAGACGTACCGTCCGTAGATGTCCTTGCGCACGAACAACCTGGTCTGCATGCGCTCCCGGAGCTTCAGCACCGCGCTGGCGACCTCGGCCAGCTCATCGATCGTCGTCTGGAAGAGCTCATCGCGTGGGTAGTTCTCCATGAACTTGGCGAGGTCCCTGCCGTCGTGGCTGAAAGCGGAGATTCCGTTCGCCTCGTACACCTCGGTCAGCTTGCGGCGCAGGATCGGGATCCTCGTGATGCTGTCCGAGTACGCCATATGGGTGAACAACCCGAGGAAGCGCCACTCGCCAATCACCTGGCCTGCCTTTGACAGCCGCTTGATCCCGATGTAGTCCAGGTAGCTGGGCCGGTGCACGGTGGCGCGTGAGTTCGCCTTCGTCATGATCAGGCGGCGCCGCGGATCGGTGGCGATCTTCTGCCCCTGCGGCGACAGAGCCGCGAGCGGCGTGGTGTCGGTCTTGTCGTGCCGCAAGATGCCGAGCCCGGTGCCGGGAACGCCGCGCAGCGCAAGGCCCTCGCCCTCGTCGAGCAGGTCATATTCGCGGAACCCGAGGAAGGTGAAATGCGCGTCGACGAGCCAGCGGAGCAGCAGTTCGATCTCAGAATCCGACTCGGCCGGGCTCGCCGGAATCACCCACCCTGCCGACTTGGGCCCACCGCCCAAGGCCGAACCCGCTACCGCTGAACCAGGCGCCGACTCCGTCAGCGGCATGGTACCCGCGGCGCCTGCCGCTAGCTAGTCGGCGATTCGCAGTGCCATAGCCCGCATCTTCGGGTAGTCATCGACGGCCACCCGAACGTCGGCCAGTGCCTGCTCGAGCGCGCCGGCGATCTGCTCGGCCTTGCCCGCTGGCAGCGTGGCTACCTCGAGATGCGACCATGACTCCGCGATTTGCGCCGACGCGATGCTGGCGCTTGGCGGCAGCAGTCGGGCGGCCGGTCCTGCGGCCTCGATCGGCTTGACCACCTCGTGCAGCGAGCCTGTGATGTCACGCCGCACGTTGAGCTGCGGATGGACGACCAGCTCGGCCGCCACATCGTGGGACGCGATGGTCATCGTGATGGTGTCGACCAAGAACGGCATGTCGTCGGTGACGACGTCGATCACGTCTCGGCCAGCAAGCAGCGTCGCCTCGGCCCCTGACCTGACCCGGACGACCGCGCGGCCCTGCGGTCGTTCCGCGGCGAGGCGGGCATGTTCGGCGGCGACCGACGCCACCCGGACCGCGCCCGCCGCGATCAGGTCGGACGAGTCGACGTGCCGGTAGTAGCAGTGCAGGTAATTCTCACGGTCTCCGACCCTCGCGTCGTCGCTTAGCTGAGCCGCCGCCTGGGTCAGCAGCTTCTGCCTGGCGGCGCCCTGGTGCTCCGACATCTCGTCCCACTCCTCGTGGATCTACAGCCTGTCCCGCAACTCCCAGAGCAGCGGGTAGAAACGCAACGGCACCCGGCGATGCAGGTAGGGAGCGCCGGATGAGCCCCCCGTACCCGACTTCGTGCCGATCTGCCGCTCGACCATCTGCACGTGGCGTGCCCGCCACAGCGCCGACACCTCGTCGTGGTTGAGCAGGCTCTCGGCGAGCTGCCACAGGTCGTCGTGGCCCGCCCGGTCCCTGGCAATCGCCAGCAGGGATTCGGTGACCCGCTCGTCGGAGCTCACGTCAAGGCCTCTGCGGCCGACTAGGCCGAGATAGGCGTCCCAGAGCGTCGGCTCGGCAAGGCGGCGCGCCAGCCGCTCCCGCTCGGCTGAGGTCAGATTCCGAAATCGCGCCACAAACCGATGGTCCTTGGCTCCCGACAAGAACTCAAGCTCCCTGAACTGGACCGACTGCAGGCCGCTGGCCGGCGCGAGCGCTGACCGGAACTGCAGGAAGTCCTGCGGCGTCATGGTCTCGATCACGTCGATCTGGCTGACGAGCAGCCGCTCGATAACCTGGGCGCGCTGCATCAGGTGCCTGGCCCGCCAGGTCTCTTCCGCGTCCATCGCGTCCCTCGCTGCGACAAGCTCGTAAAGCAGCTGCTTGAACCACAGCTCATAGACCTGGTGGACGGTGATGAATAGCAACTCGTCGTGGGCCGGCGGGTCCGTGAGCGGCACCTGCTGTCCGAGCAGCTCGGGCAGGCGCAGGTATGCGCCGTATGTGAGGCGGCCGCCCTCCTCGCCGAAGCTCCGCCCCACGTGCCCAGGCACTACGCGCCGCCCCCGCTGCCCTGGGTTCCTGGGGGTCGTCCGCTCGCAACCGTGCCGGTGTCCGCCGTCGGAACGTAGTACGCAAGCACGTCGGGGTTCGCCAGCGAGTCAGGGTCGGCGGCCTCGCCGACCGGCGTACCGGTAAGGATCTTGCGGACCGGCACCTCGAGCTTCTTGCCTGACAAGGTTCTCGGCACGCCAGGTACCTGGTGCATCTCATCCGGCACGTGCCGCGGCGACAGCTGAGAGCGCAGCATGGAGCGGATCTTGTTCCTCAACTCGTCGTCCAAGCTGAAGCTCGGCGCGAGCACGAGGTAGAGCACAAGCCTGCCTTCCGCGCCTAGCGTGCCGGTGTCGATGACCAGGCTGTCTGTGACCTCGGGCAGTTCCTCGACGATGCGGTAAAACTCGCTGGTGCCCATCCGGACGCCGCCACGGTTCAGCGTGGCGTCCGATCTGCCGTAGATGACGCAGCCGCCGTCAGGCAGGATCATGATCCAGTCCCCGTGTCGCCACACGCCTGGGTACTGCGCGAAGTAGCTCGCCGCGTACCGTTCGCCGCTGTCATCGCCCCAGAAGCCGATCGGCATCGACGGCAACGGCACGGTCAGCACGAGCTCGCCGACCTCGCCGACCACGGGAAGGCCCTGCGGGCCGAATGCCTCGACCTTCGCGCCGAGACACGACCCGGCGATGATCCCCCGCCGAACCGGCAAAAGCGGACATGGCCCGACAAACCCGGTGCACATGTCGGTCCCTCCGGAGAAAGACCCGAGCACGAAGGAACATCGGCGGTCACCTGATGTCGCTATAGCGGCATCAACGGTCCGCAGATGCTGGTGCGACCCCGCGTTTGGGAGGCCAGCGGGCGGTGGTTGAGGGGCGATTGACGAATAGACCCAGTCGAAGGCCTCCGGGGGCAGTGGCGAGCCGGTCGAGCCGACCCCGCGCAACCGAGACAGGTCGTGTTCGGCGGCCGGCCGCAGGCCGGCTTTCATGCAGCTCACCAGGTACGGTGCTCCGGTACCGAAGTAGGTGACCCCTAGGCTGGCAGCCAGCCGCCACATCTCGCCCACGCCGGGATGAACAGCGCTGCCGTCGTAGGCGACCACGGTCGCCCCGGCGAGCAGGCCGCCCATCAGGTAGTTCCACATCATCCAGCCGGTCGTGGTGTACCAGAAGAACACGTCATCCGGGCAGATGTCCTGGTGCAGGCAGAGCGCCTTGAGATGCTCGAGCACAATGCCGCCGTGGCCGTGCACGATGGGCTTGGGCAGGCCCGTCGTACCCGACGAGTAGAGCACCCAGAGTGGGTGCTCGAACGGCACCTCGTCGAACGCGGTGCGCGCCGGAGCGGCCGGGCCGGCCAGATCCGACAAGGCTGCCCACGCCACGGTCGGCACCGGCAGTGCGGGGTGCGCCGCCGCGGTACCGATGTAGTCGACCATGACCACGCTGCTCAGCCCCGGCAGCGCAGCGGTGATCGAGGCGAGTTCCTGCTGCCGGTCG
>Ga0126378_10002529_pt1 | contig 13560 bp, 12 predicted proteins | sample PanSoiMetPlot_23_FD_92587 | JGI IMG/M metagenome (GOLD analysis project Ga0126378, IMG submission 92587) | Tropical forest soil microbial communities from Panama - MetaG Plot_23 | ecosystem: Environmental > Terrestrial > Soil > Tropical forest > Bulk soil | place: Panama | collected 2016-02-17 | reverse complement strand
GCGAGAGGACTCCTTCGTGCGAACTCAGATCAAGCCGGACAACCGCCTGCTCACTCCTGCCGAGGTCGCGGCGATGCTGCGGGTGGACCCGAAGACGGTCACCCGGTGGGCGCGCGGCGGGAAACTGTCGTCGATCCGCACCCCCGGCGGACACCGCAGGTACAGCGAGCGTGAGGTGCGTAGCTTCCTCAACAGCTGGCAGGGTGTGTCGCTGCCGCGCTCATCAGCCGACTGACTCGGGAGTACCAGGGGGGATGTACCCCGGCCAGAACCGCGGGCCGCGTTGCAGCATCGCGAGGGTCTGGACCGGTCAGAGCGCTAGTCAGTTCGCCGGCCCGGGCGAGGGCAGGCGAACTGACTGCGTTACCGGCCGGTTGCGCGCCCGCCCGCTCTCGTAAGATCAGCCTGCGCAGGTTGGGGGTCGTTCCCCCAGGGTCGCGGCCGCGAGGGCAGGTGGGCTATGGGTGAGCTAGTCGTCATCGACATCGACCAGGCAGTTGCGACGCTGCGACTGAACCGGCCGCCAATGAACGCGCTCAACGGTGCAATCCAGGCCGAACTCGCCGACGCGGCCGCCCAGGTCGACACCGATCCGCAGGTTCGCGCGGTCGTGCTGTATGGCGGCGAGAAACTGTTCGCGGCCGGCGCCGACATCAAGGAAATGGCCGACGTCAGCTACGCGCGAATGGCTGCCGACTCGCGGCGCCTCCAGGCCTCGTTCAATGCGGTCGCGGCGATCAGCAAGCCAGTCGTGGCAGCCATTACCGGGTACGCCCTGGGCGGCGGGCTGGAGCTAGCGCTCTGCGCGGACTTCCGGGTTCTCGGCGAGGGTGCTCAGGTCGGCCAGCCAGAGATCCTCCTGGGGCTGATTCCCGGCGCCGGCGGGACGCAGCGCCTGCCGCGGCTGATCGGCCCGGCTCGGGCCAAGGACCTGATCTTCTCTGGTCGCTTCATCCGCGCAGCCGAGGCCCTGGCCATCGGGCTCGCCGATCAGGTAGTGCCGGATGGTGAGGTCTACCAGGCGGCCTTCGGACTGGCAGCCCGGTACGCTGCCGGGCCCCCGGTCGCGCTGGCCGCCGCCAAGCATGCCATCGACGCCGGCCTCGGGACCGACCTGCAGACGGGTCTGGAGATCGAGCGGCTCGGCTTCGCCGGCCTGTTCGCGACCGAGGATGCGCACGGTGGGATGCGCAGCTTCGTGGAGAATGGTCCGGGGAAGGCCAGCTTCAGCGGCAACTAACCGGTGCCGAGGTGCCGGCGGAGGCGGACGAGGTGGACAGTGGCGACCTGGATGCGGCCGTGACGATGGAGCCAGCCGGCAGCCCGTCGCTGGACATGGTGACGGCGGCGCTGCGCGCGGACAGCAGCGATATCGCGATCTATGCCAGCGTGCTGACCGAGTCGCTGGGTGAGTCGCTGCCGCCGGACACCGTCCTGGTGGACAGGGATCGGTCGGTGTCGGACCGGATGAAGGGCAGGCCGGGCCGGGTGAGCAAGATCACTGTCCGGCTCGGCGATCAGGTGCTGACGCTGGGGCTGACCGGAGGAGCGCCGGTCGCGGAAGTCTGCCGGGAGGTGCGGGGCGTCGTGCTGTCTCGCCAGCCTGTTTCGGTGGGGCAATGGGCCGCCGAGCTGGCGAAAGCCCTGGTCAGCTACGCCGAGCAGAATGCGGCCACGGCCGAGGCGCTGCGCCGGCTGGTCGCGGGCGGCGAGGGGCCCTGACATAGGGACTCACCAGCCGGAGGATCGCGCCGTACGCTATTAGGCATGAGTGCCCGCTCGGGGGAATTGCTGGGCCCTTACCGGCTGCGTGAGCTGCTGGGCGAGGGCGGCATGGGCATGGTCTACCTCGCGAGTGGTCCCGATGACCGGCCGGTCGCCGTCAAGGTGCTGCGCCAGGGAGCGCCGGGCGAGGAAACCGCCCGGCGGCGCCTCGCCCGCGAGGTGGACACCATGCGGCGGGTGCACAGCCCGTTCGTCGCAGAGGTGCTCGACGCTGATGTCGACGGCGATCCGCCCTATATCGTCACTCAGTACGTGGCGGGCCGCACGCTCGAGGACGTGGTAGCAGCCGACGGGCCGCTGGCCGGGCCGTCACTGGCGTCGCTGGCGTGCGGTCTGTCGGCCGCGCTGGCGGCCATCCATACGGCCGGGGTCGTGCACAGGGACCTGAAGCCAGCCAACGTGATGCTCGTCGACGGCGAGCCCGTCGTGATCGACTTCGGCATCGCGCAGACGCCGGATTCGACCCGGCTCACGATGACGGGCATGTTCATGGGAACCCCGGGCTATCTAGCGCCCGAGGTCATCGAGGGCGGCGACAGCACGGCGGCCGCTGATGTGCACTCACTCGCAGCCACTCTGGCCTACGCGGCTATCGGTCGGCCCCCCTACGGCACAGGTCAATTCCAGGCGATCTTCTACCGGATCGTGCACGGCCAGCCCGATCTCGGCACCTTGCCGGAGCCCTTGCGGCCTATCGTGCTCGCCGGGCTGGCCAGAGATCCGGCACGCCGGCCTACAGCGGCTGACCTGGCTGCGCGAATTGCAGCGCTCAGCCCGGAGACCCTTGTGCCGGCGCCGGCCGGGCCCGTGCTGGCCGGATCCGCGCTCGCGGGGGCCCCGTCGGCCTACCAGCCGCCCTGGCAGCTGGCCCAGACTTCATTCGATCTCCCGCCCGCCGCCGACGCCGCCGACCTGACGCTTCCCCCGGCTTCGCGGGTGAAAGCACCGGTCGCGCCTGCCGGGCTCCCGCCATTCGCGGGCACCCGGCCGCTGGCAGTGCCGGGCCAGGACGGCTTTGGTGACCTGCTCCCGCCGGTGCGCTACCAGCCGGGCGCCGCACCAGGACGGCGCGCCGGTCCGCCGGCGAGCTCGGACGGCCGGATGGCGGGCGCGCAGCCCGCTCGGAGTAGGCCGCTGCTCGTGCTCGCGACGATGCTGGGCCTCATCGCGGTGGCGGTGCTGCTTCCGGTCGCCGGTGTTGCGGCCGTGCTAGGCGGGCTGGTCTTGCTCCGCGCGGCCGATCTGACGGCCGGCCGGGTGAGCCGGCGCCGGGCCGGTCAGGGCCGGCCGAGTACCGGGTGGGGAGACTTCGTATCTGCCGCGGCGTTCTATCCGTGGGCCATCGTCCGCTCGGCGCTGCGATTCGTCGTGCTGAGCCCCATGGCGCTGCTGTGCGGTGCCGTTGCGGCAGTGCTCGCGGTGCTGGCCACCGGCTCCGCGCAACTGCCACGGGATATGAGCTACGCAGCCGGCGCCCTGGTGGCCTGCTATTGCCTCGGACCCGGCTCGGCGGCCTGCCGTCGGCCGCTGAGCACGTTCTACGGCCGCATCACCCGTTCGGCGCCAGCCGCCATGATAGGCGGTATCGGCGTGGCCGCCATCGCGGTCGCGCTCGTCGGCGCCGCTCTCACGGCGGCACCCGGCTACTGGCCAGACGTGCATCTGGGCCATCAGCTGCACAGCGCCGCGACGACTCACCCGGCGTTCGTGAACGTGGCGGACGTCGGTCGGCGCCTCTGGCACTGGCTCGGTACCCAGTTCCCCTAAGGGCTGACCTCAGCGCGCCTAGCCGGCCAGCGGCACGCCAGCTGTCGCGGTGTCACGCGCCACGGCAGGCAGGCCGGCGGGCCATCTGCCCGTTCGGGTCGCGACGGGCAGCGGCCGGACCAGCCCGCGCGCAACCACCTCATTGGCGAGCCTGACCCGCCGGTTGGGGCCCTCGGCGATCCGCAGCTTCTGGTAGAGCCGGAGCAGGTGCTGCTTCACCGCTGCCTCGGTCACGACCAGCTCCGCGGCGATATCGCGTGCGGTCGCGGGAGCGACGAACGCCTCCTCGGTGATCGCGGGCTTGCAGAGCGCGGCGACGACGTCGAGTTCACGGCGAGTCAGCTCAGGAATCACCGAGCGGCGCGCGTCTGACTCCGGCAGCATTTCCTCGGCCGGCAGCCCGCCCACCCGGCACCGCTGGAGGCCGAAGGAGATCACGTCCCCGTTGTCCAGCAGCCGCTGCGCCACCACCCTGCCGTTGACTCGGGTGCCGTGCCGCGATAATCCGAGGTCGCTCACGTAGGCGTACGGTCCGCGGCGCATGATCTCAGCGTGCAGCTTGGAGACGCTCGGGTCGTCGAGACGGACGTCGACGCGCTGCCCGCGCCCGACCGTCGTGACATCGGGGCACAGCCACGCGACAGCGCCGGTGCTCTCGATCTGCAAGTAGGGGGTATTCATGTCGCTCCTGGCTTGATGACCGGTCAGCTAGGCGAGTATTACCTCTTGGTTACCCAGCCAGGCCGCCGTCATTCGCAGACCCGGTGCTCATTCCGACGGAGTCGATGCTCCTGCAGCGAGAACCGCGTCGCTAGACTGCCGAGCGGGTTCGTTTCCCGCTAGGAGGGACGATGGCGCGCGTGCCGGCCAGGGGTCTGGCCGATGTCGTTGCCGCGTCCACCGCGCTGAGCGACATCGACGGGCAGGCGGGCAGGCTCTCGTATCGCGGTTACGACATCAATGACCTCGCGGGGGTCGCGAGCTTCGAGGAAATCGCATTCCTGCTGCAGCGCGGCATGCCGCCTGCCGCGCCCGAGCTAGCTGGCTTCCGTGCCGAACTGGCCGCAGGCCGACAGATGGGGACACTGGCTGCCGGCACCCTCGACGGCGTGGCCAGACGCCAGCGCCCGATGGAGGCGTTGCGCAGCCTGGTCTCGCTCGGCAGCGCCGATGACCCGGATGCCGGGTCGAACGAGGCCGCGGCCAATCTGCGGAAAGCGGCCAGGCTCACCGCGCAGCAGCCCGTGCTCATCTCCGCGTATCACGCCGCGCGCGAGGGCCGGAGTCTGCCGGATGCCGATCCGGGCCTCGGCATCGCCGCCAACTTTCTCCTGCAGCTGTCCGGCGAGCCATCGTCGGCGCGCGCGGCTGAGATCCTCGACACATGCCTGGTGCTGCACGCGGACCACACCATGAACGCGTCGACGTTCGCTGCCCGGGTGTGCGCGGCGACGCTCGCCGACATGCACTCGGCGGTCGTCGCGGCGCTCGGCACGCTGTCAGGGCCGTTGCATGGCGGCGCCAACGAGCAGGTCATGCTTGGTCTGCAGGCAATCAGGCAGGTCGGCGGCGACCCGCGGGATGCGGTGACCCGGTGGGTGACCGACCGGCTCGCGCAGGGCGAGAAGATCATGGGATTCGGGCACCGGGTGTACAAGACCGAGGACCCTCGGGCCACCCACCTGCGCCGGATGTCCGGAGAGCTCGCCGCCGCATCAGGCGACGACACGTACTACCAGATGTCGCGCCGGATGGAGGAGGTCGTGCTGGCTGAGAAGGGCCTGTTCCCGAACGTCGACTTCTTCGCCGCCACCGTCTACCACTACCTCGGGATTCCGACTGACCTGTTCACTCCCGTGTTCTCGGCCAGCCGGATGGCCGGATGGACGGCGCACGTCATTGAGCAGCACGCTGACAACCGGCTGATCCGCCCGGACAGCGAGTACATCGGGGAGCGCGGCCTGCGCTGGGTGCCCCTCGATGCCCGGTGAAACACTCGGCGAGGGCGATGGCCAAGCACGACCGGAGCACTCAGCAGCACCAGGGATCCGCCGGGGACTCGTCGCAGCGGCCCGCGTGGCTGACCGCGCAGCTGCCGTACGCGATCGTGCTTGCGGGGATGGTGGCGGGCCTTGCCACCATCCGCAGCGGTGACCTAGCCGTCCGGGGCGGTACGTTGGTTATGGCCGGTGCACTGCTGGTGGGTGCGCTGGCCAGGCTGGTGCTGCCCGAGGGCAAGGCCGGGATGCTCTCCTCGCGGCGGCGCCTCGTTGACGCCGCAGTACTTGCCACGCTCGGCGTAGGGCTGCTGATAGCCGGCTTGATCGCAAAGGTGCCTGGCTCATGAGAGCCCGCAGGCCGGGGTGATGAAGGGAAGCGCGAACCGCATGTCGAAGATCAAGGTAGTGAACTCCGTCGTCGAGCTCGACGGCGACGAGATGACGAGGATCATCTGGCAGTTCATCAAGGACCAGCTCATCCTCCCCTATCTCGACATCAATCTCGAGTATTACGACCTGTCGATCCAGAACAGGGATGCGACCGACGACCAGGTGACAATCGACTCGGCTGAGGCGATCAGGCGGCACGGCGTCGGCGTCAAGTGTGCAACCATCACCCCGGACGAAGACCGGGTCACCGAGTTCGGCCTGAAGAAGATGTGGAAATCGCCGAACGGCACGATCCGGAACATCCTCGGCGGTGTCATCTTCCGCGAGCCCATTGTCATCTCGAGCATTCCGCGGTTCGTGCCGGGCTGGACGCAGCCCATCGTGATCGGGCGGCACGCACATGGCGACCAGTACCGGGCGACCGATTTCGTGGTGCCCGAGCCCGGCACCGTGCACATTTCCTTCACCCCGGCGGCCGGCGGTGAGCGCCGGGAATACCAGGTGGCCACGTTCCCCGGCAGCGGTGTCGCGATGGCCATGTACAACTTCGACGATTCGATCCGCGACTTCGCGCGGGCCAGCATGCGGTACGCGCTGTCTCGCGGTTACCCGCTGTACCTGTCGACCAAGAACACGATCCTCAAGGCCTACGACGGCCGGTTCAAGGACATCTTCGCCGAGGTCTTCGAGAGCGAATTCAAGGCAGAGTTCGAGACAGCCGGGATCTTCTACCAGCACCGGCTCATCGATGACATGGTCGCCCAGGTCATTAAGGGCAACGGCGGCGTCGTCTGGGCGTGCAAGAACTATGACGGCGACGTGGAGTCCGACATCGTCGCGCAGGGCTACGGCTCCCTAGGCCTGATGACGAGCGTCCTCATGACCCCGGACGGGCGGACCATCGAGGCCGAGGCGGCGCACGGCACGGTGACCCGGCACTACCGCCAGCATCAGCAGGGCAAGCCGACGTCGACCAACCCCATCGCGTCGATCTTTGCGTGGACGCGCGGGCTTGCGCACCGCGGCAAGCTGGACGGCACGCCCGAAGTCACCGCGTTCGCTGACCTGCTGGAGCGGGTGTGCATCGAGACCGTGGAGAGCGGCAAGATGACCAAGGACCTGGCGCTGCTGGTGGGCGGCGCAACAGCGTACCTGACTACTGAGGAATTCCTGGCGGCGCTGGACACCCGCCTGCGCGCTGCCATGGCAGCGTCCTGAACCTCAGCTCCTGCCTCAACCACAGTCCCTGAAGGAGATAACGCACATGGCCCGCACAGGCAAGGTAACTGTCGTCGGCGCCGGCTTCTACGGGTCGACGACGGCGCAGCGACTGGCCGAGTACGACATCTTCGACGAGGTTGTGCTGACGGACATCGTTGAGGGCAAGCCGGAGGGCCTTGCCCTCGACATGAACCAGTCCCGCCCGGTCGAGGGGTTCGAAACAAAGGTGACCGGTCAGACGACCGGGGCAGCGGGCGAGGGCTACGAGGTGATCGCCGGGTCGAGCATCGTGGTGATCACTGCGGGCTTGCCGCGCAAGCCCGGCATGAGCCGGATGGATCTGATCGGCGTCAACGCCAAGATCGTCAGGAGCGTGACCGAGCAGGTCGTCAAGCACGCGCCTGAGGCGGTACTCATCGTGGTATCCAACCCGCTGGACGAGATGACGGCGCTCGCGGCGAAGGTGTCGGACTTCCCGGCCAGCCGGGTCATTGGTCAGGCAGGCATGCTGGACACCGCGAGGTTCACGAACTTCGTCGCCGAGCGCCTCGGCGTGCCGGTGAGCTCGGTCAGCACGCTGACGCTGGGCTCGCACGGAGACACCATGGTGCCGGTGCCGTCGGCCTGCTCGGTCGACGGCAAGCCGCTCGCTGAATTGCTGCCAGCCGCGGACATCGATCAACTGGTCGAGCGGACCCGCAATGGCGGCGGCGAGATCGTCGCGCTGCTGAAGACCGGCTCGGCTTACTACGCCCCGTCTGCGGCCGCGGCGCGGATGGCCAGGGCGGTGGCCGAGGACTCGGGTGCGGCCATGCCGGTCTGCACCTGGGTGGACGGCGAGTACGGCATTTCAGGCGTCTATCTGGGCGTCGAGGCGGAAATCGGCGCCAGGGGCGTGAACCGGGTGGTCGAGCGCGACCTGACCAGCACGGAGCTGGTGGCCCTCCGGGCTGCCGCCGAGGCAGTGCGGACGAAGCAGGCGGACGTCGCGAGCCTGTGAGCGCTAGCGGCGGTCGCGAGCCTGTGAGCGCTAGCTGCTGAGCCGCTGCAGCGCGAGGCCGGCGTACAGCGCCGCGCCATCGGGCAGCACCGCGTCGTCGAATATTGCCTCGCTGGAGTGGTTGAACGGCGCGGTCATCGGATCTGCGTCCGGCGGCGTGGCGCCCAGCATGAGGAAGGCGCCCGGTACCTGGTCGAGCACGTAGGAGAAGTCCTCCGAGCCGGGAATCGCGTTCGGCAGGGGGATGAACCGGCCCGGCCCGAGCACTTCTTCGATCGCCTGCTCGGCCTTTGCCAGTTCGGCGCCGTCGTTCACAGTCACCGGGTAGCCGTCCACGTACTGGGCGGTGGCGGTGAGGCCGTGCGCGGTCGCGATGTCGCGGGCCAGTCGTGGCGCGGCCTGCTGGATCGCCGCCCTGGCTGCGGGGGAGAACGACCGCACGGTCGCGCGGAACTGGGCTTCATCCGGGATCACGTTGTCGGCCGTGCCGGCGTGGAACGTGCCCACCGTCACGACCACCGGGTCGAACACGTCGAACCGCCTCGTCACCATGGACTGCAGGGCGAGCACGATCTCGCACGCGGCCGGCACCGGGTCGGCCGCGTGGTGGGGCTGGGAGCCGTGGCCTCCGCGCCCGTGCACGGTTACCTCCAGGGTGTCTGCCGCCGCCATGAGGGTCCCTGCGCGGCTGGCAATGAGGCCGAGCGGCAGCAGCGCCGACGCGACGTGCAGCCCGTAGGCAGCAACCGGGCGCGATCCGGCCGCGTCGAGCACGCCCTCGGAGATCATGATCCTGGCCCCGCCGCTGGCTTCCTCGCCGGGCTGGAACATGAACACGACAGTGCCGGCCAGCTCGTCCCGGCGGGCCGACAGCAGCCGGGCGGCACCGGCCAGCATCGCGGTGTGCAGGTCGTGGCCGCAGGCGTGCATGGCACCGGGGACGCTCGAGGCGTACGGGACGCCCGACCGCTCGGCGAGCGGCAGGGCGTCCATGTCCGCGCGCAACAGCACCGCCGGTCCCGGCCGGCCGCCGCGCAGCACGGCCGTCACGGAGGTCAGCTCCCGGCCGACACTGACGTCCACCGGCAGCCCGTCCAGCGCCTTGAGCACCTTGCTCTGGGTCGCGGGCAGGTCGAGCCCGAGCTCCGGCTCGGCATGGATGGAGCGGCGCAGGTCGGTCAGCTCCACGGCGATCGCCGCTGCCTCGTCCCGAAGTCCGGGCTGGCTCATGTGCCCTCCGCGACGATCGCCAAATCCGGCTATAAGGTCTTATCCAGGCCCGGCGCCCTGCCAGGCGCGGCGAGTACTGCTCGCCCGTGCGGGCAGACTGCATAGACTATTCCAAATACCGCGCGGCTGAGCTCCTGCAAGGTCCCGGCCGATTGATTTCGTTGGCCAGTTCCCTGCGGGGGTCCGGGGGTAATCCCCGGGCGAGTACCGCGCTCTGCTGCCGGCTGGGGGCGGCAGCGCCGCGCGAGCCAAGGTGACGAGGGTCGGGATCCGGACGTGAATGGCGTCGGCTGGGATATTCTCCTCGTCCTTGCCGTGATCTTGATCGGCGGGTTCTTCGCTGCCGCCGAGATGGCACTGGTGTCACTGCGCGAGGGTCAGGTCCGGGCGCTGACCAGGCGAGGCCGGCGTGGTCAGCGGACCGCCAGGCTCGCCCAGGATCCGAACAGGTTCCTGTCGTCTGTTCAGATCGGGGTCACCGTCGCGACGCTGCTGTCCGGCGCTTTCGGTGCGGCACTGCTGTCGAACCGGCTCGGGAACGAGCTGAGCAAGGTCATGCCGCGCGCCGTCGCCGACCCGCTGGCCGTCCTCGCCGTGACACTGATCATCGCGTTCTTCACCCTCGTCTTCGGCGAGCTGGCGCCCAAGCGCATCGCGCTGCAGCGGGCCGAGCGAGTCTCGATGATTGCCGGCCCGGTGGTCGACCGGCTGGCGACGCTGGCAAGGCCGCTGGTCTGGATCCTGTCGCGATCGACGAATCTGGTCGTCAGGCTCATCGGCGGCGACCCGGCTGCGGCCCGCGGCGTCATGACGGAGGAAGAGCTACGCGATCTGGTCGCCGGGCACCAGGCGCTCAGCCCGGACGAGAGGCACATCGTCAGCGAGGTCTTTGACGCGGGCAAACGCCAGATCCGCGAGGTTCTCGTGCCGCGGACAGAGGTGGAGTTCCTGCCCGCGGCCTTGCCGCTGAAGCGAGCGGCCGACATCGCCGAGCACGCCCGCTACTCCAGGTTCCCCGTGTACCAGGAGTCCTACGACGACGTCATCGGCTTCGTGCACGCTCGCGACCTGCTAGACAGCCGTGTCGATGCAGCGCAGCGCCGCGTGGGCGAGGTCTGCCGGCCGGTCAAGTTCCTGCCCATCAGTAAGACCGTCCTGTCGGCATTGTCGGAGATGCGCAGAGACCGGGCGCATCTGGCAATCGTCGTCGACGAATACGGGGGCACGGCAGGCATCGTCACCCTGGAGGACCTGGTCGAGGAGCTGATCGGTGACATTCAGGACGAATACGATTCCGACGCCGCCGCGGCCCGGCAGTTGCGGGGTGGCGAACTCGAGGTCGACGGTCTGCTGAACCTCGACGAGTTCGCCGAGCAGACCGGGCTGGTGCTGCCCGAGGGGCCTTACGAGACGGTGGCGGGCTACTTGCTCGCCGCTCTCGGCCACCTCCCGGAGGGCGGTGAGTGGGCAGAGGTCGCCGGCCGGAAGCTGACGGTGACCCAGCTGGACGGCCGCCGGATCTCCCGTGTGCTGGTCAGCCCCGCCGCGCCCGCCGAGCCGTCGGGTCCGCCGGTCTAGCCTGGCCCGCCACTAGACTTCTGACATGACGGTGCCGGATCACGCTGGCAGTCACGCCAGCCTGGAGTCTGGGCCGGTGCTGGTGGTGGATTTCGGCGCCCAGTACGCGCAGCTCATTGCTCGCCGGGTGCGGGAGTGCCGGGTCTACTCCCAGATCGTGCCGAGCACCATGACCGCAGCGGAGATGCTGGCCAGGCGGCCGTCGGCCATCATCCTGTCGGGCGGCCCGGCGTCGGTCTACGCTCCCGGAGCACCGCCGGCTCCCGACGGCCTGCTGACCTCCGGAGTGCCGATCCTGGGCATTTGCTACGGCTTCCAGCTCATGGTCCGCGACCTCGGCGGGGACGTCCGTCACACCGGAACGGGCGAGTACGGGGCGACCGACCTCTCCACGGCCGAGGCTGCTGGGGTTCTCCTGGCCGGCCTGCCGCGCCTGCAGCGGGTCTGGATGTCCCACGGTGACACCTGCGCCGCGGCGCCGCCGGGGTTCGCGGTCACCGCCACGACGGCGGGCACGGCGGTGGCCGCTGCCGAGGCGCCGGGACGCCACCTGTACGGCATGCAGTTCCACCCTGAGGTGCTGCACACCGAGCACGGCCTGGCGATGCTGCAGGCGTTTCTGGCCGCGGCTGGATGCCAGCCCACCTGGACCATGCGCAGCGTGATCGACGAGCAGACCGAGCGGATCGCCGCGCAGGTCGGTGCGGGCACCGCCATCTGTGGCCTGTCTGGCGGCGTGGACTCCGCGGTGGCTGCCGCACTCGTCCAGCGGGCCATCGGCTCACGGCTGACCTGCGTCTTCGTCGACCACGGGCTGCTGCGGGCGGGCGAGGCCGAGCAGGTGGAGAAAGACTTCGTCGCTGCCACTGGTGTCGACCTCAAGGTCGTCGACGCGGGTCCGGCCTTCCTGGCCGCTCTGTCCGGGCTGGGCGACCCGGAGGAGAAGCGCAAGATCATCGGCCGCGAGTTCATCCGCGCGTTTGAGCGTGCGGCGCGGGAGATCGCCGGTGCCAGCGATGCCGCCACGTTCCTCGTGCAGGGCACGCTCTACCCGGACGTCGTCGAATCCGGCGGCGGCACGGGGACCGCCAGCATTAAATCGCACCACAACGTCGGCGGGCTGCCCGACGATCTGGCCTTCGAGCTCGTCGAGCCGCTGCGGGATCTGTTCAAGGACGAGGTACGGGAGGTCGGCCGGCAGCTCGGCCTGCCCGAGGAGATCGTGTGGCGGCAGCCGTTCCCCGGCCCGGGCCTTGCGATCCGGATCGTCGGCGAGGTCACCGCGCAGCGGCTGCGGATCGTCGCAGCGGCGGATGCGATCGCCAGGGCCGAGCTATCGGCTGCGGGGCTTGACCGGCAGATCTGGCAGTGCCCGGTCGTGCTGCTGGCCGACGTGCGGTCGGTCGGCGTGCAGGGCGATGGACGCAGCTACGGCTACCCGGTCGTGCTCCGCCCGGTGACGAGCGAGGACGCCATGACAGCGGACTGGGCCAGGCTGCCCGACCAGGTGCTGGCCAGGATCTCCACGCGGATCACGAACGAAGTGCCGGAGATCAACCGCGTCGTGCTCGACATCACCAGCAAACCGCCTGCCACGATCGAGTGGGAGTAGGCGGACCAGCTGGCCCCGTCAGGCCGCGGCAGCCATGCTACGAAGCGGCCGACGGCAGAGAAATGGCCGCTTCATAGCACGCCGCCGTGTCCTGACGGTCAGCTGGTGAATCGCAGAACGAGCTGAACGGCACAGCTGAGATGACACAGATTTGTGTTATCTCAGTTGTGACTGTAATCTCATGCGTATGCCGACTGATGCTGAGATCACGTTCGCGGACCACGCCGGCCGCCTCTATGCCCGCCGCTATGGCATGGCGCCCATGGTGGGCCGGCTGCTGGGATACCTGGCGATCTGCGACCCGCCCGACCAGGCCATCGCGGACTTGGCCGATGCCTTGCTCGCTAGCCGGAGTGCGATCGCCGGTGCGGTCAAGACCCTCGACACTCTCGGCCTGATCCGCCGCTCACGGGCCGCAGGAGAGCGGATGGACCGCATCTGGATCGATGTGACCTCGCCCCGATCGACGGGCTTTGACATAACCGAGTACAAGGAGCAAGGCGATCTGGCCCGCGAAGGCCTGGCGCTGCTGGCTGGTGCGCCGCCGGAGCGGCGGGCGGTGCTGCTGGAGTGGGCGGCCTTCGCGGACTTCCTGGTAGCGCGGCTGCCCGAGGTGGAGAAGGACTGGAAAGCCCACCGTGAATCGCTGCGCGCCGCTGGCGAGCTCCCCTGACATCCCACCGCACCACTGAAAGCGAGGAACCCGTGACGATCAACCTGGCTGGGCAGGCGATCAGCGCCCAGGCCGTGCAGAAGTCCTACGGCGAGCACGTCGTGCTGGACGGGGTCGACCTCAGGGTCGCCGAAGGCACCATCTTCTCCCTGCTCGGTCCCAACGGTGCCGGGAAGACGACCATGGTCAGGATCCTGTCGACGCTCATCCCGGCCGATGGCGGCGACATCCGGGTCGGCGGGCACAGCGTGGTCAGTGATCCGGACGCCGTACGCGCCCTGATCGGCGTCACTGGCCAGTTCTC
>Ga0126378_10002528_pt1 | contig 13563 bp, 12 predicted proteins | sample PanSoiMetPlot_23_FD_92587 | JGI IMG/M metagenome (GOLD analysis project Ga0126378, IMG submission 92587) | Tropical forest soil microbial communities from Panama - MetaG Plot_23 | ecosystem: Environmental > Terrestrial > Soil > Tropical forest > Bulk soil | place: Panama | collected 2016-02-17 | reverse complement strand
GGAAACCCCACAGCGGCTCGGCGCGCCATCGCTGGGCTCGGGAAAATTCCAAACACCGCCGAACCGCTACCCGCCAGCGAGGCTTCTGTCGCCCCTCTTTGGAGCAAGGCCCGCTTGATTTGATCAAGCTGGGGATGCCGCCGGAAAACAGGCCTCTCAAAATCGTTCGACAGACCGCTTCCCTGCGCGCTCCAGCATAGAGCACAGAACCCTGCAAGTTTAGGGGTTACCGGAGATTTTGTCAATCTAAGCGGCTCGGCATTCACCCAACGAAACGCATCAGGGGTAGAAATCTTAATGCCCTTTGGGGCCACAACAAGAACGTGATGGCTAGGAATGTCATCGAGCGGATAGATTTCGTCGCCGCGGTTGACTCCAAGCGCCCGACCACCAAATAAGAAAAACGGCACATCCGCGCCCAAGGAAGCGGCGATTTCCATCATGCAGGCGGCAGGCAGTTTCTTTCGTTCCAACTGAAGGTACCCGAGCATGGCGGCTGCGGCATCGCTCGAACCTCCGCCCAATCCGCCACCTGCGGGAATGCTCTTCTTAAGTTCGATTTCGACGCCGCCGCGAATTTTCACTTCGCGCCGTACGGCATCCACGGCGCGATACACAAGATTCTTCTGCACCGGCTCCGCCGCGAGCGATGGGCTCCCTTGGATCGTCAGCCCAATTCCTGGCCGCCGCGACTGGCGCAGCCGGATTTCGTCGTGCAGCGATATGGTTTGAAAAATCGTTCGCAGCTCGTGATAGCCATCCGGCCGCTTGCCCAAAATGTCCAGGCGCAGATTGATTTTTGCGAATGCTGGGATGACTACTTCAGGCATGCGGCTGGTTACGGCTTGGCGTCCGTGGGACCGGACTTTTGCGCCACGCGATGCTTGGTTTGCGACAGCTTCTTTTCGAGCTCCGCCACCTTATCGGATTCAACATCCGCCGGCAGCGAGCGGCGCCATTCCGCCAGCGACTTTTCCCATTCAGCGGCAGCGAGATCGGTCCGCCCTCGCTTAGCGTAAACCTCGCCCAAGTGGGAGTGAATTGTTGGATCGTGGCTTTCGCGCGCCAGGGCCTTGCGGAGCGTGGCTTCTGCGTCAGCGTTCTTGTTCTGCTTGTAATAAATCCATCCCAGGCTGTCGAGGTACCCGCCGTTATACGGCTCTTCTTTCAGCGCCCGTTCGACGAGTGCTTGCGCCTCATCCAGCCGGATTCCCAGGTCTCCGAGCATGTAACCGTAATAATTCAGCACCGGCGCGTTCTTGGGATTTACTGCCAGCACTTTCTTGAATTGTTCTTCGGCCTTGTCGTAGAACTTCTGGCGTTCGTAAGTGGCGCCCAGGAGGAACCAAACCATTTCATTGTCACGCGGCTTGCCGGGCAGAACTTCGGCGGCGCGGGCGGATTCCTCCGCTTCTTTGTAGCGCCGGCCACGCTCGTAAACCTGGGCGATATTCAAGTAAGCGTCGCGGTCCCCGCCGTCGCCATGCATTTGCGCGCGTAAAATCTTTATGGCATCGTCGGTTTGTCCATTCTCTCCCAGAAGCAAGGCATAACTGGTTCGGACGCCGGCATCCGCCGGGTACTTGGTCATGGCTTCCTTGCCGGTCTGCAAAGCGCGCGGCAAGTCCTTGGCGGCGCGGTACGTGTCCATGGTCATCATGCGCGCGCGCCGGTCTTCCTCATCGCCCAAGTGCCCCAGTTCTTCAAACGTGTAAATCGCAGCCTGATAATTCTGCGTCTCGCGATAGAGTTGCCCGAGCTGTTGGTACAAGATGGACAACGACCTCTTCCGCGAAGGCATGGCGGAAGTTTGCCCTTTGATCCCGGTAACCGCATCGGAAAGTACGCGAATCGCATCTTCGTAACGCCCCTGCGATTCGTACAGCATGCCTTCGTTGTACATCACTTCCGGGTTGCCCGGCGAGTACTGCCGCGCCTTCAAGAGATTTTCTTCAGCTTTGTCTAGTTGATTGAGTTCCCGGTAGATCTGCGCGATCCGCAAGTAAACGTCGAAATCGTCCGGCATCAGGTCCGAGAGCTTTTGGTACACCTTCAACGCTTCGGAATATTTCTCTTCGGTCAGCAAAGTTTGCGCCAGGCCCCGTTGATGGCTCATTTCGGAGGGATCCATGTCTGCAGCCTTGCGATAAGCGTTCTCCGCCTTCGAGAGATCGTGCGCCTGTGTGTACGCGTCTCCGAGCAAGTCCAATAGCACGGGAGAGGATGAGTGCTCCGTGATCCCCTCGAGCAAAGACACAGCCTCCGGAGACTTGCCTTCGTCCATCAGGAGCTGCGTGAGTTGCTCGACGCCCTGCTCGTTTTCCGGATCTGTTTTCAAAATGCCGCGCAGGACCTGCTCCGCCTTGTCGTGCTCGTTCTTGAGCCGGTACAGCCGCGCCAGCCACAGCGCGGACTCGGTGTCGGAAGGATCGAGGCGGTTGATTTCGCGGAACTGTTCGATGGCCAGGGTGGCGGTCTCGGACTGGCCGGTGCCGGCGCTCACGTCGCCCAGGCTTCGCAAATAGATTCGTCCGAGGAGTCGTCGCGATTGCACATCGTTAGGGTCGCGCTTCAGGATCTGTTTGGCTTCGCTCTCGGCTTCCCTGGTGCGTTGTGCCTTCCAGTACATTTCCGCCAGGCGTTCGCCAATTACCGGCGATTTCGGGTCGAGGGCGTAAGCCTTTTTGTAAGCATCAATGGCCTTCGTGGCATATTCCGGGTTGCTCGACGCCTCGTACTGCAGCTCGTAAATGTGGCCTATGGTGTAGTTGTAGTAGGCATCCGCGCGCGAGGAGTCCTTTTCGGACGTACCGCGCGGCGATTCCGCTGCGGGATTCGAGGGCTTGCCGGCAATTTGGGGATTTTTTTCGGTAGAGGGCCTATCCGGCGACTGCGCCATCGCTGCTGATCCGCCACCGCCCAAACACACTGCAAGAATAATCGTCTGTTGAAGGTTCATCGTTGCCCCAGAAACTTAAAGTATCCCATGCGGCCGGAACGCGGTCAAAATCCAAATTTCCTCGTCGTTTCCAGAGCTTGGGTGCCCCCGCAGAGTAAGATGCGGAAATTTCGGGAAACGTTCCGGAGCAAAAATAAAGTTGGAGAAACTTGACTATCTTCCGTATTTCCGCAATAATCGAAATATGAAGCGCCCCGACCCACTACTTGTTACGCGCTCCGCCGACCGGTTCTCCGCCCTGGGCGCTGAGCCGCGTCTCCAGATTCTGCGTTTGCTCCTTGCGGCCCATCCCACGGGCATGGTACCTGGTGAGATTCAGGAAGAACTGAGCATCCCCGCCTCGACCCTTTCCCACCACCTGGAAAAGCTGAAGCAGGTCGGCCTCGTGAAGGTCCGTCGGGAAAGGACCTTCCTCTGGTATTCGGCGGACACCGACGCGCTGCGGGAAGTCCTGAATTTTCTCTATGAGGAGTGCTGTACGCGGTCTCGCGCTGTCCCGGCAGAATCCGTCATCCAGATTTCAAAGTGAGGAACTCCATGAGCGAATCGAACATCCAGGAAGCGGTGAAGCAAAAATACGGCGAGGCCGCCAAGCGGGCTGCCAGCGGCGCCACGGCTTGCTGTGGCGGTGCCGCGGAGCTCACCCGCTGCGACCCCATCACCAAGGACCTCTACACTGAAGCCGAAAAGGGTGCCTTGCCCGAAAAGGCCTTCGCCGCGTCTCTCGGCTGCGGCAACCCAACAGCTCTCGCCAAACTCCAGCCCGGCGAGGTCGTCCTCGATCTCGGCTCAGGCGGGGGCATTGACGTCATCCTCTCCGCCAAACGCGTCGGCCCGACTGGCAAAGCCTACGGTCTGGACATGACGGACGAAATGATTGCCTTAGCGCTCGAAAATCAAAAAAAGGCTGGTGTCGCCAATGTCGAATTCCTGAAAGGCGCGATCGAAAACATGCCCCTCCCCGACAACTTGGTCGACGTCATCATTTCGAATTGCGTCATCAACCTTTCCGGCGACAAGGACCGCGTCCTCGCCGAAGCGTTTCGGGTCCTCAAGCCAGGCGGCCGCTTTGCTGTTTCTGACGTCGTGGTTCGTGGCGAGGTCCCTGCAGACATTCGCAAGAGCATCGACCTCTGGTTTGGCTGCATTGCCGGTGCGCTGGAAGAAACCGAGTATCGGGAGAAGCTGGCCCGCGCCGGTTTCGAATCGATCGAGGTTGAGCCGACTCGAGTTTACAAAGTTGAAGAAGCTCGAGATTTTCTCGCCGCTGCAGGCCTCGATCCGGAGATCATCGGTCCGCAAATCGATGGCAGGTTTATCAGCGCATTCATTCGCGCGACGAAGCCTGCGTCAAAATCAGCTTGCTGTAGTCCAGCGTGCTGCGCATGATTTATCTTTATCTTGCCTGACTTAGCGCAGGGACAAGTGTCCGTACTTTGAGATTGGTTCATGACGCATCGCGTGCTCATTCTGTGCACAGGCAACTGCGTGCGCAGCCAAATGGCCGAAGGGCTTCTTCGCCATCTTGGCGGTGACGCCTACGAAGTTCACAGTGCGGGAAGCCGTCCCAATGGGTACGTCAGCCCGCTTGCCATTGAAGTCATGCGCGAGATCGGTATCGACATTTCCGCGCACCGATCCAAGTCCGTCAGCGAATTTGCGAGCCAGCGCTTTGACACAGTCATTACGGTTTGTGATTCAGCAGCGCAAGAATGCCCCGTTTTCCCGGGCGCTCCGGAGCGCGTCCACTGGAGCATCTGGGACCCCGGCGCGTCCTCCGGATCGCATGAACAAAACCTCGCGGCCTTCCGCCGCGTGCGTGACGACCTCTCTTCCCACCTGCAGCAGTTCGTTTCCTCTCGCTCCGAGACAGCGCACTCTTGAACTCAACTTGCCAGGCTTGTCCCGACGCCTTGAAACCCGGGACATGAGATGCGATTCGTCAGTACCGTTCTTCACTTTTGGAGCGAATCGCGTCGGCGGGTAATAAATTGCAGCTTTTCAAGTATTCGGCGAACTTCTCAAATTTTTCTGGACTATCAAATTCAAGGTGAAAAATCGGGCCCTCTTGACCTTCAAACACATCAGTGGCGTTGGCTTCAAAGAATGCTGCCATTTTTTTGCAATCTTGACTAATTTTCTCCAGTTCCTCCTCGCCGCGTGCTGAGGTGAGCGCATTAAAATCAGTCGTGTCATCCATAGGTCCCCCTTGGAAAACACCAACGTGACAGAGAGGTGACCCTGCAACTAGACGACAATCTCCTAAAGGTTTGTCCGATTCTTCCTACAAGCAGACTCCACCGCAGTGCTTGAAGAAAGCACATACACCGCGAGGCAGCAGGAGGGCTCGCGAGGCCGGCGGGCGCATGGCAGCAGGCTAATCATACTATCGGCGTGCTTCCTGTTCCTGGATTGCTTGCAAATTTCAGTGCAGGAAATGCCGCATGCCCGTGAACACCATAGCCAACCCGAGGCGGTCTGCGGCACCGATTACGTCGGAGTCGCGCACTGAGCCGCCTGGCTGAATCACCGCCGTCGCGCCAGCTTTTGCCGCTTCCTCAACACCGTCCGGAAACGGAAAGAAGGCGTCGGAAGCAACGACGCTTGCCGCGAGCGGAACTCGCGCCTTCATCACAGCGATTTTCACCGAATCCACGCGGCTCATCTGTCCCGCGCCGACGGCAACCGTTGCGCCGTCGCGCGCAAACACGATCGCGTTGGACTTCACATGCTTGGACACTTTCCATGCGAAGCGCATAGTGCGCATCTCTTCTGGGGTAGGCACGCGCTTTGTTACCGTGCGCATTTCCACGTCATTGAGTTCGCCGAGATCCGGCTGCTGCAGCAGCATTCCGCCGAGAATGCGTTTGAGTTGAAGCTCGCGTTCGGGTTCAAACCCGCCGGGAGGCAGTTCGAGCAACCGCAAGTTTTTCTTTGCCGCAAAAATCTCTTTCGCACGAGCGGCGAAGCCTGGCGCGACGATACACTCGACGAATAACTTCGCGACTTCTTCCGCAGTGGCCGCATCCACTTCGCGGTTGAACGCCAGCACCCCGCCGAATGCCGAGACGGGGTCGCAGGCCAGCGCCCGCAAATACGCCTCGCTTAGCGTCGCTTCCTCCGCTGTTCCGCAGGGATTGTTGTGCTTGATAATTACAGCGGCGGGTTCTTTGAATTCCGCAGCCAGGCTGCGCGCGGCTTCCAGGTCGACCAAGTTGTTGTACGAGAGCTCTTTGCCCTGAAGCTGTTTCGCAGCTGCGAGGCCTTCTGGCGGGCGGCCTGCGGAAACATAAAGCGCCGCGGCCTGGTGCGGGTTTTCGCCGTATCGCAATTCCTGCTTCCGCCGAAGCGCAATGTGCACGCGCTCCGGCAATAGGGGTTTTGCTTGTAGCGCAACTTCCCCATTCGCTGGGGACAGGCGCTCCAATTCCGCGGTGATCATTCCATCGTAGCGCGAAGTGGTTGCGAAGACTTTTCGCGCGAGCTGTAGCCTGGTATCGAGTGTCGTCTCGCCAGCAGCCTCGATTTCCTTCGCCACGCGCTCGAAGTCCGCGGAATCAGTCACCACTGTCACACTCTCGAAATTCTTTGCCGCCGAGCGCAGCATGGTCGGCCCGCCAATGTCGATGTTTTCGATGAGCTCTTCCGCAGTCAGTTCGGCCTTAGCGGCCGTGGCTTCGAACGGATAGAGATTCACCACAACCAGATCAATCGGCGCAATCCCGTGCTCGGCAGCCTGCTTGCGGTCATCTTGGTGCTTCCTGCGAAGGAGTAGCCCGCCATGCACTTTCGGGTGCAACGTCTTCACGCGCCCGCCGAGCATTTCAGGCCAGCCAGTGAAGTCGGAAACATCGCGAACGGAGACTCCGTTTTCGCGCAGCAGCTTCGCCGTGCCACCGGTCGATAGAATTTCGATCTTCCGTGCCGTCAGCCGCCTGGCGAATTCCACGATTCCTGTTTTGTCGTACACGCTGATAAGCGCACGCTCCACGGCCATCGATTCCTCCGGAACGAGAAAAACACATCAGTGTACGAGGCTCGCAAAAATAGGGGAAGCACAAAACCTGTGGAAACTTTTGAGGGGAGCTACGACTTGACGAGGGCTTTTAGTTTGACTTGGCCTTCGACGGTTTCAACTACGTATTCCACGTCTTTGCAGTTCTTTTGCTGCTGCAGTTCTTTCGTTTTCTTTCGCACAAACTCGTTGAAGCTGGAGCGAGACAATTTCCCTGTGTGCTCCCCGGCAAGTTGCTTCGCTTGCAGGAAGGCTTGGTATAGCTGCTCAACTTTTTCCGCTTCGCGTTCCGGCTCCGTGCAAATCATGCGAAAACCTTTGGGATCGCCGGCTGCCACGCCGGTGAGTTCTTCTTTCGCGTGCTCTTTGGCACGTGCCGCTTCGATTTCTCGCGCCGCCGCCCCGAAATGGCGCTGGATAGTGCCTTCTTCCTTCTGCTTCGTTTTCTTGCGGAAGATGTCTTTGTATTTCGCGTAGGTCTGCGTGAGGTTGTTGAAACGGAAACGCTGCGCGGACTTCAGTTCGCCGCCGCGCTCATTGTAGCGTTTGACCAAAAGATCGATGCGCCACTCGATTTCCGTGGGCGGGCGCTTGCGTCCCCCGCCAAAATACTGGTCGTACTCGATTTTCAGCTGACGGATGTCTTTTTCGATCTGGTTCAGATCTTCATCAATGGTCGCCATGCGTGCGGGAAGCCCCCGAACCTCCATGCTAGGAGGACTTCGGAAAACCGTCAACCGCAAGCACGCAGATGCGTACACATCCGGCACCACGAAACTGGGACTCCAGCGCTTCGGCTTCAGCGAACCACCCTAGGATTGCCGCGAGACGGGGTCTATGTTGAAATGTTCGCATGCTGGCACGCAGCAAACGCGCAATTTCGGTGGAGCAGTCCGAATTGTTGCGCCAGATTCCGTCAGTGGATGAATTGCTAGCGCAACCGCGGCTCGCCGCGCTTACGAAACGCGTGGACCGTAACTTGGTCGTGGAAATCACGCGCGCTGTGCTTGGCGATTTGCGCGCGCGAATCACTGGCGAAACGGCGGTGGCAATCCTCGCTGAGATATCCGCGTTGGCGTCTGATCCGTCATCCATCGAAGAGCGCATCACCTCGTTGGTGGAACGAATTCTTGCGCACTCGCTGCAGCCTGTAATCAACGCAACCGGTGTAATCTTGCACACAAATCTGGGCCGCGCGCCGCTGCCGGAATCAGTGGTCGAAGACTTCCGCCGCACAGCGACGCAATATTCAAATCTCGAATACGACTTAGAGGCCGGAACGCGCGGCAAGCGCGATGTGCACACTGCGGAGTTGCTGAAGCGCCTGACGGGAGCGGAAACGGCGATTGTAGTGAACAATTGCGCGGCGGCGGTGCTGGTTACGCTGGCGGCGTTGGCGCGCGGCGGCGAAGTAATTGTGTCGCGCGGAGAACTTATCGAAATCGGCGACGGTTTCCGCATTCCAGAGATCATGGAGCAGAGCGGTGCGATTTTGCGGGAAGTAGGGACGACAAATCGCACACGCCTAGCCGATTATGAAAACGTGATCGGCGAGAAGACTCGGCTGCTGCTGCGCGTGCACCCATCGAATTTCAAAGTGACCGGTTTCACAGACAAGCCGACACTCGGGGAACTCGTTGAGTTGAGTGGACGCTGTGGAATTCCACTAGTCGAGGATCTGGGATCCGGCTGTCTCGTGGATTTGGCGGAACAAGGGATCGCAGAGCCGACGGTTCGCAAGAGTGTCGAAGCCGGCGTCGGCATCGTGACGTTCAGCGGCGACAAGCTGCTCGGCGGGCCGCAGGCGGGGATCGTCGCCGGAAAAAAGGATTTGATCGAGCGCGTTCGGCGACATCCTCTGTTCCGCGCGTTGCGCGTGGATAAACTCACCATTGCCGCTCTCGAAACGACGCTGGGAGCCTACCTTCGCGCAGCCTGGGAGGAAATTCCGGTTTTGCGAATGATTCGAATGAGCGCCCAGGAGTTGAAGCGCCGCACGGAGAATTTCCTTCGCGAGCTTCGGCCGGAACTCCCCCCGGACGAAGTGGAAATCGAAGTCGTGGACGGTGAATCGCTCGTAGGAGGCGGCTCGACACCCACGCAATCACTGTCGAGCAAAGTAATCCGCATTGCCAGCGCGCGCTATTCGGCTGCGAAGCTCGAGCAGCGCCTGCGCCGCGCGCCGGCGGGAATTTCTGTGATCGCGCGCGTAGAAGAGGACCGGCTTATCCTCGATTTGCGAACCGTCCTTCCGGAACAAGAACCGCTTCTCATCAAGACTCTGACCGCTGCCCTGCATTGAGTCGGGACACAAGAGGAATGCTCGCGTTTACCGTCAGAGACCGCAGGCTTGTCTCCATCGAAAAGCCGCTGCCGAAATTGCGCAAGGGCTGGGCGTTGGTACGCGTGCGGCTCGCGGGAATTTGCAATACTGACGTGGAGCTGCTGCACGGTTATTACAATTTTCGCGGAATACTAGGCCACGAATTTGTTGGAGAAGTTGTGGATGTCGAAGGCGTCTCGATGGCGACGCGCCAGAAATGGCTAGACAAGCGCGTTTGCGGGGAAATCAACATTTCCTGTGGCGCGTTGGACCGCAGACCGATTTGCGACTTTTGTAAGCGTGGGCTAAAGACGCACTGTGCCCGGCGAACCGTGCTGGGAATTATTGGTCACCCGGGTGCGTATGCGGAGTACTTGACACTGCCTTTGGAAAATCTGCATATGGTATCTAATGAGGTCACCGACGACGGAGCTGTATTTGTTGAACCGCTGGCGGCCGCGTGCGAGATTTTGGAGCAAGTAGATGCGGAGAAGTTCCGTTCGGCCGCCGTGCTGGGTGATGGAAAGTTGGCGCAATTGATCGCGCGCGTGCTGCGGACGACGATTCCACGCGTTGTGATGTACGGGAAGCACGAAAAGAAGCTGAGACTCGCGAGAAGCGCTGGCTGCGACACAAAGAAGGTTCGCGGAGATGCAACGGATTTAAGGCGAGTCCAAGATAGTTACGGCCTGCTTGTGGAAGCTACAGGTTCACCAAGCGGCCTTGCGCTAGCACAACACATGACCGAGCCGCGTGGGACGCTGGTACTTAAATCGACGTTTCACGGCGCCACCCCAGTGGAAACTTGGCACATCGTGGTGAAGGAAATTAAGGTGGTGGGGTCGCGCTGCGGGCCGTTTGACAAGGCGATGGCGCTACTGCGGACCGGGAAGGTGGATCCGCGGCCGCTGATTACGCACACGTTTCGGCTTGCGGAAGCTCAGAAAGCGATAGCGTTTGCTCAAGAGGTGAGCGTGTTGAAAGTCTTGCTGAAGCCGTGAAAACAAAACTCAACACACAGAACGCAGAGTTACAGAGGAACCAGAGAAGATGGCTACAGGCGGTTGATGCAGGAGGCAACGCACGCGGCGCCAAAACCGTTGTCGATGTTCACGACGGTAACATTGGAAGCGCAGGAATTGAGCATACCGAGCAACGCCGCGATGCCGCCGAAGCTGGCGCCGTAGCCGACGCTGGTGGGCACGGCGATCACTGGCAAAGGGACGAGACCACCGACGACGCTGGGGAGGGCTCCTTCCATTCCGGCAACGCAAATAATGATGCGAGCCTCCGCGAGCTTGCCTTGGCGATGCTCGAGCAGGCGATGAATACCGGCGACGCCGACATCGTAGAGTTGATCGGCGCGGTTACCCATCATACGCGCGGTGAGGAAGGCTTCTTCGGCAACGGGTATGTCACTCGTGCCCGCTGAGATGACAAGAATTGTCCCCTTACCGGTGATCTCCGTGCTGCGCTCGATGGTGATCACACCTGAGAGCGGATGAAACTCAGCGGCGTGCGCGCTTTTTCCGTTGGCTTTTTTCACCGCGGCAAAGACTTTGGCGTCCGCGCGAGTGACGAGGATGTTGTGGCTCGAATCTTCTTTCTGGAGCATAGCGCGGACGATTTCTGCGACCTGATGAGGTGTTTTACCTTTGGCAAACACAACCTCGGCGAAGCCCTGGCGCAGCGGTCGGTGGTGGTCGACCTTGGCAAAGCCGAGGTCCTCGAAGGGCAGGTGCTTCAAACGATCTATGGCAGCTTCCGGAGAAAGCTTTCCGGCTCGCACGAATTCCAGAATCTTCAACAATTCTGCTTGATTCATTAGGTTTGGCCGCTCGAAATTCTATCATCGGGACGCAGGATTGCCGCAGCTTGACTTGGTGCAGAGCGGCTGCGAGACTCAATTTATCTGCGAAGAACTGATGCCACAACATAAAAAATCCCGGATACGCACGGTGCTGGAAATGATCAAGTTCGAGCACTCCGTGTTTGCGCTGCCGTTTGCCCTGACGGGGGCGCTGCTGGCGGCACGCGCGACAAGCCACGGCTGGCCAACGCTGCGGCAGGTGTTGTGGATTGTTGTGGCCATGGTGGCGGCGCGATCCTCGGCGATGACCATGAACCGCATCGCGGACCTTCGCTATGACCGGGAAAATCCGCGCACTCGGCAACGAGCGCTGGTGACCGGCGCGCTTTCGCTTGAATTCGCATGGCTTTTCACGGCACTGGCTGTTGCCGTGTTTTTTGTCGCGGCATGGCAACTGAATCCCTTGGCGATGAAACTCGCGCCCGTGGCCATTGCGATTCTGTTTTTCTACTCGTTTACCAAGCGATTCACGAACTGGTCGCATCTTTTCCTGGGTTTTGCTCTCGGTATTTCTCCAGCTGCGGCATGGATCGCGATTACCGGCGGACTTGATTGGCGCATGTTGATTCTCAGTGCGGCAGTTACGTTGTGGGTGGGCGGGTTCGACGTGCTGTATGCGTGCCAGGACATCGATTACGACAAAGAGGCGGGACTGTTCTCAATTCCAAAGAGATTCGGCATCGCGAAAGCTCTGCTTATTTCGCGAGGGATGCATATCGGTGTGATTGCGCTGCTTTCCTGGCTGGCGTTGAGCTTTGGGTTGCCGTGGCCAGCTTGGCTGGGCATTGCGGTGGTCGCTTCCCTGCTCGCGTACGAACATTCGTTAGTGAAAGCGGATGATTTGAGCAAGCTGGACGCTGCGTTTTTCACAGTGAACGGCTATATTAGTCTATTGTTCCTGCTGTTCTGGGGCGCGGCAGCCGCAGTTTGGCGCGTGTGAAACTTTCGACGGATTCGAAATGGGCGAACTGACCATCACCGATCAAGGGCTGAAGCCGATAGCCGAAAAAGTACTTGCCGGCGAGCGGCTGAGCTTTGACGACGGCATCACGCTGTATCGGTCACCGGACTTGTTAGCCGTGGGCTGGCTGGCGAATCACGTGCGCGAGAAGAAGCATGGCAACGTGACCTATTACAACGTCAACCGTCACATCAACCCAACGAACATTTGCGTGGCGCATTGCAAGCTGTGCGCGTTTGGGCGCGACCCGGACGCGCCGGGCGCCTACAACTTCGCGCTGGAAGAAATATACGCTCGCGCAGAACAGGGCATGCGCGAGGGCGCGTTGGAGTTTCACATTGTGGGCGGGCTGCATCCCGATCTGCCGTTCGAATATTTCCTGGACATGATGCGTGGGCTGAAGAAGCGGTGCCCTGGCGTGCACTTGAAGGCGTTCACGATGGTGGAAGTGGGCTACTTCGCACGCATCTCGAAGCTGAGCGTGAAAGAAGTGCTGCTGAAGCTGAAACAAGCAGGCGTGGATTCGCTGCCCGGTGGCGGAGCGGAGATTTTTCACCCGCGTGTGCGCAAGATCATTTGCGACCACAAAGTAAGTGGCCAAATGTGGCTGAGCATCGCGCGCCAGGCGCATGAAATCGGCCTGCATTCAAACGCAACGATGCTTTATGGGCACGTGGAGACGGAAGAAGAGCGCGTGGATCATCTTATAAAGCTGAGAGAATTGCAGGATGAAACGCACGGCTTTGTGGCGTTCATTCCACTTGCGTTTCATCCTGACAATACGGCGCTTTCACACGTCCCGAAGCCGACGGGCTACGCGGACCTGCGCAACATCGCGATTTCGCGGCTGCTGCTCGACAATTTCGAGCATATCAAGGCGTATTGGATCATGCTGACGCCGAGCATCGCGCAAATCGCGCTGCGTTTTGGCGCAAATGATCTTGATGGAACAGTGGTCGAAGAGAAGATTTATCACGACGCCGGCGCGAAGACTTCGGAATTCACGCCGCGCAACGAACTGGAGCGTCTAATTCGCGCCGCTGGCTGCGTGCCGGTGGAACGCGACACGCTCTACCATCCCGTGGACCGCTCAAAGCTGCCACCGCTTCCGCCGCCAACGCGCCCGGACTTGGTTTCGCTCACCTTAAACGTCTAAAGCAGCGAAGATCCGTGGCAGCGTTCTTTATTTTCCACAAATGGTAGACTGAACATCTTCTTCCACCCCGGCTGAGGAAGAGGAGGCTAGGATGCGATTGTCCCTTGCTGTGATTTGCGCAGGCTCCTTGGCCCTGGCCGCTGCTTGTCTGCCGGGCGCCGCGCAAAACGTTACCGCTTCTCCTGAAACTGGTGTCACGCCGAACACCCTGCTGCTATACCGTGCCGATTTGTTGCCGGGTAAGGAGACGCTTTACGAACAAACCGAGGCGGACATCGC
>Ga0126378_10002527_pt1 | contig 13569 bp, 8 predicted proteins | sample PanSoiMetPlot_23_FD_92587 | JGI IMG/M metagenome (GOLD analysis project Ga0126378, IMG submission 92587) | Tropical forest soil microbial communities from Panama - MetaG Plot_23 | ecosystem: Environmental > Terrestrial > Soil > Tropical forest > Bulk soil | place: Panama | collected 2016-02-17 | reverse complement strand
GCGGACCGGTTGCGCTTCGTGATCCAGAAGCATGACGCCACGCGCCTGCACTACGATTTCCGTCTCGAGCTCGGCGGCGTCTTCAAGTCCTGGGCGGTGACGCGCGGCCCATCCCTCGATCCCCAGGACAAGCGCCTCGCAGTGGAGGTCGAGGACCATCCGCTGGACTATGGCGATTTCGAAGGCACCATCCCCGAAGGCCAGTATGGCGGCGGAACCGTGATGCTCTGGGATCGCGGCTATTGGATACCCGAAGGAAACCGGTCGCCCGAGGAGGCGCTCGCTGCCGGCGATCTGAAATTCAGCCTCGAGGGCCGGAAGCTCCACGGCAGCTGGGTGCTGGTCCGCATGAAAGGCGACCGGTTCGGCGGCAAGCGGACCAACTGGCTGCTCATCAAGCACAAGGACCAGTTCGCCCGGCCCGGCGAGGGCGAATCGGTGCTGGCGCAAGACCGCTCCGTCGCCTCGAACCGGAGCCTCGACGCCATCGCCGCCGGCAAAGGCCGGGCACCCAAGCCCTTCATGCTGGCGAGCAGCAAGGTGGCGCGGGCCGATGCCGTATGGCACTCCAACCGCCGCGAGGAGGCCGAAGAACGCCCCAGAACCCTTCGCGAGCGGATCTCCGCCGCGGCGCGAAAGACTGCCGCGCGCGGTGGCGAAAAGCTGCAGCAGACCCAGCCGCGCAAGCTGGGGCCGCGATCCGCCCCGATGCCGGATTTCATCGAGCCGCAGCTCTGCAAGCCGGTGGAGCGCCCGCCCGGCGGCATCGGCTGGGGGCACGAGGTGAAGTTCGACGGCTATCGCATCCAGATGCGCATCGATGGCCGCCGCGTGACGTTGAAGACTCGTGCGGGGTTGGATTGGACCCGCAAATTCCCGGCCATCGAGAAGGCGGCCGCCCGCCTGCCCGATGCGATCATCGACGGTGAGGTCGCGGCGCTGGACGATCACGGCGCGCCGGATTTCTCCGCCCTCCAGGCCGCGCTCTCGGAGGGGAAGACGGAGGACCTGATCTTCTTCGCCTTCGACCTTCTGTTCGAAGGTGACCAGGATCTGCGCGACCTGCCGCTCCGCGAGCGCAAGGCGCGGCTTCATGCGCTGCTCGAGACGCTGGGCAAGGACCAGAGCAAGCTCCTGCGCTATGTCGAGCATTTCGAGACGGACGGTGCCGCCGTCCTCGAATCCGCCCGGCGCATGTCGCTCGAAGGGATCATCTCCAAACACCTGGATGCCCCCTATCAATCGGGACGCCACGACAGCTGGTACAAGATCAAATGCCGCCCCGGGCATGAGGTCATCATCGGCGGCTGGCTCGAGGGTGAAGCCGGACGTCTGCGCTCGCTGCAGGTCGGCGTCCATCGCGGTCGGCGTCTCGTCTATATCGGCGGGGTCGGCACGGGCTTCACCCAGGCGACGGCCCAGAAGGTGATGCAGCGGCTGAAGCCGCTGGAGGCCAAGCAATCACCCTTCATAGGCCAGGTACTGCCGCGGCGTAGCGGCGCCAAGATGCATTGGGTCCGGCCCGAGCTGGTGGCCGAGATCGAGTTCGCCGGCTGGACGGGCGATGGCATGGCCCGCCACGCAGCCTTCAAGGGGCTGCGCGAGGACAAGCCCGCCGCCGATGTGGAAGCAGAGAAGCCGGCGCGCGCGACGAAGGCTGCCGCGCCCGCTGCGGCGTCCAGGCAAGAGACCGAGGAGGACCCCATGCCGTCATCGAGCAGTGCTGCCAAGGGCAAGCCCGTGGTCATGGGCGCGACGATCTCCCATCCCGACAAGGTGCTCTGGCCGAAGAGCGGCGGCGAGGGTCCGCTCACCAAGCTCGACCTCGCGCACTACTACGAGGCCATGGGCGAGTGGATGATGCGGCATCTCAAGGGCCGGCCCTGCTCTATCCTGCGCTGCCCCGACGGCATCACCGGCGAGCGTTTCTTCCAGCGACATCTCGCGGCCGGCATGTCGAAGCTGCTGGTGGGGGTGAAGGTCGGCGACGAGCCGAAACCCTATCTGCAGGTCGACCGGGTGGAGGGGCTGGCAGCACTCGCCCAGACCGCCGCCCTGGAGCTCCATCCCTGGAACTGCCGACCCGGCGAGCCCGAGGTGCCGGGGCGGCTGGTCTTCGATCTCGATCCCGCACCCGACGTGGCCTTCGCCGCCGTGATTGAGGCGGCGCGCGAGCTCCGCGACCGGCTGGAGAAGCTGGGGCTTGTCGGCTTCTGCAAGACCACCGGTGGCAAGGGGCTGCATGTCACGGTGCCGCTCGCCAAATCCAGGAAGGAACTCGACTGGGCCCAGGCCAAGGCTTTCGCCCGCGAGCTCTACAACCGGATGGCCACCGACAGCCCGGAGCGCTATCTCATCAACATGTCCAAGGCCAAGCGCGACGGGCGCATCTTTCTCGATTATCTCCGCAACGATGTGACCTCGACCGCCGTCGCCCCTCTCTCGCCCCGGGCGCGCGAGGGCGCCACCGTCTCCATGCCCCTCACCTGGCCCCAGGTGAAAGCAGGGCTGGACCCGAAGGACTACACGCTCAGGACCGTTCCCCGACTCATGGCCCGCAGCAAGGCTTGGCAGGACTATGACGAGGGAGCCCGCCCCCTGGCGGCAGCAGCGAAGCAGCTTCTCGGCAAGGCCGCAGCCTAGGCCAAAATCAAGGGTCTGGACGGGTTGACTCTCTAGAACAAAACATGAACATAATTCGTTCATGGACGCGAGGCTGCGCGCCAAGCCGACCACTCACCGGGATCCACCGGAGCGCCGGGTGCTGGGCGATATCCTGATGGACGGGCTGCATATCTGGGTGACCTGCCGCCATTGTCGCCACAGGGCGAGCCTGTCGCCGCTGGGGCTGGCGAAACGGTTGGGCTATGACCGCTCCCTCGCAGCACTGCGCCGGCTGCTGCGCTGCTCGAAATGCGGCGAGCGGCAAGCGGAGCTTCGCCTCATCGAGCCCGAGCGCCACTGAGCCCCTCGTCATTGCGCATGGGGGGCCGCGCGGGTCCGGTAGATGCTCCGCACAGCTGCGACATTTCCTTGTTTCTTGGCGTAGGCGGCCTTTCTCCGTAGTCTCGGCATCTGATTTGCAGGGGCTCGCAGCAGATGCGGCTGTTGGAGAAGACGCTTCTCGCAGGACTGGTCCTGGTCGTTCTGCTCCTTGCCATCTGCGGCATCCTGGCCTTCCGCTTTACGGCGGAATCGAACGCCGAGCGCGAGAGCCTGGTCCACACCTTTCAGACCATTCGGGCGGCCCAGGCGCTCTATACCCAGATCCAGGCGGCGGAGACCGGCCAGCGCGGCTACATCCTGACCCAGAACGACCAGTATCTCGCGCCCTACAACCGGGCTCTGACCTCCATTCCGGACATGCTCGACACGCTGAAGAGGCTGCTGGCGGGCGATCCCCTCCGCCTGAATCGATTGCAGACCATCGAGGGCTCGATCCACAAAAAGCTCGGGGAGCTGGCAGAGACCATCGAGGCCGCGAAAAAACAGGGCTTCGAAGCGGCGCGTCAGATCGTCCTGACCGATATCGGCCTGACGGCAATGGAGGATATCCGCAACAGCCTGAGAGGGCTGGTGGAGGAGGAGAGCGCGCTCTCCTCCACCCGGCTGCAGAGCTCGCGGGAGTGGGAGCGCCGCGTTCTTTTCATCGCCATCGGCACGACGATCCTGATCGTCATCGCTCTTCTGGTGGCCGCCGCCCTCATCTTCAGCGGGCAGAGGCGCCTGCGCCTTGCCGAGCGGGCTCTCAGCCAGCAGGCGGCCCATCTGCAGGCCACCCTCGACAATATCCGCAGCGGGGTGGCGATGTTCGATGGCCAGGGCCGCCTCAATGCCTGGAACCGGCGCTTCTTCAAGCTCCTCGCCCTGCCGACGGAGCTTGCCCGGACCGGCCAGCCGCTGGCCGCCTTTCGGCAGGTCGATCCGGGTGGTGCCACACCGATTTTCACCGGATCGATATCGGGCGCCACCGAGAGCAGTAGTGCCAGTCCCGCCGAGACTTCCGCGCGGCGCCTGAAGGTCGAAGGGCGTCAACTGGAGGTCCATCAGAGCGTCATGCCCGATGGCGGCTTCATTATCAGCCTCGCCGACGTCACCCAGCGCCTTCGCGCCGAGGCGATGCTGCAGCAGGCTCAGAAGATGGAGGCGATCGGCCAGCTCACCGGCGGTGTCGCCCATGACTTCAACAACCTGCTCCAGATCATCATGGGCAATCTCAATATCCTCGCCCGCGAGATGCAGGGCAACGAGCCGGCGTTGCGGCGCATCCGCAATGCCCTCCTCGGCGCGGACCGGGGTGCAGGTCTGACGCGCCACTTGCTCGCCTTCTCGCGCCGGCAGCCCTTGAGCCCCGTGCCGATCAATCTCGGCCGCCTGATCCGGGACATGACCGACCTGCTGCGCCGGAGCCTCGGCGAGCAGATCCAGATCGAGACCGTCATCGACGGCGGGCTGTGGAACACGCTGGTCGATCCCGCGCAGGTGGAGAGCGCCATCCTCAACATGGCGATCAACGCCCGCGATGCGATGCCCCAGGGCGGCAAGCTCACCATCGAGGCGGGAAACGCCTTCCTCGACGACGCCTATGCCGCAGAGCATATGGAGGTGACCCCGGGACAGTATGTGATGCTGGCGATGACCGACACGGGCACCGGAATGACGCCGGAGGTCCTGGCCCATGCTTTCGATCCCTTCTTCACCACGAAGGAGGAAGGACGCGGCACTGGTCTCGGCCTCAGCATGGTGTGGGGCTTCGTCAAGCAGTCCGGCGGGCATGTCAGCATCTATAGCGAGCTCGGAGAGGGAACGACGATCAAGGTCTATCTGCCGCGCGAGACGCGCGCAGAGGAGCAGGCGGAAGCGCCTTACGACAGGGCCATGCATGGCGGGCGCGAGCGCATCCTCATCGTCGAGGACGACGCGCAGGTGCGCCAGGCCGTAGTCGAGATGATTAGCCAGCTCGGCTATCACACGGTCACGGCGGAAGATGGCGAACGCGCGCTAGCGCTGCTGCATCGCGGCACCCCGATCGACCTTCTCTTCACCGATGTCGTCATCCCCGGCAGCATCGGCAGCCGCGAGCTGGCTCGGAGGGCCAAGTCGCTCCTGCCGGCGCTCCAGGTCATCTATACTTCCGGCTATACGGAGAATGCCGTCATCCATCACGGGCGGCTCGACCCCGGTGTCGAGCTGCTGAGCAAGCCCTATAGCATCGAGGAGCTGGCGCGGAAGCTCCGCTCCGTGCTGGATGCGCACAGGGAGAGCGCGAGCTCACCCGCCGCCGCCCATGGCCTCCGGCGCGTGCTGGTGGTGGAGGATGATGCCCTGGTGCGTCTTGCCACTGTCGAATCTCTTGCCGATCTGGGGCTGGCCACGGCAGAAGCGGAAACTGGACGCCAGGCGCTGGGTCTTCTTGCCGCCCAGGAGGATATCGACCTGCTCATCACCGATGTGGGCCTGCCGGATATCGACGGCCATGACTTGGCGATCCAGGCGCGCGACCTGCGGCCGGGGCTGAAGATCATCCTTGCCTCGGGCTATTCCCGCCTGACGCAGAAGAAGAATGGCAAGGAGATGCCGCTGGACGCTCTGCGCCTGCACAAGCCCTATCAGTCCGAGGATCTGCGCCGCCTGATCGAGAAGCTGGGCGCCTAAGCCGCCCGGTCTCTCCACTTCGATCTGCAAGGACCGCCGCAGCTGGCGAGTCCTCGCTCTCTCTGCCGTCATGCTCGGGCTTGTCCCGAGCATCCACGTCTTGCGCTGCCTCCATGCGTAGAAATGCCGATAAAAACTGGTCAGATGCCGTTCTAGACGCGAGACAAACTCGTGGATGGTCGGCCTTCGCCGACCATGACGGTCGAGCGGGCGGGGCTCACGGTCGTCAACGGGGCAACCATGGGAAAAGCCCGCTGCGGCGTGGCATGACAGGCCGAACTAACGCGAAGACGCGGCGCGCAGTCGATCAGTGGAAAAGCAGATAAATCACGAACAGAATCGGAATCGGTACGCCCAGCACCCACAGCAGCAGATATCTCATACCCGTCTCCCGGCGAAGTGTCAGCGACGCCTGGGAGAACCCGACCGCAGGGGCTTGGTTCCGCGCCTCAGCTTTCCCTGGCGGGGGCGGGCTGGGCGCAGAACAGGGCCTGGGAGATCGCGACTTTCAGCGTCGTCGCGTCGAACGGCTTCGTCACAACGAAGGCCGGCTCCAGCATCTCGCCGGTCAGCAGCCGCTCGGGGAAGGCCGTTACGAAGATCACCGGCACATCGCTGGATTTCAGGATCTCCTGGACCGCGGTGATGCCCGAGCTTCCATCCTCGAGCTGGATATCCGCCAGGATCAGACCGGGCGGGGTCTTCTTCGCCTCCGTGATCGCCTCGGAGGCGCGCGAGGCGATGGCCGTCACCTCATGGCCGAGGCCCGTCACTGTCTGAGCGACGTCGAGAGCAATGACCGGCTCGTCCTCGATGATCAGGATCCGCGTGGTCGGCTGGCGCTTCAATTCGGACCAGGCCTTTTCAAGGCGCTTTGCGATCTCGGCCTCGTCGACACCGAAGATCTCCGCCGCCTGGGCCTGGGTAAATCCTTCCTGATGGACCAGAAGCAGCGCCTGCCGGTCCCGGGGCGCCAATGCCACCAGCCGCTCGCCGATGCGCCGTTCGATGGGGTCGCCCAGCTTGGCGAGATCGTCCGTCGAGGTTTCCACCGCCTGGGCGAAGCGATGGAAAATCTTGAACAGGATGACGCCGATATCGCCTTCCCGGCGCAGAAGCTCCGGCTCCTGCACCAGGGTCTCGAGGCAACCGCGTACATAATCATCGCCGATCTGCTGCGAGCCGGTCAGCGCCCGCGCATAGCGCCGCAAATGCGGCAGGCGCTGAACCAGCGCCTGCTTCGCGGCGGAGACGCCGGTATCGCTGGTGGCTTTGGAGCGGCTGACGGTCGTGCTGGGCATCTCGATATTCCTCGCAAATTCTGACTGGTTTCGATCAGGTCTGGTCGGAGGCGAATTCCTCGATGAGCACGTTCGATGCGCCATCCTGCTTCATGCCGAGAACATCCGCAGCCCCGGCGGAGACATCGAGGACCCGGCCATAGGCGAAGGGCCCGCGGTCGTTGATGCGCAGCTTCACCGTCCTGCCTGTCTTCAGGCAGGTGACACGAACGATCGTGCCGAAGGGCAGGCTGCGATGGGCGGCCGTAAGGGCCTTCGCGTCGAAGGCTTCACCGCTGGCGGTACGCCGCTGCAGCTTGGGCCGGTACCAGGAGGCAGTCCCGGTCTGGGAGAAAAGCGGCTTCTCCTCCGGCTTCAGCGCCGGCGCGGGTGGCGGTGGAAGAGATGCCGTCTCCGGCAGCGCCGCGCTGCTGTGCAGCCGCGCTGGCGCGCAGGCACCGGCGCAAAGCGCCAGCGCAATCACCGCCGGCTGACCCAGGGCCCGCCCGCCAGGAACTGCTTGAGACACGAATGACATGAACGACCCGGAGAGTGATCGACGAACCGGCGGCCGGATTCGCCGCCCGATTGTTAAACCCGCCAAATCGGGATCGGTTCCCGGGCGGCTCGTTGCTTTGTTGTGATCGCGACCATCCTGTTGCGCCACGGCCAGCCCCCGGCTCGCCGTGATCCATGAGCCCCAGACCATCTTTGCCCCCTTTGTTTTCGGGGGCCCGGCCCCTCAGCCTCCCGCCAATCGAGGCAGGATATAGACCTCGCTACCCGGCGGGATGGGCTGGAACCAGGCGTCCCGGTAGATCCGCCCATCTATCGAGACCGAGACGCCCCTCTCCAGATGCGGCTTCAGCGCCGGGTGGGCCTCACCCAGGCGCGTCAGCAGCTGCCGGATATTCGCCGCCTCGACCTCGATCTTGGCTTTGCCGCCCGCTACGGATTTGAGCGATCCCCAGAGGACGACATCGACCATCAGCGCTTGCTGCCTCCCTTCTCCTTGCTCTTGCCTTTTCCGGCCGCCTGCCCGCCGATCGCCTTCAGGATCTTGGGCGGCGACATGGGCAGCTCCAGCATCCTGACGCCGGCCGCCGCGGAGACCGCATTGGCGATGGCCGCCAGCGGCGGCACGATGGAGGTTTCCCCCACCCCGCGCAGCCCATAGGGATGGCCCGGGTTGGGAATCTCCAGGATGACCGTGTCGATCATCGGCAGGTCGGAAGCCACTGGGATCCGGTAGTCGAGGAAACCCGGGTTCTGCAGCTTGCCATCCTCGCCGTAGATGTACTCCTCGTTGAGGGCCCAGCCGATGCCCTGGGCGGCACCGCCCTGGTACTGGCCTTCGACATAGCTCGGATGGATCGCCTTGCCGGCGTCCTGGATCACGGTGTAGCGCGTGATCAGGGTCCGCCCCGTCTCGCGATCCACCTCGACATCGGCGATATGGGTCGAGAAGCTCACGCCCGCCCCTTCGGCATTGACCTCGTAATGGCCGGCGATGGGCCCGCCGGTATTGGCGGCGACCTTCGCGATATCGGCCAGCGAGAGGGGCTCGAAATTGCCCGCGTTCGAGCCGGAGGGCTTGGCATGGCCCTTCTTCCAGACGACGGCATCGGCGGAGATGCCCCACATCTGCGCCGCGCGGCCGCAGAGCTTGCCGATGGCGTCTCGTGCGGCCTGGATCGTGGCGAGCCCGCTGGAGAAGGTGGCGCGGCTGCCTTCGGTGACGTCGTTGAAGCCGAGCGAGCTGGTATCGGCCACGACGGCGCGCACCTTGTCATAAGGGATGCCGAGCTCCTCCGCCGCCATCTGGCACATGGAGGCTCGCGACCCGCCGATATCCGGGGTCCCGAGTGCGAGCGCCACCGTGCCGTCGATGTTGATATTGAGGGAGACGCAGGTCTGGCCGCCGAAATTGAACCAGAAGCCGGTGGCGAGGCCGCGGCCCTGACCGGCCTTGAGCGGCGCCTTGTAGTGCGGATGCTTCTTCACCGCCTCGAGCGTCGGGATCAGGCCGATCGGCCCATAGGTCGGGCCGTAGGAAGACTTGGTCCCTTCCTTCGCCGCGTTCTTCAGGCGGAAATCGAGCGGGTCCATGCCGATCTTGTGGGCCAGCTCGTCGATGACGCTCTCGACGCCGAAGGCCGAGATCGGCGCGCCGGGCGCGCGATAGGCGGCCTGCTTCGGCCGGTTGACGACCACGTCCCAGCCCACGGCCTTGACGTTCTCGAGATCGTAGCAGGCGAAGGCCGCCATCGCCGCCATGTCGACGGGAGAGCCGGCGAAGGCCCCGCCCTGGAGCTTGAGCTCGGTCTCGGCGGCGGTGATGCGACCCGCCTTGGTGCAGCCGATCTTGACCCAGATGGTGGCGCTCGAGGTCGGCCCGGAAGCGCGGAAGACCTCGTCGCGGTTCATCACCATCTTCACCGGCTTGCCCGCCTTGCGCGACAGCGCAAGCGCGACGGGCTCCAGGAAGACGGTGGTCTTGCCGCCAAAACCGCCACCGATCTCCGAGGCGGTGACGCGGAGCTTGGAGACATCCATGCCGAGGAGCTGGGCTGAGACATTGCGGACCATGTAATGGCCCTGGGTGCAGCCCCAGAGCTCGCCCTGCCCGTCGCTGCCGTAATTGGCGAGGCAGGCATGGGGCTCGATATAGCCCTGATGGGTTGCCTCGGTCCTGAACTTGCGCTCGATGACGATGTCGGCCTTGGCGAAGCCCTTCTCCACATCGCCATGGCCGAACTCATGGCGCTTGGCGACGTTGGAGGGCTTCTTCGACTGCGGCCGGAAGCCGCCCGTGAGGCTGGCCCCGTGATGCGGATCGGATTCCTTCTCCTTCGCATCCTCCACATGGCCGAACTCCTCGGCCTTGGCGGCGCTGGCGGCGTTGTCCGGCGCCTCCTCGAGGCCGGCAGTGAACATGTCGTCATGCAGGACGGGGGCATCGGCCCGCATCGCCTGCTCGACATCGGTCACATGCGGCAGCACCTGGTAGTCGACCTTGATGAGCTTGAGGGCCTTGCGCGCGACGATGGCGCTGACCGCCGCGACCGCGGCCACCGCATGGCCTTCGTAGAGCGCCTTGTCGCGGGCCATGATATTGCGCAGCACGTCGCGGAAGTCGGGATCGCCCTCCTTGAAGTCATCGCGGGTCACCACCGCCTTGACGCCCGGCAGGGCGAGCGCCTTGGAAGCATCGATGGAGCGGATGCGGGCATGGGCATGCGGGCTGCGCAGGACCTTGCCGATCAGCATGCCGGGCGCGGTGGCGTCGGCGCCGAACTTGGCGCGCCCCGTGACTTTGTCCAGGCCGTCAGGGCGCAGCGGGCGCGTGCCGACGACAGTGAAGCTGTGACCGGGGGCGACGGGTTTGATATCGAGGGGCATCAGCGTGACTCCCGCATTTCCGCGGCGGCGCTGGTCACCGCGCGCACGATTTTGTCATAACCGGTGCAGCGACAGAGATTGCCGGCCAGCCAGTAACGGATCTCCGTCTCGGTGGGATTCGGGTTCTTCTCGAGCAGGGCCTTGGAGGCGACCAGGAAGCCCGGCGTGCAGATGCCGCATTGGAGCGCGGCATGCTCGAGGAACTTCTGCTGCAGCGGATGCAGCTTGTCGCCATTGGCGATGCCTTCGATGGTCGCCACCTTGCGGCCATCCGCCTCGGCGCCCAGCACCAGGCAGGAGCAGACGAGCCGCCCGTCCAGGGTGACGCTGCAGGCCCCGCAATCGCCGGTGCCGCAACCTTCCTTGCTGCCCGTCAGGCCGAGCCGGTCGCGCAGCACGTCGAGAAGCGTCTCCTCGGCATCGCAGAGATACTCAACCGCATCGCCGTTGATCGTCGTCGAAACTCTAACGCTGGTCATCGATATCTCCTGGACTACTTGCCGGTGGCGCGCCCATGCGCGATCACCGCGGCGCGCCGGGCGAGCACGCCGGCAACCTGGATGCGGAAATCCTTCGTCCCGCGCTTGTCGTCGATCGGCTTGCAGGCCGCCGAGGCCGCGGCCGCGAGCTTGTCGAGGGCGCCCTCATCGAGCTTGCTGCCAATGATGGCATCGCCTGCTTCCTTCACGAGCAGGACCCGCGCCGCCACCGCGCCCAGCGACACCCGCGCCGCCGTGCAGGTCCCGTCGGCGCCGAGGGTCAGGCTGACGCCGGCGCCCACCACAGCGATATCCATCTCCGTGCGTGGGATGAAGCGCAGATAGGCATCGCCCGCGCGGGCAGGCCGCGCCGGCAGATAGAGGGATTCGACGATCTCGCCCTTCGCCAGCGAGGTCTTGCCCGGGGCCGTCCCCACCTCCTCGACGGGAATGTCACGCCGGCCCTTGGGCCCGACGATCGTCGCGACCGCGCCGGCGGCCACCAGCGCCGGGACGCTGTCGGCGGCGGGCGAGGCATTGCACATATTGCCGACCATGGTGGCGCGGCCCTGGATCTGGGTCGAGCCGATGAGGTTGGCCGCCTCGACCACGCCGGGCCAGAGCTTCTTCAGCGCCGAATTCTCGCCGAGCTCGGCGGCGGGCACCGCCGCACCGATGCGAAAGCCCCCCTTCTCCGCCGTGATCTTGCGCAGGGGCTCGATCCGCTTCACATCGACCACGAGATCGGGCTCGACGAAGCCCGATTTCATCCGCACCAGCAGGTCGGTGCCCCCGGCCAGCACGAAGGCCTGGCCCTTCTCGGCGGCCAGCAATTCGACCGCCTTGTCTATCGAATTCGGAGCTTCATATCGCATGGGGTTTCCCGGATTGTCATCAATACCGGCCCGCACCGATCGCCGCGCGCGGGGCAATGGCGTTGGCCGTCTGTTCCTTCTGGAACACTAAGGCTAGCATGGAATCGAGGGGTGATGTCCACCATCCCCGTGAGACGGCCTGCGCACCGCCAGTTTCGGCTGAAGCGGGCCCGGCGGGATATCTCGGCCGGCGCAAATATAGTATTTTTCGGGCAATCGATCGCCGTGAGGGCTATCGGGGGAGAGGGAAGCAAGCGATGACGGGAGACGCAACGGAGGCAGCGATCCTCTACGGCACCGAGCAGCCGCCCGCGCCGGTCCAGCGCTTCGCGCAGGGCTCGCTCAGCTTCGATCTCGAGGCCGGCAAGCTCCGCTACATCCGCCTCGGCGGCATGGAGGTCCTGCGCTCCATCGCCTTCGTCGTTCGCGGACCAGGCTGGGAATCGCCTTCGCCCCGGATCTCCGATCTCGAGGCGCGCGAGAGCGCAGCGGGGCTCGACATCCGCTACAGAGCCTTCTACGAGACGGCGGGCGGGCAGATCGAGGTCGCGGCGCATATCCGGGCGCCCGTTTCAGGCGGCCTCACCTTCCAGGCCGAGGCGCGCCCGCTTACCGACTTCACCACGGCGCGCACCAGCTTCTGCATCCTGCATCCCGCCGCGGTCGCCGGCGGGCCGCTCAGAGTCACCCGGCCCGACGAGAGCGTGGAGACGGCACGGTTTCCCGACACAATCAGCGCCCATCAGCCCTTCATGAACATCCGCGCCCTCACCCATGAGACCGCACCCGGCCTCAAGGTCACCGTGCGCATGGAGGGCGATATCTGGGAGATGGAGGACCAGCGCAACTGGACCGACGCGTCCTTCAAGACCTATGGCCGGCCCCGCGACATCCCCTGGCCCTATACCATCGCCAAGGGCGAGACCGTGGTCCAGCGGACCCTGCTCTCCTTTGAAGGCGCCGCAAGCAGCGGCGCGCGGGGCGCGGGCGTGCCCGCAGCACCGCGCAGCGAGACGGTCGAGATCGCGCTCGGCGCGGCGACCATCGGCGAGCTGCCGAGGCTGGCACTGGCCGTCTCGCCGGAGGAAGCCCCGCATGCGCTGGCTGCGGCAGCGCGGCTTTCCGCGGCGCCGGCGCAGCTCATCGGCTGGTACGAGCATGGCGCTCACGGCCTGGGCGAGCTCAAGGTCTATGCGGCTCTGGCCCGCGAGATGCGCACACCGCTGGGTCTGGAGCTGGTCCTGCCCTGCAGAAGCGCCCCGGCCGCGGAGCTCGCCGAGATTGCGGGGCTGCTGCGCCAGGCCGGGCTCGCGCCCGCCAGCATCACACCGATCCAGGCGCCGATGACCAAATGGGTGCTGAAGCCGCCGGAGGAATTCGGCCTGCCCGGCTTCGCCGAGCTCTACGGCGCGGCGCGCAAGGCCTTCCCCGGCATCGCCATCGGCGCCGGGGTCACGAGCAATTTCACCGAGCTCAATATCGACCGGCCGAGCCTGGCGGAGGCGGATTACGTGACCCACGCCACCGCCGGGGTCATCCACGAGGCCGACGACCGCAGCGTCATGGAAACGCTGGAGACCCTGCCGCATATCTTCCGCTCCGTCCGCGCCATCGCCGGCGGGCTGCCCTATCGCCTCGGGCCCAGCGCGATCGGCATGCGCTACAACCCCTATGGGAAGACCGTCGAAGCCAATGTTGCGAACATCCGCACCGCCTTCGCGCACCAGGACCCGCGCCAGCGCGCGCTGTTCGGCGCCGCCTTCGCGCTGGGATATCTCGCCCGCGCCGCCGAGGCCGGGCTCGAGATGGTCTGCCTCGGCGCGCCGACCGGTCCCTTCGGGCTCGTCTATCGCAAGACCGCCTACCCCCAGCCCTGGT
>Ga0126378_10002526_pt1 | contig 13570 bp, 11 predicted proteins | sample PanSoiMetPlot_23_FD_92587 | JGI IMG/M metagenome (GOLD analysis project Ga0126378, IMG submission 92587) | Tropical forest soil microbial communities from Panama - MetaG Plot_23 | ecosystem: Environmental > Terrestrial > Soil > Tropical forest > Bulk soil | place: Panama | collected 2016-02-17 | reverse complement strand
GGCTGACGCCCGACGGACGGCGTGACCCGCTCTTCACCGGGCTCCCAGCCGAGTTCGACGTGTACACCTCGCACACCGACGTGATCACGACGTTGCCAGTGACCGGGCGAATCCGCCCCGTTGAACTCGCCCGCGGGAGCGTCTACCCCTACGAGGCTCTCGCCTACGGACCGAATGTCCGCACGCTGCAGACGCATCCGGAATTCACCGCGGATACCATCGCGACCCTCGCCAGAGCACGTCGCAGGCAGCTGGTGAGAGAGGGAATAGTCGGGCCGTCGGATGAGGACCTCGACGACTACGTCGCGGACCTGCGGGCGCAGTACCACAAGGTGCGCAAGAACAGCCTGAAGCTCGTCGAAAACTGGGTGTGCAACATCATGGGTCCGGCGCACCTCAGGGGTGCTTACGAGGCGGACCTGGCCATGAACGGCGCTGGCTTCCCGAACTATTCCTGATCATCGTCAGGACGCGGGCCGACTGCCAACGGGCGGCCCGGTCAGCCGATGTCGCCCGGCTGATACACGCCCCATACCGCGCGCAGCGCGTCGCACGTCTCCCCCACTGTTGCCCTGGCCTGCAGCGCGGCGCGCACCGGGGAGAGCACGTTGTCGCTGCCCTCCGCGGCACGCTTGACGGCGTCGAGGTGCCGCCGAACCTCTGCGGCGTCGCGCCGCTGCCGGAGCTCGGCGAGCCGTTGCGCTTGCTCCCGTTCGATCGCTGGATCGACCCGCAAGGGCGTGTACGCCTCCTCGCCGTCCCCGGTAAACCTGTTCACCCCAACGACGACCCGCGTCCCCGCGTCGATCTGCCGCGATACCTGGTAGGCGGATCGCTCGATCTCGGCCTTCTGGAAGCCGCACTCGATCGCCGCGACCGCGCCCCCCATCTGATCGATCTGGCTGATCAGCGCGGCGGCGGCATCCCTGATGCTCGCCGTCATCGACTCGATCGCGTACGAGCCGGCGAGCGGATCGGCGGTCGCGGTCAGATCGGTCTCGTAGGCGAGCACCTGCTGGGTCCGCAGCGCGAGCCTGGCAGCCTTCTCGGTGGGCAGCGCGATCGCCTCGTCATAGGCGTTGGTGTGCAGCGACTGGGTGCCGCCGAGCACGGCGGCCAGTGCCTGCACGGTGACTCGCGCCAGGTTCACCTCGGGCTGTTGCGCGGTCAGCTGGACTCCCGCGGTCTGCGTGTGGAACCGCAGCATCTGCGCCCTGGGATCGGTGGCGCCGAACTCGTCGGCCATGATGTGCGCCCAGAGCCATCGCGCCGCGCGGAACTTGGCGACCTCCTCCAGCAGCGTCGTTCTGGCTACGAAGAAGAACGACAGCCGCGGCCCGAACTCGTCGACGGCAAGGCCGGACGCCAGGGCCGCCCGCACGTATTCCTTCGCATTTGCCAGCGTGAACGCGATCTCCTGGACCGGAGTAGCGCCGGCCTCGGCCATGTGGTACCCGGAGATCGAGATCGTGTTCCAGCGCGGGATATTCGACCTGCAGTACGCGAATGTGTCGGCCACCAGGCGCAGGGACGGGGCAGGCGGATAGATGTAAGTGCCGCGAGCGATGTACTCCTTGAGGATGTCGTTCTGGATCGTCCCGGAAAGGCGTGCGGCCGGGACGTTCTGCTCGGCCGCGACAAGCTCGTAGAGCAGCAGCAAGATCGCGGCCGGGGCGTTGATCGTCATCGAGGTCGACACGCTGCCCAGGTCGATGCCAGTGAACAGGGTGCGCATGTCCTCGATCGAGTCGATCGCCACGCCCACCTTGCCGACCTCGCCGTGGGCCTGCGCGGCGTCGGAGTCGTAGCCCATCTGCGTCGGCAGGTCGAACGCCACCGAGAGCCCCGTGCTGCCGGCCGCGATCAACTGCCGGTACCGCCGGTTGGAGTCGGCCGCGGTGGAGAAGCCTGCGTACTGCCGCATCGTCCAGGGCCGCGTCACGTACATATCGGGGTAGACGCCGCGGGTGAAGGGGAAGCTGCCGGGCTCGCCGAGGTCGCGATCGGCGTCGAGGTCGCGAATAGCCTTGGGCCCGTAGACAGGCTCGATGGGCTCCCCCGACTCCGACGTGCGTGCCATAACACAAGGTTACGATCTGGCCGGCGTCGCGTCCGTACGCGATCAGGCCGGGCTGGGTCGCCATCTCCCGCGAGCAGTCTTCCGAGAAGCCTCGGTTAGTGACGCACCGCGAGGGAATACTTACCTTGCGTAGTCAGCAGGCAGCTCCTCCGCATATGCTGCGCTAATTATGTCATTAGTGATCTTCGCGGCCTTTGGAGCCCGAAGCCAGGTAACAACCCGGAGCGAAGCTCATGCGGAGCAGCACTCGCGGCCTAGCGCAGCCACTGGCGGCTTTTGTCACGGCCGCCTCCGTAGTCGCGCTGGCGGTATCCAGCGCGGCGCCCGTGGCCGCGGCGGCCACGACCATCGCCACTCGTGACGCCCGACCCCAGGCAGTGGCACCTGGCGTAGCCCTATCCGCCGTCGCCCGACCACGCGCCGTCGGCGCCATGCGGCCGGGGCCGCCCGGCACTGACCGGCGGACGGTGGGCGGCCGGCGGTTGGCCGGCCGCGGCATCATCGTGAGCTACCGCTGGCACCGCCACCTGCGGCTGCCCGACATTCCGGCCTCGGCCTGGATGATCGCGAGCGCGAACACCGGCGCGGTACTGGCCGCCAAGGACCCGCACGGCCTGTTCCCGCCCGCGAGCACGCTGAAGGTACTCACGGCGATCACCATGCTGCCCCGCCTCGACCCGGACGCGACCGTACTGGCCACCAGGAAGGCGGCGTCGGTCGTGCCGAACATCGTGGGGCTGATCCCAGGACACCGGTACCGGGTCGCCGACCTGTTCCGCGCGCTGCTGCTGATCTCCGCGAACGACGCCGCGGTTGCCCTGGTCCAGGCCGCGGGCTCGTTCACCAGGGGCATGGCGCTCCTCAACGCCGAGGCGCACCACCTGCAGGCCTACGACGTCGTCGCCAAGCAGCCGAACGGGCTACCCGCGCGTGGCCAGGTCGTGTCCGCCTACGACCTCGCGCTCATCGCAAGGCGAGCGCTCGCCATACCCGCATTCATGCGCTACGACGCGACGCTGTCGGCGCGATTCCCGGTCCGCAAGCACCAGTACGTTACGCTGGCGAACCAGAACTACCTGCTCACCCAGTACCGCGGCGGCATCGGCGGCAAGATCGGCTGGACGATGGCCGCCGAGGCCACCTATATCGGCCTGGCCAGGCGGAACGGCCAGACACTGATCGTCACCGTCCTGCAGGCCACGCCGCTGACCGAGATCACCTCCGCGGAGCGGCTGCTCGACTGGGGCTTCGCAATGCGCGGCCAGGTCCACCCGGTAGGTGTCCTCGTGCCCCCGCTGCCCCCGCCTGCCTCCAGGACCAGAACGCAACCGCACCGCTCACTCGCCGTGACCAACTCTCTGCCGCACGGCGGAAGTCCCGGTCTCGGGGCACTCGTGACTGTGGCGCTGGGGACCGGGCTGGCCGCCGTCGCCTGGGCCTTGGTCTGGCGCCGCCGCCGGGCGGCCACTGGCCGACATCAGGCAAGCGGCCCGACGCCGCCGCGTTAACCCGACCCGCTCACTTGTCACCGCCGCGTTAACCCGACCCGCTCACTTGTCATTCGTTCGGTACCCGCAAAAAGGGCGAACCGGGCGCCGAGATGACGGAACCGGATGACAAGTGGACGCCAGGCCGGCCGCCGCGGGTTATCCGGCGGGCAGGAAGCCGACGCGCTCCCTGACCAGTGCCATGGTCGCGGTCGCCACCTCGCTCGCCCGGGCAGCGCCGCCGGCCAGCATCCGATCCAGCTCGGACGGGTCGGCGAGCATCTCGGTGGTGCGCTCCCGGATCGGGGCCAGCGCCTCGACGACAACCTCTGCCAGGTCCTTCTTGAACGCGCCGTACCCCGTCCCGGCGTACTTCCGCTCCAGCTCGGCCACGCTCAGGCCTGCCAGCGCCGAGTAGATTCGCAGCAGGTTCGTTACCCCTGGCTTGGCCTCCTCGTCAGCCCGGATGTCGGTCCCCGAGTCGGTCACGGCCCTGGCGATCTTCTTGCGGATCACGGCGGGCTCGTCGAGCACGTCCAGGATGCCCTGCGGCGAAGAGGTGGACTTGCTCATTTTCGCGGCCGGATCCTCAAGGTCGTAGATCTTGGCCACGTCGGCGAGTATGTAAGGGCGAGGCGGCTTGAACGTCTTGCCGAAGCGATGGTTGAAGCGCTGCGCCAGAGTTCGCGAGAGCTCGAGGTGCTGGCGCTGGTCCTCGCCCACCGGCACCTCGTCGGCTAGGTACAACAGGATGTCCGCGGCCTGCAGGATCGGGTAGGCGAACAGGCCCACGCTGGCCGACTCGGTGCCCTCCTTCTGGGACTTGTCCTTGAACTGGACCATCCGGCTCGCCTCGCCGAACCCGGTCAGGCAGCTGAGCACCCAGGCCAGCTCGGCGTGCTCGGGCACGTGGCTCTGCACGAACAGGGTGCACCGTTTCGGGTCGAGCCCCGCGGAGAACAGCTGAGCGGCGGCGACCCTCGTCCGCTGCCGCAATTGCTCGGGCTCGTGCGGCAGCGTGATCGCGTGCAGGTCGACCACGCAGTAGAACGCCTCGTGGCTCTCCTGTAGGGCCACCCACTGGCGCAGCGCGCCCAGGTAGTTCCCGAGATGGAACGAGTCGGCGGTCGGCTGGATGCCGGAGAACACGCGCGGGGTGACCATGCGGCGAAGTCTAGCCGTGCGCCGGCCTGGGGCCGCCCCCGCAGCACTCGCGGCGAGTGCCGGGCGCTGACCCGTGTGCCGACCGTAAGCCGACGCAGGTCACAATAAGTGCGGAGGTGCTATGGCTACTGTCCACCCACGGCTCGACGAACGGCTCGCGAGCTTCATCGCCAGGCAACCGGTGTTCTTCGTGGCCTCGGCGCCGTCGCTGAACGGGTCCGGAGCTGGAGGTCACGTCAACGTGTCCCCGAAGGGCTACCGGGATACCTTTGCCGTGATCGATCCGCTGACCGTCGCCTACCTGGACCTCACCGGAAGCGGCGCCGAGACGATCGCTCACCTGCGCCAGAACGCCCGGATCACGATCATGTTCTGCTCGTTCGACAAGACGCCGAAGATCTTGCGGATCTACGGTGCGGGGCGGGCCGTCCGGCCCGGTGACCCCGACTGGGCCGAGCTGGCCAGGTTCTTCCCGCCGAGCCACGACGGGCAGCAGGCTGGAACCGGCCGGGGCAATCGCCGCGCGATCATCGTGGTCGCGATCGACCGGATCGCCGACTCGTGCGGCTACGCCGTCCCGATCATGGAGCTCACCGATGAGCGCGACCTGCTGACGCGGTGGGCCGAACGCCGGTCGGCCGACGAGCTCGACGCCTACCGCAAGGAGAAGAACCGGGTCAGCATCGACGGCTTGCCCGCCCTGGGCTGACCAGTCAGTACAGTTGGCGCATGCGATTCGCGCTGCTCAACTCGGGCCTGGGGCTGCTGGCCGCGGCCAGCGAGCTGCATCGCATGAGACCAGACGCCGACCTGATCATCGCGATGGATCCGGACGGCATGCCGTGGGGCCCGCGCACGCCGCAGGACATCGCGGAGCGCTCGCTGGCCCTGGCGCGGGCGGCCGCCGCATACGGGCCCGACGTGATCGTCTTCGCGTGCAACACCGGCACAGTTCACGCGCTGGGGGCTCTGCGAGCCGAGTTCGAGCCCCAGATCCCCGTCGTCGGCACCGTCCCGGCGATCAAGCCAGCTGCCGCCGCATCGGACTCGGTCGCCATCTGGGCCACGGTCGCCACGACGGCCAGCGATTACCAGCGTCGCCTGATCGAGGACTTCGGGGGCCAGGCAACGGTCACGCCGGTCGCCTGCCCCGGCCTGGCCACGGCAATCGACGCGGGCGAGCAGGCCGCCGTGGCCTCGGCCATCGCTGAGGCCGCCGTGCGAACCCCATCCGGCAGCGGAGCAGTGGTCTTGGGCTGCACCGAATACGAGCTCGCCGCCGAGCAGATCGGCGCCGCCGTTCCGGGCGCCGCGCTGTTCGGCTCGGCCGCGGCCGTGGCCGCCCAGGCGTTGCGCCGCATCGGGCTGTCCGCCGCGGCTGATGCCGACGTGGGTGGCGCAGGCATCGGCGGCGCTGACGGGGTAAGCCTCGCCCACGTCAACGGCGTCGCCCTGGGCACGCTGAGAGTGCTGCTCAGCGGTCGGCCTTCCACCCTGCCGGAGGTCGCTCTGCACTACAGGCAGGGCCGTGAGCTCGCCGCCCTGGCCGTCGGCCCGCGGCGTTCGAACCCGGGCATCACTTCGCAGCGGCCCCCGGCGCCTGCGACCTCGTGACCCGACGCGCCGCCCGAGCCTGACGTCGCTGCCGCTTCTTCCTCGCTGCCGTGGCACGCGTCCGCCTGGAGCCGGCAGCTGGCCCGGATCCCTCGTCCTTGCCCGGCGTCCGCCGCCGGGCGTAGCTCGCCGCGACCTGCTTGGGCGTCATCGGGAGCCTGGCGGCCGACGGCGGCAGGCCCGCGTACAGGGCATCGGCGATCAGCAATGCCATCGAGTAGCCGGGATCGACGCCGAGCGCTCGCTCGATCGCGACGCTCGCCAGCGCACCGTCCCCGGCCTGCCACGCCGTGAACGCCAGCAATGCGGCAGGCGCGGGGGTCAGGTCGGCGGGCAGGCGGCGGACGAGGTCGGTCCACATTCTCTGGTGGGCCTGGTTGAACTCCGGGTCCATCCTGGCCCAGGCATCGTCCCTGACCCGCAAGTCGGTCAAGGTGAGGCCGAGCCAGGCGACGTCATCGTCCGACAGCCGCTCGCCTCTCCTGCAGCCCGCGACAATGAGGCGCACCGACCGGCGTGCCGCGTCTGCCACGGGCTGCAGCGGATCGCCACCGCCGCGTGACAGCTCCCCCGAGACCAGCGAAGCCACCCGGTCCTGAGCCCGAAGCAGCGCCTGGTCCATCGCGTCCGTGGTGTCCGCAGCCGGCTCGAGCAGGCTGGCCAGCTCGGCTCGGTCGCGCCGGGCCGAGAGGCCGGCGGCGGCCAGGGCGACCGCGGCCGGGTGCTCGGACGGATCGAACGGAACGCCGTCCGGCGGGCAGCAGCGCGGGTCGCGGCACACATAGGACCAGTACCGGCCGTCCTGCACGCGCAGGGCGTCGTGGACCTTAATCCCAGCCTCGCGCAGCACGGGCAAGAGGCTGTCGACCACAGGGGTGACCAGGCGGCCCTCACCGTAGCCGATGGCGACGGCTGTCGTCAGGTCCTGCCGGTCGAGAACGCTGGCAGCGTGCGCTGCGATGTCGCTGGCGAGCTCGTCTTCCGGCGGGTCAGGCAAGTCGTACCGGAAGGCAAGCCTGACTCGCGCGTGCGGGCCGCCGATGCCGAGCACGACCAGGCTGTCGGAGGGGTGGAACCCGAGCAGGAACGGAACGATGGCCAGGAGCCCGTCGGCGGAGCCGACCCGTACCCGGCACCGCTGCCCGCCTGGCTGGCCAGCCCGCTCTGCGGGACCGGGGTCAGGCTGCACCAGCCGGCCGGCCGACTCGGACGGATCAGGCAACTCATGATGGCCAGCGGGCCCAGGGATGGTTGCGTCGTGCGTCTCAGGATCAGGATTCGTCATGCGGCCAGGCTGTCCCGGCGGGCGAACCCGCGCCACCGGGCAGCGGCCGAGCTGTTGATGCCCGACCGCGATATCCACAGGCGGCAGATCGCGATTGACACCGGGTACTTCAGTGGTCGTGGAAGCAGGCCTCCACGTTCGTCGGTCTAATCGTCGCCCAGGTCCACGCCGAGCAGGGCATCGATCGCGTCAGCGACAAGCGGGGCCGACCGTGCTTCGGAGACCCCGTCGTCCAGAACCGCGTCCGCCCATGAGTCGACAATCGCCAGCGCCGCCGGAGCGTCCAGATCGTCGGCGAGCCGCTCCCTGATCCGGCCTAGCACCGCCGCGCCGGCCCGGTCGAGCGGGCCTCCCGCCAACGCGGGCTCGACAGCCGCCCCGCTGGCCCCGCTGGCCCTGCTGGCCTTCACGGCCGCCCGCCACCGGTCCAGGCGCCGCTGCGCCGCCGGGAGCCCGTCGTCGGTCCAGTCCCAGTCCTGCCGGTAGTGGTGGGCAAGTATGGCCAGCCTGATCGCCATCGGGTCGGTACCGGACTCGCGCAGCCGCGACACGAACACGAGGTTTCCGAGCGACTTGGACATCTTCTCGCCGCCGAGGCGCACCATGCCCGCGTGACAGTAAACGCGGGCGAACACCGGGTCGGCGGCGGCGGCCGCGCCAGCCAGGCCTACCGCTTCCGCGGCGCCGTTACCGTATGCCGCCCTGGCGTGCGACGCGCTGAGCTCGTGGTGCGGGAAGATCAGGTCAGTGCCGCCCGCCTGCACGTCGAACTCCAGGCCGAGGTAGCGGGTCGCGATCGCCGCGCACTCCACGTGCCACCCCGGGCGCCCGCTGCCGAACCTGGAGCCCCAGTGCGGCTCGCCTGGCCTGCTCGCCAGCCACACGAGCGCGTCGAGCGGGTCCTTCTTGCCCGCCCGCCCGGGGTCGCCACCGCGCTCGGCGGCCAGCGCCAGCATCGTCGCCGCGTCGTACCCGGACACCGAACCGAACGCGGGGTCGGCAGAACGGCTGAAGTAGGTGTCGCCGTCCAGGTCGTATAGCGCACCGCGATCGGCGAGCACCCCGCTGAGCTCCTCGATCTCGCCGAGCGCCTCAACGGCCCCGACCAGGTGATCCGGCGGCAGGACCCGCAGCGCCGCCATGTCGGAGCGGAAGCGATCGATCTCGCGCTGCGCCAGCTCGCGCCAGTCTTGCCCGTCCCGCATCGCGCGCTCGAGCAGTGGGTCGTCTACATCTGTGACATTTTGCGCATAACGCACCCGTAGCCCATAGTCTCGCCAGTAACGCACAAGAAGGTCCCAGGCGATGTATGTGGCCGCGTGCCCGATGTGGGTGGCGTCGTACGGCGTGATGCCGCACGCATAAAGTGCCGCCCGCGGCCCGCGCGCGGCCACGGCGGGACCGCCGCTCGCGGTGTCCCATATGACGGCGTCGGGGCCCCGCCCCGGCAGTTCAGGGACGGTCGCTGCGGGCCATGAGTCCATGCCGGCAAGGCTATCGCCCGGTTCCGGGGTGTTGGGCGCCTACCGCGCTGCGGCCGACCCCTGCTCGTAGGCGTAGGCGAGCCCGATCAGCCGCGGCTCGCTCCACGCGGGCCCGAAGAAGGTAACGCCGACCGGCAGGCCGCTCACCGTTCCAGCCGGGACGCTGACCGCCGGGTACCCCGACACGGCGGCCGGGCTCATCGAGTCCACCGTGTAGTGGTCGCCCAGCACGTAGTCGGTGAGCCAGGCCGGGCTCCCGCTGAGGGCGAGAACGGCGTCGAGCTTGTGCTCGCCGAGCGCGCCATCGATCGCGGCCGTGGCCAGCGCGCGGGCGTCCGCCCGCGCGGACCTGCCGCGCTCGTCGGACCGGCCGCCCGTCGCTTCCGCCTCCTCGAAGATCTGCTGGCCGAAGTGAGTAAGCACGCGGGCTGCGTTCTGGCTGTTGAATGTGATCAGCTCGGCGAGCGAGCTCGGGTGCTCTCCGCCGAGCGCTCCGAGGTAGGCGTTCAGGTCGTCCTTGAACTCGTGCTGCAACGCGATCCACTCCGGCTCGCCGATTTTGTCTGCGTCGGCCAACTCAACCGGGTCGATGATTACCACGCCCAGTTCGCGGAGCGCGCGCACCGCCTCATCGAGCACTGCCCTGGTGGCGGCACCGGCCTTTTCCGAGCCCGCGCGCCAGACTCCGATCCTGGCGCCGTCGAGCGCTGCCGGGTCCAGGAACGCGGTGTAGTCGGCTGGTTGCCCGGCGGACGCGGCCGTGGCCGGGTCTGCCGGGTCGGCGCCGGCCAGCGCGCTCAGCAGCAGGGCGGCATCGGCGACACAGCCGGCCATCGGCCCCGCCGTGTCCTGGTCGAGCGAGATCGGCACGATGCCGGTCCTGGAGACGAGGCCTACCGTCGGCTTGATGCCCACGATGCCGCAATTGTTGGCGGGGCTGATGATCGAGCCGTCGGTCTCGGTGCCGACAGCAAGCGGCGCGAGGCCCGCCGCCACGGCCACCGCCGAGCCCGAGCTTGACCCGGACGGGTTGCGCCCGATGCCGTGCGGGTTGACGGCCTGGCCGCCGAGGGTAGACCAGCCGCTCGTCGAGTCGGTGGAGCGGAAGTTCGCCCACTCCGACAGGTTGGCCTTGCCAAGTATCACCGCGCCCGCCGCGCGGAGCCTGGAGATGGCGAACGCGTCGGTGGCGTCGGCGGCCAGCAGCGCGGGCGAGCCGGCGGTGGCCGGCGACCCGGCTACCGAGATGTTGTCCTTCACCAGGACCGGCACTCCGGCCAGCGGACGGGACTCGGTTCCCGCCGCACGCGCGGCGTCGACCGCCGCGGCCTCCTCGACCGCGCCGGTGCTCAGCGAGATGACGGCGCCGAGCTCGCCATTGCGCCGCTCGATCTGCTCGGTGTAGTGGCGCGCCAGGTCGGCGGCCGTCAGTAGGCCAGAGCCGAGGGCCCGGCGCAGCTCAGCGACCGTGACCACGCGGGCGTCGAGTCCCGACCGACCGATCAGAGCACCCTCGCCCGCCGGATCGCCCGAGCTGCGGCGGCCGCTACGCGCCCTCCGGCCAGCCGGAGATTCAGAACCAGACATGGTGGAAGACTAAGAGAGCCGGGTTGCTTGCGGCATCGGGGGGCGTGGGCATGGCTTGGGTTCGGGTGGTCGGTCTCGCCCTTGTTGCCTTGCTCGCCGGATGCCAGTCGACCCCGCCTGCCACCACCCCGACGAGCCCGTTGCAAGCCTATTACCTGCGGGCGATCAAGGCAATCCTGCCGTCGGTCGTCGAGATATCCGGGCCGACCGAGACCGGCTCCGGCGTCGTGTTCGACAACAAGGGCGATATCGTGACAAACGCTCACGTTGTGGGGAATGCTAGGTCCTTCGAGGTCACCATCTCTGACTCGAGCCAGCCGATGAAGGCTCAGCTGGTCGGGGTGTTCGCGCCCGATGACCTCGCCGTGATCAAGGCCAGCGGCCCCGACGTGGCGCTCTTGAAGCCCGCGCGTTGGGCCGACTCGTCGCGGGCGCAGGTCGGCGCCATTGTCCTGGCGGTTGGCGCGCCATACGGACTGATCGACAGCGTCACTCAGGGCATCGTGTCGGCCACGGGCCGGACGGTGACCGGGCCGAGCCCTCCCGGCCAGCCGCCCACGCTGCTCACCAACGCGATCCAGACCAGCGCGGCGATCAACTCCGGCAACAGCGGCGGGGCGCTCGTGCTGCTGTCCGGACGGGTGCTCGGCATCCCCTCGGCCACAGCCACGGACCCCCAGATCGGCGGCAGAACCGTGGGCATCGGCTTCGCGATTCCCGCAAATACCGCGCGCGACATCGCCGGCCAGCTCGCCAGAACCGGCCACGTCAGCCGGTCGGGCAGGGCATCGCTGCAGATCACCGGCCGCACCCACACCAGCAGCGGGGGCGTGCCCGATGGGGTAACCGTGGTCCAGGCGCATGCTGGCGGCGCGGCTGCTCGGGCCGGGATCGCAGCCGGGGAGGTGATCGTCAGCGTGGGCGGCACGCCGACGCCGACCCTGACGGAACTGGAGAACGTGCTGACCATCTACGCGCCGGGCGACAAGGTCGCCGTCGAGGTGATGCGCAACGGCAAGCCGCGGCAGGTTAAGGTCACGCTCGGCTACCTGACGAGCTAGCTGCCGCGGCCCGCAGTCCGGCGGCCACGGGGACCGGCGGTTCGAGGCGTCCGGGGGGACTGACGGTCGGCGGAGCAACTCTCACGTCTCGCCAGTCACTTCCTCCTCCGCCGTCACGACCCCCCGCGGAACCACCCGCATGGGTGTTGATCCGCCCACCCGCCACGGTGGGCAGATTCACACTCATCAAGGCCGACCGCCGCGATCGTCTCGACGCGGCAGGTTAAGGTCACGCTCGGCTCGCTGACGAGCTAGGCCCCGAACCGAAGGGTGATTGCCTAGACTGCGCGCGTGACATACACACTCGGCACGCTCACCTTCGTCCCCGCCCTCAGCAGGGCTGACCTTCTCGCCGCTCCGGTCGCCGCGGCTCTGGCCGATCCGGGCTGGCCCTGGCCGGCCGACCAGGTCGGGGTCGCCGAGATCGACCCTGACTTGGCCGACACCGGTGCCTTCTGCGAGCGCTACGCCGTGTCCGCTTCGGAATCGGCGAACTGCGTGGTGATCGCGGGCAAGCGCGAGGGTGAGACCAGGTTCGCCGCTTGCGTCGTGCTCGCGACCACGCGGGCCGACGTGAACGGCGTCGCCCGGCGCGAACTCAACGTGCGAAAGGCGTCGTTCGCGCCAACCGACGTCGCGGTCGCCGAGACCTCGATGGAGTTCGGCGGGATTACCCCGATCGGGCTGCCGGCCGGCTGGCCGGTCCTCATCGACGCCAGCGTCGCGGCGGGTTCGCAGGTCGTGGTCGGCAGCGGCGTGCGCAGGTCCAAGCTCGCCCTGTCCGGCAAGGTGCTCGCGAACCTGCCCGGCGCGCTGGTGATCGACGGGCTAGGCCGCTGAGGTCCCGCGGCCGGTCAGGGCAGCCACGAGACCTTCCCGTGCAGGTAGACGTAGCCGACGAACGCAGATGCGTCGATCAGGGTGTGCGCCACGATCAGCGGCGTGACCCGGCCCCACCTGCGGTACAGCAGCGCGAAGATGACGCCCATGGCGGCGTTGCCGACGAAGCCGCCAAGCCCCTGGTACAGGTGGTATGAGCCACGTAGCAAGGCGCTCGTTGCAATGCCCCAGGCCGGGCGCCAGCCGAGCTGATCGAGGCGGTGCAGCAGGTAGCCGACGACGAGGATCTCTTCGAGCAGCCCGTTCTGCGCCGCATCGAGCAGCAGGACCGGAACGCGCCACCATACGGCGGGCAGTTGCTCGGGCACCACGTTCAGGCTCGCGCCGAGCCGGAACGCGGCCAGGTACAGGCCGAGCCCGGCGCCGCCGATCACGGCGGCCAGTGCCACGCCGCGGGCGAGGTCCCTGGCCGGCTGGCTGGCATCCAGGCCGATGGCCGACGACGATTCGCCCGACCTGGCCAGCAGGTACAGCACCAGCAGGACGGGGGCGAGCGTTTCGGCGATGCTGACGAGCTGGAACACCAGGTCGAGCCAGTGGTTCGGGGCGAACGAGCCGACGAGCAGCGCCACTTGCTTGCTGAGCGAGCGTGTCGTCAGCAGCGAGCGGATCAGGGACAGGAATGCGTTGACCGCGCTAGCACCGAGCGACACTGCGAAGACGGCGAGGATCTCCCAGCGCAGGAGCGACCGCGTCGGCGGAGGCACGCTGGTCTGGCTGAGTGCCACCTGAAGGACTCTAGCTGGTCAGGTCACTCATCATGATCACCCGTTGGCTGCCCCGGGCTAGTGCGGCCCGCCCCGCCGTGACGTGACCGGTACGTGCGGCGAAATGGCATACGCCTGGTGCGTCGCTACAGAAGTTCACGCTTGATGACCTTGCCGTGTACACCGCGGAGCGGGCGTTCG
>Ga0126378_10002525_pt1 | contig 13572 bp, 9 predicted proteins | sample PanSoiMetPlot_23_FD_92587 | JGI IMG/M metagenome (GOLD analysis project Ga0126378, IMG submission 92587) | Tropical forest soil microbial communities from Panama - MetaG Plot_23 | ecosystem: Environmental > Terrestrial > Soil > Tropical forest > Bulk soil | place: Panama | collected 2016-02-17 | reverse complement strand
GCGGCCTTCTCGGACCCGCAGCGTCCTTGCTGCCGGTTGGCGGTCCAGTTTTGTCACTTGGACTCGGACCTCTCCTCGGTCCGATTCTCGGAGACCAAGCATCGAATGCGCTGCAGGTTATACATCCCGGCACGAAGGGTTCGCCGACATTCGACAGTTGGCCGCGTTTCGATACTAAGGTGCACCAGATGATGTATGAATCCTGGCTCTACCGTGCCTATGTCGGAGGACTGCGCCTGATTGTCGCACACGCCATAAACAACGAAACAATGTGCGAAGGGTTGAAAGGCATCGGCAACATTGCCTCAGGCAGAAGTTGTGATGACATGGAGGCGGTCTCTCTTCAGCTTCAAGACGCTCGAGACATGGAAAGCTTTATCAACAATGAATGTGCCAGCGGCGACTTTGTGCTCGGTTGTGTCGCCCCAAGCGTTGGATGGTTTCATGTGGTTACATCGTCGACCGAAGCTCGGCAGACGATCAATCGCGGTCAGTTGGCCGTCGTTCTCGGAATCGAAGTGGATCATCCGTTTGGCTGCGGACGAACTCGCGCCTGCTCAAAAACTGATGTCAACAATGCACTTCAAGCTCTCTATGATTCCGGCGTGCGACATATGTTTCCGATTCATCTCTCCGACAATCCATTTGGTGGGATGGCGTTCTACGCAGATATGTTCGCAGCCAGCAGCCAAATCTTAAACGGCACTCCAGTAGTTGCGACCGAATGCCCGATCGATCAAATCGACGGCGCGTATACATTTCATCTAACGAATTTTCCGCAGGCAACGACCTGCAACATTCAAGGCTTGACAGATCTCGGAAAATATCTCGTCCAAAATCTCGCAAACCGTCACATGATTATTGACGTAGATCATATGTCGAGGAACTCCGTTCAAGACACCTTCACCCTCCTTACTCCGTTTCAGTACCCAGTCATCTCTGGGCATAACACGTTGATGTACTTGCATCAAGGTGGAGGCCGCACTGAAGCCGCGCGTACCACCGAACAGGTCATGACGATTAAATCTCTTGGCGGAGTCATTTCGATCGGCACAGGAGATGTTGGCACGGTAAAGGACGTCGCCCTCGCCGCACAGAGTCACATTCCACACAATTGCAGTAACTCGTCCCAGACCTGGTTTCAAAGCTACGTCCGCGCTGTAGCGCTGACCGGGGATTCGGGAGGCGCTGCCATCGCGCTTTCCACCGATCAAGGACTGACGGACATGATTGGTCCGCGGTTCAAGGGAAGTATTGGCGAAGCATGCGCGGGCGGCGACTCCTCTGAAGCCGACGCTCAAAACCCCGCGACACGCGTCCGGTATCCCTTTCTCACGCTAACGCCGGGCACGCCATTGCCCTTGAAACAAAGCAGTGTTTCCGGGCGGACATTTGATTTCAATACCGAGGGCATGGCGAACTTCGGGTTATTTCCGGATTTCGTACAGGATCTCCGCAGCCAAGGTGTGACGGACCAGGAACTGGCGCCTCTCTTCCGCTCGGCCGAGGCATACCTTCAGATGTGGAATCGCGCAGAGCAAACCATGGTTCCTATACCCGCGGAACATGCCGCAACACCCGTGCAAGGATCCATCGTTCTACAAATTCAGTCAGGCTCATCAGGCAACTCGTCTTGGGCGATCGTGAACGCCTCGGACTCTCTTACCGGGTCTGTTATTCAAGGCACCGTGATGGTTAATGGCAGTAATGGCGTGGTCACTGGAACCACCGGGACAAAGATCACATTTCCAAATTGTTACGAGGTCTCCGGAGTGGGTAGCCAGAAGACCAAGACAGTGACAGCCTGCACGGGAAAGGTCACCGCATCGGGATACAATCAAGTGACATTTAGTGCACCGCAGTAGTTCTTAATATAAAGGCCATTGTGCTCATCGAGTCGGGAAGAAATCTTGCCGGCGCAATTGAAAGAACGAACCCCTGATTCAAGCACGAGTTGCAACCCGCCAGGAGATAGCTGGCGGACTAGGTTCGGCGAGTTTAAGACTCTTGCGGAGCGAGTCCAGATAGAGATAGCCGCTGCGAACATAACAAGCATAGGAACCCACGTGGGCTCTTGAAAGGCAAACATACCACCCGAGCGTACCAGCCGTGCGAGCGATCTCAAGACTGCTAGCGGGTTCCGGAAAGAACATCAGAATGAATCGACCGACGACGGGATCAAAGGGCTCGGCATCAGAAATGTCATTTACATCTGACTGGAGATGAGAGCACGGTCGCTGCTTAACTTCTGGACATGACTGGATTAGTTGCCAGCTCGCCATGTTGAAATCACCCCTCTTCAGATCACAAAGGGAATCCACCTCGCACCTCTGCATGTAGGCGGCGTATTGCGGATCGTGGCGGAGGAAATGTTCTTCGACCAGACTCTTGATCGGGATGAACCACAGCACTCCCATCCCAAGCAGCAGTAGATTGAGTGGACTGTAGGCGCGAACGACAAACGCTGTGTGGGCAACTAGAACTCCGGTGTACACCGGATGGCGCATGAACGCGTAGGCGCCAGTGTGAACAAGTTCTCGCTGCGCTGGCACAAATCCGATATTGCGTCCCAGGCTTAGTCGGGCCCACAGAACGACCGCGAAGCCGAGTGCGGCGAGGGAATCAGTGATCCAGTTGGCCGCTAGAGGTCTCCCTTTTTGCAAGACGAAGATAATGAACACCAGCCAGTAGCTGGCGACAAATGCCAGCAGCCAGTACCAGGGATTGGGTGTGATCCGCTTAGGCGGTCGCCGGATTACCATCGTGATCACCAGGATCAAGGTGTTCAGCACCGCAGTGATCAGTGGAAGGCCGAGATGAAAATGCTGAATGCGGTAATACGCACCATACAAGCGGGATGCAAGCAACAACTGCGATGATGCGATCGACCCACGGCTCGGAGAGCAAGTGCATCACGTTGAACGAGAGATTCGGTGCCGTCGAAGGCCCAAGTGCCTGATTACTTGCCATAAGAATGACCTCAACTTGCTGTGCGAAGTTACTGGGCTCCTGTGACGAATAAGCCATGCGAGTGCGTCAGACTTATGTCTCGACTCAGTGTCCATCGCGCTGCTTTTCATACACGCCAACGGTTATGACATCCGCGCCCAGACTATTCTTCGACATCGTCGTGATTGTCATCCGGCGACCATCCTTCGAGACAACTCGACGGCTGGTCGCGACTACCTGCAATCCCTTGGTGTAGGAGGCCAGCACCAGGTGCGAATTCGATCGCTTCAACGCCACCGGGAACAGCATTCCGCGATTCCCCATGACCAGGGATTGGTTGCCGTTGTAATCGGCCGTGTATTCGGAGTGCGCTGTTACTCCGTTCGCGTACTTAGTTTCTGAGCGATAGTGAATGCCGTCGCCCACACTTTCCATTTCGATCACCATGCGCCTCGGGCAAGTGCCGCTAGGATACGTTGATAGGCCAGGGTTAAGAACCCATCTGCCCACGAACGGGTCCGTAAGAGACGACGCCGTTCCGGTCGCGACGAGCAGGATCACAGCAACAACGCAGTACTTGGTTCGCATAAGTCCTCCTTAAGAGGGCTCTCGCGAGAGCCCCCTCCCAACTACAGTGATCGCAGGAAATTGAGGATCGCTTGCTTATCCTCCTCTGACAGCGCATTGAACCGCTCCACGACGGCGTTCGCTTCTGAAGGCCCGTACATGTAGGAGTGAAGATCCTTCGCAGGGTTGTCGCTCCCATCCGAGAAGCGTCGTGAGAAGTGATCTTGAATCGCCACTGTCAGGTCGCTGGTGCGCCCGTCATGCAGGAAGAACAAACGGGTTCCGAGTCCCCACAAAGGAGTTGTGCGAAACTCGTCGGGACCGGCATTGCCTTGCGCGATGTTGTCGGCCAGCGTCGCGCCCATGTGGTGGACCAGCAAGTCTGAGAAAAGGTCTACGGTTTGCCCACGCAGGGCTACTGAGTGCGGTCCAATTTCCTCCAAAGGACTTGAAGGGTTTGGGGTTCCCCGCGTCTTAAATGACGGCGTGTGGCACAAAGCGCAACCCACCGTACTGAACAATTCCTTCCCGTGTTTGGCGCTGACCGAAAGTGGGGCAGGGTGCGGTGCGTCCACGAAACGCATGAACTCGGTGAACATCAGCCATGCAGGCATGATCTTCAGCGGATTGTTGTAAAGCGTGGCATCCGTGCGCGGAATATCGAAGGGTTCATAAACTTCGTTGCAGTCAGGATCCTCACTGCGGCCCATGGGAAACGCATCATTACTGATGCCCATCTCCACGTTGTAAGCCTCGCCGGCGAAGATGGTGATAGAACCGTTCTGCGCCTTCCAGCCGAAGCGACTGATAGTGCCGTTGTTGGGAACCATATTCGGGTGACCGTTAATCCCAAGAGCGCGCTTTTGCTCCAGGTTGGCATTCATGTTGGCTCGAATCGCGGAATCCTGGATGCTCTCGATTAAGCCCAATCCAAAGAGCTGCAGTGGCGTGCGGAATGCGATGTTGTGTTCCCGGACCGCTCTGGCAAAGTCGGGCTGCTTCAAATTGCAGGTGGGAGTGTCGGAGCGCCCCTGCAACGTAAACAGACTGTGGACCCCGCCGTCGCGTGTGCCATCGTGGTTGTACTTGAAGCGAACTTCACGAAAAGCCCCGTCCGGCAATTCGAAAGGCGGCACAACATTGGTACCACCCAAGCGATGTGCGATCTTTTCCGCCGGGTTGGCTCTGGGTGAACTGCCCCCAATCACCGGTTGAGAGTGGCAGATGAAGCATTGATCGGCGTTGAACACCGGGCTCATCCCCGCCGAGTTGACGAGCGACGTCGGTGAAAAAGGATTTTCGGGATCCGGATCGATGGGCGGCACATTGGCCGGCTGCTGCGCGCACGTGTCACAAGACCCTTCCAGCTCCGATACGCGAAGAAGACTCTCATTGAATAACGCTGTCTCGTTTTCATTCAAACCCGGAACAGGGTTCGGAATGTGAGACTGAGGATCAGGCCGTGGACCGGGATCATGAGCTCTAAAACCGAGTCCACTGTTTTGGGCTGCCAGGATCATTGTGGCGCAGACACCTAACAAGGCTGTCGCAAGCAGCGATTTTGAGAGTAGTTGTTTCATTTTGTGAGCCTCCGAGTGATAGCCCTGCACGCACCTATCCCGAGTTCTTAACGGTGAAAATGCACGTTGGAATGCGTCGTCCGCTTAGATCCGGAGAGCAGGCCTCATTTTTGTTTTCTCGGGGAAGAGGGTCCTAGTCCAATCAATGCCGCTGCTGGACGTTTTTTCCTTCTATTGAAATCTGCGGAAAACGCCCGGCAAAAGGTCCAAAATCTTTCCGCGAACACCCAACTGAGATAACTCGGTCGTCAGCATTGACTTGCGATACGCGCCGGGCTATCTTGTTGCTAACTTCCCTCCCGCGGAATGGGGCGTGTCTGAAGCATCTCGTCAACCGGTAACTGAGCTCCTAGTGCGATGGAAAGCCGGCGACCCGCAAGCGCTCGATCGGCTTATTCCCCTGCTCTACAACGAGCTCCGCGAAAACGCACGCTACCACATGCTGCGGGAACGGCCAGGACATACTCTGCAAAGCGCCGCCCTGGTTCATGAGGCATACCTTCGACTGCTCGACCAAGATCCGTTCGATAGTGAGAACCGCGTGCATTTCTTGGCCGTGGCGTCTCGCTTGATGCGGCAGATCTTGGTCGATTACGCCCGCAGCCATGGCGCAGCCAAACGCGGTGCCGACCTCAAGGTGGAACTTGATGGCGCTCTTGTCGCTGCGCCAGAACGCAGCATCGACGTCATCGCGCTGGATCACGCACTTAGTCAGCTGACAGAATTAGATGAACAGCAAAGCCGTATCGTCGAAATGCGCTTTTTTGGAGGTCTGTCAGTTGAGGAAATAGCCGACTTATTGGGCATTTCACGATCCACCGTAAAGCGCGAATGGAACGTTGCGAAAGCATGGTTGTCGCGGCAAATCAAACGAGGCGAGCATGGCGAAGCTCCAACAATGGCAGAAAATTAAGGAGATCGTCGGTTCCGCTCTAGAGCGCCCGTTGGCTGAGCGTAGCTCATTCCTTGACCAGGTGTGCTCCATGGATACGACTCTGAGGGCGGAAGTGGAATCATTGCTCGCGGCCTATGAGCAATCGGATGCACTCTCTCAGAATCCCTGGTCAGGCAAATCCGCACAATTCAATGCGGAGCCTGAAATCATCGGTTCCTACCGTCTCATGAAGGAATTGGGTGTCGGCGGGATGGGACAAGTATGGCTCGCCGAGCAGACCCATCCAGTCCACCGCCACGTGGCTCTCAAGCTGATCAAGGCCGGAATCTACGATTCGACCACTATCCTGCGATTCAAGGCGGAGCAGCAATCGCTGGCCGTGATGGATCATCCGGCCATCGCCAAAGTTTTCGATGCCGGCACCACGCCCGCCGGGCAACCGTACTTCGTTATGGAGTACGTGAAGGGTCTTCCCATCGATGATTACTGCGACTCCAAGAAGCTCGGCATTCGCGAACGTCTCCAACTGTTCATTCGAGTTTGTGGGGGCGTACAGCATGCCCACCAAAAAGCCATCATCCATCGCGATTTGAAGCCTTCCAACATTCTTGTGGCTGAAGTGGATGGTAAGGCCATGCCGCGAATCATCGACTTCGGTTTGGCAAAAGCCACAGGGCCACTGGTTCCTGGAGAAACGTTTTTCACGCAAATGGGCGCGTTTCTCGGTACGCCTGGCTACATGAGCCCTGAGCAGGCCACCAGCAACGCGCATGATATCGATACCCGAAGCGACGTTTATTCACTGGGAGTGATCCTCTATAAATTGCTTACCGGTTTCCTTCCTATCGAAACGGCGCACTGGCAGAAAAACGGGCCGGAGGAATTTCTGCGACAATTACGAGAAGACGATCCCCTCAGGCCCAGCATACGAGTCAGCGACAACGTTGACACGTCCAGCGTGCAGGCAGAAATCCGCAACACTAAGCCTCGAGAATTGACCAGTGTATTGCGTGGTGATCTGGATTGGATCACGTTAAAGGCCCTGGAAAAAGAGCGCGACCGAAGGTATGCGACACCTTGGCAACTAGCCGCCGACATCGAAAACTATCTAGGCAATCGTCCCGTGTCGGCCCGCCCGGCAACTCTAATTTACCGCTCACGAAAATATGTTCGGCGACATGGAGCGGGAGTTGCGGTGGCATCGGGCGCCCTCGTGCTGCTAATCACCTTTGCTGCGATGCAAACGGTCGAACTGCGAAAGATTACGCGCGAACGTGATCGCGCCGATCGTATCACCGATTTCATGACCAGCATGTTCAAGGTCACCGACCCGAGCGAGGCCCGCGGAAACACGATTACGGCCAGAGAAATCTTGGATAGGTCCTCCAAAGAGATTAGCACTAGCCTCACCAAGGATCCGGAGCTGCAGTCTCAGATGCTGACCACGATGGGGAACGTTTATGTAGGCTTGGGACTGTTCTCGCGTGCCGAGTCGATGTTCGAGACGGCCGTGACAATTGGTCGTCGTTCGGGCGGGTCGACGAATCCAGCGACGTTAACTGCTATGACTGGGCTCGCATCGCTTTGGCTGCGGCAGGGAAAATATTCAGACGCCGAGAATCTGCTACGCGAAGCTATTGCCTCAGAGCGCCGGGTTTTGGGGCCTGACCACGAATCCACCCTCCGATCATTGCGGGCCCTCGCCGGCACTTTGCAAGGGGAAGGTAAGTTGAAAGATGCGGAGACCCTCCAGCGGCAAACACTCGCAGTCGAGCAACGCAGCCTGGGGCAAGAACACCCCGAAACCCTGCTTTCGATAAACGAGTTGGCCAACATCGTAGACCGCGAGGGACGGCTGGCAGAAGCTGAGTCACTTTATCGCCAGGCGTTGCAGGTTCAAACTCGAACCCTTGGGCCAGACCACCCCCAAACACTTATTGTTGCTTCTAACTTGGCAGGGGTTCTCGGAGAGCAGGATCGATTGGAGGAGGCGGAAAAGCTGGAACGCGAGGTCCTGGCCTCCCGGATTCGCCTGCTCGGTCCTGAACATCCCGACACGCTTCAGGCACAACACACCTTAGCCAACGATCTGGACTACGCGGGAAATTATTCCGAGGCGGAAAAACTGTATCGCCAAGTACTGGATGTACAACTTCGGGTTCTGGGACCGGAACATGCCGCGACCCTCAAGACCATGCACAACTTGGGAGGTACCCTGGGCAGAGAAGGAAAGAGAGCCGAAGCCGAACAATTGCAGCGGAATGCGCTCGCAGGTCGACAGCGCGTTCTAGGATCAGACCGCCCGGATACCCTTGACTCCATGGGCGAACTTGCACTCACGCTTTCCTACGAAAAGAAATTCGACGAAGCGCAGCAACTGTTCTCCGTTCTTACCAAGGTCGCCAAACAGAGGCAAGAGCCAGAGGTGGTCTCAAACGCGCTTTACTATCTTGCCGGCGGCGCTGCAATCGCGGATCACCGTGATGAAGCGATGAGCTACCTTCGCCAGTCAATCGAAAAGGGGCTTACGGATATACGTTACATGCAGCGGGATCCCGACCTGATGTCTCTCCACGGAGATCCCCGATTCGCTGCCCTGATACAGAGCGCGAACGCTCAGATTGCGGCTCAGAGTCCCAACTGACTTGCACGTGTTCGGGCAACTACGAGAGGTGACCCGGGCGGCAGAGCATCCCCCTGTGCACTGCAACTGGAGACTCTCGTCCTTGATTTCTGTATATTTCGTCATTCGCGAGGAAATAACGAGGGCTTCTGTGAAGCATGGCAGTATAACTGCCGCTAATCCGGCGGTTACACTCAAAAGCCCTACGGCTTCCAACCAGCACACACAACTTCCTAGTTCCTCTCGTAGGAAGCCCAGGACGGGTTAGCATAGGGCGATGTCGATCTCGGTCACTCAAGCAGAAGAAGCGCGCTGCAATATTGGCCCCATCGCTCTGCGCACTCCCCTAGTCCTCTGTAACGCAGACGGCCCCCCGCGCCTGTATCTGAAGCTGGAGAATCTGCAGCCCATTGGCTCGTTCAAGATTCGGGGCGCGGCGAACGTGATCGCGCATACTCCGGAGGAGCAACTGAGTCGCGGACTGCTTACCGCGTCCGCGGGGAACATGGCACAGGGCGTTGCATTCTGCGCACAACGGCTCGGCGTTCCAGCCACAGTCATTGCTCCCGACACTGCCCCTGCGGCTAAGACTCGTGCGGTCGAGCGCATGGGAGGGCGGGTAATCAAGGTTCCATTCGCTAAGTGGTGGCAAACGTTTGAGACGCGCGGCTATCCTGGCATCGACGCCACGTTCGTCCACGCCTTCGATGACCCACACGTCATGGCGGGCAACGCGACGATCGCGCTGGAACTGCTCGAGGATCTGCCGGACTTGGAGGCAGTCGTAATCCCATGGGGCGGCGGAGGTTTGTCGTGCGGCATCGCATCGGTCTTGCGCGCACTCGCTCCCCAAGTAAGTATCTATGCTGCCGAGGTCGAAACGGCGGCTCCGCTCGCCGCGTCCTTTGCAGCGGGCGAACCGCGAACCGTCGAGTACGTACCGTCCTTCGTCGATGGGATCGGCAGCAAAACGGTTTTTCCCAACATGTTCGAACTCGGTCGCAAGCTTCTCGACGGTTCTCTGGTTGTGACCTTGCATGACACAGTTCAGGCCATGAAGTTAGTAGCGGAGCGGAACCGCGTCATCGTGGAGGGCGCATCTGCATGTGCTGTGGCCGCTGCCCGCTCGGGCCGCGCCGGCATCGGAAAAATCGTTGCCATCGTCTCCGGTGGCAATATTGACTTGGATAAGTTCACGCAGTTGGTCGGCCAATCCTGAGTGTGACCGACCCGACGAACGACATCAACAGCGAGTACCCAAGATGCTGCGCTCTACGGCGCGCCTATCCAGCCGCTGCGCTGTCGCAGCGCAAGCCACACATCGATCAGGGATTCCGACTGTCGGAATCGATTACATGCAAAACCTTGTGTACCGTAAGAATTGCGCGGCGGGGTTAAGTACTTTAGAATCTGGCGGGGACGACGAGACTCGAACCCGCGGCCTCTACCGTGACAGCCTAAGGGTCAGAGGTCACTGATTGACAATCCACGGCGCCGATCGCCAGTCTTGGCGCGCCCTGAGTGAGCGTTGGGAAGTCTTATTGCACCCTAGTTGCACCCACATTCAGCTGTCATTTTCAAAGGCAGATGTGGTTTCTCGCGAACTGGCTTGGCTGGGTCAGTCAACTCATTGCTCTCAACTCATTGCTCTCATTGACTTGCATTGGCGTCCCGCATACCATGGCGACGCGCTGTGATAGACCAGACCATCTCCCACTATCGCATTGTCGAGAGGCTCGGCGGCGGGGGGATGGGTGTCGTCTACAAAGCACAAGACACGCATCTTGGTCGCTTCGTTGCCCTCAAGTTCCTGCCTGACGATGTCGCCCAAGACCCTCAGGCTCTAAGCCGCTTCCAGCGTGAAGCCAAGGCTGCCTCCGCGCTAAATCATCCAAACATCTGCACAATTTACGAAATCGGTAAGCACGAAGGGCAATCGTTCATCGCGATGGAGTTTCTCGATGGCGTTACGCTGAAGCACCGTATCGCCAATCGTCCGATGGAGACGGAGATGATCTTGTCTCTGGCGATTGAGATCGCCGACGCACTCGATGCTGCCCATGCAGAGGGCATCATCCACCGCGACATCAAGCCCGCAAATATCTTCCTCACCAAACGCGGTCACGCCAAGATTCTGGACTTCGGTTTGGCCAAGGTGACGGCTTCGACTACATCTTCAAATCAGATTGACTTCGCAAACACACAAACGGGTACCGTTGACCAACAACACCTGACCAGCCCGGGTTCGACGCTCGGAACCGTTGCTTACATGTCACCGGAGCAGGCCAAAGGAAAAGACCTCGATTCCCGCAGTGACCTGTTTTCCTTCGGAGCTGTTCTCTACGAAATGGCTACGGGTACGCTGCCCTTCCGTGGGGACACGTCCGCCGTGATCTTCAACTCCATTCTTGAGAAGGCTCCCACGGCTCCGATTCGCCTGAACCCCGACGTCCCCGCCGAGCTTGAACGCATCATTAATCGTGCCCTTGAGAAGGATCGCGATCTGCGTTACCAGCATGCCTCTGACATCCGTGCCGAGTTGCAGAGGCTGAAGCGTGACACTACATCGGGAAAGAGAATCGCAGCTGAGGAACCACCTCCAGCACAAATCAGCGGATCCGCCACCACCGTTCCCGCGATTGGGTCGTCGCAGTCTGCCGCGGTGCCGTCGTCTTCTGCCCACGTATCCATCTCCTCGCCTACGTCATCTAGTCAGGCCTCGGCCGCCGTGTCTTCCGACCCACGCTCATTTACCACTGTCGCACCCCCCGTGGGGACGACGGGGTCTTCAAAAAAATGGTTGTTCGGCGCAGCGGGACTTGTTGTTGCCGCACTCATCGTTGTCGGCCTGTACATGCGGTCTGGTGGCACTCAGAAGCTCACGGAGAAAGATCCCATCCTGGTCGCCGATTTCGTCAACACGACCGGTGACCCGGTTTTCGACGGCACACTGAAGCAGGCACTGGCCGTGGAGCTTGAGCAGTCTCCTTACCTAAACGTGGTGCCTGACCAAACCGTGCGCAAAGCACTCCAGTTCATGGGCCGCCCTGCCGACGAACACGTCGCCGGCGCTGTTGCGCGAGAGATCTGCGAGCGGGAGCACATAAAGGCTCTGCTCAGCGGTTCGATCGCGGTGCTGGGCAGCCAGTACGTCGTTGCTCTTGATGTCACCAACTGTGCGACCGGCGATTCACTTGCTCGCGAGCAGGTCACGGCCACGGCGAAAGAAGGCGTTTTGGCGGCGGTTGGCAAAGCCGCCTCCAGCATCAGAGGAAAGTTGGGCGAGTCGCTCGCTTCCGTCCAGAAGTTCGACACGCCAGTGACCGAGGCGACCACGTCTTCCCTCGAAGCGCTCAAGGCTTTTGCCGCGGCAGACGCCATTCGCAACGGTGGGGGCGAAGCGGAATCGATTCCACAATTCCAGCACGCCATCGAACTGGACCCGAATTTCGCGATGGCTCACGCGCGCTTGGCCGCAATCTATACCAATCTTGGGGAGGAAGATAAAGCGGTAGCGGAAGCGAAGAAGGGGTTCGACCTGCGCGACCGTGTTAGCGAACGCGAGCGCTTCTACATTGATGACCACTACTACACCGCTGCCGGTGACATCGAGAAAGACAAAGAGGTTCTGGAACTCGCGATCCGCACCTACCCAAATGACTCAAGCGCCTACTCGAATTTGGCGCTCATTAACAATCTTTATTACGCCCAGTACGAGAAGGCCATCCAGTTAGGAAGCGAATTTAGCCGTCTGGAGCCGGGGGCCCCGTTCGGTTACGAGCACACAGCCCAGCCCTACATGGCGCTGAACCGGTTAGAGGAGGCGCGGTCGACTTTACAACGCGCCGTCGACGCCAAGGCCGATAACCTTTTTATTCACAACTCGCTTTTTGATCTCGCGTTTCTAAACAACGATGCCGATGGTATGCAGCGGGAGATGAAATGGGCGGAGGGCAAGCCTTCTGAGTATTTGCTCCTGAATGAAGCTGCTGCGGTGGCTGCCGCCCGTGGACAAATCCACAAGGCCGAGGAACTCATGCAGCGCTCCATCCAGAACACAGACCGTCTCGGATTCAAAGAAACCACCGCCGACACGAAAGCGTTCTTCGCTTTTGACGAAGCGGCCATTGGTAACTTGGGCAAGGCGCGCGAACTCGCTAATGAAAGCGCAGCGCTGGCACGCGCGCGAAGTAATCTGGTGCCCGCTTCGGAAGCGCTTGCCGTGGCGGGAGATTCCACGCATTCGCAATCGATGGTCGAGGAATTGAACAAACGGTTCCCGTCTGACACTCTTCTCAAGAACGTCGGCACGCCGATGGTTATCGCCTTGGTCGCTATTGATCGCAAGCGTCCAGATGAAGCCATTACCGCCTTGCAATCGGCCACGCTGTACGAGATGGGAAATGCCGCCGCGATGCTGCCGGTATATGTCCGTGGACTGGCGTATTTGGAGGCAAAGCGCGCAGTCGAAGCTGCAGCTGAGTTTCACAAAATCATCGACCATCGAGGGATCGATCCGGTCGGCCTTGAGCATCCACTCGCGATTTTGGGATTAAGCCGCGCTTACGTGCTGACCGGCGACACCGCCAAAGCCAAGGCCACTTATCAGGACTTTCTTGCTCTTTGGAAAGACGCCGATTCCGATGTTCCTATCTTGAAACAAGCCAAGGCCGAGTACGCGAAGTTGCAGTAGTCAAGTGTTATCAGTGCGATTACACAATTGTGCGTTTTTTCTTCGCGATTCTTGGGGTGAATGAGTGTAATGAGATTTTTCGCCAACTGGCGGCGCTCATAGTAAAGTTCCGTCCCGTTTTCACGTTATACGCTCTCGTTGATGGATCCAAATCCAGTTCGTTTGAACCTGTGTGCAAACTAGCTGTGACAGCGAGGTGTGTAGTGAAAGAATTGTTCTTTCTCGTCTCTGTATTGGCTGTCATTCCCACTCTTCATTGCCAGGC
>Ga0126378_10002523_pt1 | contig 13579 bp, 14 predicted proteins | sample PanSoiMetPlot_23_FD_92587 | JGI IMG/M metagenome (GOLD analysis project Ga0126378, IMG submission 92587) | Tropical forest soil microbial communities from Panama - MetaG Plot_23 | ecosystem: Environmental > Terrestrial > Soil > Tropical forest > Bulk soil | place: Panama | collected 2016-02-17 | reverse complement strand
GTTCCATTAGCAGCGCGGCGCTTGCTTAGATGTGAAGACTGAAAGCTGCAATTGCAGCAATTTCGACGCAAATCCGAATGACGCGAGCCGCGTCTTCCGCGTTCCTGCGTTGGCAGAGTTGGATAGACGCTAGTCGGAACGCGCCGCCGCCGCGGCATCCCATTCGACACCCCGCCACACGTGGAACCAACGGCTCAACCATGCCGTTGAAAGGTCGGCCATCTTACAAGTAAGAGCATGGCTTTGCTGGAAGATTTGAAAAAATCGGCTGAGCGGATCATCGGCTGGAAGCGCCCTGCCGCCGATCAGTTGCCGTCACTGCTGCGACGACCAAAGCGCGGCATGTTGCGCTTTCGTGACGACGGCAGAATCCCCAATCATCCGCGGTGGCCGATTGTCATTTATTGGAGCGTCCTCCACTTGCCGCGGACGCTCGATCCGGCCGCGGTCATCGAGGAGGTATTTGACAGGAACGGCTGGGGCGACAGCTGGCGCAACGGGATTTACGATTATTTACACTACCATTCGCGCATTCACGAAGTCCTCGGCATTGCCCGCGGCAGCGCGAAGGTTCGGCTTGGCGGCGATCGAGGCCGCACATTAAAGCTGGGCGCCGGTGACGTCGTCATTCTTCCGGCAGGCACCGGTCACCAATGCCTGGCTGCCAGCAAAGATTTTCTCGTGGTCGGGGCTTATCCGCCGTCCGGCACCTATGACGAGTGCCGGCCGAGCGCTAACGCCGAGGAGCACGAAAGACACATCAACTCGGTTGCGCAGGTCAAACGGCCCCGCAAAGACCCGGTGTTCGGCGCAAAAGGCCCGCTTCTCAAAATGTGGAAGCCGAAGCGCTGAAGCCACGTCGCTGTGCAGGCGGAATCTCTTCCGCGCCTTGTTTTTCAGCAAATGAAATTAGAACTCAAGCGGCGGCGACGGTCACCAAGGAGCAGTAGCGGAGATGGCTGGTGCCCAGGCCTCCCGCAGCGCAGGGATTTTGCAGCAGCGCTAATCGCCGCCATCCCCCAGTACGCGCTCGATCACATCGAACAGATCGACGACCGCATTCGTCCCCCGCTCATAAGCGAGGATCGCGCAAACCGAAATCACCAGATCGCGCGCCGTGCGATTAAACGCTTGATCGCCGCCTTGTCGCTTCACAGCGCGCAACGCCTCGATCACAAACCGATCCAATTCACGCGAGAAGCGTGCTGCCCGCACTTCTGCTGGCATCACTAGAATCGCCCCCATGGGGGCAGCAAACTACAGCGGCAAGGCGCTAGTAAGGCGGCCGATCACTGTGTCGGAATTTTTTTCTTTTCGACCAGGCGCGCTGGTTCGCGGCGACATCGCAAAGTTGCCGAGGCTTTTGTGACGGCACAGTGATTAACTTTGAAATCGTCCCGTCGCTTCGCAAGGACTAGTCGGCGTTCGCCAACTCTCGCGCAGACAGGTAGACCGTGTCTTCATACCGATATCCGCAGGCCTCGCAAGCCCAGACGTTTCGGGTGCAATGATCGGAGAGATGCTCCGACCATGCCGGCGCGATCATATCCGCACCGCACTGTGCACACTCGTTCACTGATACACTATTCACGCAAACGCTTCCTACATCGTACCCGTTTTCTTGCGACGGGCGGGACACCTAACAAACCTAGAGACAATGGCGATATGAAGACGCCGCTTGGGACGAAAGCTGCTTCGAAGAGCGGGTGCCCAATCTGCCACGGCAACTTCACGCCGGCGCGCCGCAAATTGGAACAAAACAGAAAGCCCCGGCATTCAGCCGGGGCTAGGTTCTGCCGAAATGTTATTTGGTCGCGCCGCGCCCACGCCATAGCAAGTCGGAATCGAAGAAAGGCACAAGGCGATCGGCGCGTGAACTGTAAATATTACGATTCGCGATCACAATGGAAGAGTTGACAAAAACCGACTCGCAGCGATCGGATTGAGCTCCTCAGGACGCCTCTCCTGAAAACAACGGAAGCGTTCGGGCGTGTTATCTCTCAAGCCTAGAAAGAAGCCCGACGCCCTTGCAGGTCGAGGCGAAGTTTGCGCCTTTTTGGCCGCATGGAGGACGATCACCGGCCCTTCGATATTAGACGCACGCGGATCTTGATCTCGGATCGATGTTGCGCGATGCGACCGGGAGCACAAAAAGGCTAAGTTCAGACAGCAAAGCCGCCGGCCCACGAAACCAGCGGCTTTGCCTTGTCCCCCATACGTGCCGTTTTCTTTGGACAGCAATCGTGGGGTGTCGAACTGACAGTGAAGGGCTCAAATCTTCACCTCATCCCCCGTGGGGGACGACCAATCCGACAAGCCAAAGTTATGGACGTGTAACGGCTTTTTTGCGGCCGCGTCTCTGCCGTATCGCGTTTCGGTGTGGAAAAGGATGGCCCCAACACCCTTCCAAATGTGTCGAGGCCAAGGTGGCGCGCTTTTGTTTTCCGCCTCTTGGGACGAGGAGGCCCAAGGCGCGTGGGCTGACCACACCACGGGCCGATGCCCGCAACGTGACGCGGAGTAGGTGAATCTGTGGTTCTCCCCGTTTTGCACTTTTCCGGATCGTCGCGCCTAGGCAGCGAAAACAAAACTACGACAGCGGGACTAGACATAAAAACAACCAAACGCCGGCCAAGTTCTGTCTCGAATCAGTGGCCTCTAATCTCTGATGGTGCTCAGTCCACTGTTCGCAGCACGCTCACAGCTTCTCACCGCGATCGACCTCTTCTTTACTGACGGCGATCCTGTTTCTGTACACGCTCTCGCTGGCAACGCAAGGGAAATACTCGAAAGCCTGTGCAGATTGGCGGCGGTCGAGCCGATTACAGAACTATTGTTGCGCGATCATCCGAATAAACCAAAAAAGGACATTTATCCGGCGTTAAATCGCTATCGAAATTGTTTCAAGCACGTGGGCAAAACCTGGGAAGAAAGGAGAGGCGAGCAGGTAATCCTCAATCAATTCGATGACACCAAGAATGAATATCTGCTTTATGTTTGTGTTGAGGACTACCTCAGGCTTCGAGGTTCATCCCCATTCCCCATGCAGGTGCTTCACGCCTGGTTTTGTGCGGTCCACGGCGAATTAATTGGCTCCTGTTCCTCGCGCCGGAAATTTCCCAGTTTATTTCCGGCAATTTCGCATATGACACGCAATCAACAAAAGCGTGCGGCCCTTGGCGTTATTAAGCGGTCTTCGGATGACCCACAGGTGCTGGCCAATCCGCAGACAGAAGCCCTCCTGGTCGACCACTAGTCCGCGGCGTTTATTCGAAATGAGGGTGGTTGAGATCAGCGCTTCAGCTTGGCTGTGTAGGACATCGCGCCGGCGCCGCAGCAGGGACAGCTCATCGCTACCAGGATGTGCTGCTTCTGATTCTCTCCGAGATCGGTGCGGTCGAGTATCTGCCGCGTCTGCTGTTGAAACAGCTCATGCAGCGAAAGGCTAGAGGATATGAGCTGATCCTCGACCGCCATGTCGTTACACAAGTCGCTTTGTGGGGAGACCGCGGCTGCCGTGCGCGTTGTTGCGGCTGCCGTGCGCGTTGTTCCTGGCGCTTTGCGTTTCGACGGCTTGCGTTTCGCTATCCCGCGTGCCAACGCCTTGCGCGCACCGGGTCGCGCGGCTGACTTTTCTTTGGCCATGCAAGTCTATGCCATGGTGTTGGTCAACGTTCCAATCGAGACTTATCTCCGCGGTCCGTTATTTCAAATGTACCGGTGAGACCACCATTAAGTCTCGTGCCAAGTCTCGTGTCCAGTCTGTGCAACGGCATCCACTAGGCAACCGGAGCGACCTCGATCGTCGCCTTATGGGAAAGCGATTCTTCGCTCGACCCTGCCGATTTTCGATTTTGGACCATCCAATGCACGACGCCACGCGTGTAGCCCTTTCAGTCTGCTTGAGCGAAGCCGCGTCTTCACTCCCAAACTTGGCGAAAGCAGATCAATAACTTGAGTCCTTATATAAGCATTAAGCTCGCCGGCGATATTGGCAGCGGCGTCGGCATTGGCATCCGCAATCGATGCCACCAGAGATTCAGAAATGCGAAATGTCTGCCGAAAACGCCGTGCAACCGTTCCGCTTTTTTCACCGGATGAGGCGCGGATTCCGTGCTGTGCAACCCGCAGCTTATCGACCAGCATTCTACGATAGGCTTTCTCAAGCGTCCGATTGTGGGATGCCGCCGCTATGGCGCTGTGAAGATTGAAGTTCGCCAATATAATTGCCTCGGAATCCCTTCGGTCAAGCGCCTTACGAAATTCGCCCAAGCGAGCCTCTATCTCGGCCAGATCATTCTTATTCCGCCGCACCGCGGCGAAATGGCATATCACAGGCTGAAAAATATCCATGGCTTCGTAGTGATCGACGACGTCAACGAATTGCATCGAAGCTACCTTCGCGCCTCGATTAGGTTCGAGCTCCACTAAATCTTCGGAAGCCAGACGGATCAGCGCTTCCCTAACGGGAGTCCGCGATACTTTGTAGGCCCTGCAAAGCTGCAGCTCTTCGAGAGACTCTCCGGGGGCAAGGCGCAGCCCGATAATGGACTGCCGCAAAGCATCATACACAAGCTGGGCCCCTGTCGGCCTCGATCCGGCGACAGAACGTGACCTGGTCGCAACGCTTTTCCGGGACCGCCTGGTACTCATGGATTAGCGGTGGAATCCTTCTGGGTTCATTTGCACGATGTATTTTTATAAAATACATTTCGGAAGGACAAGAACAAACCGCGGCAGTACGGGCCTCCCTAGGTCCGGCGTGGATCGTGTGAGCCGGGGATGAAGGCGCAAGGTTTGCACTCAAATGGAACCGTACGACTTGCCGCCGATATCGGTGGCACTTTTACGGACATTGCGCTTTTCGACGCCACGACGGGCCAACTCACCTTCAGCAAAACGCTTTCAACGCCGGACCGGCTGGTCGACGGCATTAGCTCAGGTGTCGTGAAAGCCGGCAGCGATTACGCTTCCGCCAACCTTTTTCTGCATGGATCGACAATTGCCATCAATACGATGCTGGAGCGCACCGGCGCCAAGACGGCATTGATCACGACCGATGGCTTTCGCGACGTCTACGAGATCGGCCGCATCAACCGGCCCGACGCTTACAATCTTTATTTCCAAAAGCACAAGCCGCTGATCGAACGGGCACTGTGCTTTGAGGTCAAGGAGCGCGTGCGCGCCGACGGCGAAGTGGTGACGGCACTTGATGAAACCGGACTGGCGGCGCTGAGCGAAAAGCTCGAAGAGCTGGGCATCGAAGCAGCCGCCATCATGTTCATCAACTGCTACGCCAACGCCCGGCACGAGGAACGCGCGAAGGCGCTTCTGACCAAGCGCCATCCGAGGATGTTTGTCAGCGCGTCGCACGAATTATCCCAGGAGTACCGCGAGTTCGAGCGTTGCTCGACCGTCGCCGCCAATGCCTATATCGGGCCGAAAGTACGCCGCTACATCGGCGAGATCGATGATCACATCCGCAAGGCCGGCTTTCATGGCTCGTTTCTGGTCGTGCAGTCGACCGGCGGCCTTTATGAGAGCGAGCAGGCGCAGAGCCAATGTGTCCGCATGCTCGAGAGTGGTCCGGCGGCCGGCGTGATCGGCACGCAGTCGCTTTGCCACAGGCTGGGCATCAAAAACGCTATCGCATTCGACATGGGGGGCACCACGGCAAAGGCCGGGGTTATCTACAAAGGAGAGGCCCTGACCACGGGCGCGGCGCTGATCGGCGGTTACGATAAAGCCCTGCCGGTACAGATCGCGATGATGGACATCTTCGAGGTTGGCACCGGCGGCGGTTCGATTGCCCGGGCCGATGACGGGCTGTTGCGCGTCGGCCCGCAGAGCGCGGGCGCGCAGCCGGGTCCGGCTTGCTACGGCCAGGGCGGTGAAGAGCCGACCATAACCGACGCCAATCTGATATTGGGCCGGCTGGGCGCCGACCGCTTTCTCGGCGGTGAGATGAAACTCGATGTCGCGGCGGCCGAGCAGGCGCTGGTCAAGATCGGCAAGCCGCTCGGGATGAGCGCGATCGAAACCGCCGACGGCGTCCTGCGCATCGCCGCCACCGCGATGTCCTACGCGGTGAAGGGCGTTACCACCGAACGCGGCCTGGACGCGGGCGACTTCGTCCTCGTCGCCTATGGCGGCGCCGGCCCGCTCCACGCCGTCGATGTGGCGCGCGAGATCGGAATCCGCAACGTCATTGTGCCGGCAGCGCCGGGCGTATTCTCGGCATTCGGCATGCTGTTCTCGGACCTGCGATACGACTATGTGCGCACGCACCTGATGCAGCTCGCTGACGCGTCCTTCGATGAGATCGAGGCGGTGTTCAAGGAGCTAGAACAGAACGGCCGGGACGCGATCACGGCCACCTCGGTAAAGTCGCATAAGATTATGGTGAAGCGCGCGCTCGACATGCGCTATGTCGGCCAGGAACATCCCGTCACGGTGGAGCTGCCGATGCGCATTTTCCAAAAGCAGGATCGTGCGGCGATCAAGCGGCATTTCGACAACGACCATTTGCAGCGCTACGGCACTTGTGCCCCGGACGAGAACGCCGAGATCGTCAGTCTGCGTGTCACCGTCGCTGGCCTAATGCGTAAGCCGCCGCAGGAGAAGATCAGAAAAGGCACCTGCAAGCCGCCGAAATCGGCCTCTACGGGGGCGCGCAAAGTCTGGTTCGACCGCCGCTTTCGCAACACGCCGACATACCGGCGAACAGAACTTGTCGCTGGCAACACAATAAAGGGTCCGGCGCTGATCGAGGAGCACGCCTCGACCACCGTGCTGATGCCGGGCGACCGGGTGACCGTCGACGATTATGGCAACCTGACAATTCGGCTGGCAGGAGCAAGGCAATGATCAAGCGATCAAAACGCGCTGCTGTCAGGAAGCGCAAGGTCGACCCGGTAACCGTCGAGATCGTTCGTAATGGCGTGCTTGCCGTGACAGAGGAAATGAAAACGAACCTCATGCGCACGGCCTACAACATGATCATCTACGAGGCGCTTGACTTCACCACGGGGCTGTTCACGCCAACGGGTGAAACGGTCTCGATCGGCATCGGCTTGCCGACCTTTATCCGCGGCATGGCCGAGACTGTGAAAGCGAAAATCCGGCATTTCGGCATCAAAAACATGAAGCCGGGCGACATCTATGTCACAAATGATTCCTACACGACCGGCAGTCACCTCAATCATTTCACTTTTACTCTGCCGATCTTCCACAAGGGCAGGCTCGTAGCGTTTTCCTGCTGCATGGCGCATTGGCTCGATGTCGGCGGCGTGCTTGGCGGCATGACCACAGATATTTACTCAGAGGGTATCCAGATCCCGATCGTGAAGTACCAGGATCGCGGCAAGGTCAATCAGGATCTGCTCGACATCATTCGGATGAACGTTCGCTTGCCACCGCGCGCGATGGGGGATCTTCGCGCACAAGTGACTGCCGTGAAAACCGGCGAGCGGCGGTTTCTCGAGCTGCTGGATCGCTATGGACAGCAAGCCGTGATGAATTCGATCGCCGAGATCATGGACCGCGCCGAGGCCGCTGCACGCGCTCGGACTTTGACGATTCCCGACGGGGTCTATGAAGCGGAATCATGGCTCGACGATGATGGCGTTGATATTGGCAAGCGCATTCCGATCAAGGTCAAGGTGACGGTCAAGGGCGATGAGATGACCATCGACCTCACCGACGTTTCGAAGCAGGTACGCGGCTTCTACAATTCCGCGATCACGACCGGATACGGCTGCGCTCAAGTCGCTTACAAGTGCATCACCTCGCCAACCGACTATCCAATCAACGATGGTGCGTTCCGCGGGCTGGAAGTCATCATTCCGCCCGGCCGCATCGTCAGCGCCACGCGTCCGGCGCCGATGCGGCTGTGGATGTGCTTTCCCATGACCATCATCGACACCATTTTCAAGGCGCTGCAGCCCGCCATACCCGATCGCGTGATCGCCGGACATCACGCCGATCTGGTAGCGCCGAGTTTCCATGGCTTTAATCCAAAGACGTCCGAGTTCTTCATTGGCAACTTTGGCCCGCTCGGGGGCGGCTGGGGCGCCAAGAAAACCGAGGATGGCGTGTCGGCAACCGTCTGTCTGAACGATGGCGACACCCACAATGGGCCAAATGAGCAGGCTGAGGCGAAATTTCCGATTCTCGTCGAGCGCTTCGAACTTGTTCCCGATTCCGCCGGCGCCGGGCGCTATCGCGGCGGCCTCGGAGTCGCACGGACCACCCGCGCGCTTTCGCCAATCGTCGTCAACACCCAAAGCGACCGTTCGCAGTGTCCGCCGTGGGGCCTCCAAGGCGGTGGCGACGCAGCCGGCAATGCGATTGCGTTTCGCCTTGGCGGGCATTGGAAGGCCGACTTCCCGAACGCCAAAGTACTGGTCGCTCAACTGAAGACCGGCGACGCGTGGCGCATCTCCTCGGGCGGCGGCGGCGGTTATGGCTCGCCGTTCGATCGCCCGGCCCGGGACGTGCGCGAAGACGTGTATCAGGGCTATGTTTCAGTCAAAGCAGCGGCCGAGCTCTACGGTGTAGTGATCGATCCGATCACATATGAGATCGATCACGCCGCGACAGAGCGCTACCGGTCTTCCTCTCCAAGCTTGGCGGCGAAGCGACGGATGAAATAGTCATTCCAAGATCGGCGGGCCTTGATCGGTCCCAAACAGAAAAATTGGGGGGAATGTCATGGCTAACATCGCGGGATTGAACGAGCGCGGCGACATGCGCCACGTGGTGGCGCGGCTTGAACGCCTGCCTTACAGCTCCTGGCATATGAAAATGCGGCTGATCATCTGCACCGCATGGTTCTTCGATGCCTTCGACTCGATCACCATCGCCTATGTGCTGCCTCCGATCATCGGCTTGTGGCATCTCAATCCGCAGCAGATCGGTCTGCTGATCGGAATCGGTTTCGCCGGCCAGTTGGTGGGCGCCATCGGATTCGGCTGGCTTGCCGAACGCTGGGGCCGTCGCCTCTGCATGTTGATCACGCTGCTCATCTTCTCACTCGGCGCCTTGGCCTGCGCTGCGGCGACGAGCTATGAGGCGCTGTCGTCGTTGCGTTTCGTTCAGGGCATTGGCCTGGGCGGCGAGATTCCATTGATGGCGGCATATCTGAACGAATTCGCCAGGGCGGAAAACCGCGGGCGCTTTTCGCTCTCCGTGCAAGTTTTGTTTTCGATTGGGCTCCTGGTCGTCGCGCTGGTGAGCGTCTATGTCGTGCCGCATTGGGGTTGGCGTTGGATGTTCGTCATTGGTGCTATTCCAGCGCTAGTCGCTATCCCAATGCGGACGGTACTGCCTGAATCGCCGCGCTGGCTGGCCAGTCAGGGCCGCAACGATGAGGCGGACCGTGCTTTGACGCGGATCGAAAACACTGTAGCGCAAGACGGCAAACTCGTACCGCCCTTGCCCAAAGATTTACCGGAAGTGTCTGAGGCTCGCCCCCGCATCGTCGAGCTGTTCAGGGGCATCTATTACGTCGCACCATATCGGTCTGGTTTATTTGGATTGGCGCGTATTTCGTATCCTATGGGATTACTGCGTGGGTGCCCTCGCTTTTCCGTACCATCTATCATCTCAATGTCGAGCAATCGTTGATCTATGGACTGATCATCAGCAGCGTGGGACTTTGCGGTACAATCGTCGCAATTTATCTCATCGATGTTATTGGACGCAGGCCGTTGCTCATACTCAGCCTCGGCGGGTGCTGCGTTCCGCTGATTTCCTTTGCCTTCCTGCCGCAACTGACGGCAGCCGCGACACTTGCGGTCGCCACGACCGGGTTCTTTTTTCTCAGCCTCTCACTCATATCGCTTGCGACTTATACGGCCGAAATCTACCCAACGCATTTGCGCGCGTTGGGGGGCGGCGTCGCCAGCGCATGGCAGCGGGGCGCATCGATGGTCGGCACAACGGTCGTCGGATTGATTTTGCCGACCTGGGGCATCAATGCGGTCTTTGTGATGTTCGGTTTATTCGCCCTCATGGGGGCGGTCGTCACGTTCTTCTTCGCTGTCGAAACGCGCGCGCAAGTTCTCGAGCGTGTATCGCCTGTTCAGTCCAGCGCTAAGCCTCCGGTTCGTGGCTCGAATATTTCGAAAAGCTCAAACTAAGAAGCCCACCAAACCCGCGAATCACGGTAGATGTGGCAGCGTTGCCGGAAACGACGCGGGGCGGCGTCATGCGCAAGATCGCTTTATTGCTTGGAATGTTCGCGCTGACTGATTGTGCCGAAAAAACCATATATTTGCGCACCGACGGGCAGGATATGGCCGGCAACTCCGCGCTTCATCAGCAATTCGAGCTTGATCGCGTAACCTGTCAAACCGAGCCCGGAGACACCCAGGACTGCATGGCGGTCAAGGGATATGTCGCAGTGCCCAAGGATCAGGCGGCGGCCAAACAGCGCCAACTCGCCGCGATCGCCGCCCAAAACGCGCAGCAAGAGACCGTCTCCGAGCCGCCTCCGCTGCGATCAACAACACCGCCTAAAAGCCTGGCGAGTAAGAAGCAGAAACCAAAGTCGGCGGAGATTACGTCGACGTCGTCGCAGAACTGACCGCGCGGGGTATTGCAGGAGCGCGCGCCGATCACGACTTCGCCGTGGGATTTTGCGGCGTAGTTTCGGGCCTGTCGCTGCGCTCTAATATTCCCGACCTGTCGCGTAAGACCACCAAACGTTCTGGATTATTTTTAACGGCGGCTTTGTAGAGCGCGCGAGACGTAGCCAAGCTGTGGTGCTGCACGAGTACGCGTTCGATGCCGGCGCGCTCGCCACCATCGCGGAATAATTCAATGGTGTACTTGCCTTGCACACAATAATTTTAGCGTAGGCGATACCGCCCGTATATCCGGCCGAGGAGCGGATCAGCCGGTGAGCCGATAGCCCGCCATGGCGCTTCTTATTGCAAGTATACTAGGAGCGCTCAGCGGGCGCCGGGAAGCATCCCGAAAATGGCAGCAAAGAGCTGAACGACAGTGCCGTTCAAAAGCGCAAGTGCGGCAATGAACCCGATCGTCAAAGAAAAGATGGTCAAGCCATCTTCAAAGCCGAGGGCTCCGGATTGGTTTGTGACAAAACGCCAAATAAAGCTTTTCATCGCAGGTCCTCTTCCTGACGATAAAGCTCCGCTAAATTGGATTTAGTTGCATCGAGTTACGCCAGGTTTAAGTCGGTCGCTAAAAATCTAGCCGTATTTTAAATAAATGCCGGTGATAGTGACCCGGCACCGACCTGTAGCGGACTTGGCATCGCGTCAAACTAAGCTGAGAACCGGGTGGCGATGTCGCTCAATGGCGGCCGCGGCCGATCGGTAACGGGCGCCGACGGCGTTCCGATGTGAATGAATCCGGCTATGCGTTCGTGCGGTGCCAAGCCAAGCGCATCGAGCACGCCGCGATCATAAGCGTACCACCCGGTGATCCAGTTCGCCCCATATCCGAGGGCATGCGCGGCGAGGACAAGGTTCATGGCAGCGGCTCCGGCGGAGAGCACTTGCTCCCATTCCGGAATTTTCACGTGGGGGGCGGCCCGACTGACCACGGCGATAACCAGCGGGGCATGTGCAAGACGCTTGCGCTCGAATTCGATATGTTCAGGCTTAGCGTCCGGATTTTTGGCACGGAATGCGGTTGCAATCGCCGCACCGGCCGCGAGCCTCGCATCGCCTTCGAACACGATAAAACGCCAGGGCGTGAGCTTGCCATGGTCAGGCACGCGGCAGGCGATGGTCAGGAGCTTGTCGATTTCGGCAGTGGAGGGTCCAGGGGCCGCCAGGGCGACCGCTTTGCAGGAACTTCGCGTGGAAAGGAGTTCAATGGCGTCGGGCATGGCGTTCCTAATAAAGAGAGATCACGGTTCGCGAAAGAGCGAACATTTGTGAATCCGCCGCGTTGTCTGTGGATGCAAGAGCTTCCGCGAAATCCTAAACAGCATTTGCAGCGCTTGCGGCGACAGATCAAGCGGCTTCCCCCTTATCCGGCGCTTTTCATTTTGGCGGCACCGCTGGCGGTGGTCGAGCCTTTGAAGCTCGCGACCGTTTTCATCGCTGGCGAGGGGCACTGGATCACGGGCGGGTTGGTGATGGTGTGTGCCTACGCCGTCAGTCTGTTTGTTACCCATTGGCTGTTCGTTGTCGTTAAACCGAAATTGCTCACCCTGCCGTGGTTCGCGCGTGCATGGGTGAGGTTTGTGGCGGTCCGCGACAGAGCGTGGCGCTGGGCGGGGAATCGCGCCGGCACATTGGCGTGACGGCGCGCCGCTCGGCGACAAAGCATGTGAAAAGTTTTGAGTGGTCACGTCTTCGACACAGTGCTCGGCGAAGTTCCCAGAACTGGGGATTGGGGGCGTTTCAATGAAAACGGCCGCGCATTACCGCGCCATGGCCGAAGAATGCATCAAGTGGGCGGGCGAGGCGTATACGGCCGAAGTGCGCGAGTCCTATCTGCAGCTTGCGCGAATTTGGCTTGATACCGCCTCTCGGCTCAATGGGCTATCGGCTAACGAGGTAGCACCAGAAGAGCCAATCACAACTGCGCGTTCTGCCGATTGACGCGGCGCGACGACACGCTGGCGGGACATTCAGACACATAAGAAGAGGCCGCCTCACGCTGAGACGGCCTCACAAGTTGGCGGTTTTCTAGCCGTCCCGCTCCCCCGAAAAGCCCTCAACGAGACCCTCAAGCGGGACCCTCAAATCCTAACCCGAATTGTGTGCAACCAAAGGCCAATCAAAGGCAGCCAGCCGAATTGTCAGCACTGTTGCAGGCCTGCCACGGTGCGAGGCGCTGTATCGCGATCGTCGCCTTATTTGCCGCGGCGTAACGATTTTTCGCCAGAGCTGATTTCTCCGTTGCTAGCCCGCACCGATATCGACAACGGCTTGGGGGAAGGCGGCCGGCGCTTCCTGCGGTAGATTGTGGCCGATACCGCCGGTGATAGTCCGATGCTCGTATTTGCCGGTGAATTTGTTCGCGTATGCACTGGGCTCCAGGTGCGGCGCGCCATTGGCGTCGCCTTCGAGCGTGATGGTGGCCACCGTGATCACGGGGGATTGCGCCAACCGCTTCTCCAGATCGTCATATTTTGACTCACCTCCGACGAGGCCGAGGCGCCAGCGGTAATTGTGGATGACGACAGCGACGTGATCGGGATTGTCGAAGGCCGCCGCGCTGCGCTCAAAAGTGGCGTCGTCGAAGTTCCATTTTGGCGAAGCAAGCTGCCAGATGAGCCTGGAAAAATCGCGCCGATATTTGTCGTAGCCGTCGCGGCCGCGATCGGTGGCGAAGTAAAATTGGTACCACCATTGCAGCTCGGCCTCGGGCGGCAGCGGCATCCTGCCGGATTGCTGACTGCCGATCAGGGCGATGGTTCGTAGATTATCAAACCAACTCAATAGCTTCGATGAACAACGCTTCCCAAAAATCCGGGGTGATCCAGCCGTGAATTTTCAAAGTGTGAGAACGCACCAGCCGTTGGCATCGGTGACGAGGGACGGCGATTTCGCTTACGTCCAGGTCGGTTGTGGTCATGTTACTTGCAAGCGCGAGG
>Ga0126378_10002522_pt1 | contig 13583 bp, 15 predicted proteins | sample PanSoiMetPlot_23_FD_92587 | JGI IMG/M metagenome (GOLD analysis project Ga0126378, IMG submission 92587) | Tropical forest soil microbial communities from Panama - MetaG Plot_23 | ecosystem: Environmental > Terrestrial > Soil > Tropical forest > Bulk soil | place: Panama | collected 2016-02-17 | reverse complement strand
CGCTAGATCGCCATGAGTCACTTTTTCCAAATCCTTTCCTGCTCGCGTTAGCGTTTGGAGGATCGAGTCTTCTAGTCGTCCGCGCGTGTAATAACTCGCGACACTCGTCTCAATACTCATGTTTCTTCCCACGCGAGTTGCCGTCCAGCGCAACCCACATAGACTGAGAATGTATAACCGTCTAACGGTTCTGCTCAGCCTGATTCCGACGGTCAGCTCTTGCTAAGGCCGGAAATGTGGAGGCTAGTGCCAACTTCGGTGGTAACCCGGTTCACTAGGAGCTGTGCAAGCCTCACTCTAATTCTAGCGCCGCCCGCTTTTTTTCTCGCATCTCACGATCATCCGGTCAAACGCTTCCAGCAAGCCTTCGCACGGCGAGTACGGTCCCGGCTCGTATGCTCGCGAACGAATCCCTTTTTGTCCCAGCTCAGAAATTCTCCAATCTTCCCGGTTCGTCTGGTCCCAGAATTCCATTACGTCATCCGCCCGGAAATCCGTTTTCGCCATTTCCGTCGGGTGAAAGTGCCATTCGCAAATCACTTGCGTCCGGTCCACCGCCTGTGGCCACAGCGTGTGTGTCATTACATAGTCCGGGTGCAGGCTCAAGAACAAATTCGGATACACCGTGTAGTACAGCACCAGCCCTCTCTGTTTTTCGTTCAACCCCGGAAGATACGCCCGCCGCCGCTCTCCATCGGTACTCATAGTTTGCGCGCCACCGCGAAACTCCATCGAGCCGCCGATGTACCCCGCTTGCGGCTGATCGTTGTCTCCGCTCAGATAGTCTGTGATGCGATGCAGTGCAGGATGCAGCAAAGGGCAATGCAGGCATTCGTTGTAATTCTGCACGATCAGCTTCCAGTTGGCTTTCACTTCATACACCACCCGCTTGTGTGTCTTCAGGTCCTGTATCCCCCACGCCGCAAATTTCTCCAGGAGCTCCCCAAGCTGCGCTTTCAGAGGTTCTCGCCGCTTCGCAAGGTTCACGAAAATGTATCCCGCCCACTCTTCCGCGCCCACCGCATGGAGCGGATACTCCTCGGGCCGGAAACCGCAATCATCCATATGCGGTGCGCCCAGCAGCTTCCCGTCCAGTCCGTATGTCCAGCCGTGATATGGGCACTGAATCCGTCCCGCAAATCTTCCTTCCGCCTCGCCGCAAAGTTGGGTCCCGCGATGCCGGCAAACGTTGTAAAATGCGTGAACCGCCCCTCCCGTGTTCCGTATGATAATGATGCTTTCTCCCGCCACCTCCCGCAGGAAAAAATCCCGCGCACTCGGAAGCCGCTCGCTCCGTCCCGCGCACACCCACATCCCGTAGAAAAACGTCTGCATCTCCCGCCGGAAAATCCCCGGATCGGTGTAATATCTCCTCGGCAACGTGTTCTGCTGCGCCCTCGTCCCTGCCTGCCCGCTCGTGAGTGCGCGCCTGTCTGTCCTTGCTTTGATGCTCCTCGCTAGCCTGCTCATGTTCCACTCCAGTCCCGTCAGACTCTATTCTCCCTGCCGCGCCTCTGCAACATGCTTCGACTTTTTCACCCAGCAACACTGTAATCCCGACCCGCTTTGCTTGTCGATGAATGTAGAATCAGGTTTTAGATGTCTGTAAATCTGGTTAGTCACCGGAAGAATGGAAATCAGTACGTCATTGAAATCCAAAGGAAGATCCAAGCACAGAACCCCGAGCAAGGAGTTGAAGGTCATGCAGGAACTACTGCTGCGTCACTCGACAATACGAACGGCCCTCGACGCCTACACGCAAGCGGTCACCACAGAAAAGCACAATGCGCAGGAGGCGGTGGTCGCCTTTGTTGTTCCGGAGAAAAAACGCAAGAAACGCACGCTCGGCCTAAACAGGCTTGATTACGTGTACCTATTTTGTGCCTTTTGTGCCCACCCGAAAATGGGGCGCTTCCACTAAGTTCTTGAGAAAGAATGGCGGGGACGACGGGACTCGAACCCGCGGCCTCTGGCGTGACAGAGTGGCAATTCGAGTAACTTGAAAGAACTCAACGGCAATTACTTAGTCTCCTTCTCGCGTTCACCCTGGCGCGCTTTCTGTCCAGCCTCGTATTGTTCCGGGTTCTTGGTTGTGCCGCGGTGAACAGTTTGTGGGTCGGTGGAGTTAGTCCCGTTTACCTGATTTTCTTTGCTCCTGGTTTTCCCATTGAAAATACCCTAACGTCTAAGCTTTCACTGGAATGCGATTTCACAGGAGGAGCCTCGTGAGCACTGAGCTTCGCTTGGGCCTTACAATAGTTGCTTTCTGTCTCTGGATGGCTATGGCTGACTGCTCCCGGGGTCAAACCAATGACCTGCCAAGACACGGGGTGGTCGGTTTGCAGGTTGCTCCACCGGACCCCAACAAGCCCGAGGATCCCTTCAAGAATCCTCCAACGATTAAATCCGTCATTCCCGGTGGCGCAGGTGAAATCGCAGGAATTCAGGTGGGAGACATCCTGCTAGGAGTTGATGATGCGACTGTCAGAACCAGCTCGGATTTTGCAAAACGCATTTCACGTCACCTCAGCGGCGACTCCGTGTCCATCCGACTGTCTCGTCAAGGCGTCGCACTCTCCATAACAGTAGTCTTGAAGCCGCGTCCTTTCGAAACCAGCCCGGATGCTGATGTCCTTTACACATCTGTTGTGGCCGGTGGTTCACGTCGACGCGTCATTGTCACTCGGCCCAAAACATCAGATCGTCATCCAGCAGTGCTGCTGATTGGCGGACTTGGTTGCTATTCGCTGGATGGAGAAATGAGCAGACCTTCCGGATATGGGCCCATTCTCGCCACTCTAGCTAAAAACAACTTCGTTACCATGCGGGTCGAAAAAACCGGCGAGGGTGACAGCGAGGACCCCGCCTGCACCGATTCGAAAGCCACCGTCGAACTCGAGGCTCAGGGCTATGTGGCAGGATTACGCACCCTGAAGAGCTACGGATTCGTGGATCCTACTCGCGTGTTCATCTTCTCTCATAGCCTTGGTCCGCTAGTCGCATCGGTGGTCCTGCCGGAGGAGCCAGTGCGTGGGTTCGTCGCGGCTGAGACTATTGGTCGAAGTTGGTTCGAATATGGTCTAGAAAATGTGCGTCGCCAAAGCGCTCTCGTTGGCACACCGCTCGATCAAGTCGACGCGGAAGTGCGCTCTCACGCTGTTTGCGCATTTCATTTCTTCATCGATCATGAATCCGCCGAAGTTGTAAGCAAGGTCAACAAACAATGCGGTGAAATGATCGAGAGTTACGCAGGGATGTCCTCTGCCTATATGCAGCAAATTGGCGATTTGAGTTTGGGTAAGCAATGGAAGTCCGTTGATATTCCCGCGCTCGTGATCTATGGCACCTCCGATCCTGCAACGAGCGCGGACGAAGGGCGCTATCTCGCCGAGCTCATCAACAGTTTTCATGCTGGCCGAGCGACGTATGTGGAGTTACAAGGAATGGGCCACGATTTCGGCCGGTACGATTCGCAACTCGAGTTTCTCAACAGGCGCCTAGATCCGTCCAAGCTTCATCCCTTCGATGAGCAAATCCTAACTGTCCTCCTGAAATGGCTGAACGAGCACTCTTGAGAACACAATACAACCCCAACATCAAGATTCGACAAAGTGGAGCGCGAATTAGTCGCGGTCTAGCCGTGGCCTAAAATCGAACTCATTTCCGATTACCTCGTTTCGAAAAGGTTCGTTTCAGTACGGGATGGAAGGTAACCTCATTACCAGGGCAGTTACTTCTCGAGTTCGATTTCTCCAGGTCGCCAAGCACCTCATCAATGAGGTTACCTTAGCGCTGCCCAAATAGAATTTGCGATCACTGTGCAATCGGCGGAGCTAGAGTTCCATCGGACCATTTCCCAACCCAGACGAGCATGATGGTCACGCGTTCTTCGGGGTCATTTAATGCGATGATCGGGGAGCCGGGCAGATTGCCTCCCCAGGTTTTTGCAGCGTCGCCGGGAACGAGAACCATCAGATGAGGATGCCAGTGTTTGGCCTCGTCACTTAGATATTGCTGCTTCGACATCATGTAGCACATCGCGTCAGGTTCGAGCGCGGGGAGTTCTTTCGTATCGAACGCCGCGTCGGTCTCCGCGACGATCTGCGCTTTCGTTTTGCCAGCTAGTACGAGTCTGGTCTTGAGAAGAAAAATGGGCACGTAGCTGCGCGTGGCCGCAGGATTAAAGCAGATGGGGGAGCGGACTTTAGGATTCCAGAAGTCCGGAGCGTCAGTGGAGGCGCCCCAGGATCGCATCACGAAGCAGAGAAAGCCATTGCGGCCTTTCTCGGCGACCTTGTATCCGTCCCGGCGCAGCACCATCACTTCGGCTTCATCGGAAAGGGAGAGCGGGGCAGCACTCCGGGCCAGCGCGATTTCGGAACTCTCGTCGGACATCAAATATTGATCGAGAGGAGCCATCACCGGGTAAGGAGACTTTTCCGTCTGCGCTTGCGCTGGCGACGGAGTGGCTGCGCCGAGGAGTCTAAATTGAACGAGGGTTGCTAACGCGATGACTTTGCGAAGATTCCGAAGATTCTTAAGCATGGAACGCTCCGGCGGATTCAAGTTTTAATGTGAGGCATGGAGATGCCGAATGAGATTAGGCCAGGTTTTCAGGGGATTACAAGCCCCGAGAGTCGGCCAGATACCCGTTTCTAGCACATGAGACCTCCACCAAAAACACGTGGAAGTCGGTCGGTAATGGCTCGGCGTGCAGCTGCCGCATCATCAACGCGACCTGACCGCGATGATACGTGGAGTGGTTGACCAGATGTTGCATCAAGTGCGCCAAACTAAGTTGTGTTGAGCGAATAGGAAGCATTTTGTTCAAGGCTTCCTCGGTCACGGAACTTACGAACTCCGTCTGTTCTTTCTCTATTTCCTCCCATTTCAAGCGTACCGCCGCCAGGCTGGGAAATGCGTCCGGACGGAATAGGGCGTCGTGTCGATCCCACAACTCCGCTAGGAATGCGGCGCTATGGGACGATGCTTTCCAATAGGTAAGCCAACCCCATTCGCCGCCGATGATGTGCAGGAGCGTGTTTCGCACCGAACGAAGGCTGCCACCCAGATCACGAGTGAATTGCTCGGGGCTGAGAGCGGAAACCGCGTGCAAAGCCCGGTTGTTTGCCCAACGGTCATACTCGTAGAGCAACTGAATGTCGTCCCTAGCCATGATGAAAAAGTCTCTGCCCTTTGTCTGGGGCGAACCACCAGTGGGGAGCCCAAAACCCGCTGATGAAATGTTCCCCTGATGAAGTGTTCGCAAACTACGTTCGTAGCCGGATTCCTAAAATGCCTGCTGCAACGCAGAATGCCTCTGCGTTCACTACCTTCGACCGTCATGCCATTCGGTGACCCAATGTGCCTTGGCCACAACACCCCACACGGTTGACGACCGATTACAGTACGCGCATTTTAGAGGAAAGGATTCTGCGTCTATATCTTCTAAATTCCTTCCACTCCTTATACGAGAGATTGAGATAGGCGAATTACATTCCCGGCACATGAAGAGCAAGGTGTGCGCATAGCAAGCAGAAGTCAGCGGCCAACAGGAACCTGCCGGGTTGGGCCATCCTAGTCTCTCAGCTTTGAGTTCGAGGATTTTCTGCGTGGTTTGCGCTACGTCGTCCAATTCGAGCTTACGGTCTTCCTGCTTGGATAGTTCTCGCAGGTGGTGGTAGATGGCAACTTCCGTCTCGTAAATCAGACGCTCGAAAACCCTTGGGTTTGTCTCGCCAACAGCGGCGTCATAAAGAATGTGCCAGTCCTTCATGGTCAAGCACTCCTCCGCACGGCGTAGAAAAGCGCCGGCCTGCTGAACCCGAAACTAACTCTTAGATTGGCCCGAGGAATGAGGAATCGTATTTCCCTCGGAGCCGATTTTCAAGATCTAAGGAGATGTGGTATTCGTCGGCCCTAGACGGGTATGTCGGCAAATCGGAGACATGCACGGTTTGCACGTATCCCAGGACTCCCAGGACTTGTCAGGGGACATTATTTCCGGCAAGCCGTCGAGGCGCATACATTAAATGGCCGGTTCGGACCGATTGCCTCAGTCCTGTTCGCCCGCGAGCTCCCCAGCAATAGGACGCATCCCTGCTCTTGTTCCAACAGAATCGTTATGCCCCGCTGTACCACGTTCGACCATGAACGGAATGCAGACCCCGCGCCGCTTTCGCACCAAGCGCCACCTGGGAATGAAAGGTCTAAAGACAGCTCGAACGTTCCAGGAAACAGGCCACGGTTCGTGGCTTAAATAAGGGCTACAACCACGATCTCAAAGATATTTCTCGGCGATCACCTCGTTAGCGGGACTTGAGAGGCACTCGCGCGATAGTGTAGCAAGGACTGTTGGGGATTGTTTTATCTAAGGAATGGTACACTCGTCGCTTCCCCGGCCGACAGCGGCGGAATTATGGGCGACGATGCAGGCTACTATCTCGAACGACGAGAGCGATAAAACTCCAAGATTCAAAGTGAAACTGAACTCTCTGTTCCAAACAGCCCTCCTGGCGCTGTTTGTTACTGTAGTGTGCTACTTCGCTGACTGGTTAGGGACAACCCTTATCCTGTCGTGGCATACGGTGTCAGCCTTGTGGCCTGGCGCTGCGGTCTTAGTCGCGGTGCTTCTGTTAGTGCCGCGCAAAATTTGGCCCGTGCTCCTCCCCGCTGGCATCATCGGTTTTATTCTCCGTAATGTGAGCGTGGGTCTGCAGCCTGGGGTAATCGCTCTACTACACACTGCGGACATAATCGGGATTCTCATCTCCGCACTGGGTCTCAGTTATTCCTTCGGCGGCATTCCCCGCTTGAACAGTGTGAAGGCACTGGGAAAATATTGTTTTTTCACAATACTCCTCGCGTCGTTCCTAAGTTCGTTCATTGGCGCAGCCGCGGTAGGTGACTACTGGTCGAATTGGGCAATATGGTTTTTGTCGCACGTTCTAGCGTTTCTCACGATTACTCCGGCAGTCTTATACTGGGTCAGTGTGCGCCCTGTATGGACTCGGGTGTCCCCTCAAAAATGGCAAGAAGCAACTGCGCTTGCAGTCGCGTTGATTCTTCTAAGTTGTGCTGTCTTTCTGGTTCTGTGGAGACCAGTTCCCCCGGCGCTACTCTATTCTTTCGTGCCATTCCTGTTGTGAGCATCATTGAGATTTGACGCAGCCGGAGTCAGTAGCTCCATGATTATCTTTTCGTTTCTGGCCATTTGGGGAGCCGTTCATGCACGTGGCCCCTTCCTCAGCCCAGACCCTCTCCGCAGTGTCTTGTCGCTGCAACTATTTTTGGTTTTATCGGGGATTCCTTTCATATTTCTCGCTGTTCTAGCGGAAGAGCGGGAGGAAGCCCAAGAGGCCTTGTCAGGTGTGAGTCGAAAGCTGATTGAGGCGCATGAGCAAGAACGCACGTTGATTGCCAGAGAATTACACGACGATGTTTGCCAACGGCTCGCTATGCTTTCCCTCCGAGCTGAGAAGGCGAGCAAAAATGGGAGAAATAAGCAGATTCTTGACGACCAGCTGGAGAAGATTCGCCAATTATCCTCCGATTTAGCGAGTGACGTTCAGACCTTGTCGCACCAACTTCATCCATCAACTCTAGACAATCTCGGCCTGGTGGCGGCAGCCAAGAGCTTCTGCCGTGAAATCTCCGAACACAACGATGTCGTGGTGGATTTTTCCGACAGGACCATTCCAAACACTCTTCCGCGTGACGTTTCACTTGCTCTCTTCCGTGTCATTCAGGAAGCGCTGCACAACTCGGTCAAGCATAGTGGCGGAAAGCGTTTTGAAGTGCGTCTGCAAGGGGAAGGGGCAGGAATTGAACTTGAAGTCAGTGACCGAGGAATTGGATTCGACGTCGGTGAAGCGAGGAATAACAGTGGACTTGGACTCGTCAATATGGCCGAACGGATTCATCAGGTGAACGGCTCTTTCAGCGTCGATTCTCGACTCAATATTGGGACGAAGATACGCGTGCACGTACCGCTCGCTAGGCCCTAAAGCCCTTCACAAAGCACAGGATTGGTCAAGCGACGGACGTTATCTGCTTTATATGGACTTTCGGAATGCAGGCGGCGTCCCAACCCTTGGCTATTTCGATTTTCGATCGCGCTCCGAGAACTCATACGCGGTCGGGGGGGAAGGCCAGATTTCGCCGAATGGCAAATGGGTCGCTTTCACACCCCAGCCGGCGGTGAAGCTGATTACATGGCAACTGAAGTTTATGTTGGGCCTTTCCCGACCGCTGGCGCCCGCCTTCAGGTGTCCAATCATGGTGGCGCTCAAGCCCGCTGGAGTTCTGATGGTAAGGAGCTGTACTACATCACGCTCGACAAAAAACTGATGGCGGTGCCCGTGTCCACGCAAGGTGGTAGATTCATTGCGCGCATTCCTCGCCTCTTATTTCAGACACGTATCATCGGGTCCCGTTTCACGCTGTTCCAGTATGCGGTCGCACCTGACGGCAATCGCTTTCTTATAAACTCTTTGCCCCCCGTCGGTGCGGCACCATTAACTGTCCTGATTAACTGAATCATCGGGCGGAACGCGCCAAGATGGCGTCGGTACCCAGATGTGCAGTTTCGCGTTAAGCGAGGCGGAGAGAATGTCCGGGTGGTTTGTGGTTATATGGTGTGCGATCCCTTTGTTTGTAAGCCCCTCCTAGAGGGTCTGCCTAGATTATGAAGGTGAACATTCGTGATCGTTCGGGGCAATGGCTGGAAAACTCGATTCTTCACTTGGCCGAACACAGACCGCCTAACGGTCTCTCCCTCAAACTCATATCTGGCGGGTGGGTAACCGCCCTCCTGTCAAGGCAGAGCATTATTTGGTTGAACCGTGTGTCATCAAAAGCTCCGATTACTGGACCGCTTAAGCCGGGAACACTGGACAGAGAAAAATCGTATATCACGTTCAGACGGAAAAGTCGGCGAGCCACGTGACACCCGGCCCCGCCTGTCGTCTGATACACCCAAGGGGATGCTATGACCTCGTTCTGGCGCGACCTTCGCTATGCTTTCCGGCTTCTTCGTCTCAGTCCCGGCTTCACTTTCGTCGCCATCCTCACCCTGGCTCTTGGTATCGGTGCCAATACCGCCATCTTTCAGCTCATCGACTCCATCCGCTTGCGCGCTATTCCGGTCAAGAACCCCCAGGAGTTGGGAACCATCCGGATTGCAGACCGACATTGGAGTTCCGGCCAATTTTCCAGCCAGTACTCCCAGCTCACATTTGCCATGTGGGAGCAGATCCGTAAGCGCCAGGAAGGCTTTGCCGAAATCGCTGCCTGGTCCGACCAGCGGTTCAATCTGGCCACCGGTGGCGAGGTCCGCACGGCAAAGGGCATTCGCGTTAGCGGCGATTTCTTTCACGTCCTAGGGGTCGAGCCCATTCTGGGGAGACTGCTCGGTCCAGAGGATGACCAGCCCGGTTGCAGTCTGTCTGGAGCAAACATCAGTTTCGCCTTCTGGAAGCGAAACTTCGCCGGCGATCCTTCGGTAATTGGAAAACGGCTCACCCTGGATGGCAATTCCTTCCAAGTGATCGGCGTCACTCCGCCTGGTTTCAATGGCATTTCCATAGGCGACACCTTTGACGTTGCTGTGCCGATCTGCGTCGAGCCCATACTTAGCCCACGCAACAACCGCCTAACGCGCCGCCATGCTTGGTGGCTCGCCACCATCGGCCGCTTGAGAGCCGGATGGACTATCGCGCGTGCCAACGCCCAAATCCTTGCGGTCACGCCCGCCATTTTGCAGGAGACGATTCCGCCCGTTTATGACGCTGAAGGCACGAAGAAGTATCTCGAATACAAACTCGGTGCGTTTTCCGCGAGAACGGGATTTTCGGAATTGCGCTCGGATTCCGAGACGTCCCTGTGGCTGCTCCTGGGAATCTCCGGGTTGGTCTTGCTCATCGCTTGTGCCAACCTCGCCAACTTGATGCTCGCACGCGCTAGCGCTCGCGAACGGCAAATCACCATCCAGCGGGCGCTCGGAGCCACGCGCTGGCGTGTGGTTCGCGAACTGCTTTCGGAGAGCTTGTTGCTCGCGGCCGCCGGGTCTATTTGCGGATTGTTTTTGGCGTTCGCAATAAGCCGGATGCTTGTGGCTTTCATCAGCACGCAGCAGAATCCGATTTTTCTGGATCTGGCAATGGATTGGCGCGTCCTGGCATTTACGACGGGACTCGCGGCCCTGACAACGATCAACTTCGGATTGGCGCCCGCCCTCCGTGCCACGCGCGCGGAGCCTGCCATTCTACTTCAGTCCGGAAGCCGGGGTGCGACAGGAGGTAGGGAGCGCTTTAGTCTTCGGCGTATTCTCATCGTCTCGCAAGTGGGCCTCTCCGTCGTCCTCCTGATGAGTGCCCTGCTTTTTGTCCGGAGTTTGCGTAACTTGACGACCCTGAACGTTGGCTTCCAGCAAACCGGAATCTTGGTCACCAGCGTCGATTTCACGCACCTTCAAATCCCAGAGGAGCGCTATACGGAATACAAACGGGATCTCGTCAGGCGTTTGCAGGTCATCCCGGGTGTCGAATCCGCCGCCCACGCCGTGCTTGTCCCCTTTGGTGGAAGCACTTGGAACGACAGCGTCATCAATGAAGGCTCCGACCAGGACGCCGGTGTCGTGTGGGAAAATTTTATCGGCCCGGGGTATTTTCAGACCATCGGCACGCCGCTTCTCGCCGGCCGCGACTTCGATGGCCGCGACACTGCTACTTCCGTTAAAGTCGCCATCGTGAATCAGGCCTTTGCGCGCAAAATTCTCAAAAGCGCCGATCCCCTTGGCAAACGGTTTCGCATCCATGAATCGCCGGGGAAGCCCCGCCCGTTCTATGAAATTGTAGGAGTAACCGCTGATAACAAGTTTCAGGACATGCACGAGGAATTTCTGCCATTCATGTATTTCCCGTCCACCCAGGAGGAAAAACCCAGCCCGGACGATCACATCCTCATTCGTTCCTCTCTTCCTTTGACCAGCCTCTTCGCTTCGACGAAAGAAACGATAGCCAATGCGAATCCTGGCATCGACCTTGAATTTTTGGTCTTCAAAACGCGCATTCAAGACTCGCTGCTTCAGGATGAATTGATGGCCACCCTTTCGAGTTTCTTCGGATTCCTGGCCGCGCTCCTCGCTGCCATTGGGCTTTACGGCGTTATGTCCTACATGGTGATTCAACGGACCAAGGAAATTGGAATCCGCATGGCAATAGGTGCCGAGCGCACCGACGTCCTAAGAATGATTCTTCACGAAGCGACGGTGCTCACCGTCGCGGGTTTGGTGATTGGTACCGGCCTGGCACTGGGCTCCGCGCAAGCGGCCAAATCTCTACTGTTCGGAATAACGCCCCGCGACCCGCTTACTCTTGTAATGGCGGTCGTCACCCTCTCCACTGCCGCCGCGTTCGCCAGTTTCTTGCCGGCCTATCGCGCCTCCAAACTCGATCCCCTGACAGCCTTGCGTTATGAATAGCTGATCGCTCCCGAACCCAAACTCCAGACCTGAGCACGCTTCGCCGGACAGCCTGACACTCGCAATAACCTTGTTGGTCGCAGGATCGATGCGCCTTAACGAGTACGGCTTTGTGGTTGTTATCCACACAGCGTCTTCGGTCAGGAGCACCCAGTCTGCTGTTCCGCCAACCTTGAACGTGGTTGAAGGCTTCAACGACGCAAGAGGAAGCTGAACTTCCTTCACCCCCGGCTTTGGAGTGTTCCACTGCGGGCTTGCAGTTTGAGCTCTCAAGGTTCCGCAGGAAGCTACTAACAAGAGGAGGAGTTTCGTTTTCAACATGGCGATGCCCCTGAGCAATGAGCGGAAGTCTATGTGGGCGGAGCCAAGCATGTCCAGTATCGTGCCTGACTAAGCGGGAGCGGCAGGTACACCGCAGTGGTGATACCGGATGGACACCGCTGGGGTCTCCACAACCTTCGTCATAGCCTTTCCAACTGGCTGGTGAACAAGGCAAAGGAGAACCCGAAGACGGTGCAGGGAATCTTGGGTCATTCGCAGATTCAAACCACGCTCGACCTTCACACGAACGAAGACCTCGACGAGATTCGCAGCACAAAAAATTCCTTAATGCCATGGGATTTGAGTCTGGGAGCGTCCTGTGAACGTTGTTGTTGAAATTGTGGGTAAGCTGAAGTGGAATCACCATTCACTAACTGCTTCAGAATGAACGGCGGGGACGACGGGACTCGAAACCGCGGCTTCTGCCGTGACAGTCCCGAAAAAGTTGTTTCAACGAAGGGGGTTGCCCTGCAACTCCTTTCTCTTGTTGAACAGTGGAGGACAGGGTAGGTCAGCAACGGAGCGGAACGGACGCCAAAACTGACACAAACTGACACGTCAATTTAAGACGCTTTCAGTGCGGTACTGGTAAGTGTAGATCAAAGGGCCCATTGAGATTCACCCTAGGAAAGCGATGATGCGACATGGCGAGAGGGTAGTGTGACCTGTCCGAGGAGTGTGAGGAAAATGAAGCGATACAGTATGGCGGCGGGTTTCGGGCTGATCGTCATGCTGTTGGCGATGCCACCTCAGGTCCGAGCCGATGGAACCGACAAATTTAGCTACGGCGAGCACAACAATACGATCTTGACTACGTCGCACGACAAAGACGGAGACCTGGGACACTCGTGGTGGGCCGATGAGGACAACGATCACGGCTGGCACCATCACTGGCGCGGTGCGAATTGTGGCAACGGCATCGGGGATTTTGGCGGAGGGAAAACGGACTTGGATTCTGTTGCGGGCTCAACACCTACGTTGGCCCCCGAACCACCGACACTGCTCTTGGTCGTGAGCGGCTTTTTGGCAGGTTTGGGCTTGGTGCTGAAAAAAGCGGCGGCCTAATTCACCCTGACCGCGCCGCCTCTGAAAAGGGGCGGCGTTTTTTCTTTTTGTAGCTATCTCGCCTTCGCCTGACATGCCGGACACTTTCCCGGAAATGGTTGATCTCGCTTCCACGGCTAACAAATAAAACGATGAACGACGCAGTACGCTCGATGTAGAATGAATTCCCTCCACTGCCGGGAGACCGGCGTGTCACACCTCAAATCGATTGCGTTTGAATCCGAAGAAGAGTCGCCGTAAAAGCTGCGCGAACGTCTGCGCCTGATGAGCGACGACGAGCGAAGCAAGTTTGGAAAAATGGTGCGGCAACTGAGTGCGCCAAGAGTTGGCGTCATCCATGACCCCTGGCCGGAACAATTGCGACTGGCGAGGGAAGAATGGCGGCGACGGCATCCGAAGTGCTCACAGAACTGACCCATCCTCAAAATCGCTTCGGACTCTCGCCGCAGAAAATGCTTGTAAGTGCTTTAGAAAGAATGGCGGGGACGACGGGACTCGGAACGTCCCCGGGGTCTGATTCCTCATAAGTTATTCACTCTACGTTCCAACAAATCCAGCAAAAACAGCAGAATCACCGAATCCGGGTACACGGCGGGTACACGGACGAGCATGCAGCCGCAGCTACACCGACCGTCGCCGCTACAACGTGATGTCCGGGGTGATCTCCTCACTAGCCTCTGGAAGCTGCACGGAAGTACAATCCGATTTAAACGGG